>JAABUV010000380.1_pt1 | contig 67814 bp, 109 predicted proteins | sample 5559971 | NCBI WGS metagenome assembly JAABUV01 (sample SAMN10711881, study PRJNA513362) | rock metagenome | isolation source: Antarctica rocks | place: Antarctica: Victoria Land, Knobhead nord | collected 2015-12-19 | reverse complement strand
GCGCGGCAGAGCTGCACCAGTTCAAGCAGGAGGCGGCCATGCTTCAGGCGTCGCGGCACCCGTACATCCTCAACTTCTACGGGGCCAGGCTCAGCCGCCACCCCTACATGCTCGTCAGCGAGGCGCGCAGGGCCTCGCCGTCGCATGCCGCATGCGCTCTCTGATGTCTTCCAGCCAAGCTGCCGACGCGAGCATGGTAGTGTAGAACATACTTTTTTTTGCAGAGGGAAGTGCGGCAATCTTGACACGTTTTTGCATGTACCTGTTCTCAGCCCGCTTCACTGCCTCTTGACTTTAACAAGGCCGTGCGCTTGCCACGCGCCGACAGTACATGGCTGGCGGCGACCTGGACTCCGCGCTGGCGCGCGACCTTGCAGAGCACGGCCCTGACGACCGGCGCCTGGGCTGGTACGCGCACGGCCACAGCGTGATGCTGTGCGTTGCGCGCGCGCTGGACTACCTGCACACCCTGCAGCCTGCGGTGCGCGCTGCGCGCCGCATGCGCCCCGCATGCGTTGCGTGCGGCATGGCGATGGTCCTGGCCCATTGGGAAAGCACCTGATTGCCTGTGGCGCGCAGCTGGTGCACCTGGACATCAAGAGCGCCAACGTGCTGCTGCAAGACGCCACGTTCGCGGTCGCCAAGCTGGCGGACCTGGGCGTCAGCAAGTACCTGGTCCAGGGCAGCCTGCTCAATCTGACGCGGGTCGCGGGTGCGCGATTGCTGCGTCAGTCGCCCCCGGTGGAGTGCCTGCCTGGGTGCACATGCGGTGTCCGCGGGCGCAGACCTGATGTGACACTGGGGTCCGGCGGCCGTGCCTGCGCAAGCGGCATATGCAGCAGATGTGGTGAACGATGATCCCTCAGCGGCTTTGTCTGCACTGCTTGTCTGTTCCGGTGTGAGACACATGCCAGTGACAAAGCAGAGCAGCTCCTCACAGCGTTGAAGTCTCTACTCAGCAGAGCATGCTCGTGCAGAGGCCCCTGATAATCACGCTGTGCGAGCGTGCAGGGACGATGGCCTACATGGCGCCCGAGCTTCGAAATCCGAGCACCAGGGGGCCGTCTGGCGGCGGGGCCACCGCGCTCAACGCGAGGGCGCTTGACGTATACAGGTGCCCCTCACACACAGAGCCCCGCTTATATTCCAGAGTGTAGTGGTGGCCCCTTGCCCAGGTGTTGTAGTAGGAGCTGCACGGACGCCTCTGGGGAGGTGCATGACCTGCATTCAGAGCTTGGGCTCGCGCCACCGCTGACCACAACATCCAAAGCCTTCCGGAGGGCTGACCTGCCAACCCGCGCGCAGCTTCGGCGTGCTGCTGCACGAAGTCTGCAGCGGCAAGCGCCCAAACGGCGTCCAGCCCCTGTCAGCGCTCAGGCATGCCTGTGCTGCCGACCCCTGTCCATGGCACGGCCGAGGCGGATGAGAGTCCTGTCCAGTACAGGACTTGTCCCGGCAGGCTGTCCAGTGCATAGGCTCTGCTCAGGCAAGGAAGCTCGCATGCGTTGAACTGCCTTGGTAGAGAGAATGCAAGACCCTGAGAGCACGCCGACATATGTCCGTCAAGCTGCACACGCAGCTCATTTGGTTGCGCTGCTGCCGAAGCCCGACTTTGCCAAGCACCGGCTGCGTAGGGTCCCGGATGACTGCCCGCAGGCCGTGGTGGCCCTCGTCGAGGCGTGCACCGAAGCAGACCCCGGCGCGCGCCCCAGCGCGGCCGCCGTGCAGGCGGCGCTGGATGCGGCGGCGCCGCAGCCACAGCAGGCAGCGCCGCCCGCGGGCTCAGGCCCTGGCGCTCAGGCTGTGCAGCCGGACACGCCGCCACAGACGGAGCTGTAAGTTGGTTCTGTTAGCGCAGACCTTTTACGAGAAATACTGGGCTGGTCATGGTGAGCATGGGCGGGCAGGTGGCTCGCCGACTTGGGCCGCGGGGCTGCGCGAGGCTGAGCGCGGCTGGGCAGGGCGCTGGACCAAGCAGGTCAGTCACGCGAGCGTGTTCCTTTCTGTTCCCGAGCCGCCGGGTTGCCGCTTACTTGCTGGTGTGCGGCGCCTTCCAGTCGGTCCTGGTTCTGTCCTTTCTATGGTTATTTTTATATACCAGTCTACTTGGTTTTCAGGGTGTGGCCTCCACTGGCATCATGAGAATAAGAGGGACACGGTGCTCGGCAGGATGCCTGGTGCTGCAGCAAAAGGTCAGGTGACTTGCAAGGCGCAACGGATTGTGCGTCATAACAATACGCATGGATGAGACCGTTGCCGTAAAAAGGCATGCGTTGCACAGACTTCTGCACTGCCATTCCGCGTAGTCCATGAGGGGGTCACTGCCCCCACATGGCTGTCTGGTTCTGTTACAGCCATGTGTGTTGCTTGTAGTGTGCTCTGCACTAGCAAGAAGTGGGCTCCAGACGTAGTCCGGGCCATGCACAGTAGATGCACTGCGCAACAGCATGTGGAAAAGCGCTGGACTCAGCATGCCACTGTGCGGTTATTACAGGTAGAGGCGGTACACATCCAGGACCCCTCCCGCCGGCATTTACCCAACACCTATCTAATCAGCAGGTCAGCGTAACCTTAGGTAGATCGCCAGTGCACGACGGTGCGTCGTACTTGCAGATGCTGCATCGCGGTCTCTACAGTTGAAGCGTCAGTGTCCCACAAGCAAACCTTTGGAGCCAGGAGCCTTTCACGTTCACAGCCTAACACAGGCACGGCACTCCCGTTGTACCACATGCAGGCACTTTTAGGTGTCCGTACAGATGATGCAGTGTCTCACGCAGTGCCAGGACAGGTGGTGCAACACACCGCTGCCTGGATGCCTTGCTTCTTCACCAGCCTTGATGCTTGGCTCTGAGGGCGTGGCCACCAGCAACCTGTGCATTATTCTTTATCTAGTTGTCCTGTGGCCCTGTGTGGTGTGCCGCGCATGCTCCAAAGCTTTTGGCTGCTCAGCAAAAGAGCCACTTGCTCGTCAGCTTGGGGAGGACGTGGGGAGACACTGCGGGTTAGCTGTGTTACATGGGGCGTGTGCGGGCTGAACACGGCAGGCCTGCGCACGGTAGCGCCGTACCGCTGCGCCCACGAGCAAACACTTTGCCATGGAGCCCAGCGCCGACAAACACGCCAAGGCAGACGTGGTGCGGCGTCGGCGCGTGCTCACTGTTCCCTTGCGTGCGATCCTGGGCAGCCTCAGTGGCTGAGAGCGGCTGCCAGGGCCTCTGCACGTCGTGCTTTAATTGGTGTGGTGTCCCAGGCTCCATACGCGGTTCCTCTCTGAGCGAGCTCGCGCACGGTGCAGGGCGCAAAGCTGCGGGACGCAGTCAGGAGCGGGGCGCTTGCGGATGTGCACGCCATCCTGAAGGCCGCGGGGCCTACAAACGCATTCTACCACGTGCAAGAGGTTGAGCCGCCGCGGCCCAAGTGGGACCGCCTGTGGTCCGCGCGGGGCAGCAAGTCCAGCTCGGAGGAGGGCTACACCGCGGTGCACCTGGCCGCCAAGATGAACCATGTGCCCATCCTCGATGCGCTGCTCGAGGCCTGCCCCTGCGCGCTCAACAGCGAGGTCGAGCGCGGGTACAGCGACCACCAGGTCAAGAAGGGGCTGACGCCCATCATGGTGGCGGCGCGCACCGGCAACGCCGACGCGGTCAGGGAGCTGGTCAGCCGGCGCGCCGCGCTCAATGACAAGCTGGACAACGGCAACACTGCGCTGCTGCTCGCGGCGGCCAAGGGCCACAGCGGCGCACTCGAGGCGCTGCTGCAGCAGGTCAACTCCGCGACGGTCGTGGACATGGCCAACATCAACGCCAGGGACCACAGCGGTGCGCTGGTGCCCCAGTTGTGGCTCAGTGAGGTTGCGCTGCTTGTGCCACACGGTTGTTGTGCTGTGCATGGGGTGCTGTGGTCTCCGTTTTGATGTGAAACCCCGCCCCACGCCGCCAGTGTTGCAACGCAAAAGGTGGGAGCGATGTACAACCCATCTGAAGGAGCACGCATCATTCGCTGAGCCGTCTGAGCTTGCTGTCAGACCGTGCAGCAGAGCTCGCTGTCTTGGTGCATAGATCGACTTTTACCCTGCAGCACGGCCCCCCTGCTGCCGGCCCGCCTACCACCATGGCCGTCAGCGCCAGCCCTTGTTGAGACCTCTTCAAGGCATTGCTGTGGCGCCCGAGCACATCACCAAGGTGCACGCACGCCTTGCCGCGCGTGCCTGCCGCCCGCGCACCAGACCTCCCCGGCATGCGGCGCGCAGGCAACACCGCGCTCCACCATGCCGTGGAACTGCGGAGCCAGGCATTCCGGCAGGCCGTCCTGGACGTGCTGCTGTCGGGCATGCGCCAAACGAAGCCCAACGTGGAAGCGGCCAACAACGCCGGCCTCACGCCGCTCATGCTGGCCATCCAGCATGGCTACGGCGACGCGTGCGACATGCTGCTGCGGCGGCAGCAGAACCTCAACCTGGCCGACGGCGGCGGCTGCACGGCGCTGCACTACGCCGGTGCGCGCGGCGCACTGTCGCGCGCGCCCGCCTGTGGCTGGCGAGCGGGGTGGGCGCTCGCGCTGCGTTTGGTCCAGCCGGCCAGGCGCAGCCGCTCGCAGCAACACAGGCGCCCTGTCCCTGTGCACTCTGCCGGCCCCACGCGCCCTACCCGGCAAGATGACCTCCAGCTCAGGCTGCTCGCAGCAGCTGTTTGAAACAGCTGCGTGCACTCACCTTGCATGACACTGCTTGTCGTCACCTGACGCCTGTCACGGCGCGGCTGCCGCATGCATGAACCCTCTGGGGGGCGCCGCGCAGCCCTGGACGGCAACCTGAGCATGGTCAGGACGCTGTGCGATGCCGGCGCCAACCCGCTGGCCGAGTCGCAGGTGGGCCCCCCGCCGGCAGGCCTGCTTGTCCATAGTGGTTTGGTTTAGTTCTATCCTTATACGATTAGGGCCTATCTTTACCCTAAATAATGGCAGGCAGCAATGCAGAAAGCATTACGTGTGAATGCGGCGTGTTTTATTCAAAGCGCCGCAGCCGTCTCTGTATATCGGCCGCAGTTGCACGCGTGCGCAGCGAGCACGATGTCGGCTGCCGCAGGCCTGTAGCCTGCCTGATTGCTCCACCGGCTAAGCGTGCTCCGCTCGCCTCCCGCACCGCGTGCATGCTGGTCACCCAAGGGTGCACATCCGCTCCGCGCGCAGTCCAAGATGCTGCCGGTGGACATGGCAGACCTGCACAGGCACGGCTGCAAGGCCGTCCGCGACTTCCTGGTGCCGTACACCAACGCGACGCAGCTGGTCGAGACCGACGGCTTCCGCGGCATCCTCAACGGCATCAGCATCGTGGCCGTGCTGATCGTCACGGTGACCTTTATCGGCATGCAGACGCCGCCCGGCGGCGGGTCCGACGGCGAGGGCGGCCAGCTCAAGCTGTGCCGCAGGGGCACCGACGCCGACGGGCGCTCGCTGTGCACCGGGCACGAGATCGCGCTCAACCAGGACGCGCTCAAGGCGTACGTGATCCTGGACGGGCTGTCGCTGTTCTGGGCGGCGACCGACCTGCTGCTCGTGCTCGCCTTCCTGCTGCCGGGCGTCAGCAAGCGCTACCGCACGGGCCAGCGCGTGGCCTGGGTCTGGTGCATGCTGGTCAGCTGCTCGCTGCTGCTCGCCGCCTCGCTGGTCTGCGCGGTCGGCGCGTTTGTCGCGGCGGGCTTCACGGTCGTCCCGGCCGAGGAGTACGGCCTCCTCGGCGTCGTCCTGGCGTTCGGCGGCGCCTTCCTGGTGGCAGCGCTCGTCCTGCTGTTCCGCTTCATCGACAGCGCCCGGAGCCCCGACACTTACAAGTTCATCTGGGAGGAGCTGCTGGGGTGGCGGGCGCGCGGGCCAGAGGCGCGCGCCCCATGGTCAGCCTGCATGCCTCCAGCGGCTGTCCCTTTGCCTGGGCGGCCAGGCACGAACGGCGGTCTATTAGCTAGCTGTCCCTGTTGCTTTCCACAGATCATGCTGTGTGCGAGAACTGGCTCGCGCTGTCCTGCGCCTATTTATTGACGACTCACAGCCTGTGCGCGCGCAGGCATCCAACAGCAGGCATGGGTCTCAGCATCTGGAAACTCCCAAGGCGCGAGGGGCCAAGGGCAGCTCTGGGTCGCTCGTCTGAGCGTCAGGTGTGGTGCCGCCCTTGTGCGCTTGTTACAACCTGCAAGGCAAGGCGTGACGGGCTCGCTTGGGGCAGTGGTGTGCAGGCTGCAGGGTGACGTGTTGACGGGTGTCGGGCCATCATTGGAGACATGCACAAGCAACATGCCAGTGGTGTTTTATGTGTATGTATGATGGTTCTGATTCGCTGCAATGTGTTGAGCAGCAGCTGCGCCGCACATATGGACACGGATCATGGCCCTCGTGTCATGCACACATGTGGGGGTGGGGCAAGTGTCTGGGCTGTGGTGATTATGGACAGGTACGCGCATGGACAATATGTCTGGTCTTTCCAAGTCTTTTACCGTGATGTCTAGGACAGCTTAGGAACAGGGTAGAGTACTGCTAACTGTTTCCGCTTGACCAATCCAGGGGGAGCTCCCCGCGCGGCCGATTCGGCTAGCGCGCTGGCTGAGATGGCTTCCAGGAGAGAAGGAGAGTCCATTTGCTTAGGGCAATACTATAGAACCTGTGGCATGTCAGTGACTGCACCCTTTGCGTTGCGTGCACGACATGCATGTCGCTGCCTGCCTCATAGTGTGCACATGTGGGTCTTCTGAGCGCCACATAGAGCAAGGAGGGTGGTGTGGCTGGGATGGCTCTACTGCAGGCCAGTTGCGCCCCACGTCTGGCGCGTTACTTCCTTTTCAGCATAGGGTGGTAACCTAACCTAACCCTTTTCAGTTGTCGGTCAGGCTGGTCCAGGCTGGTCAAGCCTAGGAACGGCTGCTGTACGTACGTGTGAGAAAGAGATCCTGTCCACCCCGGGGGTAGGCTAGGCAAATGCATCTGTATACACGGGGCCGCGGCCTTGCACTGCCTGTAGCCATACTTTTATTCTTGTAGGATGCGTGACTGGTTTGCCAGGTGGCCTGCAACAGGGCAGCAAGTAGCATCCTCAGCAATACTCGTTTACCTTCAGTGACACTGACATTCCTGTGCTCGTGGCTGGTGAGGTGCCTGGTGGGGACCGCCTCGGGCATGAGTCTGTTGACGGCGGTATACCTCACGACTAGCAATACCTCATGACTAGCAATGATGCAGGCGGCCCATTGCAAAGAGACACACGCATGCACACAGGCACGTGTGAAAACGTAGCTTGAAAATGGCATAGAGAGTCGCTCACATCAGCGCGCATGGGCAGCAACACCCTTAGGGTCGTGCGTGCCGAAAGCTGCTCCGGAGCACTGTACCATGCACTTGTGCTCATGGACAGCCCTCGTACACATGCAATGCCAGCATATGCCGACCTGACTTGCAGCGCTAGCGAGGTATTTGTACTGGCTGTGTCTGTCTGAGCGTGCACAGCTCTCCGTACAGAGATAGACGTTGGAGGTGGTCCGAGGCTTGCGCCTTTTGCAGCTTGCGCTAGCAGTGCCACCGTGGCACACATCCTATGAGCCGCTGCGCAGTTGCTTGGACACTCTTCCTGGCTGTGGCAGGCGCAGTGGTTCAGGCGCGCAGGCGCTCATCACACCAGCCTGACCTCATACTGCTGCTGCCTTCCTGTCGGCGTCTGCTGTGCACTTGGCTTCCGGTAGTCATCTAGCCTGCACAAGCAGACACGCGACTGACCTGCCAGAGCGGAACGCAGGCGGAGATACTGCCATTTCCGGACCCAGCCCTGAGCCTGATTGGTGCGGGCCTTATATGTATTGCCAGTTGTGCCTCGACACAGACATGCGCTGTGCGTCACATGCAAGCGGGCTTCTTGGCGGGTCGTGCAAACGGCCGCGCTTGTGATAGTACGCGCAGCACGTGCAGCTCTGCTGGTTGCGCCGTAAGATATTGCCCCACCCGCAGCCCCTTGCTTCGCTTGCCCATCGTTTATTTGGGAGGTGGAAAGGACCGCTGTGCTACAAGCTGAAGTGGTTTGTGCTGACCTTCTTCGCCGCGTTCTTGCTGCTCGGGCACCAACACCTGTGTTGTGGATGGGATATGTCGGACAGCGGCCAGCACCTATTGTGCGATTTTGAGACAGAGGCATAGCGGCAGTGCCCATCTTGCACCTGCTCCTCTTTTGCTAAGCTGCACCCTGCCAACAGCCTCCCGCCTGAACGGGGTGTTGCTGCTATTGCTTCCCGGCGAGCTGCAGGTTGCAAAGCGTCCAAGTCCCTGGCGGCTTCAGGACACGGTCTGCATGGCTGTTAGCCTGGTTGCTGACTCAGGCTCTTCTGTCAGTCCTCACAGACCCGTCTGAATGACCTGTGGCACTGCCGCGCAGTGGGCGCTGGCGGGTCCGACATGTCGTGCGTGGCACAAAACCACTCCATATACTGCGACACGGCTCTTCGTTTCCTCACCACAGTCGCCAAGGTCAAGGACAGCACTGGATGCTGCGCCGAATGTTTGAAATACCAGCCTGTGGGCGTGGGCGGCGGCGGCCAGCCGTGCAACATCTGGACCTTCTGCGGCCCTAGCGGCAGCTGCACGCTGTCGGGCGAAGGAGTTGCAAGGCCGGCGCACTGGACCAACATGGCCGTGGGCGACTGTGTGCTGCTCTACTGGCCTGTTGCCAGCACCGGCCAGCCTAGTATTTCGGGTCCTATTGCCCAAAAGACTTCTGCGAACCTGTCGTACTGGACAGGTGCGCGGCCTGCACTCCCCTCTGTTGCGAGACCACACGTCCTGTTCCAAAGAAGAGCGCATCCCTACAGAGCGACACATGATGCATGGGCGTGCCACAGCAGGCTGCTGTGCATCTGGGTTGCCAAATATGAGTGCGCGCAGTTAAAGCATTTGCCGTGTGCTTGCAAGCTCGGCGTTATCATGGATCCATTATCTATCCTAATGCTGGAGCATGGCCCGGACATTTATGCAAGTGTGAAAGACAGGGTGGCAGGCACGGGCTGCGGCCATGAGCCAATCAGCCTCAGAGAGTCGCTTGTCGTCCACCCAACAGCTGGACAGCCCTGATGCACACACCGTGCACCTGACCCTACCACTATGTCGCGAGTGTGCACATGCAGGGGGTGCATCGTCTCTGCATTGGGATGCCTAATGTCATAATGCACACATGCAGAATGCTGACACGGCCGTGGCTTGCACAGGCGCAGCACTGCCGCAGAACGTGAAAGAGGGCATCCTGGAGGCGCCCAGCTACTACATTTATCCAGGCATTGACCTGGACTCTTACGTCTGGACGGACTGCCCTGAGGCCCGGTGTCTGTACAAGGGCTATTCAAATTCGGTGAGTTGTCACTTAGCAGTCCCTTGACAAGTGTACTCCCATGAGAAACGTGCTCCACAGATCCCAGCAGTGCAGGGTGGGCAGAGCACCACCGGCGCTCCACCTGTGCCTGGCCAGCTGGCACACCGTTTTGCTGTAATATTCTGGCACATTGCTCTGCTGAGCATGCACTCTATGAAAACTGTTTCATTGCTGACGCTGGTGCATCCCGGATAATTTAGGCTGCTTGCACTGAGTTTCAGCCTGTTTATGAGTGGTAGTGCCACAGTAGGCGTGTCTGTTATGCTGTAGACCGCGTGGCATTCATCACAGTATCAGAGAAACAGTTTGAGCTGATGAGCACCAAGTGTTGATGCAACAACAATGGCTTGTTGTACTAATGTGCGCTGTTTACCTGGTTCCACACCTGACAGTACCATGGCGCGGCAGAATAATTGCTGGCACGAAGGCTGTGCGACGGACCTGCAAATTGAGCTACTGCGACAACATTAAGTGTGACGCGCTTCTTCTTTTTATCAACGGCGTCAGGTCCAATCGCACGCGGCCGGCAGCCTACTTTAAGACCTCAAACGGCAGCCGCCTGAGTGTGGCTTCCAAGTTCAGGCTTTCGCCCCAAGCTGTTCTGTATGTCAAGAAGAACTCATCATGGACTGGCAATGCCAGCCAAGATGTTGTTAAGGTGCGCAAGTGTGCAGAGCGTACGCAGAGCTTCTGTGCTCTCTGCACCTTGGTGAAGCACCCACGACCTGCTGTGCACCGCAGTCAGCGACCCTGCTGTACTGGTATGCAGCACTGCGGTCAGTGGAGGTTTGCTGCGGCGCGTGATATGCGACTAGGGTATTTTGGCAGGTTTGCGCACTGGTGATGGCGATGGCGTGACAACCACGCTGCTCGCGGGGTGCAGGGTGTGCTGCAGGACAGCCCGCCAGCCTCTGGAGCCTGCCCTGACTGCGCTACGCTGTTTGACCACTGCATCTCCACTTCCGGACAATATCTGGTCGAGGCCCTGCACTGCTTGGCACGGCCATGCATGGCCACACAAATGCCAGTATGACTGCTGACATCGTCGCTTACTGGCTGGAATGTAGGCTGCGTGCACAATAATGCAGTCACACTGCACAGCCACACAGTGACCAAGCTGCAGATTCGCGCAGGTCCGCCCTTATTCTTTTCTGAGATTTGGCGAGCTCGTACGCCAGCCGTCGGCGTTGATGGGCATGCCCGTCTACAACAGCGACAAGGACTGCTGCCTTCAGTGCGATGCAACTCCAACGGTACGATTTTTGTTCTTGAAGTGGCTGCTGCTGGCATTGTTCCATTGACAGCCAGACCCTGAATCGCATCCCAGCACTTGGGGCCCACACATATGGGTCGTGCACCATGTGCAGTGCAAGTACTGGTCATTCTGCAGTGCGACGAACGGATGCGGCAGCGGCTGCCATGAAGATGTGCTGCTATTGAATAAGTACAATGCCTCTTCGCTGTGCCGGAGCGACGGGACCTGGCCAGGGTGCGTCGCCCTGTCGCAGCCAGACATATTTACGTCTCGTGCTCAGCCAGTCACAACTACGCTGTTCTGATGTGACTTGGCAGTGTTGCTGCTGGGAGCTTGGTGGCGTCTTTTGGATCGGCTCTCAATACACACCATGCTGATGGGCTGCTCAGCAAATCTGAGTGCCTGTGCCACTGCAAGTTACGAGTGCTAGGCTCAGTCCAACCTGGAATGCCTGTCCGGATGCAGGTATCATACTATGTTATGTGAGCCGCAAAACACCTGGCAACATATATGCAGGTTCCATGACCCAGTTGTTGTCATGAGACTATTGGCATAGCATGTGTGTCTACATAGCAGCAGTGCATAACCTGGTATGAATACTGTGCCTATGTGCTGAGCAGCCTGGACCTCGCGACAGGGGCACCTGCATCCTTCAGAATTCCTCCGTTCACCCTGGGCTGCAGACCAGCGCTACATGGTTTTCCAACACGCCCTCAGCACCCGCGCCAGCACCCGCGCCAGCACCCTCGCCAGCACCCGCGCCAGGTATGGTGTGTGACAGGCATGGCAGTCGGGCTCACCAGCATGTGGTCACTGCTACAGCGTGCAGGATCAACTGACAGCTTTTTGTGCCTGCAGATAGCGCAGACCAGCGAGGCCAAACCCTGGGCGGAGGCGCAACCCTTGGCGTTGGCCCAATCGTGGGCATAGTGATCGGCGTACTTGCAGCGCTGCTCGTCCTGGCTCTGCTGGTGCGGTGGCGGCGGCGCATGCACCAGACGCACGAGAGCCTGGCCGAGGGCGATGAGAGCCGCACGAGCGAGCGGGAAGCTGCGGACAGGCTGGTCTCACAGACGGCCCAGGCCCGACTCAGATCATTGCAGGTGCGCGTGCCGCGCCTGGAGCGGGTCTGTCGTGCGTAGTGCTGGCCTGTGTCACACGCGCGTGCTCAGCCTGTGCATTCCATCTTTGGCCAACCTCTGCCTGTGTGCCAGGTCGGGGAGCACACATGCGTGCCTGTGTGTCAGCGGGGCGTGCGCTGTCCTTGCTGGTCGAGCATGTGTGCACATAGCTGCTTGGGTGGCCACACTAGGGTGGCCACACTAAATAAGGATGGAAGGATGGCCTTTGGTGTGCTTGCATGCAAGCCCCGGGTGCTGTTCCTGAAGCCTGCGGTCCGCACTGCCAGGGGTCTCCTGTGGAATTCCCAAACAGGCCGCGCGAACTGGGCCGCGGCGCGCATGGGCAGGCGCGCCATGCACACTCCTACTGGTGAAATAAGGCATGTGAGTTTCCTTCACAGATTCGTTGCAAGCTTGTATGCTGCAGAGTTGTGGTCAGCAGGTGTGCAGCGGGGATGACGCCGTGAACATGCTGAATGACTGACGGTCCTGCACCACTCCACTCTTGTCTACTTCATTGGGTTTTGAATGAAGTGACAGACCAGTGAGACGCATCTGCATCTCCTTTGGTGTGAGGCGCTGCAGAGCTCGCCGTGCGTCTGATGATTGCAGGTGCGGCTCGGTAAGTGGCAAGGAGAGGACGTGGCCGTCAAGGTGCTGCTGCAGTGCGGCACAACCCCTCCCGCGGCAGACCTGCAGCGGTTCATTGAGGAAGCAGCCATGCTTCAGCGTTCGCAGCACCCCTGCATCCTCCACCTCTACGGGGCCGTGCTCGACTGCCAACCGTACATGCTCGTCAGCGAGGTGCGCAAGGCCTCACTCGCAGTGATAGCAGCTGTGCGGCATGTACATTCTGGTGCCCTGATGCAAGCCTGACTCGCGCCGTCAGCGCGAGCAGAGCAGCGGCGCACAGCAGTCGTACACTCAGCAGATCTTGCCGTGTCCTCCGCTTACCTGCGCTGGGCCTGCATCACACGCTGCTGACAGAGTGTCTACACGCTTGCCATGCGCCGACAGTACATGGAAGGCGGCGACCTGGATAAAGCGCTGACGCGCGACATCGAGGAGCACGGCGCCGCCGATCGGCGCCTGGGCTGGTACAGGCAGGGCCGCAGAGTGATGCGGGACGTTGCGCGCGCGATGAAGCACCTGCACTCTCTATGGCCTTCGCCGGTGCGTTCTGCAGGCCGCATGCGCCCTGCATGCATCCAGGCTGGTGCGCTGCCTGCGGCATGACACTGCCTCAGGCCCACGTAGAAGCAACTGGTTGTTCCCTGGCGCGCAGCTGGTGCACCTGGACATCAAGAGCGCCAACGTGCTGCTGCACGACGCCACGTTCGCGGTCGCCAAGCTGGCGGACCTGGGCGTCAGCAGGTACCTGGTCCAGGGCGACCAGAGCAGACAGGGCTGGCGCGGTGTGGGTGCGCAGCTGTTTCTGTCACTCGTACTCAGTGGGTTGCTTGCCTGGGTGCACATACGTTGCCAACAAGCGCAGACCTGATGTGTCGCTGTGGTCTGGGGCCGCGCCTGGGAGGGATACTCATGACAACAGATGTAATGGTTGCTTGTTGTTCAGGAGCTCTGTCCGCACTGCGTGCTGATCGACTGTGCACGTTGAAACCGCATGCCAGTGATAAAGCACAACAGGTCCAAAAGATGTTATAGTCGCCGCTCTATTTTTTTTCCCTGTTATTTTTCCGGGCATGCCCGCGTGGAGTCCAATGAGGTCCTCCCAAAGGCCCTGTGCGAGCGTGCAGGGACGCCAGCGTACATGGCCCCTGAGGCCCGGTACACGGGCAGCAGCGGGTCTCCTGGCGATGGGGCTCCTGCGCATACAGCGCTCGACATATACAGGTGCTCCTCACTCTCAGAGTCTCGTCTGACGTCCAGCATCTTGTCATTAATGCTGGCGATGGCCCCTGAGGTGCTGAAGTAGGGGCTGCACGGGCGCCTCTGGGGAGGTGCATGAGTTCAGAGCTTGGCCTCGCGCCACCGCTGACCACAGCACCCAAGACGGGACGTGCGCCCCGGAGCGCTGACCTGCCAGTCGGCGCGCAGCTTCGGCGTGCTGCTGCACGAGGTCTGCAGCGGCAAGCGCCCAGACGTCCACCATCCCCGGACCGTGCTCAGGCACGCCTGTGCTGCCGATCCCTGCTTCCGGCATGGCCGAGACTGATAAGAGGCTTGCTGGATGCAGGACTTGTCCCGGCAGGCTCTCCAGTGCATAGGCTCTACTCAGTCAAGGAGGTTTGCATGGGTTGATTGCCTTGGCAGAGAGCATGCAAGACACTGAGACCGCGCCGACACAACTCCGTCAAGCTGCACACACAGCTCATCTGGTTTGCGCAGCGATATTGAACAGATCCAGGCCATGCCATGTGTTGGCCGCGCAGGGTCCCAGATGACTGCCCGCAGGCCGTGGCGGCCCTCGTCGAGGCGTGCACCAGAAGAGACCCCGGCGCGCGCCCCAGCGCGGCCAGAGTGCTGGAGAAGCTGGAGGAGGCGGCGTCGCAGCCAGAGCAGGCAGCGCCGCCTGTAGGCTCGGTCCCTGGCGCTCAGGCTGTGCAGCCGGGCACGCCGCCACAGACGGAGCCATAAGTCGGTGCTTTGACGGCAGACCTTCGTGTGGAGCATGTTATGGGCTGGTCGAGGCGAGCATGCGTGCAGGTGGCTCGCCGATTGGTCCGTGGCGCGCTGCACGGCTGAGCGCGGCTGCACTCGGGCAGGGTGCTGGGCCAACGATGTCAGTCTAGCGTACGCATTCCTTTCTATTCCCGAGCCGCAGGGGTTCCTGCTTACTTGCTGGTGTGCGGCGCCTTCCTGTTGGTCCTGGTTGTACCTTTTCTGTTTTATTCTCACCAGCGTACTTGTTTAGTTTAGGGTGTGGCTGGTGCTGTCAGGCCCAGAAGTTTGCCATAGGCCGCAGCCTTCCCAGGGTGTTTTCTTCCCCTTTTTTACTCTCTTGTTTTTTCCCTTTACTCTGCTGCGTTGCAGACTGGATGTTTTGGGGCCCCTGCTCGCTGCCGTACAACATCGTCTCCGTTGACATTTTTTAACCAGGGACCAAGGAGCACGGCAGGACGCCTGGAACCGCAGCAAGAGATCAGGTCACTTGAAAGGCGCCACGGGGTGTACGTTGTGGCATTGCGCATGGATTGATGCGCTGCAGTCAATAGGCGTGCGTTACATAGACACGCGCACTGCCACTTAACACAGTGCGTAAAGGAGTCACTGCCCCACATGGCCGCTTGCTTCTGTGTACAGCCATACTTTTTGCTTGTAGTACATTCTGCACGAGCAAGAGGTGGGTGCCAGACGGTCCATGCACAGCGGATGCGCGGCGCAGAAGCAACCGGGATAGGGCTGGTTTCAGCATGCTGCCACAACTTTCCAGTGCATGTGCCTGCGGGCTGCTGTCGTCGCTACTGCTGTTTCGAGGCAGTGCGCTGTCCTGACAGGTAGACCGGACTGCATGTCCATGCAACGACCCTGCCCTGCCCGCATTATAGGCCCAACAGCCTATCTACTGGTCTAGGACAGAAGAGTACTGGGTACGTTGGATCCGTCACCCAAAATAAGACTTGGGGGCATGCCAGGATGAAGCAGGCAAAGCTGCCACTGTCTTGCTGCTGCATGAATTCCAGCATGGTTCCCCAGGCGCGAACAGGTGTGCAAACTCAGTACAAACGCAGGCGACAAGAAGGACACTTGAAAAGCAGGTGCTGCTCATCGCCCAGGGCGCTGGAGTCACATGTCACGCAGAGGCGCTGCGCCCTGGGGACGTCACTGTAGCGCAGAGCTTCGATTGGGAAATGGTGGCAGCCCAGCCGAAACATGATGACCTTGAGCCCGTGAGAGGCCTTTTGCAGTATGGGGTCGTGGCGCAAACCAGCAATGCACACTTGGCAAGGCTCGCAAACCTAATACCTACCTACAGGTAGGTCTCAAGTACTAGCTACTGGCTAGGTGCTGCCAGTGCATCATGTCAGTGCTGCTCCCAGTGCAGTCCTGACTGACGAGCAATCAAATAGTACAGCGTATCAAATAGTTTGAGCGAGGAGCCTTTCACAGCCCACTGCAGGCACGGTCCTCCCGTTGTACTATATGCATGCAGTTATGCATTGTCCGTGCAATTTAGCATGGCGGACAGGATACTCTGAGCACACAGACCGCTGCCTGGGTGCCTTGCTTCTGCACTGGCCTAGGGGCTTGGTTCTGGTTGCGCGGCCACCTGCCACCTGTGCATGTTGCTTTGATGCTTTATCTTCATATGGTATCCTTTGGCTCATTTGGGTGTGCCGCGCACGGTCCAATGCCTGTGTACTTGAGTCTGTGGTGCTCAACAGCAGATTTTCTTGCTGGTCAGCTTGTGCATGACGTGGGGAGACACTGCGGTTCGGCTGGAACTAACTTGGGACACGTGCGGTCTCACCACACGGCAGGCCCGCGCACGGCAACACCGGTCCGCCTCGCCCACGAACGACAGCGAACGCTTGCCATGGAGCCCAACGCACAACACGCCATTGCAGACATGGTGCGCCATAGGCGCATGCTCACTGTTCACGCGAGGCTGGGCAGCCTGAGTGGCTGGGAGCGGCTGCCAAGCCCTCTGGACGTGTTGCCTTCACTGCTGTGGTGCCCCAGGCTCCACGCACGGCTCCGTTGTGACCCACCTCGCGCGGTGGTGCAGGGCGCAAAGCTGCGAGATGCTGTCTGGAGAAAGGACTTTGATGAGGTGCATGCCATCCTGACCGCCGCGGGGCCCGCAAACGCGTCCTACCTTGTGCAAGAGACGGAGCCGCCGATGCCCAAGTGGGACCGCCCGTGTTCGGCGCGGGGCAGCACGTCCAGCTCGGAGGAGGGCTACACTGCGGTGCACCTGGCCGTCAAGAGGAACCACGTGCCCATCCTCGACGCGCTGCTTGAGGCGTGCCCCTGCGCGGTCAACAGCGAGGTCGAGCGCGGGTACAGCGACCACCAGGTGAAGAAGGGGCTGACGCCCATCATGGTGGCGGCGCGCCACGGCTACGCCGACGTGGTCAGGGAGCTGGTCGGCAAGGGCGCTGCACTCAACGACAAGCTGGAGAACGGCAAAACCGCGCTGCTGTTCGCGGCGGCCAAGGGCCACAGCGGCGCGCTCGCGGCGCTGCTGCAGGAGGACAAGTCCACAACGCTCAAGGACGCGACCGACATGGATGCCAGGGACCACAATGGTGCGGCGGTGCCCAATATGTGGCTGATTGTGGTCACGCTGCTTGCGTGCCAACGTGGTTGTTGTGCGTGCGATGCTGTGCTCTCTTGATGCATATGAAACGCCGCCCCATGCTGCAGCACTGCCGATGCCTGCCGCCAGTGTTGCAGTGCGAAAGAAGGAGGGAGCGATGTACAATTCGTTCGCAGGAACACGCATCACTCGCAGAGCCGGCTGAGCTTGCTGTCAGACCATGCACCAAAGCTCACTTCCTTGCTTCTCCAATTGACTCTCACCCTGCAGCACGACCCCCTCCTGCTGACTTGCCAACCACATGGCCGTCAGCGCCCCTGTTCCCTCTTCAGGGCATTTCCACGCGCCCGAGCATGTCATGCAGGGGCATGCTCGCCGCGCGCCGCCCGCCGCCCAGGCACTCACCAGCATGCGGCGCGCAGGCGACACTGCGCTCCACCACGCGGTGCGCCTGGAGACCCAAGCCCTCCGGCAGGCCGTCCTGGGCGTACTGCTATCCCCGCCGCGCAAGAAGAAGCCTAACGTTGCGGTGGCCAACAACGACGGCCTCACGCCGCTCATGCTGGCCATCCGGGCCGGCCACGGCGACGCATGCGACAATCTACTGCGGCGCCGGCAGAACCTGAACCTGGCCGACAGCGAGGGCTGCACGGCGCTGCACTGCGCCGGTGCGCGCGGCGCACCGTCGCGCGTGCTTCTCTGTGGCTGTTGCGCGGTGCGGGTACTTGCGCAGCGCTTGGTCAAGCAGGCCAGGCGCAGTTGCTTGCCGCATCACAGGCGCCCTTTCCCTAGGCACTCCGCCGGCCCATCCCCCCCGGCCCCAGGCGCCCTCCATTTTGTGCTGCTTGCAGCAGCTGCTTGCATACACGTGCCTGCCTGCACCTGCGCATGTTGATGCAACTGCGTGTCATCACCTGACAATTGCCACTGTGCAGCCGCCGCATGCTTGAACCCTGTGGCAGCCGCGGTGCAGCCCTGCAAGGCAACCTGAGCGTGGTCAAGACGCTGTGCGATGCCGGCGCCAACCCGCTGGCCGAGTCGCAGGTGGGCCGCCGCCGACAGGCCTGCCTGTCCACGGCAGGCAGCAGTGCAGACAGCGTGCCGTGCAAATGCGGCCTTCCTGTTTCCGCGTGCCGCAGCCGTCTCTGCATGTCGACCGCAGCGGCACGCATGCGCAGCGAGCATGATGTTGGCCACCAGGGTTTCCGGCCTGCGTGGTTGCCCGACCGGCTCAGCCTGCTAGGTTTGCATCTCACGACGCGCGCATGCTGGCCACACACGCGTGCGTCCCCGCTTCGCGCGCAGTCCAAGATGCTGCCGATGGACATGGCGGACCCGAATGAGCTCAGCGGCAAGGCCGTCCGCGACTTCCTGGTGCCGTACACCAACGCGACGCAGCTGGTCGAGACCGACGGCTTCCGCGGCATCCTCAACGGCATTAGCATCGTGGCCGTGCTGATCGTGACGGTGACCTTCATCGGCATGCAGACGCCGCCCGGCGGCGGGTCCGACGGCGAGGGTGGCCAGCTCAAGCTGTGCCGCAGGGGCACCAACGCAACCGGGCACTCGCTGTGCGACGGGCAAAAGCTCGCGATCAACCAGGACGCGCTCAAGGCGTACGTGGTCCTGGACGGGCTGTCGCTGTTCTGGGCGGCGGCCGACCTGCTGCTCGTGCTCGCCTTCCTGCTGCCGGGCGTCAGCAAGCGCTTCCGCGCGGGCCAGCGCGTGGCCTGGGTCTGGTGCATGCTGGTCAGCTGCTCGCTGCTGCTCGCCCTTTCGCTCCTTTGCGCGGTCGGCGCCTTTGTCGCGGCCGGCCTCACGGTCATCCCGGCCGAGGAGCATTGCCTCCTCTATTTCATCTCGGCGTTCGGCGGAATCGTCCTGCTGGCCGCGCTCGGCGTGCTGTTCTACTTCATCAACAGCGCCAAAAGCCCCAACATCTTAAAGTTCATCTGGGAGGGGCTGCTGGGGTTGCGGGCGCGCGAATCAGAGGTGCGCGCCCCGCCAGCGCATCCTGCAGCAGGCCTGCCGCGGCTGTCCCTGTGCCTGGGCGGCCAGGCAAGCAGGACGGCCTGTCAGCGAAGCCGTCCCAGCTGATTAGCATTGCATGCTGTGCACGCAAACAGGCGAGAGCCTGTTCGCTGACATCTCATGGCCTGTTCCTGCGCAGGCACCCGACGGCAAGCACGGAACTCAGCAGCAGTCTTCCATGGCACTAGGGGCCAGGGGCGAATCCGGCTCGCTTGTCTAAGTATTCTGTGGCGGTGTGCCGCTCTTTTGCGCTCAGTGCAGCCTGCATGGCGATGCGTGAGGGGCTCGTTTTGGGCGAGTGTTCAGGCTGCAGGGTGAAGCGGTGACGGGTGGTAGGGCCGTCACTGGAATATGCACACGCGATGCGCCAGTGGTATAGATTTTTATCCAGGCGTTTCGGTACTGGTGTGCTGCAGCACATTGGGCAGCAGCCGCGCCGCACACATGGGCACGGATCATGGCGCTCGTATCATGCGCACATGTTGGGGAACCAAGTGTCTAGGCTATGGTGATTATGTCCATCTGGACATCTATGCTTTAGGTCAACATGCCCGATCTCTTCATGTTCACTACCGTGATAACTGGATGGCTTTGAAGGGGTTGAGAGCTGCAATACCTTTTGCTTGACCGGGTAGGGCGAGCTCACCCGCGTGGCCAGCTTGGCCAACGCGCTGGTTGAGATGGCTGCCAGGGAAAGAGGGAACGTGTTTTCTGGCCCAGGCCATGGCTGCCTGAAGTTGTGACTTCTCAGTGAAGCATTCTTGGTGTTGCGTGTAAGAAACGCACGCCGCTGCCTGTCTTGTAGCTTGCGCGTGTGGGTTTTCAAAGCGCTGCATAGAGCAGGGTGCATGTGTGGGTCTTTTCAGCCCTGCATGAGCAGGGAGGGTGATGTGGCTGCTAGTATCTGACCTGACCTCCTCTTTACCGCTGGTCCGGCTGGTACAGGCTGGTTGAGCTTGTGCGCATGCAACTTAGGAACAGGATAGGTAGGCAATGCACTCTTGCGCCGCGGCGCTGGCTTGCCTTGAAGCCATGCTTCCATTTTTGTACTGTTTGCTATCAAAATTGCCAGATACGCTGGTGATAGGGCGGCGAGGTGAAGCCTCCAATAACATTTTTCTCACCTTGGTGACTGCCTTTCCTGTTTCGGACTGCTCAACTTCTTTGCATCCTCCGCCTTTGGAGCCTTGTGATCGTTTACATGTAATAATTTGAGTGGGTGAGGGGTGCTCAGCTTGGACTGCTTTGCAGCACTGAGCTTGGATTAAGCAAGCCAGGTTGGCAAGTACTAAAATTTAGTTATCTGCAGTGCAGCAGTACATGTGTCTATAGCAAGCCTGGACTCTGTTTGCTCTGCAAGTAATGTGAGCAACACATATTGAATAGCAGTGATGCAGGCACTCCGTTGCATAGACAAGCACACACGCACAAAGACATGTGTGAAATGTAGCACACATACCAGAATAGGTGGCGCCAAAGGCTCATTCACAGTTCTTCAAGCGCCTCATGTGCAGGGCAACAGACACGCTGGGTGTCCAGATAGTTTACAACATGTAGTGCAAGCTGAGGGACCGAACAGCGCAGCCGTGTGGACGCCAGGAGGCTGCCGTCGCCACACACCATGCGTGAGGAGCGAGCTCGCTCACGCCGGCTCACCGCTGCTGTCGCAAAGGACATCAGCTGCTGCGCCTCCCAGGTTGCCAGGCGACCCACAGCCTTTTCGGCGTGCGCAGCGCCGCGCCCCGCTCGCTGGCCAGCATCCCCGCCCTGCTGCCGCCCTGCGAGCAGCGCATCCTGCGCGGGGCCAGCGCCGCTGGCGCTCCCTGCGCTGCGGCTGTCGCCCTGGGCGCCAGCGGGGCCTGCGCAGGCCGCGGGCGCCTGGCCAAACCCTGTCCCTGATCCCTGAGGCACGCGGCTGCTCGCGCCACCATGCGCGGCCTCCGGCGCCTGGAAGGACGCCCAGGACGCCAGCGAGGGCAGGCCGCTGCTGGCAGACGTGCTAGGGCCGCGACCAGGGTTTTGAGCGTTGCCTGCACCGGGCGCACCGCCGGCGCGGCCCGCCTCAGCAGCAAACGCGGAGGGCGGCAGCTGCGCGCACGTGGGCGCGCCGGCGCGGCCGCTGCCGGGCTCGCCAGCGGCGGGGGTCGGCGGGAACGCGTCCCAGCTGCCCTCGGCGTCCCAGCCGTCCAGCAGCGGCGCGGAGGACGTGCGCCCGCGCGCCCCCAGGGCCGCCGCGCCTGTGCTCAACCCTGGCTCGCCGCCGGCGCCCAGCGAGCAGCTCGCAGCCGGCGGCATCGCGCCGTGCTGCGCGCGGGGCCCGCCTGCAGGCGCATCCTCGTCCAATGCATCCACCAGGCTGCCAAAGCTCGCCAGCAGTGCCGCGTCCGGCGCCCGCGCCGCGCCGGCCGCCGGCGCCAGCATGGGCGATGCCGCTGCCGACGAGTCGGCGCTGCCCGGCGCGAGCGCGTGCGCGCTGGGCGCGCCGGCGCGCTCCGCCGGGTGACCAGGCCCGGGGCTCGCGCTCTGACTGGCGCACGGCGCAATGAAGGCGGGAAGCGCGTCGTCGTCCAGCAGGCTGCCCACCGAGCGCATGCTGGTCGCCGCCGAGACGGGCTCCGGCAACGGGTGGACCGCCAGGCTGGGGCAGCGCCGCACGGGGGTCAGGGCGGCCCCGGGGTCGGGGCCGGGGAACGGCCGCGGCGGCGCCAGCGCGCCGCACGGGAAGCTGGCGCGGCGCGGCGTGACCGCCGGCGACGGCGCCGAGTCCCAGGCAGAAACGTGCGACCCGGCGGACGCCCAGGCGGCGCCGCCGGCGCGCCCCCCGCCCGCGGGCCCGGCCGACGCGGGCGGCTCCGGCGACGGCGCGTCCAGCTCGAGCGCCCCGGACACGCCGTCCCGCAGGCGCCGCGCCCAGGAAAAGGCGCGCAGGCGCACCGGTGGCGGCCGCGGCGCCTCGGGCGGCGCCTCGGGCGGCGCGTCAGGCGGCGCGTCTGCGGCGCCCGCCGACGCGCCTGGCCGGGCGCCGTCCTGCGCGCGGCGCGCCCGGGCGTCATGCGTGGCTGCCATGGTGTGCAGAACTGCGTGAAGTGCTCGCGGTGGCACGACCAGCCCTTTGTTCAGGTGTACTTTAGTTTGTTGCCCGCGCCCAGGTGCAGCGCCAGGCAATGATGAATAGCTCGGCACCTCCTCAGACACTCTGGTGGCTGCGGCATTGGCCAGATGAACAACGCTTGCTTGATCAGTGGGGTTGTTACGAACATGGGGCCTGCCCCGACCCCAACCTGCAGCATGGACGTGCGCGTGACGGCCTCGTATACGGTCTCCACGGCGCTCACGCGGCCCAGCACGGCCGCCTGCGCGGGCGTCCACTCCGCCGCCAGCGCCTCGCTCAGCAGCGTCTGCGCGGCGCGGCCGCGGGCTGCGCTCACAGACCTGCTGGTGCGGGAGGGGGCCGCCTATGCATGCATGCGCGATGCACTGCCACTCCAGCCGCCAGCGCCTCTCTCAGCCGCGTCTGGGCAGCGCGGCCATGAGCTGCCCTGTCAGACGTGCTCGTGCGGGGCGGGCTGGCCTATGCATGCATGCGCACTGCTCTGCGAGTCCGCTCGCCAGCGCCCCGCTCAGCAGCATCCGCAAGGCGGCCACAAGCTTTGCTCGCCAGGCTGGTCGCATGGTGCGGCGCCGCACGTGCATGCTGACCAACAGGCGCCATGCACAGGGCCTGTCCCAAGACAGGGCGCAGATATGCGCCCGTTGACCCGCCCGCCTGTGAGCACACTCGCCGAGCGCGCCCGGCAGGCCGCGCATGTCCCGAGCTTGGCATGGCTCCTCAGCCAGGCAGGGCCGACGCGCTACAAGGCAGGATGCTGCTGAATCCCTGCCTTGTAAGCTCACCGAGCCTGTGACCGGGCCGGCCCAAGCGCAGCAGGGAGCTTGCGCCGCGCCTGCGCGCGCTTGTGGGGCCACGCGGGCACGCCCAGGGCGCGGCAGGGCAGTGGTGGGTTGGGGCGGCGGCAGGGCACAATAGGGCTGGGGCCGCGCCTGCAGGCGCTCGTGGGGCCAGGCGGGCACGCCGAAGCGCAGCAGGTCCACCATGGCCTCCATGTCGCGCATGCCCAGCAGCGCATCGCCGCATACGCGCACGATGCCCAGCGCGACCTGCGCGCGGCGCCGCGCCGACCAGTGTCGACGCCCTACACCCTGACCCTACACCCAACCGGCCTCCACGTTGCGCAAGCCACTGCTGCGCGCCGCTAGACGCGCAGGGAGGTGCCCGGCGCTGTTTGCGCACAGCGCCGCTGTGCAATGGCCAGTGTACGCTCGGCACTCGCAGAGCGCTCGCCCGGCTGCACACCTCCGCTTTGCAAGCACATTGCAAACAATGTCTGTCTGCGCACAGGCCCGGGCGCGCCCAGTCGAGCAGGCAGCAATCGCTGTAAAGCTGCTGGCCATGGCTGCCTGTCATTCCAGGCGTCATGCAGGCAGGGGCGCGGCGCATAGCATAAATTTGCGTGGCTGCACGTCACCAGGGTGCGCGCTCTGCCCGACGCGGCAAGCGCAGCGCCCTGTCCGCTACTGCTGAGAATTGCAAGCGCGCGCGCGCGCCCGCACCTTCATGATTGGCATTAGGTAGCAGTCGCTGAGGATGACGTCCATGACGCGCGCGGAGAAGAACAGCGGGAAGTCCGCCGAGAAGGCCGTCAGCAGCCAGGAAGACGCGTACAGCACCTGGCGCAATGGTCATGGACGTCAAGTCAGGGTTAGGGTCCCTATCATAACCCTATCATAGTCCTACCCTGACGAGACGTCCGCCGAGATGGCCGTCAGCAGCCAGGACGACGCGTACAGCACCTGGCGCCGCCTAGGGCCGCTTCAACCGGCCGGGCGCAACCTGAGGACCAAGCAGCCGCTGCGTCGCTGGGGCGCCCATCCCGCAAGCTCACACACAGGTGTTCATAAAAGTATATGCAGCACGCACCGGCAGCGTGCCGCTAGGCCTGCATCTGCTGCAGAGCCACGGATTGGGACTACTCTCACAAATGTGCGTGGCACGCACCGGCAGCGTGCTGTAGGCCTCCATGTGCTGCGCCAGCCGCGCCGGCATCAGCTGGCCCAGCTGCCAGAGCCGCGCCTGCGCGCCGCGCATACCCCTCGCTCACGCCGTACCTGCGGGGCGCAAAGCGCTGGCAGGCTGCCCATGGCGCGCGAGCGCGCGCCCGCCTGCGCGCGCCCCCGCGCCAGCGGCGCACGCATGCGACGCTGCTTGGCGGCCTTCCAACACGGTCCAGTGTCAGCGAGCGCGTAGGCCTGAGCGCGCCCGCCTGCACGCCGAGCCCGCCCTGGCAGGGGGCCGGCAGCGCCAGCAGCGCGACCCAGGCCGCCGCGCGCAGCGAGCGCGGGCCGTGCTCACTCACCGCCACACACTCAGGTCCTGACAACGGACTGCCTGCGGCGCCAGGGCCCCGGGCCGCGCCTGCAGCATGGCCAGGTCGGCGGCGTACAACGCGCGCAGGCCGCGCTCGCTCACCGGCCACACACTCATGGCTTGAACTCTGATATGCTTGGGGTTAGCGTTAGGGATAGGGGAACGCCTGCAGCATGGCCAGATCGGCCGCGTACAGCGCGCGCAGGCCGCGGCCGCGCATGAGCACCACCAGCGCGCCGTATGCGGCGTCCTCCGCCGGCAGCCACACCAGCAGCAGCGCGGCCAGAAAATTCATGCCCTGCGCGCCGCGCGCGCCCGGTCGGGCAGCCGCGCCCGGTCGGGCAGCCCCGCGGACGCGGACGGATAGATGTGCGTTTGGTTAGCGCACTCCAGCGGCGCCCCCGCTGGGCTGCGCCAGCGGCAGCGGCCGGGCCGCCACCCTGCGCCCCACAGCGCCAGCCAGCGGCCGCAGAGAGCCTGCCGAGCAGCACAGGCCGAGCGCCGAGCCGCGCCGGCGGCAGCAGCGCGGCCACGCGCCCTTTGGGCCCAGTGCGCCGCCGGCGCCTGATCAGCCTTGCAGCCCCTCCCGAGCGCTGTTGGGCCTGCACGTCAGGCGGCGCGCCCATGCCGAGAGCCGGCGCGCCCCGGCTCCTGCGCCCACCAGACAGCCAGGCGCGGCGGCGCCGGGCGGCGGCAGGAGCGGGCCGGGCGGACCTGGCAGTAGTTGACCTCCGGGTCGGACGCCGCGTACGCCTTGAGCACGCGCTCCAGGCTCGCCAGGCCCTCCGGCGTGGTGAACCTGCACGCGAGGCGACCTTGTGACCCTACAACTGAGAACCTACCCTACCCTAAACCGCTGCTCTACGACCTCCGGCATCATGACGCTATGCGCGCCGGCACCGCCGGCGGCCGCCACTACCCAGGCGCTGAAAGGTGGCGGGGCCGCTCGCGCGCGTGGCTGCTGCTCCTGCCGTGCCTCGCAGCGCGGGTCCGAGACGGGCCGCACGCGCCTACTACGCAGTGCCAGCGCGCGCTCCAGAACCCCGTCACGGGTCGTGCGCCTCCGCGCGCAGCAGCCGCGGTCGCGCGTGCCCTGCTCGGGGCCTCGAGCTACGTGCGACCGGCCAGCGCGGGCGAGGACAGGCGCGGCGCGCGCGCACCGCTTGACGCGCGGGAATGTGCGCCCGACGTCCTTCTCGATCGCGTCGTCCACGACCGGCGGCCGCGCCTGCGACCCAGGGGCTTTGGTGGTGGACGCCCCCCACAATGCCTTGGCGGGCACGTCGCCCCACCGAGGCGGCCAGCGTCCCACCAGCGCGGGTGTTTGTGCCCGTAACCAGCATGGTGACTGTGGTGAGCCGGTAACCAGCCGGTGACTGTGACAGCGCAAGCTTGACCAGTCAAGTGTCCAGATTGCCTGCAGCTGCAATCTGAAACACGCTCCTTCAACAAGACGGTGCGTGTGATGCCCCTCCGTTTGGCCAGTGGCGTGGACTGCAGGAGCGCCCGGGCCGCCAGCGTGCTGCGTCAACGAGCAGCGGCGCGCCTGCGCCAGCATCCGCGCGTACTCGCGCCCGGCGGCATGCCCAAAGCCGCGGTTCCTCGTCAGCACGCTGAGCCAGAGCTCCGTGCGCATGGCGCCCGGCACGGTGTGCACGCTGCGGCCGACCTGCAGGTCCACCGTGCGCGTGGCCTCGTCCTCATCGGCGGACACGCGCAGCGCGTTGCGGAACATCTGCAGCACGCCCGGCGCCGCCATCGCAGTGCCCTCGCCACTTGTTTCGAGGAGCAGACTGCAAGAGTCTGCCTACCCCTGTGCACCACTCATGTGCACGCCATGTGGTGAGCACACATTGGGGCCCACCGTCCTCAGCACGATAGGGAGCGCTTAAGAGCTGCGCGCAAGAGCCGAGGAAACCGGGTGCTTTACTATGCTGCGCACGTGCGCCCTATAGGTCACGGGCTCATGCAAACTTCAGCCGGACGGGCAGCTATGGCGCGTTCTTAAACGCGCCGGCCGCCAGTGCAGGTTCCGGGAGCCAGTGCAAGTGCAGGTCCCGCGAGCACCGAGCCAGGCGTTCGCCGGCGATATCGCCTTCTTCAAGATGGCCTTGATTACGCCTCAGGCCGGCAAAGTCGACGCCGTGCCGGTCCCGCCCGCGCGGAACGCGTCCATCCGGGCATGGACCCAGGACACGGACCTGGACGACAAGCTGAAGGCGCAGGCCGCAAAGGTGACCAGCGACTCACCGGCCTCCACCGCTGCTGCCGCCTCGGGACGGGTGGCCATATCATCTGTTGGTCTGCCAGCACCGCTCCCTGACTGCGCCTGGATCGGTGACTGTGAGCAGCCTGCCGCATTGCCGCTGACGGCAGTGCGCGGCGCGGCCCGCAGAAATCTGGTTGGGTAGCCACATTTGGCCTCGCGTTCGCCGCGGTGGGCGTCATTTTTGGTGCGCCCTGCTGCAGCGCACTCACGCTTGCCTGGGTGGGCCGCGGGTGCGGCGCTGCGGTGGCCTGCTGCGCCCTGTGCATGCAGCTTTTCGCACCAGATGCGGCCCTGAAGCAGCAGCGCGCGGCTGACGGGCGTGCCTCGTGCAGGGGATATCGGTACCTCGCCACTCTGTGCGCCCCTCGGCTTGGCGAGCAGTCCCTGCCTTGACGCGTAGCGTTCCTCTTTGTCATGGCGACATGAGTTTCTGCCATGCCGCCTGTCATAGCATGACAACGCTTGAGGCGCAACAAGCGCCAGCTGATGGAGCGTTTGTGTTCCTGTGCGGCTCCTCGCAGACGTCTTCAGTTCCACCTTTTCCAACAGCCCGTCGAACGCGGACGTGCTGGGCGCTACCTGCCTCATCTTCTGTGCGCACCCTCCGCCGCTTGGCCAGTGGATTTTGCTGCCGCTGAAGTACGCACCACGCTGTGCAACAGCCACAGCCAAGCGCAGTTGACGCACGCTTATCGTCCCGCGCAGGGAGCCTCACGCTCATAGTCATGGTCAAGTGAGCGGCAGCCCGCTCTGCCCCTCGGCCCGAGCTGCGGTACTGCTTGTGTGGCGTGGTCGCTGGTGCATATGCACTTCTCTGCCCGGCCGTCGTGCTTTTGGAGGCTGAGCGCTACGCAGGCTGTGGGCTGATGCGGCGGGGTGGCTGCCAGGTACTGCTGCTTCATTATCCGCTTGGACGACAACGGCGAGGGTGCGGCCCGCGTTGCGCATGCACCAGGCTTGCGTCGCAGGGTCAGCTAGCGCACTTCAGCAGCGTCGACAGCTACCGGCAACATCCCTCCTTTTCCTCACACCTGCTCTATGGTTGTTCAGCACTGACGCTCGTGCAATCAGTCTGCATGCCTCCCTGCAGCCACTACGGCGCGGATGTCAGCCCTAAGGTCTGCATTCAACCCTGACCCTACATCTGCCCATTAGCACAGACAGCTCAAGGCCGCGCACCTCGCACGCTGCGCCGCATGCTGCCGTGCTGGCTCGTGAGGCGCCGGGCGGCGCGCAGGCGGCACGTTTGCGCTGTACTCGCTGCTGTGCCGCCACGTCGGCATCACGCCCGGCAGCCGCACCAGCGCGGTGCCGGACCCCGCGGACGTGCTGCTGTCGCACTACAGCAGCGCGTCGGAGCTGGGCGGGCCGGCGGGGCCGGCGCCGCGCCGCCGCACGCTCGGCGCGGCCCTGCGCGACGGCATCCGCGGCAGCCGCTGGGCGCAGTCGGTGCGCGGAAAGGCGCTCCGGGCAGGCTCAGGCTCCATGGTGGAGGCTGTTGCTTTGCACACTGAGGAGCTGGGCGTGCCCGCTGGGTCCGCCCCGCCGCCATGCATCAGCGTGCGCCTCTGTGGCGGCATCGCTGCAGCCGCTGGCGTAGGGGCGTGCCCGTCCTTCTGTGCGCGGGCTGTCACCAAGTGTGCAGTAGTGCTCAGCGTGTGGAATGTGCGCCGGCCATGCTACATGGTAGCGCGCAAATGTGCTCAAACGCAGCCAAGGCCTTCCAGGATCCTGCGGACTCCTCTGCATGGACACCTGGTATGGTAGGCGTACTGCTGACAGCCATGCGCGCCACACCGCATAGTAATGCCTGCAGCGCCGCGCGCGCAGCTGCTGCTGTCGCTGGTGCTGCTGATGACCTCGCTGGTGCTGGGCGACGGCGTGCTCACGCCCGCGCAGTCCGGTCAGTGTTCCACCTAACCTAGCCCAACCCTACCCGCTCATGTTCAGCAATCCCTGCATATTCCCACAGCTGTCATCCTCCAGGGTGGGTGTGCCATGCGTGATGCATAGCGGTCTCTCCCTCGCCATGCTCCTGACATTTTCTTGTCTTGGCATGGTCCAACTTCGAATACGCTGCATGCGGTGGTGGGTACACGCCTCACAAGCTCAGTGGAGTGCGGTGCATTTGCCATGGGCTGTGCCATGGGATAGACTGGTAGACTTGACTGCCTCCTAATAGCGCGTCTCGTTGCACAGTGCTGGGCGCGATCTACGGCCTGCAAGTCCGGACAACTGTCTCCGGAGGTGCGCGCCTGCCGGCGCGCGCGTGCGCCCTGCCAAGTCGCTTCAGTACCCCTGTGACGACGCTGCATGTCTGGGCGCCTGCTGCCAACTTGGCGCCCCGCCCGCATGCTGGACGTCGCAGCGGCCGGGCCGTCAATGGGCGGGCGTTCACCTGAAACCTAATTCTAGCCATCGGCAGACGGACGCTGACGTGCGGCCGCGGCCGCGCGCGCGGCAGACGCCGTAGTAGGCATCTCCATTGCGATCATCGTCCTCCTGTACTGGGTGCAGAGCTGCGGTACCGGGCGCGTTGGGCCGTCGTTCTCGCCCATCGTCATCCTCTGGTGCGCGCCTGGCTCACGCTAACCCTGGCCCTGGGCCCCAGCGCAGCCTCAGTGTGTGGCTGCCCCCGCCGTCAGGGTCCTCTGGTGCATGTCAGACTCCCCCCCGCCCCCCGCGCGTAAGCACGGGGATCTGCAGCATGTGTGTTTCCCCGCAAGCTACAGTGCGTGGTCATCCCCGCACCCTCTGTGCGTTGCAGCGCGTTCAGCTGTCGGATTGCGGTGCTCAAGGTGTCGCGGCCTGCATGCTGCATACCCTGTCTGCCCTGCTTCTGCCATCCGCACGCATGCCCCGCGTTGAGTGCAAGAGTTGCGATCCCTGTATCGCGCTCTAAGTGTCGGGCGCAGGTTTTGGGCGATGCAAGCCGGGCGGACATGCGTCGCACACAGTCTCGGTGCGGCTGACCAGCGCTCCGCGCGCCGGGCGCCGCAGGTTCATCTTCAACATCATTGTCGCCATCTACAACATGGCCACGTACTACCCGGCCATCTGGAAGTGCATTAATCCCTATTGGTGCGCGCACCGAAGCAGCGCGCTCGCGCAATGCTGCGGGTGAGCGTCGCGGCAGGGGAGGGCTGACGGCGTGCCCTCCCGCGCCGCAGGGGCTACCTGTACTTTGTCAACAACGGCATGAGTGGCTGGATGAGGTGCGGCCCTCTGGGAATGCAGAGCTTTGGTGTCCTTGTGCGGGCCCCTGTCGCGGCCTCGCCGCTCGTCCACCCCCACATCCAGATGCAGACCCAAGCTGCTCCAATCACCGCTGCAGAGCCTTTGCTCTCCCGGCACGCCCCCAGGGCGCTCGAAGACGCCGGAAAGCAAAAGCAGCGCGAGTGCCACATACCCGCACCATATCACGCAGGCGGACGGGTCGTCTCACTCGCCCGCCCGCGTGCGCCAGCCCCAGTCCTACCCTAAGCCTCGGCTCAGCGGCCCGCCCGCGCGCGCAGCCTGTCCGGCATCTTCCTGGCAGTGACCGGCACGGAGGCGTCCTACGCTGACCTCGGCCACTTCTCGCGCCCGGCCATCCAGGCGCGTGGCCCGGTCGCGCGCTGCTTTTGGACGCATGCGCTGCTCCGTTGTGGATGCGGGTGCGTGAATTCTGCAAGCTGTCAGTGCAGCCTGCATGCTAGCCCTGCAGCATGCTGGCTCCGCGCTCGCGCGCACCACAGATATACCACGCGGCTCTGCACGCGCGAGGCTCAGGCAAGCCGCAGAAAAGGGGTTACGGCCGCCAGTCCTGGCGCCCGCGCACGCTCTCGCCCGCCCGCCGCGCCGCGCGACGCGGCCGGCTCGCGCACCCTCGCCAAGCGGCACGCGCCGTGCCGCGCGCAGATCGCCTTCTGCGGCATCGCCTACCCGAGCCTGGTCATTACCTACTTTGGCCAGGCAGCCTTCCTGATGGCCAACCCCGACCAGGTCGGCAGCACGTTTTTCGCGTCCATCCCCTTCAGCGACGGCTTTTACTGGACCTTCTTTGTCATTGCCACCGCCGCCGCGTGCGTCGCCAGCCAGGCGCGCGGCTGACACTCCACGACCGAGGGCGCGAGCGGGTTGGTGTGTGGGGTCCAGACCTCGTCGCATGCATGCGGCGCAGCGGTCGGCAGGCTCCACGCCCGCGAGCAACGCCCCTGCACGTGCGTCGCGAACCCAGCCCTGCCCTGTGCAACTGCACTCAGCGGGCTGCAGCTGCCTGCGTCCTGCTGCCGTGGCCCGCATAATTCAGCATGCACGTGCGCCGCGACTGCGGGCCTCGCGCGTCCCAGCGAGCACGCGCGCGCCCCCCCGCGCACGGCCGTGGCCGCCCGGCGCGAGGGGACGCCCGCCGCTGCCGGCAGGCCATGATCACGGGGACGTTCTCCATCGTGCGCCAGTCCATCTCGCTCGGCTGCTTCCCGCGCGTCACCGTCAAGCACACGTCGGCGGGCGTCGAGGGTGCGCGTGCCGGGCGGCGCCCTTACCCGGGCGGCGGCCGGCGCCGTGAGCGCGTTGCCCTGGCTCTTCGGCTCAGCGCAGGCTGTGTCACGCGGAGGTTGGCAGCGGCTGCCTCGCCCTGCACCTTCGGCCGCCAGGCCGCAAGCGGCCGCAAGCGGCCGGGGCTCGGCGCCGCTGCCATCGCCTGGCTTGACCAAAACGCGCGCCGCACGCGCGGGCCAGATTGCCGGCGCCTGGCCTGACGCGACGCGCGCCGCGCGCGCGCAGGCCAGATCTACCTGCCGGAGGTCAACTACTGCATGATGGTCCTGACGGTCATCGTTGTGGGCATCTTCAAGACGACCACCATCCTCGGCAACGCCTACGGCGCGCCCCGGGCGCCCCACAGGGCTAGGGTCAGCGCGGCAGGGCTCGCCGCCTGCAAGCACACAGTGAGAGCGGGGCCCCTTGCCGTGCGCGGTGCCATGTGCCTGACTTGTCCCGCGTGCCTTGCGAGTGAGCCTGCGCGCTCTCGTGACCTCCGCGCGACGCGCGGCGCGGCGCTGCCGCCCCGCAGCCCCACAAGCATGCCCGCGCCGCTGGCAGCGCGGCGCGCGCGCTGCGCCCGCCCCACGCGGGCGCCGCCGGGCGCAGGCGTGGCCGTGAGCGGCATGATGATCGGCACCACGCTGCTGGCCGCGCTGGCCATGCTCGTGGTCTGGGACTCGTCCCCGCTGCTCGTCGTCCCCTTCCTGCTCGTCTTCCGTGCGCGGCCCTAACCTTAACCCCCCTGCCAGGTCGCGCGCGGCGGCCGCCCCTATGATGCGGCGCCCCTGAGGTGCATGCAGCCCCGCAGACAGGACCGGCCGCACACAGTCGTGCATGATTCGGCTCTGGGCGCGCGAGCGGCGGGCGACGCCGCTGATTCCAGCGCGGCGGCGCCGGCATGCACTGCCTGCCGTCCAGCTGTCACGTGATGCGGTCAGCCATGTGCATAGGTGGAGTCACCACACCGGGCCGCGCACCAGCGCGCCGGCGCGCGCAGTGTTCGTGGACGGCGTGTACTTCTCCGCCAACCTCAACAAGGTGCCCATGGGCGGCTGGTTCGCCGTGGCGGTCGCGTGCGCGGTGTTCGCCACGTCCGAGCTGTGGCAGTTTGGCACCAAGCGCAAGCAGGCCGCGCTCAACGCGTCCAAGGCGCGCCGCCGATCATGTCAGGCTCTGCGCGGCGCGCATGTCAGGCTCTGCGCGACGCCGCTGCCGAGCAAGCCTGCTGCGCGCCCTGGCTCCGGCAGCCGTGCCATGTGTATCGTTGAGCTGCACCGCTTGGGCGAGCCACCTGGCGTGCCCGGCGCCCACGGATCCAGGCGGTCGGTTCGCGCACGGCCGGGGAAGCGCTCAGCCTAGGGTAGGGTATAGGGTCTCTGTGCCGCCCAGCTGCAGCCTCACCGGTCAGGTGAGGTGCACAGGTGCCCATGGACGCCATCCTGCGCGAGCTGCCGGCGGCCAGCGCTGGCGGCGGCGGCGGCGGCGGCGGCGGCGGGGACTGCGTCGCGGCGTCCGAGGCGCAGGGCCAGGGCCAGGCGCTGGGCACCGCGCAGACGTCGCCGGTCTGCGATGCGCAGGTGCGGCGCCCTGGTCGCGCACGATGTGCTGTGCAGCGCGGGGAGGTGGGGGCGCGTGGATGTGGGCAGTCTGCATGGCATGCGAGCGCGCGGGATGCTGCTATGCGGAGGCTGCTGCGCAGAGCAGGAGCGGCGGGGCCCCCGGCAATCAGGCTCAGCGCGGTACTTCAGGCACAAGGTTCATGTACTGCTGCCTAGTGCACTTGCAAGCACACAAGGAACACGCTCTCGTCAGTGAGGGTGACAGCACGACCTTGCCGGATGCCTCGGCGTTGCGCAAGGTGAGATGCGCGCGCCGGGCCAGAGCAGGTGTGGGCATCCTGCCGCAGCGGCCTCTTTTTTCCACTTTTCTTTCTTCCTAAAATTCCCACCGTTGCAGATGCATGTTGTGGATAATGTCCAGTGGCCACACAGTGTCAAGCAGCCATGTTCCCATGTAATGCCCTGCAATGCGCAGGAGCTGTCACCCGCATGTAGGGACCCCTACCGCGGGGCGCCCCGCGCAGCGCAGGACACGCTAGCCTGCGACGCGCGGGTGCAGCTCCCTCAGTGTGCAGGGGTTTTTATTGGGTTCTTCTCAGCAGGTCAACTGGTCTGAACAGGTCATGCCTGTTTGGCGTCAGCACAGACGCCGCAAGCCAACCTCCGTTCCCTGGATCAAGACATGGTGTGTGTAGCCAACTGGGCGCGCCTGCCTTTCAAGTGCTGCGTGCGCAGCGAGAGGCGTTACATGTTTGCACGCTGCGCCCCGCCGGAGCCCGGCGTGCTCTGCAGAGGCGTGGCAGGATGACAGGAGGGCTGCAGCCGGAGGCGCTGAGAGGCGCCTGGCTGGCCGGCCGCAGACGCAGCAGCCCATCACGCGCATCCCGGGCCTGGCGATCATGTTCAACGAGTCGGTGTTCGCGGCGCCGCCGCTGCTCAAGACGCTCGTCGCGCGCTGGGGCTGCCTGCACGAGACCGTGGTCATGGTGCACGTGCGGCGGGTGCGCGCGCGCTGGCCGCAGCGGCGCCATGTGCAAGCCCACGCCGGCGGCCCGGCCATGCATGTGCACGCACATGGTGCACGTGCGACGGGCATGGTGTGCAGGGTGCTCACACCCGCCTGCATGCCTCCAGCCTTTGGCATGCACTTGCGGACCTCAGCCTCATCCCTGCAGGCCTGCACTCCTGCCTGTGTTGTTGGCCGACCCCGGCAGCGCTCCCAGTTCCGCGGCGGCGCCGTGCGCGCCGCCGCCGGCGCGCGCGCCGTCCCCGCCGTACCAACCGGCACCCTAACCCTAGCAACAGCCGCCGTGCGCGCGCCGGCGCAGGTGGCCGTGCCGACCGTGCTGCCGCAGGAGCGCATGCTCTTCAGCCGCGCGGGCCTGCCGGGCATCTACCGCGCTGTGCTGCGCTTCGGCTACCTGGACCGCGTCGATCTCGGGCCGGACTTTGTCGCGGCCGTCGTGCACGAGGCGCGCGGCCCCGCCGCCCGCGCCCGGGCGCCCGCGCCGTTTCAGGCGCCGCCTGGGCGGGGCGCGGCTGCTGCCGCGCTCCCTCACGCCGGGTCTGTTCCAGAGCTGTATTGACATGCCAGGGAGCGATCGCATGTTGTCTACCCGCTCCCTGGGCGCGCTGCCCGGCATGGAGGCTTGCAAGCGGACATGCCTGCGCATAAAGCACCCTCAGCCTTCACAGAAGATGCGTGCTGCTCCTCGGCTGCCGCCCGACGCGCGGCGCGCGGCCGCGCAGGTGCTGCAGGTGAACCCGTCGCTGCGCCCGGGGCGCCTGGCGGCGAGCGACCGCGTGTCGTACATCCTGAGCCGGCCCATCCTGCGGCCGCGCCCGGCGCGCACCTGGCGCCGCTGGCCGCGCGTGGGCCTCGTGCTCGCGTTCCGCTTCCTGCAGCGCGCCACGCGCCTGGCCTGGGAGGACTGGAACATCCCGCCCGAGGCGATGTTTGAGGTGGGCATCGTTAGCGAGTTGTAACCCGGCGCCCCGCCGCGGCCGGGCAACGGGCGCCCCGGCCGTGCGTCAGGCCGATGCCCAAGACTTTCCTCCCCCCCCCCCCGCCTTTTTATAGGCCTGCAGCTAGCCGCATTTGGGTCACGCAGGCCGGGTGTGTTGCCGGAGGCGGCGGACTCGCGGCGGGCGCCGTGGCTGAGGAGCGGCGGCCCAAGCAGCCAGAGTGTGGCCCCGCTGCCCCAGGGCCCGGATGCATGCCTTGCACAGCGCGCCTGGGCTGGGCCTGGGGCCGGGGGCGCTCCCCTCCCACTCGCGCCGTGCGCCGTCTGCTGTGAGCGGCGCCCGCCCTGCTGCCGCTGTCAGGAAGGCCCGGCGGCCCTGTGGCCGTGGCCGCCTCTGGCCGGGCACGCCGCGCACGCAGCTGCGAAGGCCCTGGAGCCAGCACCGGAGGCGCCGGATGTGTGCTGTCCGTGGAGAAAAGGACGTTTCCGGTTGCTGCGTGCCAGCGAGCTCCGCCAGGCGCGCGCAGGCCCAGCGATGCATGGCACAGCTGCATGGGGCCGCCTGCAGGGCTCTGAGCCCGCTTCCTGCCCTGCGCCCTGTTATCTGGTCGCGGCTTCGGGGGAGGGATCAGTGAGGCCTGTCGGGGCGCCTGCAGCGTGCAGGAAAGCTTTGGTAGCCCCTTGCTTAGGGGGCAGCAGACCTGCTCGGCCTGAGGCTGGGCGCTCGGGGCCGGGCTGGTCGAGCACGCCTCTATCACAACCTGTCTGTGGCGCATTAGCGGGGCAGTGCTTGGAGCACAGGGCCCGTGCAGCCGCAGGGGACTTGCTTGTGCCGCTCGCGGTGGACTCCTAATTTAGTGCGAGGTGCGCTGAGACAGGCACTGGGCATGAGCGCCAGGAGTCGTGCGTCAAGTGTGCTGCCTGCCACATGGGCTAGGTGTGCTTCTGGGACGCCTCAGACAAGCACAACGCCCCATATGCAGGGCGCTGTGACGTTGCAGCCTAGGCAGTGTGACCACTGGCGCTGCTGTGGCGCAGTGTGGTTGCACACGGTCCTGCCCAACAGTGCTTTCAGTGGCTGCTATACAGCTCAGATGCGGGTCTCTGTGCTGGTGGTATGTGCGCTTGTTGGGCCAGTGTGTCGGGTCACTTGTGCGCCTATCAGGCTGTAGCATCTAATCCTTTGTATGTGGCAGCGTTGGCTAACCACTGTGGAAGAATATATACTCCACGTTGCACCTTAGCCCCTATCAGTTGCAATTTTCAAAGTAAGCCGAGACAGCTGCTCAAATCGACGGAGTCCCGCGCACGTCACAACTATCGCCTTGGTAGCGGCGGCAGCTATTTCAAGCACCGTGCCGTGGAGCAGGTACCCTGCGCACATGGCAGGTGGTAGAGACGTAAAAACGCACACCATGCTGCAACTTGGCGTCTTACAGAGCTGACACACAGAGCAGCACCAACCAGATACCAGCGTAATACATCCACAACCAAGCTGCTGAGCAAATGCTCCGCACTTCAGGCTACGCGACTCGATGCACGGACATCTTGGACAAGGTGCATCAGCCCGACAGGCGACCGCACCTTTACTGCGCTCACCGGATCTGCTTGGCGGTGCCAGTATCCGCGTCTGAAGGTGGCCTTGTCCCAATTACCACTTTCGGTTAGGAGTCAGTTTGTTGCCCCGACCCTTGCTTAGCACAACCGGACATCACTCCCGGGAGAAGCGGGAAGTACTCCGCAATCACACGGCCAACGGCCTGAAGCGTGTGTCGACCAAGTGCAAGTCATAACCACGACCGGAGCTTAGCACCGCCGAGGCTGCTGGGCAAAGAAGTTGCGATGTAGCCTGCACTGGTGCGGTGTACTCGGCTGGCTCAATGCCACACATGTGCTCGACACCACACATGTGCTCAGTACTGTGCTATTGGCTGCCTGACTTCTTGTGCTCAATGCTGCGCTAGTGGGTGCCTGACACGTATCACCACTTGGCTCGCAGGACAGGCTGCCTGCTTGCGGGTTTTAATGGACAGCGGCGCACGGCATCGAGCAGCACTTGCTCTGCATGCGCGCGCGGGCTTGCTCAGACAGGGCCCTTGGCTGGTGGACCAGGCACGCACCGCGGCCGCACAGGGCCGTCAGGGGTGCGGACCCAAGCCTGCATGCCCCGCAGCGCGCAGCGCGGCTCTAGGTTATCAGCGGACTTTCCGCTTGGAGCGGGAAGCCTTGATGTGAAAAATGGGCAGCGCAGCTGCGCCTTGATACTGTGGTAGCTGTGCTGCCGTCTGCCAAAGCATGCAGCGAGCTTTGTAGCACAAGTGCTGTGCTTGGCCTCCGGTGCAGGCGTTTTACCAGCTTGCTATCAGCTGTCTCGCACTTACCCTCTCGCACTCACCCTTGCCCATGCTCTTGGCGCGCAGGCTGCCCGCGTCCCCACCGATATTGGGCCTGATGTTGCGCGGCCGCGCCGCCAACCGGCAGGCGGGCGGGGCGGCCGCCAGCCCCCGCGCGGAACTCAACGAATGTCTCTGCCACCGAACCAGTGATTGCGGTGTCACCGTCTACTGAAATGGCATCTAGCCCGTGAAAATGTGACCTGATGCGGGTCTAGAGCAGTGAGGACCGGGAGGGGGGTCGGGGTGAGGTGTATCATTTTGTCGCCCTGGCCGGGTCGCTGTACTGGGCGCATGGCTGGCGGCTGCGGTGTGGGTCCCCGCTTGATGGGGCTGGCCGCGCTGGGGGCGCGCCGGCGAAGGCACAAGCGGCTTTAGTTTTGGTCTGGCTTTGTTCGGGCCTAGTCTGTAGACGGGCCTATGCGGCTCCAGTCCGCAGGGCTTTGCAGTGTGCATGTTCTCAGCTTTGCAGCCCCGCCTGCTTCTCTGGCGCGCGGCACGACTGAACCTTGGACGCTTGCTCGAGCCGCCTGTTTTGGCACTCACTGCCAGCCTCCACCTGACCTGGGCGGCTGCTGCACATGCCTGCCGGCTGCACGCCGTGCGAGCACGCCGCACCACCTATCGCAGCGCCCGCCAGGGGTGCATTAAACGCATGCACTGTAACCCTGCGACCCCTGTGTTTTGCGGTTGCACTCTGTTTCTGGCCTGGCGTGGCTCTGCCTGGCGGCGGGGCGGCGGGGGGCATGACAGCCTCCTGCCTGAGCTTAGGGGTTTGCTGTGTGCTGGCGCATGGGCGTGGCAGGAGCGACTGCAGGGCAAGCAAATATGCCCGAGGGGGAGGTGTATGAGCGCAGTTTTGCAGGCAGCCACTCAGTCTGCTCGGAAAGAGCTGGCAGTTGTGTGCGGGGGTCAGCACCATGCTCCCTGGCCTGCTGTGGCTTTGGTGCGGGCAAGGCCTTGCAGGGGGCGTGGCGCAAGGCCGCGGTTGCGCATATGCGCTCAGCCGCTGTCTCACTGCCTGTCCGAAAGAGCGCACTCGTCGCAGAGAGGAGGCTGCAGTGTGCGTGTTGGTTGGGCGGGCGAGTTGCAAGGTGATGGCAAGTGCAGCTCGTGATGGCATGTGCACATGGGAGGGATGAGAGCGTATGGGATTGCAGTGTTTCCGAACCTGGTATTGCGCTGGGGTGTGCCGGCACGTGGGTGGACTGGGGTGCCTGCCATGAGGCGGCATGGCTAGCAGAGCTGCCTGCCCGGTGCTCGCGGTTGTCTGATGAGGCACCCCGCAGCAGTGATGGCAGGCCGCTGTAGGATACCATGATTGTGGTCGGGCAGCTTCCGAGATATCTATATATATGAATGGGCGTGTGTCTCGACGCCTGCGCGCCAGGCGCGCGGGCATTGAGACACACGCTCGCGCGCAACTCTATTCGTGGGCTGCCTTTTTCATTGCCGCTACCGCTGGGGGGTTGCGCGCGTGCAGGCCCGGAACCATCAGGGCAGGGTGCGGAGGTGAGGCGCCGGCTCTCCCTCTGATTCAGCGCGGTTCTGCGATGTACCCTTGGCGCGCCCTCGGGCGGCCCCTTTGGGTCGGTCCTGATCAGGGTGGCGGGGAGGAGAGGGTAGGGTGTGGGCTCGGCACGCGTAATTCACCAAAGGGCACACCGGCATGCTTGTAATCTGGGCGCCCACCGCCCTTGCGCGGGGCGGTGCGGTGCGGGGCTGCGTCCCCGGGCGGCCCCCGGGCACTAATGGGGCAGATGCTGCCTTACGGCGGGATGCCGGGGGCCGCCTGGCACGCAAGCGGGCCATGCCGCATGCAGCGCTGTGGCGCTGGGTGCGGTGTGGAGGGTTGGGTAGGGGGGTCAGGGTAGGGGGTCTGGGTCTTTGCCCTGCAGACACGGGTCATGAGCCAGGAGAACTAGGTCTACATGTGGTAGGTGTAGAGGCGCTTGCAACATGTGCCAGGCGACCTTGCACATGTAACATGCGCCGGGCGATTTTGCACACATAAGCGCTGAGCAGTATCCTGTGAAGCAGGCAATAAAATCTCCCAACGAAACAGAGCATCAAAACCCGCTGAGCAGCTTCCCAGTAAAATAGAGCATAAAAACTGGATACGCCTCAGTTCACTGTGTCCGACAGAACACTGTGTCCGACAGAATCGAGCAGAGTTAGAGGGCAAGACGTGTGAGCAGAGTTAGAGGGCAAGACGTGGGAGCGTGCAGTGCGCACTTGGCAAAACAGAGCAGCAGATACGCAGGAAAATGCTAACGCACAAAAGGCAGCACGAAAAGCCCACGCACAGGAGGACAGGCATGCGAAGCCCAGCTCTAGCGTGTCAGGCTCCAGCCGGTGACCTGCGCCAGCAGAGCCCGCGCAGTCCGCTGACCCACCAAAGGCCCAAAACAAGGCCTTGCGGCAACATGCTCGGGCGCCGCCTGGGGGACTGCGGGCCGCGGGAACGCGGCCGCGCCTGCGATCAGGCGGTCCGGTCTCCCGCCGGGGCGCCCACTCGCTGCCCGCGCTGCAGCGCGCCATCAATCCACCGGTGCAGCATTGCCTGCGGCCGCGCCGCGCCCTTCTCGCCACCGGGGCGCGCGCGCGGGGCAATGCAGCAGAAAGCGGCCCGCCAGGCGCGCCAGGCGCGTGCCCGGCAGCAGCGCGGCAGCCGACGCGCTGGCTCAGACAGGCCGCACATGATACCTGATGGCTTTTGGGGCCAGGGGCTGCTTGGCAGCGGCAGGTCGCGACCCTAAAACCCAACCTATTGCAATAACGACGACTCTGAATGCTGGGGGAAGGGGCCAGGCTGCACGGGAAAGCCACAGAGTGTCGCGCCAGGGCCGGGAATGGGGGACACTCGGCCGGGGGGCACCTGCGCAACCCTATAAACACACCCAGTGACATGAGACTCTCGGCCGGGTGGCACCTGCGCGACGAGCGGCCGGTCGTGCGGCACCATGTGGCCGGCGTTGCGAATGACCTGCGCCATCCCGGCGCGCGACCGCGCGTCAGCCATGCAACTGAACTGACCGCCATGCCAACATTGGCCACCGCATGCTACGCATGCACCTGCAGCGCCTGCTCACCTCCCACCATGTGCATGGTTAGGTCATTTCAACCCACCATATATGTGTGCAGACCCCATCGCCCCGCGCTGGCGCACCACATGGCTCAGCGTGGCATGCTCGCGCCAGTAGCCCACCACCTCGCCCTCGTGCCGCGCCGCGCCGCGCCCCGCCGGCGCCGGGTCAAGCCCGGGGGCGGAGCCGCCAGGGTCGGCGTCCGCATACCTCGCCGCGGCGGACGGCGCCGGGCCGTTAGCATCGCCGGACGTGGCGCCGCCGCGGAGCCCCGCGGGTCCGGCGCCGGCGCCCGGCGCGTCCGCCGCCAGCGACGCGTCGACGCGCCACAGCTGCCGCTCGGCCTGCTTGAAGCCCTCGGCTCCGGGCCTGCGCGCGCGCTGCCGGCCTCTCCGAGCGCGCCGGGCTTTGGCTGACCGCCGGGCCGTCCCGACGGGGGTCACGCCCTTGGGATTTGGTGCCGACGCGCGTCGGCATGCGTGCCACGCTGTGCGTCAGACTGTGCGCCATCCTGCGGCCATGCCCCAGGTCGGCGCGGCATGCGCGCCGCCCGCGCGGCGGAGCGCGCGCACCAGGCCAGGCTGTAGATCCAGGGTTCGTTGGTGGCGGGGCCGTCCTGCGCGTCCGTCGCTCCCTGATAGAGCAGCAGCGGCATCGCCGCCAGGATGTCCGGGATCAGGTACTGCGCGGCGGGCGCGCCGGGCGGGCGGTCAGCTGCTGGCAAGCAGGAGGCCGAGAGGCGGAAGGGCACTCTCTCTGACCCGGCGCGAGCGTGTCTGCCGCTCGTGCGGGCACTAGTAGATGCTGCACGCGGCCGGGCGGGATGCTGTGGTGTACGCAGAGATACAGCAGATGCGCAAGCCGCCAAAACAGGCGCCTCTCCTTCCGCAGTGCACCATGTCAGCAGAGTGCGACACCTGCAGCAGACGCTTACGAGACCCCCGCCCATCAGTACGGCTCAGCCATCAGCGCCTCAAGGCCTGTTGACCCTCCAAGACACCATGCTGACCCCAAGACAACCCTCCTCCTCGTCATGCAGGCCAGCGTGGCGCAGCCCGAGGCGGGCGCGGCGCCGACCTTGGTGCTCTTCATCACGTCGGGCCCCAGCACGGCGCCCACGCGCGCCGAGCAGGCCTCAAACGTAAAGTTGTCGGGCACGCCCAGCGCCGCCTGCGGCAGCCCACGGCTGGCTCGGCTCCCGCCGCCATGCCAGCAGCGCAGGGAGAGCCCAGAGGCTGCCAACGAGGTTCCGGCCGCATTTTAGTAAACGCTGCCATCCCGATCGAAATCACACGAGACAGTGCTCCACAGCACCTGCACCGCACGGCAGCTGGCTTGCAGCCCCATGCTCCCCTGGCGGCTTGCAATATAGCATGGCCGCCGCCGGCTATGAGCCGTGCAATGGATGCGCTGTGCCATGGAGCCCACCCCTCTGCGCATGCATGAGCGGCGCGGCGCGCAGCGCGCGTGCGCGCCTTGACCGCCGGCAGGTTGAGGTAGCGGTCGACGGCGGCGTCGGCGTCATAGTCGCGCGCGCGCCGCGTGTCCAGCAGCGTGCCGACGCCGCTGGAGGCGGTCAGGTAGGCCAGCAGCGCCTCACGCGCCTGGTGCGCCTGGTCCCACAGGCCTGCGGGCCGGTCCCGGCGCGCGCGTCACCGCAGCAGCTTCAGTCAGCTGCACTTGCACTGCCCGCAAGCCCCTCTGGCGGCCCGCAGCACGGCTCGGTGCTCGGCGGCGCGCGCCGCTGACGGTGCGTACCCCCAGCAGCGCTTGACTTGCGAGGTGCGCCTGATCGCAGCGCTGCCGGATCGGGCGCGGGGGGCGCTGATGCAGCGGCAGATGTAAGCCCTAAATGCTCGCAACCCTTGATGCCCTTGGCAGACATCATTGAGCAGCAGGTTCGGTCGCGATTTGCTGAGTGCGCACAATTACCCATGCCCTGCTCCAGACGAGCATCCATGCGCAGCACATCCGGCAGCGCCCCTTGCCGACCGGGGGTATGCGCACGCTGTCCGCCATGAGCCAGCTGCTTGCACTGGATCAGGCTGGTCAGGATCTCTGTGGAGGTAGCAGCCGGTATCCACGCATGGCAGAGGGCGGGCTGAAACGCTACGCGCAGGCTGGCATAGGGTGAGTTGGGTAGGGTATCTGTGAAGGGTAGGTAAGGCTCACTCGCCCCACGCAGGCGGGCAGCCGCGGCCGCGCACCCAGGGTCATGAGCTCCGCAACCTCCAGCTGCTGCTGCAGCGCGCAGATGCGCTGACGCGTGTCGATAAGGCCCATGTAGTGCAGAACATCCGCGTGCCGCAGCACCTGCGCGCCGCGCATGCACTCAATAAGGCCGGCATGTTGCAGGCGCTGTGCGCGCCATGCAACTCTGAACAAACCGGCCGCACGCCCCGGGCGGCAACTGCTCGGTGCGCTGCTGGCCTGAAGCACGCCGGAGCGCTGCAGCCGCGTCTCGCGCCGCGCTTGCTCGGCACATGCGCCGACAGGGCGGCCCGCCGACCCGGCACCCATTGCCTGCCCACGCCGGCGAGCCGGCTTCCGCACCAGACCCAGCCTTGCCCCAGGCAAAGGGATAGGGTCTAGGACAGGGTAGGGTGAGAGCGCCGGCGCGCCTGCGAGGCCGGGTCGGTGAGCCCGTTGCCGATCGCCAGGCCGGCCAGGCGGAACGCGGGCGGGCGCAGGCGCGCCGCGTGCGCCGCGGGCACCGGCCGGGCGTGCGCGAGCCGGCCGCACGCGGCGCCCGCCTGGGCGGTATGTCGCGCGGCGCTGCACTCTGCCTGCAGGATGAAGTGGCCTGCCGCGCGCAGGGTGGGGCGGGGCACCCGCTCAGTGCGGGCACAGCAAGGCGCGGGCCCACCCGCCTGCACCTCGGCAGCCACGCCCTGCCTGCACCATGAATCCGAGCTGCGGCCTGCATGCAGGCGCTGAGCGGGGGTGACACGAGGAGGCCACGCGCGGTGCGCGCATGGCTGCACGGGTGCGCGCGGGCATGCATGCGCCTGCGGGTGCACAGCGCTCGCACGTCTCCCCGATCAGCATGCTGCTGCGAGCCCCGCAGAGCAGGCGGCCGGCGGCGGCGGGCGCGCACCTATGGAGGGTACGTATTTCCTGGCGTAGCTCTCCTGCACAGTTCCAGCGGCCCGACTTCAGGTACACGGGGCGGCTGTGAACAGGCTTGAGCCTGGTGGGGGTGGCAGGGCGGTGGGTGGAAGGGCGGCATGGCAGGCCGGCGGTCAGCGCCGGGCACGGCGGTCAGCGCCGCGCGCGGGGGCGCACCCCGGTGATGAAGAGCGGGCGCCGCTGCAGGTGGGCATGGCGCTCGAAGAAGGCCTGCATGGCGACGTACAGCTGCGCCGCGAGCTCCATCTCGTCGGACGGGATGTCCGCCTCGCCTGCGTGGTTCGAGCGCGCTGCCTGCTCAGCTTGCTTCGCTGAGCCGCGACGCGGTGCTTCACAGCTTGAGCTTCATGTGCTCGGCGGACCAGGCCTCCTTGGTTCCGCGGGGCTGGGGAGTGTTGAGTGCTGAGCGGCGCGTTGCGCATGGGTCTGCAGCAGGGGCCGCGCACCCAGGGTGCTGAAACCCGTGCCGACGGGCTGGTCGATGTACAGCAGCCCATAGCGCTGGTTCCAGGAGCCCTCGTTGGGCCGCAGGCTCAGCTCTGGCGTCACCTGCGCCGCCCACAGGCACTGCTTCTGCCAGGCGCCACACTGCGCTGTAACAGACCCGGCGCGCCACTGCAGCAACCATTGGTTCTTCTCGTTACTGGCTGGGCCAGTCACAGCCAGTCTACAATAGCGTCTTTGCGAGGCCGCACCCGCTGCGGGCCGTTTATGTACAGCGAACCATACAGAGAGGCGCAGCCCGGTCCGCCCTGCGCGCTTGCCCTCAACCTGAAGCAGAGCGATGCTGCAAGCTGCAGCACTGCAGCGACAGCAGCACACCGTCAAAGCATGCATGAGCTGCAAGCCATACTACTGAGTCAACCTGGTGCCGGAAAGAGGAGACCGCACCTCCAGCCACAGGATGATGGGCACGTGAGCACCCGCGCCCTCCTGAGCTTCGTGGTAAGTGTAGAACATGCGGCTCCCCTTGGCTGCGTCCACAGGCAGGAAGCCGGCGTGCGTCACATTGGGTAGCACGTTGGGCTCCGCTGAGGCTGCTGCGGCCGCAGGTGTGCTGCCAAGATCAAGCGTGCGGGCCGCAACAGCACAGTGGCCGGCTATGACAGCAAGACTCAGTAGAGCCAGCGGCCAGCTGCACAGTGCCGCCCGTCTGCATATGTTTGGACAGTCCATCAGAGTGGCTGCAGGGGCTGGGACACAACATGCAGCGATCAATGTGCCCGGAAGATAGGCACGCTGTTACAGCTGCGCAACCATGTCTGCTCTATATGACGGAATGGAAGCTTGTGACGCTTCCAAGCTGGAAAGGGGGCTCAGCTATGGCTTTGCTCATGTTGCCCGAGCTTTGCCGCGTCAGTATATCTAGGGCCATCCACAGTTACAGACATGTACGACCTTGCAGCTACAGGAGGGCAGTGAGCGCGTGCTGTCAAGCACTGTGGCCCTGTACACACGGCTAGAAGGGCCACCAGCGGCCCATGCGCTTCAATATGGCCTGCGACTGGCTGACATTGGCGTCAACGGCTCGCGTCCCTGCTTGTGCGCGCTGGATCGTCCCACGCTGCGCCTGCAACTCTTGCAGGATGTCCGCCCCAGTTGCCTGTGTGCACAGGGGCTTGCTGAATGCTGTGAGAAGGCGTCAGGGGTTGCTCGCTCTCAGCCTCGGCAGGTGCAAGTGAGGACAGCTAAACGCAGCACACCTCTGCCTCTGCCAGCTGCCTGCGGCTCTCCGCCAGCCGCTCGCTGGTCTGCGCGGCGCGTGCAGTCGACTGCAGCAGCCGTGTGCGCTGCTGCTGCTGCTTTGTCGCAGGCTCAGCAGCAGGGCAGGCTACGTCGCTCTCCAGAGCTGATGAGAGTGGCTGGCTCGTGGATGCTGGCTGCGCTGGACGCGTTATGATTCGGGGAGCACTGCTGGGCTGCGTCATGGGCAGCGTGCACTGCTAAGTCAGCCAGCTGGCAGTCTCTGACACATACTGCATGGAAGGCAAGCAAGCTAGAGTGACCTGTTCGTGTGCAGCTGTGCACGCATCCAGCATTACCCTTGTCAAAATAAAAATTACTTTTTTTTTCGAGACAGCACACGAGAGACAGCAGTAAGTGTGTGCGCACTCTATAGTGTGGGTGCTATGGCCTTCGCCCAGCGGAGCGCCCAGCGGAAGGGGGACTCAGACCCTCGCACGTGCAGCCCCACAACCTTGAATAGCCTGTGCCAACAGGAGCTGCTCCTTATACAAGCCCGAGCTCAGGCAGACACAGCCAGGCACTGCGATGGCGACCGCAATGCCTGCGAGGCGCTGGGACGACTGGAACGAGGCCGCCAATGATGCCTTCCGGCGGGGGCGCTTTGCGGAGGCGGTGGAGCTGTACACAGGCGCAGCCGAGCTCGCGGGGTCGCCGGACCTGGACATCCAGTCCTCCGACCGCGCCAAGCTCTTTGCGAATCGCTCCTTTGCGTTCACCAAAGTCGGTGCGTGGGCGCCGAGCTGGCACCAGCGACTGCACGGCAGCTTGATGTGTGGCAGGGAGCGCTGACAGCGGGGCTTTTTGCGGCGCCAGGCGACTTTCTCCGTGCATGCAAAGACGCGGAGGCGGCCGTGACAGTCGATCCCACCTTCACAAAGGGTGCGCCGGTGGCAGTGCTGGCAGTAGCGCCATGCCCTTCCATGACTGCTCAGGCTGTCAGGCATACATGTCAGTTGAGCCCTGGCGTCTCCCACCTGGCTGCTGCGCAAGACGGTGTCCACCAGTGCAGCGCCTTCTCTCCCTTGCTACACATGCGACCAGCTTTCTAGCAGCGCTGAACCGCTTGGCAGACGGCGTGAGAAAGCCTTGCTTCTGGCCCCCTCTCTGAGGCTGGGCAGACAGAAGGAGTCACAGGGACTCCGTGGGCGTGTTCTGTTTACAGGCCCCGGCAGGGGCGGCGTGGCATATCTGAAAGCCGACGCGCGCGCGCGCAGGCTGGTTTCGGCTGGGCACGTCGCTGATCAACTTGCGCTTGCCGGATGAGGCGGCGGTAGCGTTCAAGACCGCGGCAGTTCTCGAGCCTCAGTGCGCCGCCCCCTTGCAGACACGCCCAAAGCGCCGCCTGCTGTCACCTCCTCGTTTTTTTACGCTTGGACGCTCTTGACTAGACTCCAGGCGGGGTGTGCGCAAAGAGCGGGACGCCGCGTCGCTGCCAGGCTCCCTGCAGCATTGCCTGTGTGAGTGCTGAGGTGCGGGGGTGAGCGTCAGGAATGCGGATGTGCAGCGGGACCTGGCCGCCGCGAAGCTGCTGCAGGAAGAAAACGGCGGTGCGGCCCTCGCACAGCGTCTCTATATACTGCAGCCAGAGGCTGCCCCATGTAGCACCGTGGGGCCCTGCCTGCAGCAAGCTGTGAGGTGCAGGATGTCTGTCACACACGGGTTATACCAATTTGTCCGTGGTCCTGCTGTAGCCGTTACCGTCCAGACAGCCTCCGCTGCTTACCAGGCAGCTGGTCCCTTGCACAGGCTTCCATCGTGGGGTGCGCATCGCCGCGGCATGAGCTGTCACTGCGTGGCGCGGCGGCGCTCAGCGCCGCGGGCGCGCGCGCAGGCGCGGCGGCGTCGCCGCAGCTCTGGCAGGTGCGCCAGGACGTCGCGCGCGTGCTGGAGCGCGCCCAGAGCGAGCTTGCGCGCGCGGGCGCCGCCGCGCCGCACGCCGGCAGCCGCGGCGCGGCGGACGGCCCGAGCGCTGCCGGCGCCCCCGGCTGGGGCACCGCAGAGCCCGCGAACGGGCACGCCGCGCACTTTGGCGCCATGCCCGTGCCCGGCGGCGCTGCGACGGGGGCGCGGCGACCGGCGCCGGCCGGCGCGGAGAACCTGCGTGGCGCGGGTAATGCGGCGGGCCCGAACCCTATCCTAGAATCAGAGGCGAGCGTGTCCAGCTCTGGAGGCGGCAGCCCGCCTAAGAGCACCTCGCGCCGCGTCGCCATGCGCCGGAAGAAGGCTGCGGCGGCGGCTGCGGCGGCGGGCGGCGCCGGCGGCGCCGGCAGGAGCCACGCCGCCAGTGGCCCCGCGAATGACGGCGCGTCATGGCCGCCGCACAGCTGGGCGGCGGGCGAGCGCCCGGCGCGGGCGGGCTCGGGGTCGGGGCTGGGGTCGGGGCATTTCATGCCCGGCGGCCCTGCGGAGACAGCGCCGCCGGCGATCCCCGAGCCCCCAGGCTTGGCCCCCCGCACGGGGAACCGCGCGGGGGCTCCTGGGGAGCCTGCCGCCGCGGCGCAGCCAGCGACGGGCGCCCAGCCCGCGGCTCGGGGCGACGCGCGCACGGCGGCCGACGCGCACATGGCGGACGCGCCGGGCGCGGGCGCGGGCGCGCACGTCGGGGCGAGCGCGGAGGGCGAGGTGCCGGCGGCGCGCGGCGAGGCGGAGCGCGCGCGGGGCACCGCGCTCTACAAGGCCGGCGACTGGCAGGCGCGCCGGGGCCGGCGACGGCCTGCCCGCCGCTGACGCCTAGGCAGCACCCCAGCGACGTCTAGACGCCGTGCCGGTGCATGCGCCGTGTCATGTGGCCTGTTGATGCGCGTTTGTTTGCGGCGCGCCTGCGAGCATGTGCGTGCCACTGTATGCACTCGGCGCGTGCTCTGGAATGGCGAGCAAGGCCATGCTGTGGGACAATGTGTAAGGCCACTGTACAGCGCCTGGAAAAGCTTATCCATGACTGCGCACTGCACGCATGCGGCGCATCCGCGTCACACGCAGCGCGGGTGTCGGACGGGTGAGCCGCGCATGCCCGAGCGCGCCCGGCCGGCGCGGCAGGGCGCGGTGGCCGCGTACAAAGCGGCGGCGGAGCTGGCGCCGGACGTGGCGGCGCACCCTGCGAACGTCGCGGCCGCGGCGCTCATGCAGGCGCGCGCGCGCGGGCGTGTGGGCCTGGAAGGCTGCGAGGCGGCGGCGGCCGGCCTGGCCGCCTGCCGCGCCTTTGGCCTGCAAGCGGGCGGCGGCGCAGCCGCGCCCTGCGCTGGCTTGGGCAGCGCAGGGCCCATGAAGACATCGGCGTAAACACCGCACAGCCTCGGCGTGCTGAGAAGCCTGCATCAAGTGCCGTCGGCGCCGGACGGTCTGCCTCTGCCGCCCCTGCCGCCAGGCGCTGAGCCAGAAACTGGCGTGCCGCGCAGGGCCAGTTCAAGCTGGCAGCCGAGCACGCGGCGCACGCTGCCGCGCTGGACCCGCTGTTCGTGCGCGCGCACGCGCGCGCGGGCAAGGCCTGCCTCTGCCTGGGCCGCTGGGAGCAGGCGCGCGGGACGGCCCCCTGTGGCATGAAACCCTCATGAAACCCTGCATGGCTGGCCCGTTGCGGCCCTGCCCCCTGCTGCACATGCCCAGCTGGCCGGTCGCATGCCACAGGTGCAGGCTCGGCTTAGACTGTCAGGCACTCGGTGCGAGGTCGCGATCACTGCGGGGCTCTGCCCTGACGCAGTTCGGGCACATCACCGAGCTGGCATGACTGATTGGCGCGGGGTGGGCCAGGCGGCGGGCCACTACGCGCGCGCGCTGGCGCTGGACCCCGGCAATGCCGCGCTGCGCGCCGAGGCCGGCGCAGTGGAGACCGTGCGCGGGCATGTCGAGCAGGGTGCGCGCACCCTGGCCCGCAGGCTCCGCGTGCGTGCACTGAGCAAGCAGTGAGCAGAAAGGTGAAGTGGAGCACAGTGGCTATGACGGCAAGAAGCTGGCACGCCTGCAGGTGCAGGTATTGTAAGAGGTTGCTATGGCGTGGCACAACAACAGTTGACAGCTGTGCAGCATTATCTTGTCGGAACCTGCTCACAAGGCTGCCGCGCCCCAGTCATGGTAGGTGTCAGTCTGCACTTCTGGTCAACCATGGTCCGCGGCCGGCAGGCACCGCGCTGCTGGGCAGCGACGCGCGCACCGCGCAGTGGCACGGCGACCTGGCGGCGCGCGCGTGCCAGCCGGCGCCGGAGCCGGCGGCGCTGCTGCGCGTGCAGGCGCTCCTCGCGCAGGCGAGCCCCCCGCCAGCACCCCTGCACGAACGTTGCGACCTTTCTCCAGAGCGAGAAATCCCTCCCGAGCACGAAAGCGCAGCCACTCTGACAGCGCGCCCTGCGCGTCACGCTCGTGTTAGCGGCGGCGCGTGGCTTCCTGCGCCGCCAGGCAGCACCTGCCGTCGGGCGCTCTGGCGTGTGTGCCTGGGTGAGGTCGGGCCGCTTGCGCGCACCTAAGCCCCTGCTGGATATCCTTGTGAGGGAGCGGCATCGCAAACGCGGAGGCGGTGACGGAGGTGCGCGCCGTATGAGGGTGCCCTGGGTTGGGAGCGGAGACCTGAAGAGGCAGCAGGCGTGGCAGGCACGGCACGCTGAGGCCGTGGCGGAGACGCACGCCTCCTTATGAGGCGCGTGCGCCTCAGAAGGAGGCGCGCGCGCCTCATTAGGGTAACCCTAAGTTTGGGAGCAGAGCCGTCACGAGGCAGCGGCGCGGCAGGCGCGGCACGCGGAGGCGGTGGCGGAGGCGCGCGCGCTGACGCGCGAGGGCGACGCGTCCGCGCCCGAGGTGCTGGCACTGCGCGGCGCCGCGCTGTACGGCAGCGGCAACATGGGCCTGGCCACGCGCTGCTACGAGGAGGCGCGCCCGCCGCGCCCGGGGCCGCCCGGGGGGCAGCGGGCGCCTGCGCTGCCTGTCGGCAGGCATACACAGCTGGCACAACGCAGCGATTGCAGCTGGAAAGCATGACATGGTGCGACGACAAGGCAGAACGGGCCTGCCGCGCGCTGCTACGAGGAGGCGCGCCGCCGCGCCGGGGCCGCCAGGGGGCAGCGGGCGCCCTGCACTGCCTGGCAGCAGCGCGTGCCTTGCCTTGCGCGGCCGGCGGGTATATGCACGCCCTTGGTCAGCGGTGCACTGATGCGCGCTCCAGACCTGTGGGCAGCAGGACATAGCTGGCACAGCGCAGCGAGTGACGCTGGAAAGCACGACATGGTGCGATGACGAGGCAGATAGTGTGTGGCCAGCTCTCACAGCCCGAGCGAAGGCACGCACAGCGTTGAGGGAGCTGCACGATTGGCGACGCAGAGGCCATAAGTGTTCGCGCTAACAGCGGCTGCACAGGCTGGCGGCTGCACGCAAGGCCCGACGTGGCCTGCAGTGCTGCGCTCTTTGGAGAGCGCTGAGATTGGTGCAGTACTCGTCGCCGACGGACAGCGGGCAGCGCAGGCGCTGCGGCGCGACCCCGACTGCGTGGCGGCTGCGCGCGGTCTGAAGCGGCTGCGCGCGCTGGCCGCGGCCAAGGAGGCTGGCAACGCCGCGTTCAAGGCGGGCGACTGGCGCGCTGCACACGCGCAGTACAGCGCCGCGCTCGTGCACAACACGCCCGGCTCCGGCAACGCCGCGTTCATGGCACAGTGCGCCTGCAACCGGTGCGCGCCCCGTCACCCGCCCTGCACCCGAAAGGCGGGCCCTGCACCACAGCGACGCGCCCGGCCTCGGCAGCGCCACGTGCATCGGCGCGGCGCGCCTGCCGCAGGTATGCGGCCGGGGCGTGAGCTTGCCTGCCGGCAGCGCGCGCTCTTGGCTGCCACAAGCGCTAGTTGATGTCATGGGTCTGGGTGGTTGCATGATGGCAGTGTGACCAAGCGCAGCTGCGGTGCCGTAGCTGATTTGGTCGAGCAGCGCCAGACGCTGTTGGGCGCACGAGTCAGCTGCGGTACCCGTGCCGGCCTGTCCTGTGCCTTCTTCGCACACACCCAGCAACGGTCGGCTGACCAGGAAGGCGACTATGAAACTCATGCGTGCGGCGCTGACGCGCGAATGGTGTGCCGCGCAGGGCGGCCGCCTGCATGAAGCTGGGCCGGCACGCGGACGCGCTGGCGGACGCGCAGGCCGCCGTCGCTGCGGACGGCGGCTACGCCAAGGGCTACTTGCGGCGCGCGCTCGCGCACCAGGCGCTGGGCGGCCTGGAGGACGCCGTGCGTGACTTTGAGAAGGCGCGCGATCCTACCCTAGCCCTGTCCTCGGTGCCTGTGCCGCTCTGTAGGCAGCGAGTTAAGAGGCTCGCCAGGCACGGCTGCGTCCATGTCCGGTTCTGCGTCCTGCGTCAAGCAAGGTATGTACGGCAGTGCGCGCGCCAGCTTGAGTCATGCCAGGGCAGCAAGCAAACGCTTGTATCACGCATGCGGCCGTCGTGGGCGCACATGGGCAGCAGGGGCCTTGGGGCGGCCGCCGGGCGGCAGCTGTGAACGGCGGGCCTGGCGTCGGCGGCGTAGCGACTGCCTTGCACACAGGTGACCTTATCCTAATCTAACCCCACTCTTTCACCCTGTTGTCGCGCGTTGCGAAACAGGTGAAGCAGTTGGAGCCGCAGATGGCGGACATCGGGCGGCTGCTGCGCGAGGCGAAGGTCGCGCTGAAGGTGTCCAAGCGCGTGGACTACTACGCGCTGCTGGAGGTGGACGCCACGGCCAGCGACGTCGACATTAAGAAGGTGCGGCCGCGCGGGCGCCTGCGCGGCAGGGGCGCCTGAGCGCACATCAGCCTCTCTGCGTCGATTTTCACGTCGACGGTGTGGAGGAGTGTGTTACAAGCGTGGGCGACGCGGCGTGGCTGGTGTCAACGGCGCGCAGGCCGTGATGTGTCGTTGAGATCCCGGTCATGGTATCCCACCATCAGTCATGTCGGTGCATGTGCATCTGTCTATCTTTGCGAGTGGCGCATGTCGAGGAACAGAGACACACCTGCCGCGGCCGGCAGGCGTACAAGCGCGCGGCGCTAAAGTACCACCCGGACAAGGTGCCGAGCGAGGAGCGCGATGAGGCCGAGCGCAAGTTCAAGCAGGCGCGGCCAAACCTCTGCGACTGACGTGCTTGCTGATGTATGAGTCGCGCGTATGGGACGGCAGAGATGTCTATGTCAGCAGCGAGGCGCGGTTGGCAGCAGCTGGGCGTGCGTATCCTTGTGTGCGCACCCTGGTAGCAGCAGTTGTGGGCGCTGCCATGGCACTCCCTGGTGGGAGCGTGACGTCTGCGTGCCACCTGCCAAGATTGTTGTGTCAGGTCTCATACATGCAGGCGCGCTGTCTGCTGCATGGTTGTGCAGGCCACCATGTGCGTGCCTGTGGAATTGCAGCGCCCGCCGGGGGCTGACATGTACCCGCCGGTGCATCCTGTGGCCGTGCCGGGCATGTGCCTCAGCCGCGCTGCCGCCGGCAGCCCGGGCGGGCGTGGCGGTGGTGGTCCCAACCATGGATCTAACCCTAACCCTGGCGCGCCCAGGTCGGCGCGGCGGTGGCCATCCTGACCGACGCGGCCAAGCGGCAGCGCTACGACGCGGGCTGGTCCGCCGAGGAGATCGAGGCCGGGTTCCAGGAGGGCGCCGGCGGCGGCATGCGCGGGCACGGCGGCGGCGACCACATGGACGACCTGCTGGCCGCCATGTTCGGCGGCGGCGGCCCGCCCGGCATGCGCGCCAGCGCCGGCTTTGGCGGCGGCTTCCCCGGCGGCGGCGGCGGCGGCGGCTTCGGCGGGCACCCAGGGTTTGGCGGCTTCCACGGCGGGGCCGGCTTCGGGCGCCGGTAGGCCATGCGCGTGCCATGCGAAGTCTTCAACTGGGGGCTGGCGCGCACCGCTTGTTGGCTACTGCCATGGTTGGCGGCGGCCGCCCTGGCACGAGTCGCCGCTGCTTTCCTGCACGGATGGGGCCCAATACCGGCAGAGGGACCATGGCCTGGTTTTGGGTATTGCCAGCGCTCGCGCCAGTCTTGGCTTTTGACCTGCGAAATTCACGTCTGCAGCGTACTTGAATGAGCAGACAGTCTTCTGGGAGTGGTAGTGGGCCAGCTCAGCTCAGGTCCACAGGCCAGCTCAGCTCAGGTCCACTCCAGGTTGGCAGAGCATCTGTCAATGGAGCACCACAATCAGAATAAGCGGGCGACGTTTTGGCGGGCAGCAGCGGCGCAGGCCCCCGGCACGCTTGCGCTGCGTGGGCGGCACAAGTGGGGTTGTGTTATGGCTTCAAGGGTCCAGGGTGCGACAGGTGCCTGGCGCGCGAGCGAGCTCATGCGCGCATGCCCGATGCGTGGCTGCCTGCCAGCGCTTTGCACGTGCATGCTGGGGGCGCGTAAGGGTTCCCGGGCAATAGGGGCGGGGCTCTTCCTTGCAGGCGTGGGTGTGCAGGAGACGCGGCGAGCGTGCTTGTGATGAGCGGGATTTGCCCTGGTTCTGACCCCGGCCGGCTTTCAGCCGTGTTGCTGCGCGAGCAGGGTCCGTCAGGCAGCGCAGGCGCATGGGTTAATGCCGGTCTCGCCTGTCCTCCCGCCTGATGCGAGACGTGCAGTCCTGCACGCTGGACCTGCACACCAGGCAGTGTAAGGTCTGGAGGGGCGCTGCAACGCAGTTGCTTGGAAGCAGGTGCAGACAGCCTGTGTGCAGTTACGGGACTGGTCGGGGTTGGGAGGCGAGGGTAGCTCCACTGTGGCAGTCTGCTGCTGCTGGCGGGGTGTACACTGTTCCTCACAAGTGCCGCATTATCCCCTAGGACGGACCAGAAGTGCGGGACTGCCAGAGTGCCTCGGGAGTGCGGGACTGCCAGAGTGCCAGCCTCGGTCTTTCATGGTTGAAGGAATGACTGAGCAGCCAAGGCTGACAGCGCATACAAGCGCTCCACTTTGAGGCCCGCCGTTGTGCGCATGCGTGAGCACGCGGTTGTGAGCTTCAGGACTGTGTATGCATCTGGCAACACTGACAGCGCTGCGGCGCCTGACGTGCAGTGTCTTCTTTTGGACAGCTTGGGCACGCGTAGCTATCTGGGGGATAGGTTGGCTTTGTAATAATGCGCAGACCCTCCATCCTCAACCAGCCATGTGCAGGCAAATGGCGGAAGAAAAAATGCCTCTGTATGCGCGCAGCAGCCGCAGAGCGCCGCAGCGGTGCGCTGTGCCTGTGTTGCTCCCGCGGCGCAGAACACTTCCTGTGCTGAGGCTGCTTGAGTGGCTTAAGCTGCCGAACTCTATCACAGCGTCTGAATTTGCACGCGTATCAAGTTGATACTGCACTGAGCCCTGGCAGTGACAGCATAGACCCCTCTGCTCATGCACTCAGTGCACTCGATTCCCTCTCTCACTTTTCAAGTGTTGAACAACATGCCATGTTTTGAGGGGTTGCCCTTCCAGGCTAGAAGATACCAATAGAGGCTCTGTCTTGGTAACACCAGGGGTAACTTTAGCAAACCTGGGTCTGAGTTACACAGTATTTCTTGATGCAAGCGACATGGCTGTTTATAACCAGCGGCTGGTGCCTGACACACACACGGACCAGCAGCCATGCATGTGCTGGGAGCCAGCATGGTCGAGCCCGGCTCCTGGCTGTTGGTCGGGCACAGACGCTCCGGCACAGCCGACTGGACAGGCTTCACGCGGCCGCAGCGCCGCCGGGGCGCTGCGCATAGGCCAGCTGCACCGCCAGCCATGAGCGTGTTGGTGGCGAGCCTCTGCATCGCGTCCGTGCACGGCGCAGCCCCCGCGCCAGCTGATAAGGGGAAGGGCGGGAGGGGCGATGCGATACCCGGCCTGACGCACTGCGGCTACCTGCCGCTGCGCCCTGAGAGCGACCCGGAGCGCAAGCTCTTCTACATGTTTTATGAGGCGCAGTGCAGGGACGCGGGGCGGGCTCCGATCATGCTCTGGCTTCAGGTGCCCCGGCGCCTGCCCAGAGCCTCTCCCCAAGCCTGTCCAGGGCGGTTGCAAGCATGCCTATTCTGTTTGGCGGGCACTTGAGTGCGCTGCTTGGCAGAATATGCTGCGCCTGAGGCAGTGGCATTGGCAACATCCCTCACCAGAACCCGCAGCAGCTCACACACAGGCTCTGGCCGCCACGGCGCACGCTCGTACGGCCACAGCTTGGTGAGGACGTACAGAGTCTACGCGATCTGGCGTCGCTCACGTGCACCATGCCCTCGTCCTGCATGGTGTGAGCTGAGCGGGCTGGCCCGCGCGGCGCAGGGCGGCCCAGGCGCGTCGGCGCTGCTCGGTAACTTCTACGAGCTCGGTCCGTATCACGTGACGGAGGACCTGCAGCTGCGCGAGAACCCGGGCGCGCGCGCACGCACTGGCTGGCTGGCTGCAGTGCGGGCAGGGGGGCTCCTGCCGCGGCCTGTTGCTCGATGAGCACGGATACGTTTTGTGGGGACTGGTTCCTCTCAGAGTCGGCTGAGAGTGCCCCGCGCCCTCACCGCGCTCCCTGACCGGCCCTGCGGGCGGTCCTGGCACTTTGCACTAGAGTTCGAGCATGACATGAAATGATCATTGCCTCAGTCATGCAACCAGCACAACATGCATGGTCAGGAGCCGACAGGCTGCCGGGCGCGGGCGCAGCCACGTGGAACAAGCGCTTTGCGATGCTGTTCGTGGAGCAGCCTGTGGGCACGGGCTTCAGCGAGCCAGGCATGCTGCTCGGCTCCTTCCTATCGCCAGGCTCCCGCTGCTGCGCTGCACATACGATGGCACTGGTACTGCTACACATGATATGCCGCACTGGCAAACATGCGGTGGGGATTCGCATTTCCGCACCATTGCCCTTATCAGGAGGGCCCTATACCACGGTTGTAGACGGCGCCAGCCCTCGACACAAAAGCCGACCAGCCCTCCGTGTCTGCACTCGCAGTGTGCGCACATGTGCACAGTGGTAAAAGCCTGCTCCACGGCCATGCCTGGGTGCGGTCAGGGCACGACAGGAAGCAGCCAGGCACCCCCGCATCGCTGTCTGCAGCATGCGTGCTCGCTTCCGCCGCTGATCCCTGCAGCTCTGCACGCAGGGCGGGGCCCGCTGGCGGGTGACATGACCGAGGTGTCCCTGGAGCTGTACGCGGGCCTGCAAGCCTTCTTCCGGGCGCACCCCGGCCTGCAGCGGCGCCCCTTCTTCGCCGCCGGGGAGAGCTTTGCGGGCAAATTTGTGCCCTGCCTAGGCGCGCGCCCGGACCGGCCCCTCATGGATGCTCATGTGTGGACCAGCTTGCCAGCATGCTCGAGCGCGGCTGCCGAGGGGCAGCACTCGGCGCTTTGCGGGCTGGTCGCATGTGTGCTCAGAGAGCTTCTGCGGATCGCGGCTGCTGCTGTGGGCAGCAACCACAGATTCTCGTGCAAAATGGTGTTGTCAAGTGCTTGTGGCATCCTTTCTGAAGCTGCCTGCAGCACCTGCGTAAGCGGGACGCGCGCGCGACGGATGGGCCTGTGACCCCGCGCATGCAGGGCTGCGCAGGGCACGCCGTGCTGCAGATGGAGGCCCTGCACGGGCGCGGCGCCGCGCCGCCGCTGGCCGCCGGCGCGCCGCCGCCGCCCGCCGAGGCCGCCGCGCGGGGCGCGCCGCTCTTCCGCCTGGCCGGCCTGGCGATCGGCAACGGGCTCACCGACCCGCCCACGCAGGCGCGCCCTACAAGGGTAGGGTTGTGGTAGACCCTAATCCCAGCCGCGTGACAGAGCTCTGCAGCGAGGCCTGTGGCTGGCGCGGTGCGCTTGCCGTGTGGTCCGCGTCCGTCTCTTCAGTATGATGGCGCGGCCCGCGCACACTTGCTGTGGGGTGCACAGATCTTGACAGAGAAACCTACCGTGAATCTCCTACCCCGACTTCTGGCCAGGTGCTGGAGCACGCCAGCGCGATGCACTACATGGGCCTGCTGGACCTGGAGCAGCGCGCGGAGGCGGAGGCGCGCGCCGCGAGCGTCGCCGGCCACATCAGCAACGGCGCGCGCATCCTTGTGCCTGGGCGGCGGCCGCCCACGGCGGGCGTGCCTGAGTGCGAGCATGTCTGAAATCACAGAACACGGATGCACTCGACGGCGCCCGCCATCGTGTTCCCTCCTGCTGAGGGTAATTAGGGATGCGTGCGTCTGCTGCATGGGCTTGGGGTTTAGGGCTGCCTGCTATAATCTTGAGATGTGCGCGCCTGCTGCCTGGGGCAGCTCATGGCTCTGCCTCAGCACTGCTGGCGGGCATGCGGTGCGAACAGGCCTCGGCTCCATGACAGAACCCATGCGTGCCAGCACAGCGTAAGCCGCAGCCGCCAGGCCAGCGGCTGCCCTGCGCGCGCAGGCAGCTGGGCGGACGCGCAGCGCGAGCGCGCGGCGCTGCTGGACTTCATGACGGACGCGAGCGGCGTGGGCACGCTGCTCGACACGCGCCGGGCGGCCGGCTATGACCACACCAACCGCGTGCGCCGCTTCCTGAACCAGGCGCACGTCAAGGCGCGCGCGCCGGCCCCGCCTGCCCGCCCCCGGCCCGGTACTGACCGTGCGATGACGCGTCCCATGATTGTGGGAGCGATGCCAACAGGAATATGGAGCAGCCACTCCCAGCGCTGGCCACCACGGTCTGTTGTGAGGGCCGCTTGGCAGAGCATGCAGAAATGGACACAGTGCGCCATGTCAGACCTCCGCCAGCATGCGGAAAAATGCCGAGGCGTCGTGCGCGGCGCGCGCAGGCGGCGCTGGGCGTCCCCGCGGACAAGGAGTGGATCCGCAAGAGCGAGCCGGTCAGGAAAGCGCTGGCCGGCGAGGTCATGCGCAGCGTGGCGCACCTGTTCCCGGACCTGCTCGCGCGACTTCCCGTGCTGCTGTACCAGGGCGCGACCGACGCGCAGGACGGCCCCGCCACCAACGAGCCCTGGATCCGCGCGCTCGCCTGGCCCGGCCAGCGCGGCTTCGACCGCGCCGAGCGCCGCCTGTGGCGCATGCCCGCCGAGCTCGTGCGCTTCCCCACGCTGGCTTTGCTCGCAGGTGTTTTTCCATCTGCTCAGAGTAGCTCTTGCTCATGCGGGGTCATGTGTATTGTTTGCATCTGACGTGAAGGTATCAGCACATGGACGTGCGCAAGCGTGTCGCCCGGCAGGCGCCCATTGGCGGCTCCGCCGGGGAGCCGGCGCCGCCGCCCCTGCGCGTCGCGAGCGACGGCGGCGCGGAGCCCAGCGGCAGCGCGCCAGCCACGGCAGATGCGCACGCCGATGCGCACGCCGACGCGCGCGCCGGTGGGCGCGCCGATGCGCACGCCGATGCGCACGCCGACGGAGAGCGCCAGGCGGTGGTGGGCTACTGGCGGGAGCACGGCAACCTGACGCACGTGAGCGCCCCGGGCGCGACGCGCGCTCGCTGCTGGCACACTCTGCCGCTGAAAGCCTCTCTTCTGTAGTGAGGAGCTCGAAGCGCAAGTGCCGCCGCACGGGCGAGTCTGCGGAAAGCGTCCCGGGGCTCGGTAGGCTGAGGACGTGAGACGGGTGCAAACACCCCAGAGACCCACACAGACCCTCGAGCTGGGGTCTGATGACTGACGGTCCCCGGCGCGCATCCGCGCAGGTGACCATCCGCAATGCGGGCCACATGAGCCCTGGGGACCAGCCCTGGGTGGCCAAGGAGATGATCGAGACGTGGGTGGCCTCAGCGCTCCGGCATAGAGAGGAGCGACCCGCGGCCCCGCACGCGCCGCCAGCAGCGGCTGAGGACGCTGTCGGAGGCGGGGCAGCCGACGGCGTGAGCGTGTCGTGATCTTGTAGACCTTATAGCACTGCACACTGTGCTGCTACACTGCAGGCAGATCCCTGGCTTCAGGTCTGTGCGCAAGCAGCATGAGGTGGCAGATGACTGCGAGCACAGACCACGGACAAGCTGCAACTTGTTACATGTGATCAATGAGCAGAAGTAAGCCAGCCATCAACGCAAGCCCTGCTGCCTCACGGTACATTCACTTACTGGCAGACCCTGTCTGCATCATACCTACACGTCCTGGCCATGTCTAGGGTTCCTGACGGCATGCAATGTCGCCTTCATCCCTAAAGGCACGCAGGCCCTAAACAGCATCGTGCGCTCGCCGCACTCAGACACTGCTCAAGCATCCGCAGACAACAAGAAGGCCGCTTGCGTCACTGCCAATCACTAGACCCTATCACGACTGGACTGTGCCCAAAGTCAGTTCAACAATGTATGAAATAGTTCCTGTGCAATTGGCGGCCCGCATGTGAGCCACCACCATGGTCTGAAGCAGAAGGAAGTGCTTGCCGACGGCATGACAAGGCACCAATGGCCCTCGCCCATGGTCGTGACCGACCAAAACGTGCCTACCATAAAGTAGGGCCCTGCAGCATACGTTGGGACAGCCGCGCCCCCGCGCCTATGAACCCTCAAGATAGACCCAGGAAAACATCAAGCCCGTAGGGAGGGAAACCCAAGAATGCTCATTCACAAGCTCCTGAGGCCAATGTGGCCACAAGGGCTGCGCACTACATTGTTTCGCCAGCGGCCGCACACGCGCCGCCCACTGTCAACCGCGCCCAGCGCCAGACCTGCACCCTCAGGCGCTGCAGGAGCTAGCTCAGGCCTTCACGGGGTTTGGACCATGCGCCGCGCCCCGCCCCTCCACACACCCGGCACCCCCAGCCTGAACGACCCACCCTAGACCTCCGCGGAGCTCGGCCCTCGCGCCGCCGCGCGCCGCCCGCCGCCGATCGCGGCGGCGACCAGGCCGCCGCCCTCGGGCCCATCGCGGTAGCCGCCCACGTTGGGCACGTCGGCCGCGGCCTCGGGCGGCCGCTGGCCGCGCGGCAGCAGCTCCGCATCGCCGGTGCCCGCCCAGCCGCCCTGCAAAAGCCGCAGAGCACTTTGACGGTGAGCTCCTTGGCGGTTTGAGGAGAAGTGCATGAGCAAAGATCACCCTTTTGTTGCGACATGACAAGGCCGCCTACGCAGTGGCTTGACGACGTCTGCAATTCGTGCACTAATCTCCGCACAGACTATGCGCACTCTGTGTGCCCGCCGCGCAACAGCCGCCACCGCCATACAGCCCACAGAGCGCTTGCCTCGGCAGGCCACAACGCCCCCAGCGGCCGCGAGCACACAGGCTGAACCCAGCAGAAAGTATGCTGGTCCGCCAGACAACGTTGGTCTGCCGGGCAAGCACGCACCTTGGCGGGCCCCGCCTGCGGCTGCCCTGGCGGCGGCAGCCGGGAGTAGCGGACCAGGTCCAGCAGGTAGAAGGCCAGGAACCAGCCGACCAGCACGCCAAACACCGCCCAGTAGTCGCGCATGGCTGCCGCGCGCCCGGGACGGAGCTGACAGGGGCGCCGGTTTGCGCGCAACGTGGGGCCGAGCAGTGGCATGGCGAGTACGACACTTATACACGGCTTCCACAGCTTTCAGGCAGGCACAGCAGCGCTTTGGCGTTTAAGTTTTGGGGAAGCAAGCAGGGCAGGCGCGCACGTCGGTGCCCCAGCAGCATGCCGCCGGCCAGCTGTGTGAGCGCCACGAGCGCAACGAGCCAGCCGAGCCACCTGGCCTCCCCGCGCGCACACCATCACGAACTGCTACCCAGCAGCACCGCTGCTGTACGCGCAGCGCAGAAAGTGTACAAACGCACAAAGGGTGCTGCCTCCATCACCACCACTGGCTCAGCCAGGGTCAGCCGGGCCTGCCCTTGTATGAAGGCCCGTGCGATCCTTCAGATGGGGCCACAGCAACCATGCCCCTGTGAGGACGCATACACAGCCCGCTCGTATCTACTGTGACGTGCACACCATGCACACAACCTGTGCAGCAACACAGACGGTGCTCCCACTCAGCAAACGTAACACATGCATGCTGCTCAGGGGCGCCCGGCGGGCGCGGGGGCGTGTGCACCTGTGGGTGACGTTCCACGACTGCCGCAGCGGCGACTCGTGCGAGGGCCGGACCAGCAGCGCGATCAGCGCCTGGACGCCCACTATAATTTCCAATGCGATTCCGACGGCCACGTGCACGAGCACTACGCGCGAGCGCTTCACGGACGCCATATTTATCTGGGACCCGACGATGATCACCGACGCCAGGTTGACCAACCACGCCCCCACCTGGGCGCGCCGGCGTGCAGAGCGGCGGTGAGCGCCGCGCTTGCCGCACGCTGCTGGCGCACTCGCGCTAAGCGACCGCACGGCGCGCACGACACCCAGCGCGCGGCCGCCGCTGCCTTGGCACCAGCCAGGCCGCCACCAGGGGAGAGCACAGCTAAAGCAGGGCGCTGATACTAAACTTGAATGCGTATCCACAGTCAACATGCATCATGACCCTGTGGCAATCCTGATGACATGCTCAGTCACTTGTAGCACGCAAGCGTTATGTATCCGCTACATGCACGTCCAACAGCCTGCAATCGCCCCTGCTGTGAATGCGCCCCAGCTGGCACTGCGGAGCCTCACACATTCATGTTTTCATGGCACAACCCTCTGACGCACAGCAGATGGCGGTGCAGGTGCGCGTGAAGGAACCCTGACAGGGGCCGGGAGCACACCTGCACGGCGCGGTGCACCTGGAACCACCAGCGGGACATCATGCTCTTGCGCGCGTACGCCATGAAGACCCCAAACGGAACCAGCCCCACAAACACAACCAGCATTATTTCGCCGTGCAACCACGTCAGATACCGCCGATGCGCGCTCGCCGCGTGCGCAGCCGCGGAGCCGCCCCGCTGCAGCAGGTGCCTGCCGCCTGAGTCTGCAGCAGCGGCCCCCGAGTGCAGGCTGCCGCACGCGCTGCCGGTCCTGCCGGCCCGCAAAGAGGGCGTCGGGCAACCTTGCACCCGCGCCCACGACATCGCTACACGGGTCTGCATCTCCTGCTATTCACGCTCCTAACAGTGAACAGCGAGAGGCTGAGCTCGCCACTTGACAGGCGTGCCAGCCTATGCATGCGAGCGGTGCAGACAGTGCGCTGGCATTCGTAGCTACCACCTGTGACACTGATGATAGACTTTGCACTGGTATAGCGCGCAGTGCAAACATGAACTACACCATTGGCCCGGAGTTTATAACTGCAAGCACCTTCTTCTACACACATATGCACTACAGCAAGGCTCCTGCCACTGAAACTCACAGCACAGGCAGCGCAGCGCGACCATAAGACTATTTTGTGCAGTTGCCGCCAAGCACAGCTCGCAAGCTTGGCTGGCCTGCATATGCACACCTTGCCAGCATCTTGCAGCGCACTTCGAGGTCACTAGCTTCCTGCCCCAACGCAGCTCAACGCGAGTCAGTACATAACCATCAGCGCATAACCAGGAAGCTCTTTCAACTGACAGACTGCTGGACTAGTAGCGGAGCGACAGAACGCAGCAGGCTTCAACCAAGGCCGGGCGCGCACTGCGGCGGCGCTGGCGGCCAGGACGGTCTGCGCAACACACACCGCCAAAGTGCAAGCTAGAACCAGGCGCCAGTGCGCCGCCATCCTGCCCCGCTCCAAAGAGCTGGCTGTCAAAGTCTAACGGCTTGTGCAACACGGCACGTGAGCAGCCGCTTATTTGGCTGCCGAGAGTGTGGTGCCGTGGCCCCTACCTGGGCTCTTGATCCCTATGACTGAAAGCTCGCCCGGGGCCAGCTGGAGCATACCTGCATGTGACAATACAAATGTTGCCAGCAGCGGCCCGTGCATGGCCAGGCATATCAGAAATGCAGTACGCGCACTGCGGTGCTGTCACATTTGGTCGTGCTGTTCCGCATGTAGCACTAAAAACGCCTGCGCCAAGGACCTTCTCCACACCAAAATACCCAGCGACCACTCCCTGCTCTTTGCACGCTCAGCCACAGAACCACCAACCCGCTATGTGACACATACACATCAAGTACATAAATACAAGCGGCAGCTCAGTGTGCACCAGGCGCGCAGACCTCGACAGTAGCTACCAGGCGCCGCAGCGCGCGCCACACGCCGGCATGGCCGGCGAAGCACAGGGCGCTGCCGCCGCGCACCAGCTGCCCGCGCTCGCGGTTCAGGTCGCCAACGCACGCGGCGCCATACCATGCGCCTGGCGCCTCGCCCATGTCGGCGAGTCCCAACCCAGAACCTGACCCAAGGCCTAGGCCTCCAGCACCGCCCCTCCCGCTCGTCCTGTTGCCCCCCTCCGCCCCAGGCGCGTGTCGCGCCGGCGACATCTCCGGCCCAGGAGGGCCGCCCCGGCCGCGGTCGACGTCGAGCAGGCCATCCGCAGGACCGCGCCACGGGGGCGGCGTGCCCACCGCCCACTTGGAGTGGTCGGTGGTCGTGTTCCAGGCGCGGCGGGCGGCCGCCGCGGCGAGCGCGCGGATGTTGGTGACCGGGTATGCGCCGGACGCGCCAGCTGGCGGGCAGAATGACGGCAGCGCGCCCTCCCCGCGCAGCCAACTCTGCACCTCCAGCCCTGCGCCGCCCCGCTGCGCGTGGGCGTGCACGGCCGGGCGCGCCAGGTGCGGCGGACTGCGCACCCTTCAGCACCTCCGCTGCCAAGTGACCAGAAATGCGGAGCGCATGGCAGGGCGGGCAGTGCGGCAACAGCGGCCCCACCCTGCGCGACCAGGTCTGCACCTCCCGCCCTGCATGCCTCTGCATGCATACGAGGGGGTGCTAGCGATGCACACAGCGCTCCGAGCGCGGCAGGCACTACATGCATGTGTATAGCGCCCTCCCCACGAACTCAGCTTTGCGCGTCCAGACCCCTTGTGCCACTGCATGTGCATCGCGTAGAAACATTGACAAGAACAGGGAACAGAGCGGTGATAGCATACCAGGCAGGCATGCCTGCCCCAGGGTCCGCAGAGCGGCCTGTCGGCATGGGCCGCACCGTTGCCGTAGAAGGGCGCAACGGCGTCCTCGTACAGGTACACGTCGCGGCCGGGCGTGGTGGCCTTGGCGAAGGCGTGGAAGCGCTCGCCGCCAGCCGACGTGACGGTCTGCTGCGCCAGGTCGCCGCCTGCTGGCGCAGGCCGTGCTTCATGCCAGCACTGGGCGTGGAGCACTCTCAGTGTACGTGTACGAGGACCTTTCAGTGTACAGGCATACAGCAAAAGTCCAGGTGCTGCAAGAGTTAGGACTTTGTGAGATGAAGCAGACTGGCAGCGCTCGGGCCATGCCTGCGCCGGCGCCGCTCGCTGGGGCCGCCAGATCGGCCGCGGCGCGCGCCACCCGTGCGGCGCCCGCCCACGCGCTGACGCGGCCCCTGTCTGCATCCATATGGCTCTCACGGCTGCCGCTCACGGCCGCGGCGCCGCGGCTGCTGGGCTGCAGGCCGCCGCCGGCACCGCTCTCTGGACCCTCCTCACCTCCCGCGAGCGCGCCGCCGTCGCCGCCGCCAGCGCTGCCGCCGCCAGCGCTGCCGCCTCCGCCGCTCGGCGCAGGGCCGGCGGTAGGGCCGCGGGCGGGCGGCGGTGGGGATTGCAAGCCGAGCGCGTCGGGCACGGCGGCGTCATAGATGAAGATGTGCGGCGTGCGCAGCAGGCGCGCGGCGGCGGCCAGCGCGTCCGCGCCCAGCGTCACGCACAGGAAGCTCTGCCCGTTGAGCAGCTGCCCGCCGTGCTCGCCGCAGCACACGCCTGCGAGCCGCGGCAGCTCAATGGCTCTGGCAGGTAGGCTGCCCGGTTTTTTCCATACTTTCACGACGGTGCATGCGGGCGCATTGCATGGAATACTGTAATCAATGAGCCCACCATATGATGTCAAGGCAAGGGCTGCGGCCATGCACACTTGTTGTCCCTCCAACATCGATACTACCACTGTGCAGAACCTGCTACTGCCAGCATGCCAGAGTCCCAATGCCACGGCTGTTGATAAGCACACGGGGTGCGTATGGTCGTATACCTTGGTACGTCGGCGTGAGCGCCGGGCTGTCCGGGAAGCGCGGCGCGCTGTGCACCAGCCAGAAGCCTGTGCCGGTCGCGCCGTAGCCCAGCACGCCTGCCGCCGCACAGCGCAGTCCCTGTGAGCTCTGGGCGGGCTCATGAGTTGCCACCCTGGAGGGACAGCGCCCCGCTGAACACGCCTGCTTCATGCCGCTCAGAGTGAGCTGCCGGACAGGCCCCAGCGCCTGCCTGCCGGGTTCCTACTGGGTAAGAAGTGCGTGCAGCAGCTCATACATAGCGTTTATCTCAAGCCACAAGCAGCCGGGAGAGCGGGCTGCAGACCTTTTGCGTGCGCCAGCGTGAAGGTGACAGTGCCGTTCGGCCACTCGTCATTCCACAGCACCCGGCCAGCACTGCTGGTGTCATATACCTGCACACCGCGGACGGCCCGTCTCGCAGGTGTCAACAAGGCAGTGTGGAAACGCACGCGCACGAGCTTGCGCGCTTGCGCTTGCAGTTGTGGGCGCACTTGCTGCAGCGTCTCCGCCAGCGGGTTGCCTTGCACGCCGGCAATGTCCTTGTGGTACTGCCACTCTGCAGCGTGGCAGAGGTGGTGGCTCTGCTATCAATGTGGTAAGTGCTCTATCTCATACAACGGCAGAGGGCTTGCGCCGCCAGACTTGCACGCCGTATGTATGTAGGCAAGATGGACAGGTGTTGCTTGTCCTGGAGTGTGTTGCCAGTGTAGTGATTGCAAACACAGTGCAGTGAAGGCGCTCACATATGCAGGTTCTGTGCCACACGGAATAGGGCAGAAGGACTGCCCACTGTAGAGAACTGCTCGGAAATCTGCAGAACAACACTGGATGGAGCGTGTCAGCACCGACTCGCACCAGAGCTTGCTGTGCTGTCAAGGTAGAGATATTCACGCCCGAATGGCAGCTTCAAGGCCAACCACCTGCGCGGCAGGTCAAGTGCACCTTGGCAGCCCTGGCTGTTGGACAATGTGTCCGCAGTGCCTCGGCCTTGTTTTCAAGTGTGCCCACCAGTCTATCTCAGCGCCGGCGCTTGTCCTGCACGTCAGCTCCTTACCGCTGGCGCATGCCGCGCACAGCAGCAGCGCAGCATTTGTGAGGCATTTGCGCGCCATCTCACCTGGCAAGTGTGCAGCGGCTGCGCATCTGCATCACAGACCCATCAAAGGCAGGCATAGTAAGCGTGAATGAAGAGAGTCAGGATGGAGAGTCGGAAGCCATGACCGGCATACGTATGCGCATGCAACCCCCCGGCATTTGCAAATGAAGGGGTACGCAGTACTCAGCACATGGATTACCATGCAAAGCAGGACTTGCCTGCCCTGTGATGCAAGCGAACAAAGTACCTGTGCTACAAGACTAGAGGGCACCTACACAATCTCTGGTCAGCTATGCACATGCAAAATTCAGGACTGCTGCAGCACAGCCAGCTCTGCTGCTTCGTCCATGCAGCAGAGCCGTCACGGACTCGCTCGCTCCGCTGCAAACGCTGCATCAGCCATGCGCGGGATCTGCCAGTGAATGCGCATTGCAGCGCCTGCGCGCTCCGCACACGCGCGTCAGCCTTCTGCCCATGCGACAGGTACGCCAAATTATTGCTCACACCGGACTGGGACGTATGCATAGCATGCACTGCACCACTTACCCCTCTCAATCCTTCAAGTACTGATCCTGGTCTTGATCAGAGCTGTGCTGAAAGGCGGCCAGGCAGCGCCTGAAAGTAGTGTACACGCAGGCTCGCACAACCCAGCCACCCCCCTGCCCGCCTGTGACAATGCAAGCGCGCGTGCGGCGGACCTGCGAGCCGCCACACATTGTGCGCGGCCTTGGCCGCCCAGACCACCCACAGCGCGTGCACGGCCCATGTCGCGGCCGCCAGCACAGGCAAGTACGCGACCACGAAGCCCGTCACCATCACGTCGCGCACCTGCGCGCGCGCGCGCGCGCCTGTCCGTGCGCTGCCACGCGCTGGAGCCGCCGGCGCTGGCCAGTTAGCCATACAGCGGCGCGAGCAGACATTGTCAGCTAAGTAGCAAAAAGCACTGGTGCTCGCGCCAAACTCCCGCGCAACTAGCGAGCGCTGCACACAGGTTCGCATGCGCGCATGAAGGCCCATGAAGGCCTTATGAAACGATGCTTAAGCGGCCCTCCGCATGCAGGCTACGGAGATCGACAGTGCTGCACCGCCGAACAGCATAACCCAGGAGCAGCATGGCATCCGTGCGGCTTTGGCCTGTCACCCAAGTTGCACCAGCCTGCCGGCCTTGCATTGCGTAAAAACACTCATGGACTGGCAAGGCATCGCAGGCGCCCTGACGCCCGCCGGCAGCGTTGCGCGCGCGCGCGCGCACCCAGGCGAAGCTCTGCGTGGCGTACAGGAGCCCGTCGTAGACAAATACGGCGCCGTTCACGGGCTGCATCGCGCACAGCAGCGCCCAGACGGGCCCGCGCAGCACCGCCACCGCGCCCGGCTCGCCCGTGAACAGCGCGATCACGGGGTCGCGCCAGGCGTTCAGCGCCGCGCCGGCGCCGCCGCCGACCGCGACGCCCAACAGCAGCAAGCGGCGCGCCAGGCGCGCAAACCGCCTGCGCCCCCGGCGGCTCAGCAGGGCGCGCGTGGGTGCTTCAGGCGACGCGCACACCGCTGAGGCCCAGGAGCCGCATCAGGACCCCCCGGGCGGCACCAGGCGCCTGTGCTACTGCAATCTTTCCACGGTATCCCTAACTGCTCAAGAGGCAGAGGGTGTCAGAAGGTGCATCCAAGCAGAGGATGAGCAAGCAAATAGCAGATCGCCTGTGCAGCTGCGTCTGCCTGACACCCGCAGAGGCAGCGGCTGGGGGG
>JAABUV010000377.1_pt1 | contig 68144 bp, 54 predicted proteins | sample 5559971 | NCBI WGS metagenome assembly JAABUV01 (sample SAMN10711881, study PRJNA513362) | rock metagenome | isolation source: Antarctica rocks | place: Antarctica: Victoria Land, Knobhead nord | collected 2015-12-19 | reverse complement strand
CGACTTAATAGATACTGGCAGCGGTCCGCCAGGTTAATAAGTTAGAGTTCTTAGAGTAACTAATAGTACTCCTAATATCCTATAAGAGTATTAAAGATAGAAACGCCTCTTTATAAAAGAGATAATAATAAAAGCTCTGCCTAAACACTAACCTTAGGATTATAAGATCGAACTCGAACTAGGGAAGGAACTAACGTTTGGACCTATCTATACGTTATCTAAAAAGGAACTTATAGTACTACGCGGGTACCTTGATAAGAACCTAAAAAAGGGATTTATTCGAGAATCTAAATTACTAGCAGGATATCCGATACTCTTCGTAAAGAAGAAAGACGGGTTACTACGACTATACGTAGACTATTAAAAGTTAAATAATATAACGATTAAGAATCGTTACCCGCTACTAAATATTAGCGAGCTGCAGGATCGGCTAGCCAATATAAAGATCTTTATAAAACTAGATCTTCGAGGAGCGTATAACTTGATTCGAATAAAAGAAGGTGACGAATAGAAAATAGTATTTAGGACTCGATATAGATATTACGAGTACCTGGTTATGCCGTTTAGTCTTACTAACGTACTAGTAACCTGCTAGGCATTAATTAATAATGTTATACGAGCTTATTTAGATCTTATAACGATCGTATACCTCGATAATATATTAATTTACTCTAAAACTCTTGAGGAACATATCCTTTATATGCAGGATGTATTAACATGTCTATTATAAGCGGGACTCCTCTTAAAACTAGAGAAATGCGAGTTTTATAAGACCTTAGTTAAGTTCTTAGGGTTTATAGTAATAACTAAAGGCGTTCGTATAAGCCCTAAGAAGATTCAGGCTATATAAGAATAGCCTACACCACACGATATTAAGTTAGTATAAGGATTCTTAGGATTCGCCAACTTTAATAGACGTTTTATAGAAGGCTACTTTAAGAAGGCCTTACTACTAATAGAAATCACTAAGAAGGACACGGGATTTCGATAGGATACTAACTAGAAAAAAGCATTCGAAGAACTAAAGCAAGCTTACGTGGATCCTCTAGTACTCTATATATTTCAAAATGGAGAACCAGCACGCATTAAGATAGATGCTTCAGATCTTATAATTAGAGCATGCCTCTATTAATAGAAAGACGGCAAATAGTATCTAGTAGCATACTACTTACGCAAGATGTCTCTAGCAGAACAGAATTATAATATACACGATAAAGAGCTTTTAGTAGTCGTCTATTCTCTATAATATTAGAGAGTATATGCTGAAAGCTATTCGGAACTTACTATCTTCACCGATTACAAAAATTTAGTGGGTTTTACGACTACAAAAGAATTAAATCGACGACAAGTTCGATAGTCCGAACTCCTTAGGTAGTACAAGTTCAAAATTCAGTACACCCCAGGAAAAGATAATAGACGAGCAGACGCTTTAAGTAGACGGTCTAACTATATATAAACGAAAGACATTACGACTTAGCCTATCTTAAAACAAGAAAACGATAGATCGTTAGTACTAGTAAGGAATCTAGCTACGACTATACGAGTCACGACATATACAGTTCCTAATCTAAAGGAAGCATATAAGAATAACAACCTAGCCGGACAACTTAGGAAGGAACAGCCTAGCCGGGACCTATTACTATACAAATAGAAACTGTACTTACTACCGAAAGTAACAGAAGAAGTGATTAGGGATCACCATGATGATCCTTTACTAGGACATCTAGGAGTGTCTAAGACATTAGAACTCATTTAAAGAGTATACGCCGTACTAAACTTGCGAGCGTCAGTCGAGTAATATATCAAGGAATATATATGCTGCCAGCAGAATAAATCTGCAAGACATGCTAAGTACAGACAAATTCAGTTTACAGAAGTTCTAGACATACTATAGAAAGACGTCACGATGGACTTTATTATAAAGTTACCTTAGTCAGTTAACCCGGTAACTAATAATAAGTACGATTCAATAATAGTTATCGTAGATAAACTTACTAAGTATGCTATTATAATCCTATATAAGGAATCCTATAACGCTAGTTAGCTTAGATTTATCTTATTAGACAGACTGATTAGAGATTATAGCATACTAGAATTAATAACTTCAGATAGAGATAAACTCTTTATATTAAACTATTAGAAGACTTTAGTCGCGTTAATTAAAACTAAACTACGAATATTAATAGCCTACCACCCTTAAACGGATAGATAGACTAAACGTACTAACTAGATAATAGAAGTGTACCTTAGATACTACGTTAATAAAAGACAAAATAATTAGGTTATATTACTCCTAATAGTATAGTTAGTATATAACGATAAAAGGTTAGATATAATAAGGCTGTCACCGTTTTTTATAAACTACGGCCGACACGCAAACTTATTCCTAGATCCTCGACAAGGACTAGACGCCGAAAAAGCCTTGGTATTGACCTCGGACATAAAAAGCCTGTATAAGGACATGTAGCACACGATTAGCGAGACTAACGCTGTTATAAAGAAGTTAGTAAATAAGAAAAGAAAACTAGGTCCTTAGCTAAAGAAGGGGGATAGAGTATATCTCCTTACAAAAAATTTGAAAGGTATAAGACTAAGTAGGAAACTGGACTATATTAAAGTCGGACCGTTTTTAGTTGTTAGAAATAAAGGGCCTGTTAACTATAAACTACAGCTTCTACCTAACGCTAAAATCCACCTAGTGTTTCATATCTTAATATTAGAACCAGTAGACCCCAATATACCTTTATAAGAAACCTTCTACTTTTAGATAGAAGAAGAGAATGAATTTAAAGCCGAAATAATTCTATTACAACGAGGTCAGAGCTACCTAGTAAAATAGAAAGGATACGAGGACTTAGAAAATACCTAGGAACTAGTTATAAATCTTATAAACTGTTAAGAGCTCCTCTAGTAGTATCATCAAACCTAGATATACCCTGAGCGATCCACTCGAGGGCTCCAGGCGAGAGAGTTCCGGAACCCTTAAACTCGGAGAAAGTAGGACACTTTATAAGTACCCGTTTAGCTTTACTAGCCTTCTTAAGCTCTTCTAAACGTTCTAACTCCTTAATATCGTTAAGACCCTTATTAAATATCCGTTATTCCCGCTCTTTTAGGAAACGCTTCTATTAACAAAGGCGTTTCAGCTTCGTCTATTTATTACGAGCGATTTCGTTACTCTAGCGGGCAGCCTTATTAGTAACTTCCTACGCTGCCTCTGTCTCCACCTCTTCGCGTTCGAGCTTCTCTATAGCTTTGTTAATACTAGAGAAATAGATAATAGGTACGGCCGGTTCGTATTATTTTCCGAGCCGAATGCATTCCGCGCACCTCCGAGAGAGAGAAGACACCTGATACTCCTTTTAAGATCTTACGCATCGCAGACACGACACTATCGTAATTACTCCCCTATAAGCCACTCGGTCCGATAGCTCGGTATGGCGTTACTACGGACGAGATGATATAAATACTCACCTAACCTTTAAGACAAAGGTTTAAGGGATGAGGGGTAATATTATAACCTTGGTGCTAGAGCCTTGGCGGACGCTATAAGCGCTTACTAAAGTCAAATATGCCTTGGCATAGCGGGTCGAGCGATCGCTCGACCTGGTCGCTCTAGTTAACGGGGGTTAATTACTGGCGACCAGCGCGAGTATAGACTTTCCTATATCTATATAGAGAGCGTGGTCTTTCCCTTAGATAGGAGCTTCGTGCTTAACTTATATTATTAACCTAGATATCTCCTAGATATTAAATATAATACTCCACCTATATTAGACTAGTTTAGTACGAAGCCTATTTACCTTAGTCCTTAATACTCCTCTCTACGAGATCCACCTAGACTCCGGAGCCTTCTAGTTAGAAGACGACGGGTCGTAATATAGAGGATCTCCCTATTTAATCTAGGGAAGTTACGGGCGGCCTTAGTCTCTAAGAGCGACTTAAGATTAATCCTAGAAAATATATATATATAACTAAAGTTTATATAAATATATAGCTCCTTCTACCTTCCTTAAGTATAGTTAAAGGTAGCTAGTAATATAGTCTTAATAGCCCTTTATTTATATACTAGATATAAGCTAGTATTAAGGATACTATCCGGTATATATATTAGTAATAGTTAAATAAAGTATTATAAGGACTTCCCTTAAGTTATTTAAATATCTAAATAATCTTTAGTACTAGACTCCTATATTTTCTAAGAGAATTATCTTATTAAAAACATAAATTAAATAAGTATAGGTTTTAAATAATTAATACCTGGAACTTAATAGCTTTAATAAACTTTATAAAAGCTAGTAGTATAAATATACGCTAATAGTTATGTAACTAGGTACCTAACGGTAGTATAGTATTAATTATATTTTTATCTACCTAAAATCTAAGCGTCCTAAATAATCGTCGTGAGGCTTGAGAATTAAAGGCCCTAGAGATAAGAATTAGAGCTTTTAAATCGCTAAAGTTAGCCTGCCTGATGATTTCTTCTATGACTTCCACAGGCAGATGCGGAAGGCGCCTTGTAACATAGAAGGCAGGGCCGGACGCCGTGCTTAACGCTCTGGAAGCTAAGTCATTTTTTAATGTAATCGACTCTATATTGCGGGGACTGCCTACCATTTCGTGACGGTAGGCTCGAGTTGTTTCGGAACGCCGATCAAATATGCGCCTTCCCACATATTGAAGCTAGTCAGAGGCATGCTGGGTATAGAGATCTGTCGATCTTCTATATATATATATTTAAAGACGATTTGAAGTGGAAATGAAGGCTTGAATTGGGAGTCAAGTATGCTAAGTATGCAGAAGATGGTATAGCGAAGCAAATCCACTTCAGCCATCCTAAGAACGCAGAGTCATATTTGATATAAGAGAAATGTCGGTGCAGGGTTCAGATTGATTAGTTTTGGGTTGTCAGCGTATATGATTGGTGTAAAGGGCAGTTTCTCCTGTTTGAAATGAGTGTTTTGTATTGGGGGATCGAAAAAATGCAGCTTTCAGTACAAAGACAAAGTCAGCACCCACCGTGATCAAGGTAAAGGGTGCTTATGCTGATAAATATCATATCAGAACGTTGCAGTAAGCTTCATGATGATCGATGGACGAGTGCAACAGAGGCTAGGCATCCGAAGCTGTTTGGAGGGTTCTGTATCTAAAAGGCGTTAACGGCCGAAGCCAGTGTATCGTGTAGATGGTATGATCTGATTGTTTAACGCTAAAGATATACGGATGGTATACAATTCAATTCGATATCTGAGGGTATCCTGTAGAAAGTAGCAAACGGAATGATGATGGAGGATGTGCTTTAAAAATTGCAGATTGCCGCGTGATCGTAAATAACAGTGACAGCCGGAGACCAATGAAGCCGATTATGTGACACAACCCGGAGAAAGAATGCACAAGCCCATCCTGCGTGAACCAATCCACCAAGCTTGAAGAAGGGAATAGTGATTGGAGCGTCACCGCGATTCTACACGGATCTGTGCATTAGTAGTAAATGAAGCCAATTAGGTGACACAGAGTGAGTAAAGAATGCAGAAGTCCACCCCGCGTCAGCGTGAAGTAGGGACAGTCATTGGAGCGTCAGCGCGTCTTCACACGGTTCTGTGCATGACTGAGCCTGTCTTTGTCATGTCTGATTATGTTTCATCTATTCATGCTTCCAAATATTCAGACATCTACGTCCTGACGCTAATGCTTTCCTGTCTATTCTTTAAGGCCGAGTTTGCCGACTTGGTGGGAGCCGACTTGGTGGGAGCCGACTTGGTGGGAGCCGACTTGGTGGGAGCCGACTTGGTGGAAGGAATTTGGGTGGGAGGAATTTTGGTGGCCGACTTGGTGGCCGACAAAGGATTAGTTAGTAGCCGAATTGGTGGCCGACTTGGTGGGGAAATTCTTGGTGGCCGACTTGGTGGCCGATAAAGGATTAGTAAGCAGCCGACTTGGTGGCCGACTTAGTGGGAGAATTTTTGGTGGCCGACTTGGTGGCCGACTTGGTGGGAAAATTTTGGTGGCCGACTTGGTGGCCGATAAAAGATTAGTAAGCAGCTGACTTGGTGGTATAATTTCCAGGCACGAAACATTATCTATTTACCAGAAGTACACTGAGTATAGAAGATAGCTAGAAAGAGATAGGCAGCTATCACAAAGGTAGATCACGGGATAGATACTCTTACTCACTCCTCTTAACAAATGCAGCAAGGTCATCGCTCACGGTAAGAAGGTAACACCTGCTTTAAACGGAGGAACAGATACATGCGAGACATTCCTTATCATTTAAAGGTTGAACCAGGTCTACTGGATCCTTATGGATTCTCTTCAACTCCGCCACCTTGTCCACCCCCATGTGCGGTGAGAGTATTCTGTTATCTCGCCCTCCTCCGAACCAGAAGCCCACTCGAAATACCATCGAATTGCTACCTGTGAAGGATGCTGGGGAAGTCAGTGCGAGCGGTGAAGGATACTGGTTCAAACGCACAGAGGCTTAGCTATTGGTTGGATGGGCTCATCCCCGTTGAGCTAGAAAATTGAGAACTAAAGATTTTCGTCATTCCAATGTGCTCCTAACAGGCAAAGTACACTTGAAATCAGTCGGACCTGACCATAAATAGTTTCAAACAAACGTCCACGGTGTCCTATGCCCTTCCAAGCTGAATAATCTCAAACATCCGTTTCCGCGCGATTGCTTGACTGTTCAATCTCCTGAGCTTAACAGCACACATTCCTTCCAATTCTCCTGTTCTCACCTGAGTTAGTTACGGAACTTCGGAGAAGGATGCCATGAATGTTAGTATAATCAGTGTAGGAGCGACTTAGACCCTTCCGGCAACAGTAGGTACAGTCATTTCATTCAGATAGACAGAACTTCGGCTATCTTCCCCTGCAAATTCGCCTGCTTCGCCTGCTTTTCCTCTTCCTCCTCTTCTTAGCCGGTGTCTTATCGGTAAGGGTGGCGACAGATTCTTCTCCCTTTTTTCTTTTATCCTGTAGAGGATTAGGTTCCTAGTCTGAGTCATCGCTGTCCACCGTAGCCTACGTAGTCTTGGACCTCTGGTCTGACTACTCGATAGGCTTCTTGCTCGGTTTCTCATTCGGTACATTGCTCGAACTTCCAGACACACAGTAAGTAAGCTGTACCGGTCCAGCAGCCTTAGCAGCCTCAGCAGCTTTCAATTCCTCTGCTTCCTCTGCTTCTATCTTCGCGATAATGCGCCTGGCAGTCTCATCATGGCGCCGTCTGGCAGCGTCCCTCTCGGGGTTTGGTCCAGTGAGTCTACGCAACATTCTCTCGGTGTCAGTCTCCTCTCTGGGACCGAAAGCTTGAGCCATGGCAGTTTCCGCCTGGTGCGGGGGTGCGGGGGTTGGACATTGGTCAAGTTTCGGTGACTCTGGACTGTCAGAAGGCGGAAGTGATGGCTCCATCGGTGCTGACTCCTCCGTCGTTGGAAGTTCTGTTGGTGCTGACTCCTTTGGTGCTGGCTCTGTCGTCTTTACCCGCTTGAATCTAGTGAACACCTCCTCGTACTCATCCAGTCGCTTCTCTGCTTCGCCCCTGTGGCGCTGCTCTTCGAGCAAACGTCGCTTGAGACCCCCCTGCTGCTTTTCATTTGCCCGGTGGACTTCATCGAGAGCTCTTTGCATGTTCAGGTTCAGATTCAGCATATCCTGCACATCTGCCTGCGCCTTGTCGCGATGACGCCGTAGCTCATCGCGTTCCTGCAGCGCCTCATCACGCTGCTGGATGATGGTACTGTGAGCGTGTGGGTGAACCCACGCGATCTCAGGTTGAGGTATGTCATTAGACATGGTTTTGAGTTCCTACCGACGAGTGCCGACGGCGGTTCGAATGGAAAAGCCGGAGCTTTATGATTGAGAACGCGAGCCGGAGCCCACTATAAAGTCTTTAGTATACTAAGGACAAGGTAATCGTAAACGATTTCCTTCGTTGTGTTCTGAGGAGGGGAGTATTATTAACACGGACACGTTATTTAATGTGAGGCAGATCCGCGCTAACGCGTCTGCCGTAGCGATAATATTGGCTAAGGTAGCTTGCCGTCTGGTTTGACTTACTACTACTGTATACACCAAACTGACAACCAGGATCTTCCCATGGGAGCCTAGTCACAGGGCACTCTTCTAACGGCAGTTACCTCATTCATCTAGACCCTATTGGCCACGTTCGCCAACAAGTCATAGGAAAACAGCGACTCACAGCAGAAGTGGAGGAGGGACATGAACAGCATGTTGTGCGTAAACGGGCTGAATCGGTTGCCATTCCGAACGAAAATACCCTATGTCACCACCATTTCGACTAATGAAAGCAAACTGTACATTGCCGTAGTGACGTCCCTCCGTGCGACCCCCCGCATGCATTATCTGCCTTTTGTGAAGACTGAAAAGACAGGTACTTGAGTTGGACCTTATTCGTGTGACCCTACACTTCCAATCATCTTATACGTATCGCGGAGCCTGGAGGAATACATCATTATTATCCGTACCTCGCTTTCGGGCTGTAGCCCTTGCAATAATGTTATTGTATTCTGTGTTCTCCGCGATGGATCTATAATGGTATAAGACCTTGAAACCGTTAGTGTCTAATGGGCCAGGTAAAGGAGAAACTATTGAATGGTTGATAGAACGGTTGATTGTTTAGCTATGGACACGTTCGCTCGTGGTCCATACCAAGTATATAGGGCTGATACTGATATCTAACACTCTGCTTCAGTGGAAAAACCTTATGCTCCCCTGAGAGCCCCTGAGGGCGTGTATACAGCTCCTTTGGTGTAGCTACTCTATTGACGGCGCAGCTCCCCTGAAACCACGCTCCTTCTGTCCTGCTTTGAAGCCTCATTAAACCCATAAACCTCCGCTTGATGTAGGGAAATCGGGAAGAGTGCCCTATGGACGATGTTGATATGAGGTGTCGCTACTGCTGTTTCCTTCCCTTATAATGTGAGGTGTCGTTGCTCCTGTTTCCTTCTCTTTATTCGAGTGTCGTGACCCTTATTCCCTTCCTCTGATATGTAGGATACCCTATTTAGATGGCTCCACCGGTGCGCTTCCGGTTGTTCCTAAAGGCACCCCTGAACTGTCCCGTTCTGGCTATATGGCTCTGCGGCGTCGTGGTTGATGGTTTCTTGTAGGGTGGAGGTGGATTGCTGTCGAAGACGCGAGATTACCGTATCGATATTGATGAATAGTCCTAGGGATAATGCTTCTACCTAGGCGGCTGTTAGTATAATGTAAGGATAATAAAAGTCCCTTATGAAGGAACCGTTCCTAGGTATGATGGTGCTTAGCCGTGCTTATAGCCTATTGAATGGTTGATAGAACGGTTGAATGTTCAGCTATGGACACGTTCGCTAGTTGCAGTCCATGCTAAGCATATAGGTACTATGTATGCGGCAAAGGATTGACGTCGTTAGTGGCCGACTTGGTGGCCGACAAAAAGATGAGTAAGCAGCCGACTTGGTGGCCGACTTGGTGGCCGACTTGGTGGGGGAATTTGGTAGCCGACTTGGTGGCCGATAAAAGGATGAGTAAGCAGCCGACTTGGTGGCCGACTTGGTGGGGGAAATCTTTGGTGGCCGACTTGGTGGCCGACTTGGTGGGGGAATTTTTGGTGGCCGACTTGGTGGCCGACAAAGGATTAGTAAGCAGCCGACTTGGTGGCCGACTTGGTGGGGGAATTTTTGGTGGCCGACTTGGTGGCCGACAAAAGATTAGTAAGCAGCCGACTTGGTGACCGACTGTATGGGGTGATATGGATGAGGACAACGATTTCTATCCACCGACAAGCCTTGGTGGGCTGTCCTCGACGGTACAATTTGCATTTGATGGGGGAGTCTGGCAGCTGAAGTAACAATTTTCAGGTTCGATCATCATCAGATGCTGGCAAGGGAAAGTCAAGCGCTGGAGTTAATTCCAACATCAACAATAAGCCCATCGTGGGGCCTGCTGGCACAAAGGGTGGCAAGTTGAAACGTTGAAGGAAGAAAGGAACGAGGCCTATAATTTCAAACTCGGATATAGACCGGGGTCGACGTTTGATGGCCGCATAACGACTTCTATTCAGTGCAAGGCCGTCAGCGGTCCCAAATGTGTGCCTTTCCTCCACCACTCCGCACTGGGCTCATACATGTTGCGGGCTCAAGAACATAGTTGGACTAATTGGGAGGACTGATTTGCGTTACACGGCATTCATTGAGAAGAGCATTGGACAGTATCGATGGGGACTAGGGAATGAAACGAGAGGAGAGTGATTGAGCTGCTCCTGCCGGGCAGAGCAGACTTTAGAAGCTATGATGCACACGCCGAGGATAGATATGCGGGTTGAATCGATTCTATGATATGCGAGGGGTATAGGGATGTTGATAATGTTCTGCCCTAAAGACCGCATTGCATGATGAGTTCTTGGCTTAATCAACGAAACACTGACGTTCTATGGGTAATCTCTGACAGCATTCCCTCCATAAGAGGCTTACTTAGGATTCGTCGACGCCTGAACATCTACCTGCCCATTTTTTACTAGGACGATCCGAGCTGAATGTAATTGAGCCCCAGGGCTTGTTCTGACATCTGATACTCCTTTTACTCCCGTAAAGGTGTCCCCATCTTACGACTAAGTTCTGTTTGACGGCTTCTCCAGTGGGGTTAATACGGTGGTCGGCTGCTCTTCTAGAATTTTGCGAGCCATGTGAACCGAATCGTTGTAAGAGCGATCGATACGACTCCGAATGTCTGACCATTTCGCCTCGCTCTTCGCTCGCGCGGCGGAAGTGGCTTGTAGACCATGATCTTTGGTTTTTCGGGCTGAGGACACCCGCGACTGGAGTAAGGCAAGGGTGGTGCTCAAGCCATTCATCTCTCTTTCGAGGCGCTCCTCATAATCTCGTTGCAAAAGTTGTGCGTTCTCTGTGGATTTTTGCGCATCCAGGTATATTGCAGCTTGGGCCTCTGTAAAGTCTTTCCTCATGCCAGACATCTTCTTGAATGAGTCTCGATAAGATGCTACATCTCGACCAAGGCTTTCCGCATTCTCCCGCAACGCCTTGGTTCGATCCCTCATTTTGGGGATCCGCACCTCGTATACTCCGACCATCCTCTGCGCCTCTTGAAGATTCTTCCCCATTAGCTTTCCAGAAGTGGTCAATTTATCGACCTCCGCCTTGAGGCGCGTATTTTCTGCTTGTAGTCCTTCGTTGCTGAGGGGTGGCTTTGAAGCTCCCAAGGGAACAGTGCCTGCTGTATCCTCCTTCGCATACTCATCTTCTTTGGCAATTAATCGAGCCCGTAGAGTAGCCACCTCGTCCTTCAGTGCGAAAGATTCGCGGGTAGCTTTCTCGGAATCATAGGTAGCCATGAGCAGACATTCCCTGTTCTCGCCGCGGAGCCTTTCGAGCTCAATTTCAAAATTCTGCTTGATGCTCTGCGTCTCAGTCTCGAAGTCTTGCTTCATCTTTCGTGCCTCGGTCTCAAAATCTCGCTTGATCTTTCGTGTCTCGCTCCAATGGTCTTTCCTGAGATCTCGCTTCTCCTCTGCGAGACCTTGAGCAATACCATTTGCGATGAACACTTGGCGCTCCAGCTCTTCGTGTCGCATCCTTGCAGCCATTTGTGAGGTGCTGCAACAATCTAATCTCGATGTAGACATTGTATGGTTTTTCCCACCAAGCCACAGGGACTGCGTCAGTGGGTTCTGCAAGTAGAAATACTCAACCTTGGTTGAGGAAGGGTGTCAAGCCTCTAGTTTCCTAGAGGAAGATGGTAAAGGTGTCTCAAGCTGTTGCTGCTCTTGACATCAAAAGTACTATTGAAGGGCAACCTTGAATATGAGAGAAGGTGGCGAAACGAAGGACGTGTTAATGACTTGGCGCTAAATGACCTTCGCCGCGATACCGAGCGCAACTTTCGCTCACAGCTCATACGTCCCTCTCATCCAATTTACCCCTTGGCGTTGGGATCACGTCAGATGCTGAGCCCCTACAGTATAGGTTCAGGCCTGCTGGCAAGGATCGTTTCAATACGAACGGCTTCAACACACTTAGATCGATGACCAATTGCAAGAGCACAACGATTTTCACACCTGAACACTGCCAGGGAAGACTGCACTTTTATGTGCTTTCTGCCAATAGCACTATCGGCTTCAATATGAAGCAAGGTCGGTGACTCTACGTTGAAATCTCCCCAGGTATGCTCTCAGAGATCTTTTGGACCTTCACAGCTTGTACTTTCCACCCAAGGCAGCTGTAATAAATTTATTACTCCGGCCGTAAGTGATGGATTCGTATGGGTCCAAGACACAATATGCTTTCTTCGTTTCCCTTGTCCAACAGGATGCCACATCGGGAGGCGGGATCATGTGGTCTAGAGTCCATTTTTCGGAGTACAAATCTAGCTACTGTCAGATGGGAAAAGGCTTTTGAAGTAGCGACGAAAATCAAGCGCTGCATGATTATGTATGGAAGCTATTCTCGTATGTTTTACCGTGTCAGAAAAAGTTTTCATTTGCTAACAAGCTCATAACTTACTTCAGTCCTTTTTCAGACGCGTTTGCCACTACTAGAGTTCGTGAGCTATGAATTGTCGACGCCGCTATCGACTGGCATTATCGGCGTCGTTGTATGCAATCCTCATGCAACCGGTTCCAGTGCCAAATCCGGCTCCCTTAGGTCCTTGAACCACTAGGTCGCCAAGATAAAGTGAGGCCATGACCATGACTTAAAGCGCCTCTGCAATAGCTATCCATACGATGACTGGTAAATGGAGTAGTACAGTAAAGTACTTAGTCTGAGCCTGCGGAGGTACAGTAACTGAGGCAACGTTATCAACAAGGATAAGATGGCAAGGGCGAGATACGGTCGGAAGTGGGTTGCGAACAGCGTCTTTTCGAACATATGAGGGTGATGTTAATATTAAATTGCGAGCCTGTGCAGCGAGTTGGAGCATTGACCTGTAGGCATACCGTAGGTCGGCTCTCTTCGCCCATATAACGGCATGTCCGTGGGCATCGTCATGTTGCAATAGACGTAGTCCGTACTTGGAGAGATCTCGATGAGCAACAGGTCTTGGCACTTATTCTTCTCCACAGCCGCGCGTCAGAAGGCAAGCGCACTAGTGCCAGCGACTATTCCGATAGCGTGAAATTAAGCGAGCGAACACAAAGATCACCGTCGCGGTCCATCTAGTTTTCTTCTTCTTCAAGCAACCTACTTGGCATCTCGGGTACCTCGTATCCGACATGACTTGGAGCAGTACTTCCCTTCTGTCCTTTAGTTCCAAGGAACGTATGAGGGCAGTCGAGCCGTTTGCAGTCCCTGAGGCTCGGCGGAAAAAGCTTATACACACCCCCCCCCCTCTCTCGCAGTCTTTAAGATTCGGGAGTAAAATTTAAACTTACATCAATGGATAGCTTCAAGATGTTTCTTCGCGGTCGGCAAGGACCTTCAAGGCAACAGCCCTCAGGCAACGCTCAGCCAGCTAGCAAGACAGGAGCCCAGGGACACTTGGCTTTGCCATGGATGGGGACAACGACTCCCAGGCAGTCACCTGCCGACAAGGAGTATTGAGCGCCCACAGATCATGGTAGCAAAGCCTTGGTGCGCTATCCTCGACAGTACGTATCAACCACGAATTGCATTTGATGGGGGATTCTGGTAGCCGAAGTAACGATGCTCAGGTTCCATCGTCTCCAGAAGCGGGCAGCAAGGCACAGCCGAGAGCTGGGTTCAAGTCCAAGATCAAAAACAAGCCCATTGTGGAGCCTAGTCTTACGTTTGATGGCCAGCTGATAACGGAGCCGGTCTAACACAGAGCTGTCACCGGTCCCCAAGGTGTGCCTCTCCTCCACCACTCTTGGATCTTACTGATGACACAATGAAGGACAAAGCTCATGTGATGACACTACGATCCAGTGGCGCAAGAAGATCACGCTTCGACGAGGAAGGCCTTCAAGATTGGTTGAAAAGGAGCAAGGGGCCGGAATTACAGTGGGGTCCTCGATCCTGGAAGGTGCTGATCTGGTTTGGCAATCACGGAAGTGCAGTGGGGTCCTCGATCCTGGAAGGTGCTGATCTGGTTTGGCAATCACGGAAGTGCAATGGGGTCCTCGATCCTAGAAGGTGCTGATCAATCACGGAAGTGCAGTGGGGTCCTCGATCCTGGAAGGTACTGATCTGCTTTGTCAATCTTATCAAGGGGCCTCCTACATTAATTCAGACCCGGGCCCCATCTCTTCGATGGGGGGCATTGTGGCAAAGGAGCGTCTCCACGATGGCCCCCGGCCGACTAAGTCTGTAGATGTTGCTACGTCTGGACTTATAATTCAACAGAGAACTTTCCTAGAGACCCAAGTTCCTCCTACGTGAATGCTTGTATGATCTAATGAATACTGAAGCAGTGCTTAGATCCGCCTGTTTGCTGATTGCCCGTATGGTCATGATTGAAGAGGGGTTTCCATCCCGTGGAGGATTGCTTGGACACATTCGTCATTTCACTTTCCTCTCGCTGGGTATACGTCCTTTACACTTCACCCCAATCTCCGGAACGCACGCTCTGCCCCCCGCGCTTATTCCATTCAAGGCAACGCCACTTGACATTCAGCCTCGTTGACGGTGTTTGGTTGGCTAGCGTCACCAATCCTCTTGAACTTCGCCATCAGTGTCCAGACAGAAGTCTTCACTATCACAAGCCTCCTCCTTCCTTTCTGCTCTCTGTCGGTCGTGCGTTCACAATTTTGACTTCGTCACTTGGTTTCCCGGTGTCATTAGCGGTGACAGAATGTCATTAGGTCGTTCATTCGATTCAAGTTTCTTCCTGGTGGCAAATTGGTTTCTTCATTTCCATTCTTGATGATTAGTAGTGTTAAGCGGGGGTCACTATCTATAACAATATTTACCGACAATTCCTGTTTGTAAGTCACTCCTAGCTTCCACCTACGCTGTGTATGATCATCCAGCACCTCTATCTACAAGAACCACGTCTTTCATCACCACTGTTGACCACCATTTTTCTTCGTCTTCTTCTTTCGCTTTAACATTATCCATACTGAACTTCAGTTTATTGTCAACTGGTTGTGACATCTATAGATGCAGATCCAACACACGTCCGTTTCGAAAACAGCTCCTGTCGACAGCCTCCCATTCCTGGTCCGAGTCGTACAGATTCCTCTATCATGTAACTCAATGCAATATGCAGCGGTAGCAAATATCAAGGTGAGCGACCTATTTCTTGCTTCCTATGGCTACTGACTCGCTTGAGGTGTTACGAATGGCGCGCTTTCAAGATGTCGAGATTCAGTAAAGATCCTTATGATTGCGATAGCAGAAGCTGAACATATCATCGCATTCGAATTCAATCCCTCTTTTCACACTCCAAGCTTATATATACATATATACATCCAAACCTCCAGCGACACGCGAATGGGTCAATCCGCAGTTTCTTCGACTTCCGGGATGGATCTAAAACGAGGCCGAATTTGTCCATCGTTCCTCGAGAGGTCATTTGAGCATACTTGAGGTCCTTTACCTTTCCCGGAAGGGATAAGGACGGTCGATCACCCCTTCGTAGCCTTTGAGGCGCGACGGGAAAACCCCAAACCCACACTCTCGTAGTCTTCGGATTCAAGTGTACACCCCCATCGCAGTCTTTACGATTCGACGGGAAACCAACACCAACATCAATGGATAATTCCAAGATGTTTCTTCACGGTCGGCCGAGGCCTACAGGACAACAGTCCTCGGGCAACACTCAGCCAGCTTGGCAGGACACCCATCCAGGAGCATCCGCTGAGGACGTGGAAATGGAAGACGACTTCTGGGCGCAGCCTCCTGCCGAGGAGTCTACACAAGCACCTGCCGAAGAGTCTGCCCAAGCACCTGTCGAGGGATCTACCCAAGCACCTGCCGGGGATGGTAGCCAGCCCCAAATCGGGAACGATGACCAACTTCCACAATCCTCATCCGCAGGGCCGATGGACATCACCCCAGACCCAGAAACGTCGCTGGGGACCGGATCCATGAAGGCGCTGGGAGAAAGCCTGCCGCCGACGAAGCCCAACGCTCGAGGTTGAGCGAAAGACCGGAGAAGAGACCGGAAACCAAGGGAAGCTCCCAAAACCCACGAAGAAGTCATGGCTAAATTTGCGACGCGGCTGGAAGCTTCGAAGAGGAAGCACACGACGTCTCCCTCCGGGGCCCAAGACGAACCTGCTATGAAACAACAGAAACGGACCGAAGGGGAACCATCCTCTACAGCTGCAAATACGTCCTCAAATCAGGAAGAAACGACTCCCGCCACGAAGCCTTCAAGACCAGACCTGTACCCATTCAAGAGCATCAAGAGCCCCAAAAAGAGGCCTTGGTGTGCTATTCGCGTTGGTACAGGCGAGGATGCTGTAGTAATCGGAGATCCCTTCGGGAAAAACGATGATCTTCAGATTTCTTTGGCTATCGATGCTGGCGACAAGGGGACACCGAGCATCGGTATCAACTTCACGATCAGCAACCAGCTCAGCGAAAAGGCCGCTGGCAAGCGAAAAGACACGGGGATCGAGACACCAGATAAGAAAGAGGATCACTCCTTCACAGTCGGCTGGGAACCAGGTCTCAAAATTGACCACGAGTTCATGATAGAAGATTTCCAGTGCAGAGCAGTCGGCGGTCTTAAAGGCAAGGCCTTTCCCGGCGAACTCCGGGAACATACCGACAGCGACAGGAAGAAGGAGAACCTATATCTGATGAGGTTCAGGTCATTGAGCACGAAATCATCGGATATCCCTCCGGAAACTCTTCACGGATGCATCATTCGATCCCACCCACATCCTGATCTGGTTCGTCAACTCCTTCGGCAAATCTTCCATGCTTGAGAACGACTGTATAACTTTCTGTCAGGACGCCATCGACCGCTACCTCCCGCCCCTTCACCAGTAAAAGAACAAAGAGGGGAACGCCATCCTGAGTCTCAATTTCCCGGCGCCAATCTGGATCATGGGTAATGGAATGTACAAGAACTACAATGCCATTGCCGAGTCATTCACAGCTACCGGCAAGACTGATGGCAATCCAAGTTTCTACAACTTCCCTTGAGAGGTTGTCTGGGATTCGATCAAAGACTCTCACTTCTACCAAGGCTTCCCGTTGGTCCGAGAATCCCAATACGCCCGGGGATCTATAGGCGGCCTCTCAAAAGACATCTATCATGTCTTCCTCCAGAACCCTCCCACCTCAAGCACGGATCACAAAAGGTCAGCGTGGACGAGTGGATCACAAAGAGCTGCTTCTACGCTGGGGTGCAGATAACACCAAAGGAAGACGATATCATGGAGGCCAATCCAGATGAAAATTCACTCATGACATTCCGTTTGCAACGAGACCCACGAGTTGGCAAGCCTATGTCAGAAGCCCGAGCTGACATCTGGAAGAGACGCGTCGTACGTCGATCGAAGGAGTGGTTCGCCATCACACAGACCGATTTTTGCGTGATGCTTATCATGCCACGGAACGGAGAGATACCACGTCGCGCTTACAGCTGGGAGCAATTTCGTCCAAGAGACCAGCCACAGCGAGCGCATATTGAGGTCACCTACAATACCGAAGCTGTCATCAGGAAGCTCGCAGCGACCCACATATTCTGCCATGAGAAATCTAACTCCTTCCACCGAACACCTTCCTCCAAACCAAAAACATCCACTATAACATTGCAGTCTTCCAGCGCACGGAGCCCAAACGTCATCGGCTACTCACTCGTCATTATCTTCCATGTCTTGGTGGTAGCTCGAAGAAAATCTTTGTTCGCAATGTAGGTCAATCGTACGTGATATTCGGATCTTGTGATACTGAAGACAGGCCCAGATACCTTCACGCGTCAAATTCTTGCGGCCAAGCACCCATCTACGGCTCGAGCTGTCGTGGCTCGAGCGACAGTGTACCATAAAGGTTAGTACTCTGTTACGATGAGAACTACCAGCCAGAGTTCCTCGCAGAGATCCGTCAAGCCTTTACGTCCAATTCCGTACGCAATCCTACAACGAACAGGGTTGATCTCTCGCGTATGCTGCAAGGCAGCGACCTTATATATATAAATTGATTGCCACCACCTACCAGAGATACATCAACGCGCTACGAAAGCAGAGAACATCCAATGCCAAGCAGCTGGCTGTCCTTATTTCAGCCAAGATTATGTATCGGCGACTTGCCTGTATCGCAAGACCAGATCGTTACGGCAACTCGTCACTGGGCAACGCTACAGCGATCACAGACGATTTGCGGGATGCTTCGCGTGGAAGTCAGTAGCGCCGAACTCCAAGCGATACTGACGCAGATGAACCCCGATGACTTTGAGGGTTCCGAGCACACGGATTTCCCCAAGTACAAGGAGTTGAAAGACGCTGCAGACAGCCCAGAGCTCCGGAACATGGATGAGGATGTGGACGACGTGAAGGAGTTGTATCGCCTGTTCCAGACATCTCGTCGGCTCGAAGACTCAAATGTTCCCGTCGGTATGACCATGGGCTACCGAATTTGGGAATTCATGAAGCAGGGTCGTTTTATGTTTCTTATTGAACCTCCACCATCTTGATGGTACCACGTTCAGTGACCTCGAACTCATTCCTTTTTATATATATATACATATACACAGCGTATGATTTTGAGAAATCATGCAGCAGGACAGCCTCGCCGCCGAGGAACGCTACGAAGAGGAGAAAGCCAACTATACTCCAGAAGCATGGGCGGACATCATGAGCGGTCCCGAAAGCATCAATGTCGACGCCTACAACTGATCAAAGGCACATCAAGCCTCGCAAGCCCCCAGCAACCTCCATGTCGAGAAAGACGGCAAGCTTAGCAGCGACGAGGAGTCAACACTGTACGCCTTCCGCTCGGTGGATACTTACCCGCGTCCGCTCGAAGTCGCTGTGCAGGACTGGTCTATAGAAACCGCATTAGACCTGCTAACTATAGATGGTGATAATCGGACTCCCAATGCTCGTTCTCCGGATCTAGTCCCTTCTTCAGGCTGGACACGTGGACGAAGTCTGTTTCTTCTTAGGGACTCTCGGGATTAGGAAGCTGATCTAATCTTGGCTTGAGCTTTGAGGACTCGTGATCGGGCTCTGATAACCTCTCCCAAACACGTCCATCCTCGTCCTGCCAGAGTCCACGAACCCACACCCCTCGAACCGAATCGTATAGCTTCGTAAGCTGTTGATTTATATAGAGACAGCCGAAGATCGAGCTAGGTTGGGGAGACATCTACAAGCGCCCAGATCATCTTCACTACGTGCAACAACGCCGGAGGTTTGGTGCCATCGACTGGAGCTTTCCAGCCAACAACCATCTGTTGCACCGGAGCTGGACAGGCTACATGCCATGGTCTTTCCGCTGCAATGACGAAGTTCACGAAATGGGAAGGTGTCTTCCTTCATCAGCATTCTACACATCGAGGCCGCCAATCGCAAACCTACACAACCCGAAGACTTGATTGAAGTTGAAGTTGAAAAGATGCGGGTTCACACAGCGAACCCATTTCTATACGCCACGCTTTCACCATTGTATCTGTTGATGCTGAAAGACTTCCCCATGTTGTTGAGCTTGATACGCAATATCACATGGCTGGAGCTATCACCCTATGCCCGAGTCGGCAGTGTCTACCTATTGACCATGCACATTTACTTGTTGGGCATATCTCGTAATCATGTCAAGCGTCGATCAAGCCGACGATGATCAGGTATGTTACTTGCCAGCCTCTCGCAGTAATCAATCCACTGACAAAGTAATAGACCGTGCCTACCAGCGACCCCAAATGCCCCCCCTCACCCGCCTCAACCGACGAGAACAGAGGAGAAGCCTATGCAAGGGATTTCGCACTCTTCGTAAGGGATGATTTTAGTCCCGCGCCGGGCACGGCAGCGGAGGGCAAGGACGAGGCATTGGCCCACTTTACAGCCTTCGGCATTATGCCAACTCTACGTCCTACAATATGTCTTCCTAGTTCATCAACCCATCAATGGCGGCATGTATCCCCTTTTTTGCAGAAAGAGAAACGAGATGTTCTTGTGTAGAGGGAAGGAAAGGAGTTTTGGTCTTCAAAGGATGCTAGTCTACATCGAACTTCAAACAGCTCAAGGCGCTATATTGCAGCCATGAGGATGCATCCAGCATCGAGCTATGGCACAAGCTGGTAACGCTTACTGCCGCATCCTCGTCATAGAGAGACTACGATCTTCCTTGCGGAGACGCCATTGTTCCAGGTAACGAGAGCTTCCTGGATGTACTCAAGACCTTTTCTACATTGGATTCAAACGTCAGCGCTACACTATATGCTATCCTAGCGAGGGGGCTCGACTTGGAAAGATTGACCCAGGATGTGCTTACCCAACTACGTGAGGATCTGGAGCAGGGATGAATTTGCCCTTAGCGAGAGCTTCTGGGAGGAAGTCCTGGTAAACGGCCCTGCTGACTTCGTTGTCATTAATGCCATAGCTAAGGATGAATTTGCTGCTGATGCCTTCCGGAATCTCTGCCGGCGGCTGCCTCGAAGCGGCAATGAACTTTCCGCCTTTACTCTTAAGGGCAACGTCTGCGCAAGACTCCCACGATCCATTTTGGCCTATGCAATCGATAAAGCCCGCATTCGTCTTGTTTTTGAGAGCTGCAACTAGCTCGTCCACGATCTTGTCGCTGTGGTAGTCGAAAGCTTGACTGGCACCAAGCGTTTTGACGTAATCGAAGTTCTTCGACGATGCCGTGGTGATGACTTCGTAACCGGCAGCAACTCCGAGCTGGATGGCGTTGCTGCCGACGCTAGATGCCCCGCCCCACACGACCAGCGTCTTGCCTGTTGACTTTGGATTCGCTGATGGGTGTTGGAGGGCTAGGTAATCTGCTTGGAACATGCCGCAAGCTGAAGTCGAGAGACCCAAAGGAATGACCGAAGCCTGCTCGAAAGACATCGTGCTCGGGATTTTGGATGCCATGTTGTCCCTGATCACGGTGTATTCCTGGAAGGCACCCTCGCGTGCCTTGTTGGTCTCTCTTGTGGATGTAAGCCCAAGTCCGTGAGCAAGGACCCGGTCACCCTTGCTGAAACGCGTGACAGAGCTGCCGACTTGGACAACCTCCCTATATTAGAATTGGATTAGATTGGCTTCAAAGAGGCTAGACTTTGGAATTTCACAATCCCAATCTGCGCGTATTGCAGAAGCTCCGGAAGAGTGATGAAGTCAAACAACTACCCACCCCGCGAGATCGGTGCCGAGAATTGCTGGATAGTCGATAGGGAATATTGCCATTGCTTGTAGAGCCCAGTCGACCGGATTGATCGCAACTGCACCATTCTTGACGACAATTTCGTGATCTTGAGGATTAGTGTAAGGTGCGGGCTTCACCTCCAAAGGCGTCTGTTTTGGAGAGTCTAGCCATGCGGCTGTGTTGGAGGGCATCTTGAATCTTGACGGAGGATTTGCAGAAATAATCAATCCGTGGCAAGATCAAGAAAGAAAATGTGGCCGGGTATATACCAGGGGACTCGGAGTTTAGCACCGTTTGATAAGTCCTATTTCCGAGAGAACCACAATTTGACGCTAGCTGGTTTAAGCGAGGTTGGCGATCACATCATCCAAATCGTTGGCAGTGTCGCCAACCGCTCCTAGATAAGATCTCAATCCATATCGCTTAGTATCCAAGATTTTACTGGTTGGACGACCACATATATGCTACTGCGGTTCCTAGAGTCGGCAATCTTAATCACACATCTCACGCTTACTTACATGATAACTAAGGTACCTTGATGGACCCTTGGAAACATCGACGACGTATGCTTATATCTGGCACAAAGGTAGCGCATGCAGAATCTCTGCATAGATGATAACGTCATGTATCACAGCACCGTACCTGAAGTACTACGACAAGTCCAGCATCCATTTTACCGTTTGCCAGTTCTTAGCTGTGTGGCCGAGAATGAGGCTTGGAAGAACGACGAACTAATGGAAAGCCGCGGTATACGAGCAGTCATAGCAAGAGTCAGTAACAGCATATCGGACATTCGGGGACTTTATATATAGATATATGTATTGCTGGAGAGTAACATGTCTACAGACGAAGGCATCACATTCAGGTATGTGGCAAGTTGTTGAGTAAATTCAGCGGCCTAGATAACATGCTGAAAGGTACATAGGATCATCCACGCGTAGGCTCATGGCGAATCCGAGACGAAGACTGCGAAGTTTTTTGTCAATTACGCGAACGCCGACTGCATGATCGGATTCTTGCAAGAACCAATTCAAGAGGCAATGAAGCACGGAGGTTGAAGTCCTCTGCTACTACCGAGGTCAGACACGTCTCATGCGTACCAAGATTGATGAACAAGTCGAGGACGCAACGACCGATAGCATCACTGGACTAAGAGCAACACGCGGAGAACCGAAGTCTCTACGGTTGATGCATTCCAGGGCAAGAATTTCAAGATCATGCCTAAGGTTATATATATACATATATACTACACGAGACCAATACACATCCCCTTCTTTGTATATACCGTTGAAGAAATGCTACACATTGACGACCTCATCCAGATAGGGGGACATTGTCCACTAGGAGGCGGAAGAGGAGCTTTCCGAGATCTGGCACGATGCGCAGAAGGGAGCAGAGGAGATCTGGTACGACGCGGAAGAGCCAGCAGAGGACATCTGGTACAATGGGAAGAGGCCTGCTTCCGAACAACAGTCCCTCGGCCTGGGCAACTCAAAGCGCATGCCTGCCGCCGACAACAAGCAAGACGCAAATGAGACCATGACTGACGCCTCGAACGCCAGAGACGGCCAAGTGGAGGAAGCGCCGGCCTTCACCTTCGAACAGGGATCTCTTGGTTTCAATAATGGCAAGAAGAAGGCAGGTGAAGGCAGTCAGCATTCCTCCGAGATGGAAAAGGCTCAGATGCTGAAGGAAATGAAGGAGCAAGAACAGGCTGAGCTCTCCAATCAGCAGAGGCTGAGGGACGAGGCGAGAGATAAAATTGCTGCAGATAGCAGCAAAAACAGCCTCCGACGATACAGCAAAGTCAAACTTCGAGGGTGCCGCCGAAGCAGCAGAGCCAATCTCCGAGGATGCCGCAAAGACCGCCTCCGACGACGCCGCCAAAACAGCAGAGCCTAAAATGGCAGATTCGCCACCGCGCCCTTCAACCCATCCAGACAGCATCGTCGACGATTACAAGCCTCCGAGCCGGTCGCCAACCCCAAACCGCCATCCCCAACCACCGCCAGCTCAGAGAAGACGAGACGAGACGTTCGGGAGGCGTTCGCCATCTCCAACAGGTCAATACGGTACCGGCCTCGACAAAGGAGATGAGCTTTTAAAGCGTGGGACAACAACGCGCCCCCTTCTAGTAGATAGCCTGAGCTTGGTGGTCGACTCCGTTGCTACAGTCTTGCGAATGGATGTTCTTCATAAAGCCAATGCAGCAATTTATAACGGCGAGATGGAAGGCAGCGCAGCCGTTAATCCAGAAAGATTTAATCTAACAAAGCCAAAGCTGCTGTTCACTGGGATACGGTACGATCGACTCCAGGAAACCTACCTGCTGACGCCGATGGCCTTTTGGAAATATCTTACATGGCTGATATAGTAATTTGTGAAAGAATGGTGGAGACCGACACGGTAGCTTATGAAGGGTGGGCTCTATCATGAGACTTGCATCGACATGCCAAGGGGTTATCGCGAATGGGGTTAAAAATATGATAGCCTTCCAACAGCTCACCGAGGACGAGTGGGAGCCGTCCAGCTGGTTAGATACTAGGTAGGAACTCTACGCGCAGCTACCTAAGAGAGGATCGGGATGGTGTGTTGAGGTTATATACGTCTATTTAAGGAAGATAAAAGGGTGCGTTTGCGCACAGATAGTGGGTGAAACAAAGGGAATGGACGCAAAGGGGATGCTGTAAGCGGACATGAGTTCAAGAATTCAAGCTTAGTGGTGTGGAGATTTCACTTTAATCTAGTGGTATGCAGAACTAGCGTTTGCTACGATTTGACAAAAGGGAGGATTTCATGCTTGATGCCATACACAAACATGATTCTTCTTTTACGGAGAACGCTGTCTTTCTCTCTCTCCCAATGATATTCTTTCATTACCTGGAGTCGTGCGGATTGCTGCAGGCGGCATGCGATGTTTTTTATTGGTCTAATGTGGAAACGGCAAATTACAGAAATGCGGTACGGTCCAGGGGAATATCTAGAGACACGATACCCAAAGACTCAAATCACCGTACCCGTGAGGATGGAGATATCGGCACATCAGCCCCTTTGCGCAACAGTCCCTCGCGTAAGAGCACCCGGGCTTCAGCCTCTCACGCATCACATATCCCGAAACTAGCACCATAGATACTGAAATCAACTGCATTATCCAAGAGTCCCACCCCGGTCAGCGTACTCCGGCTTAAACCTTCTGGAACTAGCTGTTGATCATAGTCATCAAGATCTCAGTAAGAAATCTGGGTTTCCTTAGGGGATCTATCCCGAGAAATGAGGGTGCCCAGTGCTCCTATCTTGGCTAAGATGTACGGAGGAAGTCAAAGTCGGTGTTGTGAAGCAGACGCCCGAGCTTCAATATCCTGACAATGATCTTTGCCTGACTGGATGTTGGGACGAACTGCTACCAAGGCGTAAAGTCCCCTTTTGTTCCAGCTTGGTCGCTCAATCAGGACGCTTGGTGTGACTGTGGTATATTGAGGTGCCAAACTAATTGACGGATGTGATGGTGCAAGACCGACCAGGCAGCGTTTGAAGCTCATTGACGTGACATTTGTGCCTTTTCTCTTTTGTTGAGTCCATGACTCGCTTCATGAACAAGGGTGATACACGATCCTCGATAGATATATTTTTGCCCTCATAGTGCAGGTATGCCTATTTAGACGTCCTTCTTCTTGAAGCTGGAATTTCAGTGGTCACTTATTGAAGCAGAGCGCGCTGCTGCATTGAAGCGTGTCGTACTTGGTCGAGAGGGAGTCGTCCACCGCTGTCGCTTCATTATCAGCAGTCGTGACATATTCATGCATCAAGCCTTCGAGCCACGAGCATGGTGTCATTCAACAAGCCTTAGCTCGCGCTCTTCGACGTGACAGAATTTTGATTTGTATCAGTACAAGTGGCTCCGTCTTGATCTAGCTCAAGGATCTGCCAATCGTAGCGAACATCCTGGGCTTCCGATAGTATCGTAATGATAGCTTGGGCTATCGCCTCAAAATTTTGGGTTGCCAATGCTAGTATAGATGGCCCGGCACCACTAAGGCATGTTCCAAGAAGCCCAGGGTACTTGTCATGTCGAAGCTCTAGCACTTTGCCCAACCCTGGGACTACATTGCTCCGGTAGGGTTGATGGAGCCTGTCTCGCATTGCTTCTGAGATTTGCCCCGCACGCAAAGGGTTCTCGCCCAGTAGAACAGGGAGCAAAGCGCAACGCTGGATATTGAATACAACGTCTTCACGGCTGTAGCTCTGCGGTAGCTGGCTTCTTGCCTCCACTGTGTTCGAATGAAAAGCAGGAATGACTATGATAGCCTTGATGTCTGAATTGAGCCGGTAATGGTGGTAGTATCCAATCGCTAGAGGCGGCTCATGGGTTTGTAGGAGGCTGGTGTCCTGGGAAAGCTTAGGTAAGACCTCAGTCAACGGTATTCCTATACGGGTGGTATCCACAAACGCTCCGACGAGGCCGCCAAAGAGAGCAGGGGCGATGTTATCCGGATGACGCTCAATCATCAGGCAATAGTCAAACATCCTTTCCTTGGAGAGACTTAGATCGCCCGCTTCATTGCCTAGCATTACACCAGCAACTATAGCAGCAGCTGAGGATCCTAAACCCCGCGATAGTGGGATTCCCGTGATGATTGTGACTCTAGTAGCAGAAGGAAAGGCGTCTTTTCCGTTACAACGCAGTACATAGAGCGCAACTTGAGTGACCAAATTCTCATGGACTAAAGAGCTCAGTAATTCCGAACCCTCGCCGTGGCATGTGATTTCGCAATTCCATGGAGTCGAGCTCAAGTTTCCATGACACATCTCCTCAATTTGTAGCTCAAGTAAGTTGCTGAGCCGATGAGAAGCAGCCAGTGCCGGCCTGAGGGCAAGACCAAGAACGTCAAATCCAGATCCAAGATTGGCCGAAGTGGCTGGTACCCTGATGATTTTCATTGTATCTGCTATCGTTACGTGAAAATCGCGAACAAAGAACGATCGAATGAAGGACCATGGGAGTTGGTAGTAAAAAAAATAAAAGAATGGAAGCTCCTGAAGAGGAATCAGCTCGGAGGAGGACTCGGCCCGACCAGCCACCCGGCCCGAACAAGCCTATATGCCAAGGCCCTAGCTCATTACCTCCACCAGCTCCAGTTGCGGCCATACTAATAGTAACACTTCACGTCTACCCCTCACAACGTATCGCTATCTCTACCAATGCCTCTTTTCGGCTTCTCTACAGGTGGTCGATCAGATCAAGCTATGCTGTTGCTCAGGGAAGGCCCAGAGAGGCGAACCGTGCGCAGAGGGGCCGGATAGATCCACGACAAGTTGCTATCACATCTTGAACGGAGTGCCATCGAAGGCGTTAGGCGCAGTCTTCGAGCTAAATATCTTGCTGAAGAGCTGAGAGTACCTCGCCTCGTTGCTTGGACTATGGCGAGCATATCCGCGGACGCGTCACTGTCAACTTTGATAGCTCGAGACTCAGTGAACACCTGTGATACAAAAACATGGAAGAGGAAGTGGGCAAGTAGACCGCCCCAAGGTTGGCACCTCAAAGAAGGTGCTGATGGGTGTGACTACTGGGCCGAACATGGAGGCTATTCGGGGGATCAGACGCTTGGCATATGGAGAGACGGCATACCATAGATTCAGGGTAGAGTCTGCAAAGCAGTTCGTGGAAGACGCGTACACGCTGAGATGATCGTCATAATTGACCAGCAGCTGTTGCTCTGGAGGTTGGCCATACGGAGCTTGTTTAATGCTACCGGTGACATAGGACAGATATGAAACGTTAAGGGACTGCCTCGACAATCTGCCCAATCGAAGGTGTCATTCAGTAGATCCTTTCAAGTGGGCACTGACAGGTGGTATCACGCTAAAGTCTACTAGCTTCCGTATCTGCGTACTTTTGGTAATCTTGACAAACATCAACACTTCAAAGATCTTCTTCCTCTTTTCTTTCAGCCATAATCTGATGTCATTCTTGCTTCGCACAGCTACCACTTAGAGCAGCAAGTCTTGGTCTCGTGGCTTCTCGATTGCTCCTAGGCGTTTGCTTCGGTAGGCAACCACAAGCAAACTTGCTGCATCTTGCGGCGTCATTATTGGATTAACGAAAGCTCGTGACTGATCAAAGTTCAACGGTGACACTTCGAAGATTTTAATAATTCCAGCCCGGTAACGAATCTGGCGTCGAACATTCCTAACAACGTTCCTTCATCTTTCATCACGACTACACCGTCCTTAGCCTCAGGGCCATCTCATCATTCCGTTTAGGACGGACTGATTTCTGGATCACAAACATGGTAGACAGCGCGCTCAATTATCTCTTCAACCATGTTTTTCTTCCGACCCGTGTACCGCAAGCAGACGACCATAGCAATGGATCTGGCGATCGAGCTCTTGCGGAGCATCTCGCCAGTTCCGCTGAGCTCTTCCGGGATTCCAATGACGTTCAGTATTACCAGCATTGGTCGACACTATGTCGTGCGCTTCATAATTTTGCCACCTTACATCAACACAAGAATTCCCTGGCAAAAGAATCTCTCAAACTTGCCCTTCGTGGTATCGCAGATGGAGACATTCTTATCTTGCACATTGCCATGCAAAATTGTGCTCTCATAATGCGGAAGAACGCCGAAGCCTATATCATTGAATCCTTCGAAGCATCACCGCCAGCTGCTGAGGTTCTATCTGCCAATACAGCCCTGCAGTGGGATTTTCCCAGTCGCGCTGTCGCTGTTCCCATCCCTACCTTCGAAGATGAGTCCTTTCAAGCCAATCTCGCAGAATTCTTGCAAAAAGCTAGTATCGAGCCTGTGAAGCAATTTGCCGCCATCACGCTCAAAGCAGGATCCTTTGCCTACGAAAGCCGCAATACTACGACACCAGCTATCGTTGGGCAGTTGCTCATGTCTTTGTTGGAGGCAAACGGACACAAACACAATCCAATCTTGACGCGAAAGCGAGTGCGTGACGAAGTCTGTTGGAGCGATGGCGCTGAAAACCCTTGGCGACGAAGCGCGACGTGGCTGGTGTTACGCACTAGTATACAGAGATGTCTGTGCTTCCTGCTTGGTGGTAGTATTGGTACTCTACAGTATAAGTTCTTTATGTGCTTCCAAGTCTCTTCGCTTTGCAAAAAGCTCTACGCCACGAACTCATACCCTGCAGACCGGCTAGCCTTTGCAAGGACCAAGCTTGCCCGTCGCGCCGCGAAATTGGAACGGCAGAAAACTTCCGCTACTCCACAGCTGGCGACCGCAATCGACTCGCTCTTCAAACACCATGGAAAAGGGTTCGCTAGCGTTGTGCAAACGATAAATGCACAACTTGACCACACATGGACTCTGATTCGAGGTCGCGCAACGAAACATGTGGATCTGTTACCCAAACGTGCCGACCATAACGATACGGTGTTGTCCCTAGTGCACAGTCGGGATATACTGCGGAGCATTCTAGAAGAGGCTTTGTACGGGAGACCGCGAGTACAGCTACATCTCGAACAACGCTTGAGAAAGGTGCGGCAGTACCATGTCAAAACAGAGACACACGACGCTCGATCTATTCCTGACTATCTGAATCTCGCTGATGCTGAAACCGAGCTTCAGCTGTCTATAGCAGGTCGTGATGAAAATGAACTTCCGGAACAACCGGATCAGACCTGTGTAGAGCTCAAGACCAAGATGCAACAGTACCAAGACGCCGCACTTTCTGCATACAAGTCCAACCCGGAACAGCTATCCTTGATGTTGCTTACGATCATGGAGCAATGGCAAGCGCTGGACACCTTGGCATTAAGGCAGTATCCACTGCTGAGTAAATACAACCCGGGATTTCCCCGCAGTTTGCTGTTTCCATTGCAGGTAACCTCGCTCAACGATTTGCGTCGCCTTCAGAAGATCGAAGACTATATCGATACCAGGTCGAGTATGGCAGATCCGACTACGCCCTCGATCTTTGACGATATTTCGCGCAGCTCATTTGCCGTGCAATATTTTGATCGATGCCCAGAAATGCAAGAACTTCTGGAAGAGATCGAAATATCTGACGAGAATGCTCGAGCACGGAAAGAAGTTGAATTGAGAATGAAGAGCATCGAGTATGAGAATATCCTCAAGGTTGCTACGCAGACAGCTTGCCTCTTTACAGAAGATGAATTCAACCCGATGATGCGGCAACATGATGATCGTCGGTGCCGCAAGCACTTCTTGGAGCGGACAGCGGCCAGAATGAGGATAGTAGTTCACGAAGCGGTGCTGCCAACAGACAGCACTGTTGCTAAGGCAGTCATCTTTGAACTTGTTGTTCCTGAAGGCTTTGCGGCTTGGCGCGATTCAACTTGGCAGATTCTACAGTTGGCTCGACAATCGACACTCCCTGACCAAGCCCCTCAGGTTTCGCTGCGAGAATACACTGGTCTTAGGGCTTATATACAACCCACAAAGTGCACCATATCACTTGCATCCCGTACAAAGTCATTTCAGAACACGCACTACGCAAACGTCCCGTTCCCTACAATCATTGATCAGATCTGCGTCCCGCACGGGCTTAAATATGGGCTGTACGATCACAAGAGGAGTCTTTGGACGTCAAGACACACAGAAATCCCAAGTTTCGCAGATCTCTGTTCTTCGTCTATGCCACTCAAATCAGTGTATGCGTCACTGCGCAAGTTTTTGCATCCAAATTTCGAGGGTACATCAGTCTCTGCCAACGAGGTTGTAGCGAGCCACACCCGCTGCCCGAATTCACTTACCGTGGCGGAATTCACGACGTTTCAAGATCTTCGGCTTGGTAGCACCGTCCAATGGCTGCGACTGCTGCGGGAGCTTGCATCTCCCAATCTAAACTTTGGAACAGTAGAGGTTGGAATACTGGTCTCCGAACTGGCCCTCATGGCGGGACAGCCTGAAGGACGTGATCCTCGGCGGGCCAGTCACTCGATCTTTCGGCACGCCAAGTTCTGTGAAGCTTTGGCGGCTCAGGTGAGAATGAGGCTGGACAGCATTGCCGCAAACTGGCGCGAAGGTCAGACTGTGGACTGTATGATCGTCCTCCTACAGCGTCTCTGGTCGTTGGCTGCTTCTCCTATTTCAGTGAAGGAGGCTGAAAGCTTGTTACTGTATGTACGTGAGCTGACCCACGGGTGGGCTCGCCTCCTACGGGACGAGATTTGTAATGCAATGGATGTTGAGACGGCGCAGAAGCGGTCAAAAGATGCCTTGTTAGCTGCGCTACTTGCAAGAAAGACATTCATGATCGAAGCTGCGAAGCCGAACGAGCCATTGCAGCCGCAAGCTCTGGCCTCCTTCCTGGAGTGTGGATTCACGATCAAGGACAATCTACCCAAGAACGAAGCTGGATACATCGCAAAAATGCCCGCATTCTTCAGGCGATTATTCATTGCTGACCTCAAGCTTGTGCAGGGATTGGAAACCCAATTGAGGTTATCGATAATTGCATTTCCCAAAGCTGTTGACCAAGCTGTCAATAATTTCTGGGCCGAAACTGGAGGCAATTCATCCCGAAGATTCACACTGTGGACCTTCCTTTCAACCTCGTATAGTGGATGGTTCAGAGCTCAGTCAGTCAGTCAAGATGGACTACTGGAGCAGGAAGTTCACATTGATTTGTTTGAGGGTACTTTGCTTATCGACGGTCAGCAGCTTGGCCGACTTCCTGAAGAATATACGAAGCAAGATTTCTTTCAGCAATTGTTTGGAACTCGGGTGTTTCTCACGTATCCATCCTCTCTTCCTGGCATGTCTTATATGCTTGCTAGCCTGTTCCATGAACATGAAATTCACTTCGGCTTCCGCACCGGTACAGCTTTCATACGGGCTCGATACAAAAATAGATTTCTCGAATTGATACCCCACGCAGTATTTCTAGCCAAAGCTGGTGGCGAGGCGCCTGACTTACCGTTGCCATTAATCAATGACTCTGTGCATTGGCTGGACTTGAACTTCCAAACATTGGAGATTAGGCCACTTGCTACGATGTGGCAGATGAAGCAAAGCAATTGGACCATCCACCTCCGAACAAGTCTGGCATGGCGACGAAATAGTCTTCTGGTTGACCCTCGCAGCCTGACATTTCATCGCGTGGCCAGTCTCATAGAGCCATTTGAACATCGAAGTAGAATGACTGTTTTCCAGCCAGAGAGGGCTAATCTCTCGTTACACCTGCCAGGGCTGGAGTTGTCGTTCCGCGTAAATTACGAAGGCCTTCTCGAGTCTCAGCAATTGAGGGCAGTGGTCGACTCGAACCAAGATGCAGGGACGTTATATGGTCTGCAGAGTAGTCTGGTGCTAAGAGATTCGGCTGTGCCAGAAGATAGGAGTATTGTCGTTGCTATTGGGCCAGCCAAGGTTGTCCAGAATCCGAATGACAACCACGTCAGGGTTAAAACCAATCACACAGGGTTCTACGCTCGCTTCTTCATCAACAGGGAGTTGGGTCGCCTAGAATGTGCAGCAGAGCCACGGCTTATATATTTCAAGGCTTACTGCCATGCAGTCACCTCGTTTATTTTACCGGATCCGCTGACTGGCAGGACTGGCATGGATGAAGCAATCCACTGTCTACAAGTTGGTAACGCCCAGCCCTGGGCACCAGTCGATGGTGAATCGTACCGCATCCTATTATCAATTGCTGAGCTTACCCCTCGGAGACTTTATTATCCAGAGAACCTTAAGGCGCTGCAGAGGGTTATCTGGAAAGAAGAGCTGATGCCAATCCTACAGCATGATGCTTTCCGGCCAATAGTAAAGGACATATTGTACCAATGCAGGCTCTTGCATCGTTTCCATCTCGGCAGCACCGAACCACCTCCACTCGACCAGACCAGTAACGAGCATTTGCTAGCCCGTGCATTGGCGAGGAATCAAAGTTTCCGTGCCGTCCAGCATCAGACCTTGACAGGCTCGACGGCAGTGCCTGACCCAATCTATGTAGCTCGCGACTCAACTGCAACCGTTAGTGGTAAGAACACCTACGAGGCTGCGATCCTCCTGAAAAACTCATCTAGTTGCATTGCTGTAAACCATGATCTGGTGAGCAGAATGAAAGAATGGCCAATAATACAAGGCTTCGACCAAGAATTTGAGCGATATCTATTTGCAGACTTGATCAATATCGACCTCTCTTCCTGTTGGGGCTCCATCTTCAGACTTTGTCTGAACTCTGGGGATGCGCTGGACAAGTATAAGATCATGTTCTTGTTTGCAACGATCTCGTTCGATGCGCACATTGATATGACTCTTATCAGGTCCCTCATCGTGGTCCATATCATGAAAGAATTCAAAACACTCCAGCTGCCCCGGAGCTCTGTCTTCATAAATTTCCGAGGGGACCAGGGGCCTACCATTGACTTCCTTATACAATTCATGGAATATTATCGGGTGGCGTACCCTGAAGATGAACGCGCCCTGCTTACTGTTGCGATGCACCCCAAACAGAGGCGAAAATTGGAGATGGCCCAGTTTAGACATGAGCAGCATTCTGAGAATAGCTGCAAAGCATTTGCTCGTCATTTGTTATTACAGTGGCCGTGCCGGGAGCCCTCTATCGATGGCTTAGAACAGATGCCGCTTCTGGATTTTGAAAAAGCCTTTCAGGCAATCAAGCCAGAATGGGAGCGACTCTTCGATAATCATGAATTGTCGGAGCATCTCACAATTGTCCAGAAGTTGCTCGACCGTTGTGAAGCTACTGAAGCGCGTGTTGTACCGTCCACCAACAAAGAGGAGCAGGAATTCTATCCAACTTCAACAACCTCAAAGGTCCAGCCTACAATTTGGGACCTTTTACTCAAGCCGGTTGGACACGAAAGTGTTAACGACTGCAAACCGCTAGGCGATATCTCAAGTACGGCAACCACGACATCGAACCCAAGTCCTAGCCAGAACCCCTCACAGGCCTCCGGAACCAAGGTACAAACGCTGCTACGCAATTCAGCACGTCCACCTTCTCACATAGAACCCCAAGCTCAAAGATCGGTGTTAGTGTCAGAACTCCAGTCTATAGTAGCCCCGTTCGCGAACAGCGACAATGCGGTAAGAAGAACATACGGCAAAGATCTACAAACAAGCATATCTGCCCTGCAAAAGTTGCAAGTATCGAAACCTTTGGTCAAAGCAAGTCAACAGGTTAACCCGACGGCTCTGAAGTCAACGATTCTGTCATGGCGTTGTGAGGTCCAGAACCAATTCACTCACATCCATGAGAGCGTAATCAACGAGGACCGTTGGTTACTCTCTGGGAGACTGCTACCAGACGTAACCCCAGTCACGCTTCTTGAGGCCCTGCCCACTCTAGCAGCAGCACAGAACCCCGGTTCTATCTTATACGTTATCATCAAGTACGCACAATCGATCACCAAGTTGCAGCAGGTTTTGCGCATCCAGACTGCGCATCAGCGACAAGATGTTATTCAGCTAGCAAATGAGACTCGTCAAGATGGGCACCCCTATTGGCAAGCTAAGGATTACATTGACTGGTTACTCCTACAGATTGACTTCAATTTTCTAATTCGGCGAGATCAGTACGAAGTTGCGAAAGCGATGATCACGCCCCTCAGCGGTAATAATTTTGTACTACAAATGAACATGGGCCAAGGGAAATCCAGTGTGATCATACCCATGATCGTAGCTCAGATGGCCGATGGGAAAAATCTGGTGAGAGTCGTTGTACCTAGACCACTGTTGCTACAAACTGCACAATTGCTTCAAAGCCGTCTTGGAGGCCTCATTGGTCGAACGCTTAAGCACGTTCCGTTTTCTCGGAAATCGTCTACTGATATCAGCAATCTCAAAGCTTACCACAACATCCATCAGAACACCCTGCAAACCCGAGGTGTTATACTAACGCTCCCTGAGCACATACTCTCTTTTCAGCTTAGTGGACTGCAGGAGCTCTCCAATGGTCATATGCAACAAGCCGCTTCCATGATAAAGATTCAAGGTTGGTTCGCAAGGAAGTGCAAAGATATTTTGGACGAATGCGATCACATGCTGGCCGTCAAGACTCAGCTGATCTACCCATCAGGAAGTCAGTCCATGGTTGATGGACACCCCAGTCGATGGGTAGTTGTACAAGATCTGCTAAAGCTCGTCAAGGTACATCTCGGAAATCTTCGCCATCAGTTTCCTAGAAGCATTGAGGTCATCGAGCGAGGACCTGGCATGTTTCCAACCATATATCTCCTCAATCAAGACGTAAAGGAAGCTTTGATACACTGCCTGACAGACAGCGTTATCAATGGCGAGGAAGGCGTGTTATCCGTCGATGGCTGTAGCCAGGATGAGCTAGAGTCCGTATGCAAATTCCTCCGCGATGCTACATTCCCAAAGGCCATGGCAGTGAAAGTGGGAGGAATCCTAAAGGGCAATACCGATGCCCGTCAGAGACTACTTCTGCTTCGGGGTCTTCTTGTACATCGTATCTTACTTATGGGTCTCAGCAAGCGTTGGAACGTCCAGTACGGAGTCGATCCGCGCCGCGATCCAATCGCTGTCCCCTTTCGTAGTAAAGGAATACCGTCCGATCAGGCAGAGTTTGGGCACCCGGACGTTAGTATCATGCTAACATGTCTGAGCTTCTACTACTCTGGTCTCACATTACCTCAATTCACGCAAACTCTGAACCAGCTTCTCAAGGCTGATGAACCTGCACGGGAGTTTGAATCCTGGATTCGCGACGTCCGGTCCTTTCCTAATTCTCTACGTTCTTGGAATTCGATCAATATTGAAGATGAGTCACAATGCAACCAGCTGTGGGTACTGCTCTGTCAGCAAATCAGAGTTATTAATTTTTTTCTCAATCGCTTCGTGTTTCCAAGGCATGCAAGAACTTTTGAACGGAAGCTTGTGAGCTCTGGCTGGGACATTGCTACAGGAAGAAGCGTATTCGATGGTCGAGTAGCGCCAACACTCAATGTGAATGCGAAGGCTGGGGCTGTTGCTGATAGGTCTTCTTCTCAAGATACAAGATCACTGACTGTCGGTTTCAGCGGGACCAACGACAACAAGACGCTACTGCCTCTCAATGTATTGCAGAATGACTTACGAGGATTGTCACATACAAATGCTGAGGTATTGACTTATCTATTACAACCACGGAACAAGCGATACTTTGCCGCTACAGATGTCCGTGGGAAGAGGCTCACTGAAGGAGGTTTCTTACAGAAGCTCCACGGTCTCGGCATCCGGATGTTGCTCGATGCCGGAGCGCAAATCATTGAGCTGGATAACCTCTCACTGGCAAAAGCTTGGTTGCTTGTCGATTTCGAAGCCGAGGCAGCGGTTTATTTTGGAGAGGATGGTCGGGCTCGAGTCGTCTATAGAGATGGACGAGGCCAACCTCTAGCTGGCTCCCCCTTTTCCAACAATCTCGCATCATGTGTGGTATACTTGGACGAGGCTCACACCAGAGGGGTCGATCTCAAGATGCCAGCAGATGCAACCGCGGCATTAACCTTGGGAGTAATGCAGACGAAAGACCAGACTGTTCAAGGTGTGTCTTAGGGCCCACATCCCCTCACAGTCCTCTTGCCCTGCTCTGCTGACGATGAATGACTTTTAGCTGCCATGAGACTACGACAGCTTGCCGTCTCCCAGTCCGTTGTGTTCTTTGCTCCGCCTGAGGTACACCAGAGCATCGTCAATATGCGGGGCAAAACCAGTATGGCCACAATCGATTCCCACGACGTGATCATCTGGCTTCTCGAGCAGACCTGTTGCAACATCGAACAGCTTCAACCTTTGTACATCTCTCAGGGGCTTGAGTACTGCCGGAGGCGTTTAGCTGCGTACAAGAACCCTGATCCGGTCCCGTCCGTCGATCAGCGAAAAGCGTACCTTAAAGTGCTAGAGCAGCCCGAGCAGTACTCTCTAGAGAAGCTTTACGCACCAGACCAGAAGGTGAAGGCTCGCCCAGTCGACGCTACCGGCTTTTTGGACGTAGCCGACTTTGTTGAGAAGCTCGACATGATGAAAAAAAGCCTTCACAATACAGGCGACACAGTTCAAGCACTTGCACATCAAGAGGTCGAACAAGAACGCGAAGTCCAGATCGAAGTGGAGACCGTCCGCGAGGTAAAGAGACCTAGCCACGCACAACCGCTCCCTCAGCCACCACTGCAAAGGGAGATCAAATCTTTTGCAGAGACTGGTAGGCTCGTCGCCGGCTCGCAGGCGTATCTTCAAGTCTTCGTTGCACTTCGACAGACTGCTCTAGGCCGGCGGTTAAACGTTGCTAACAGCGCTACCAAGTCCAAAATCTTTGTCACTCAAGACTTCAACAACACGGTCGTAGTTCCATGGGGAAAGCCGCAAGATGAGTACTCCCGCCCTGTGCACTGGATTTTATGGAGCCAAATTACCGAAACCGCGCTCATCTGCAGTGACTATGAAGCAGACGCGCTTCTGCCAGTGGTTCGAGACCAGAAGACACCCCGCACCTACCTGATCATCTATGCGGCTCCTGTTACTAGGACAATGGTAGTCTTTGATACCCTCAGGCTATATTCCATTCCCACCCTACCAGATACTTGGAGTGCTCCTTCGTGGCTTGTGCGTGACCTCGGTATTTTCGCCGGGCGTCTGTACTTTGATTACGAAGGACAATGTCGTATGATGTGTCAAGCTCTCGGCCTACCAATCCCTACATCACTGGGCTCCACGCCATCTACTGCGCTGACGGAACCCGATCTCTGGGGCGAGCTGCCCTACAATGAAGGGCCACAGGAGGGGAAAACGCCAGAGCCCTTTTCCACTGTGCCACTTGTCTTCATGCAAGAGTGGCTGGCCATACGTCGCAGAGGGCAAGATTTCTCACAAACCATGATGGGTGATCTTTGTCGAGGGCGCAAACTTGATGGTCAGGAGTCTGGGCTTATCAACGATGATGAGTCCGAGGGATCAATGGAGCCTGATGTGATCAAAGCTGATACTTCGGGAGGGTCCGAGGCGGAGGTAGAGGTGGACGAATAGCATGTCAGAGTATGCTAGATGATTGGCCGAATCTGGCGCTGGAAGGACGCGCACTGTTGGGTATTAGATCGGATATATACATCGTATCATCTGTCTGTATCAGGAACACCCTTTTCAGAAGTGTCAAACGATGTGGCAGAGCAGGACATACCTTGAGACGACAATTAGATTTCCTAGAGAGACGGAGGGAGCTCTCCCTGGAAGGAATAGAAACCTATGCGCGGTCTTGCGCATCGTCAGCAATGGACCACTGCGCCATACTGCAGGGTCCACCACGACCTACTCCTGATTCCGGGCCCGAGAAGATTGCCTGATGGAACAGCCTCGTGAAGATTACGCACTCACGTTGGTGAGTACTAAGAGCTTGGTGGCGACCTGGAGCGGATTTTCCCGATGAGCGCGCCACGTAAACACGCCCTTATTCAAATTCATCCCTGCAAGGCTGCGGCGCAGATTCTTCAGGCTGCCAGGGTCCACTTACAAGGGAGCCAGCTGAAGGTTAGCCATGATTAGGCCTCCCAGGATCCCGCAGCCCTATGTTCTTTGGGCCAACCAGACTGCGGGCAAGGCCCTGAAGGATGTTGGTATTTTCGAGGCCTCCCCTGTATCGTCAGCAAGCTATTTTTTACGCCGCAGCTCAGGACGAATGAGTCTCCACCATCATACGAGGCGCGGACGTCGTACCCTTAAATCTTAACTTCCTGTCCTTCGCTTTTCTAACACGGTGCTGCTGTCGTTCTGCATAGCTGTCGTTCTGCATAACTGTTTTTCTCATTATACTCGGCGTTTGTTGATCAAGCCTTGGTTGGAGATTGGGCTTCTCAATCAGACAATGTTATCACAGCCTGCTTGATCCTACTGAGGGTTGCCTCTAGAATGAGAAGCCTTCTGCCACTCCCGTTCTTCTGGGCAGTCATTGGATTCAATGGCTTTGATGCAGCTCAAGGTATGCGTTCAATTTGCACTGAGAATGCGGCAGCGTTGACTTGTATCAAGCCCAGCGCATTCGGGGTAGAGCTATTGAGGTGGATGCGTCGCTATCAGACAAGAGCACACGGTCTGGAATTTCCTCACCTCAGGAATCGACGACGTTTACGAGCGCAAAGTATGGCAATTCGTCAACGCTGGTCTCACAGACTTCGACACCTCTCTATACGCCTCAAACACAACCTTCTGCAATAACCGACCACTCCACTAGGACATCATTGACGTTGTCGATAACATCTGCCAATGGCGACCCTATGCCTTCGACGACTGCAAAGACTGCAGATTCAACCACTTTACCATTTCCAGACTCCTTGGCAACAATAGGCTCTTCAGCCTCAGCAGTATCATTATCAGTCCGTCCAGATTCGAACGGCACTCAGAGTCAATCAAACGTGATGAGTATGACCAGTCCTAGCTCAGCAAGTTCGGTATACGTCCCTACCCAATCGACTGGCCTGGTACTCTCTCGTTCTGGAGCATCCGGGGGCTCTCTCCCGCAAACCAATTTAGCTACCCCAGGGTTTATAGGCCTATCAACTGGCTCAATTCCTTTACGATCAGGAGCATCAGGGGCATTTCTAACTAAAACCAGTTCGGCTGCCCCTGGATTTATTCCGACCCTGTCATCTGGCTCGGTCCCTTTGCGTTCAGTAGCATCGGGAGGTATTCGCCCAGCTGCCTCAGGGTTTATTCCAGCGTTTCCGACCGGTATATATCCCCTTCCAGGTACATCGGCTGCACCGTTGGGCTCGGGAAGAAGGCCCGTGGCAGTCAATGTGACTACAATCGATGGCACAGCTCCTGTCCAATCGACTGCCCACTTCATCTCCCCGTCGGGCTGCTCAGGCATTCCCAGCCTGCCGTGCCTCCCGTCTTCCAATATTACCAAACATTTCCTTTCAGCTATCAGAAAACCAATAAGAGTCTTGCACTCAGCGACGGTACTCCTCCCAAGTACGTCTACGCCGCAAATTCCACAACAAACGGCGTTGACGGACACCCAATCTTCAAGTTCAGCTGCGGCACCAGCCCCTGTAACGCCTCTTGTCTCAGTGCAGATTCAGACGATGGGAACGGATACTGCTGCGACACAAGTCGTTTCAGCAGCAACTGGGCCAATGGCACTTCGACCTGCGCAGTCACTTCAGCCAGCTGTGCCAGCCATCGTAACAATACCAAGCAGCCGTACTGCTGCAGTTGGTGGCCAAATCCCGGCCAACAATGGTCCGCCAGTCGGCATCGCCAACCCAGCAGCCAGCGTGTCAGTTGGATCCATCAGTGTTGGCACACCTGCAGGACCAATATCACAAGCACAGATCGCTCAAATCACCGGAAACCCTAATTTAATTGCAGGCAGCCTGATATTTACTCCCTACATGACGTTCAAGGAACCCTCCAACCCAACTATACAGCTTGTTGCACCAGTCCAGCCAAGTGCTCCAGCGCAGCCCAATGCACCCCTGGTACAGCCCATTGCGGTCCCAAAGGAAAGCAATACTGCGCCGGCTCAACCAAACATTATACCAGTAGTTGGTGGGGTTACATTTGCTCCTGTGCAGCCGAGTCCTCAAGTGGCTTCAGCTGTAGCAGGAGGCAATCTCGATGCGCCCTCAGGTGGAACAGGCCCTACTCTAGAACAACCGAAAGCTGTTCCGCAACCCGAAACACCTCCAGGCGGGCCGATTGCAGGGCCAGGCTCGGGAAATCCAGTGGCAGGGCAGCCAGGCCAAGAGGGTTCGGTGCCAGCCCAGCCAAAACCTATCCCAGCTCCAGGAAATCCTATACCAGGTCTTCCGAACCAGATACCCGGTAGTGGTTCACCAATACAAGCAAATGGAGGCTCTCCTGTGGCAGCAATCCCCGCCGTATCACAGGCAAGCAATGCCCCAATAGTGATAGGTGGCATGATTTATTCAGCTCTGGCAGCCAACCCTGTACCATTCAATCCCGCAAACGCAGCAGGGGTAACGCCGCAACCAGCTGCTACTTCACCACCCCAAAACGGCGCACCCCTTGTGCCAGTACAAGTCAGTGCTTCAGCGCCAACGCCTGTAGGCATCGTGGGCGGACAAACGATCTACCGACAAGGTTCCATTGCAGTAGTCGGAAGCCAGACCATTGCTCAAGGATCTTCTCCGATTATAGTGAACGAGACACCCGTAGCATTGGGACCTTCAGCTATCGTGATTGGGGCGAACACCATGGCTCTACCGCCTGCGAGCCCTCAAGCTGCGGTAACGCCAGCGCCGGTTGCCGTTGTGGGTGGACAGACCATCTTTCGCCAGGGCTCGACTGCTATCGTGGGTGGGCAGACGATTATCCAAGGATCTGCACCAATTACTGTGGGAAATACACCGGTAGCTCTAGGATCTTCAGCTATCGTCATTGGGACAAATACCATAGCAATACCGCCTGCGAACCCTCAAGTCGCGGTAACGCCGACGTCGGTAGGTGTCGTGGGTGGGCAGACTATATTTCGCCAGGGCTCTAATGCGGTCGTGGGTAGCCAGACTATCACTCAAGGATCTGCGCCGATTTCTGTGGACAATACACCCGTAGCTCTGGGACCTTCAGCTATCGTCGTTGGGACGAATACCATATCTTTGGCTCCATCCGGTCCTCAGATAGACACAGCACCAACATCGGTAGGTGTCGTGGGCGGCCAGACGATATACCGTCAAGGATCATATGCCGTCGTCGGCAGTCAGACAGTTATTCAAGGTTCTGCACCAATAACGATTGACAATACCCCAGTGGCTCTGGGACCCTCAGCGATCGTTATAGGAGCAAGCACGATCCCGTTGCCACCAGTGATCGCAGCAGCAAGTGCCCCCGCAGTATACTCCTTTGGTGGGCAGGCCATAACGCAAGGAGGAGCTCCAGTCACCATTTCCGGCACCGTATACTCCCTCGGGCCGTCCTTCGTCGTCGAAGGCACTAAGACTATACCACTCTCCTCTACCGCTCCTTCGAATCCCGTCCTGACCATTGCAGGACAGACCATCACAGCAAATCCTACAGGTTTCTCCGTCGCTGGAACCAGCGTCTCGCCCAACGGTCCTGCGGTAACGATATCAGGCACAGTCATCTCGCTAAATCCCTCTGGCGTCGTCGTTGGCAGCTCGACAAAACCCTTCCCCAGTCCCGCTACCACTAGCTCATTCCTAACCATCGCATCCCATATCCTTACACCCCTCCCACCCAGCAGCGGCGGCGGGTTTCAAATCGAGGGCTCGACACTCCTTCCAGGCTCCTCAGCAATCGTACTAAGCGGCACCACATATTCATTGAACTCAGCCTCGTCACTTATCATCGGCACATCCACGATCCCTCTCGCCACCGCTGCCCCTGGCCCAAATGGCGCCAACGGTGCGCTTGCCGCAGCAGGCGAGGTTTTCACACCGCTAGATAGCACAGCAGTATTAATAAACGGCACCACTCTATCCCTCTCCGGCCCCGCCATCACAGATCACGGCACCGTCCTCTCGCTCGCAGCAGGCGGTATCGTGATCGGTTCTTCAACATATGCCTATGCGACCCCAGCTTCGAACGCCGCAGTCACCACCACAGCGATCCCCTTCGTCTTCACGATCGCTGGTGACGTATTCACAGCCAACGCTCAAGGTTTGGCTATTGCCGGGACCGAAATCTTCCGAGGCAGTGCTGCGGTTACGATTTCTGGAACACCTATCTCGCTTGGTACGAGTGATTTGGTGGTTGGGACTAGTACTGTACCGTTGGCTTCTGTGTCGGGACTGGGCACGGCGAGAACTGGTTCTAGTGGTTTGGGGGGTCTGACGACGGTGGCTTCTGCGACGCCTGGTCCTAAGGGTTCGGGGACAGGGATAGGTGGGGGTGGGAGTTCGGGGGCGGTGGCTGTGAGGCAGGGGTGTGGGATGGGTTTGGGGAGGGTGGGGATGTGGGTTTTTTTAGTGGGGGTGATGATGTTGATGATATGAAATGAGACTACTGGTGGGTTTTTTCATGGGGGCTGTTCTTGGCCCTGGTGGCTTGGGAAGTCCGACGGCTGCGGCTTCTGCGGGGACGGGGATGGGGTTGGGGAGGGTGGGGATGTGGGGTGGTATTATGGGGGTGATGGGGGTATGGGTGTGAGACTGAAGAAAGGGTGGGATTTGTGGAGAGCTGTTCTTTTCTTGTAGATATCCTTTTTGATGGGATGGGGTTTGTGGGATTTGATTGGGATGGAGAAGGGATGATATTCTTCCTGTGGAGGGTTTTATGAATGCGGGTCATAGATTAGTATCGGGCTTTCTGCAATGTAATAGAGCAACGCATCTAATGATCGGCTCTGAACAACTGTGGGTATCTTACTATACAAAGACGTTCAATTCTGTGGGAACCTTACTGAATATGCTAAGTGACTGCGCTTAAAATAGAGCTCTCTTCGTAGCTCTTCTCGACGGCGATGAGAGAGATCTTATCAGGAAGGGAGATCCTGCATAGTGGCATTGATCTAGCATATTTGATAATGTGACTTCCAGCCTCGATGCTTGCGAGTGTCCTCTGCTAACAATGTGTATCCATGAAAACGCCAAATGATACAGTCGACGTATCAAGGCTTTGAAGGTTTGCTGTACAGCTTGTAAATGTTCCAATGGTGAACGACTTGAAGTGCTGTGGAAGACGGATGAATGACTTCGTCGATAGTAGAGGGCAGCGTTAATGTTCCACACTGTCGCACTTGGAGATGCGTACGAGATGAGCAGCACAATTCGTATAATTAGCACTCGTACCGTCTCAACCCAGAACCAACCAGCACAATGGGACTATATCCAATCCCTGAACATGAGCACTCGATATCTCAACTAAGTTCATTGCACCCATTCCATCTTCTAAGCAGCAATCGTCGAACATGTGGATTTCGTTGGCCATTCGTTGACTTCTGGATTCGTCAATTCCTTTATAATCTGTATGTCCCGTCATTTTGCTGTCGTTTCATCATTGTGCTCTCTGGATCCTTTGATAAGGCTAGGAACCATTTATCCCAATCCTTGGCTGCTTTGCTCGGTGTGGACTTCATATCGTGCTTTACTTCCCGAGTCTCCCTTGCTTCATCCTCCCATTTTTTACTGACGTTGTGGGTCTGCGATGGTGCCCATCCAATCGCCTAAAGAACCTCAGTCTCAATGGGCGCTATTCTCGTGGATGGGAAATGCGTGTGGTCGTACTCTCGGCATCGAGTACTAGAGTACTTGCAAAGCACCTCGATGCGCGAGGATTGAGTAATGGTCATGCGGAGCTTGTCACCTTGCATCTCTTGCTCCTCAGTCTGGTTGTGAGTATCCGAGCTGGTGGAAGAGCTCAACCGATTCTTCAACGATCTTGCTGTCTTGGCCCCTCGAACCGAAGAATACGCTTAGACGCTGTCGAATTCCAACCATCCTCCAAAAGACCAGATCAGCGTAGCCATGATGTTGATAGCTGCAGAAAGCGGGAGAAGGCCTGTGGCTATGACGGAATCTCTTTGCGCCTTCGACTTGTCCACATCATTGCATTGATAAACTCCATCTTCACTTGCTCTGGGCTGCTCCTCACGATGAGAGAGACACTAGAGCCATCTCTTTCAAACCGAAAGTTTTGTGTGCAGTGTCTCCTTCGCTCACCCCATCATAGACGTGTGAATCTTTCGCATCGGCCTTGGCCCAGGTATCCTATTCACAAAGCCAAGATTCGACATCATGGTTTTTGACATTACGTAGCTGATGCCCTTGGTAGCTCTTCTTTCAACACCCCTCTAGCCGGCAGTCTTCGCATCGCTGGTCTTGGCTGCCCGGACCTCTTCATACCACCTGCGTTGGACCTTTTGTGACCTGTCTTCTTTCTCACCCTCTGAGGCCTTGGAAGTGGTGGCGGGGGACAGCCAAGCCCGACTTAGGAGAGGGCACAAGGTGGGCGACCATATTGTGGGAATCCCGAGTGTAGTGGATAGGACTTGATGGGTCGTCTTCGAATTGAGCTAGACAGCCGCCGGAAGCGGTACATATTTGTTGGAGTCCCCTGTTTGATGTTGCTGTGGCTGTGCAGCTTGGCCAGGGTTCTGCTGGTTCGGTCGAGGAGGCTGATTGCGCGGTGTGGTATCTTGTGTCTGTCAGAAGCGTTTTGCTGCGGTGGTTGGGGAAAGCATTGGCGTGAAGCTTACCTAGGTGGCTGCACTTGAGTTGAGGAGGTGGGAGAATAGAAATGCTGTGAGCCCTCCGCTGATGCCTGAGGACCTACCCCTGCCTGCTGAGGAGAAGGACGATAGTTGCTGTGCAGACTGTCCTAGCCATTGGGGACTTCCAGCGGAGGTGAATGGTGGCATTTCTGCGTGGGTAACCGAGGACTTCCACCTTCCTGGTAAGGAGGTGGTGGATAGTTCTGTTGCGACCCTTGCCCCTACTATTCAGACCCAATGGATATCATGTACGGAGCTGGTGAACGATGCCGCTGCGAGCTCAGAGTGAGTATATCGCACTGGTCGTTCTGATGGGAAATGCTGCCGATGTTTCTGGGGAGCTGGAATATAGTGCTCCTGCTGTTGAGGAGCTCCTATGTCTTCGGTAGGTTCTCGCGAATGGACGTATTGCTTATTGATTGGTACTCCTGCACCTATCTGATAGCTAGGAGGTGGGAGATTGGGGCTGTTGGAGAATAGAGCTTCTAGGTAATAGAATAATTGACTCGGTGCTCCTTCGAAGAGAAGCAGATACTATGGGTTTCGGCACGCAGCTTCGTTGCTTATATATCCTTGTACATACAACAGATCGTGTTATACAGCAAGCTCCAGCGTCCGTAGAATAGCAACGTCATGTAGTGGGGTGGAGATCAACCCTCCAGCATTCTATTCTTTGTAGATATTCTATACTCCGTACATACAACCCAATATTCTACCCCCGCTCCCAAATACCAATTTCCAACACCACCCAAAGCCATTCCTCACATGCGTCGCAAACGAAACCCTGCCACCATGCCCCTCGTAGTCCCCGGCCTCATGACCGCCAGCGGCACCAGCAACAACAAGCAAGAAGACTGGACGAACAAGCTCGTCGGGAAGAAGATCACTGAGGGCGCTACTGACGAGATGGTACGCATGTTCACATTTGACAGGTCAGGCATGGTATAGTATGATATAATGCTGAGTACAGTACAGAGCTTCGCGAAGAAGGATCTGCCAAAGACAAGCAGGGTGGTCGAGCATGGGTCTATGATTACACAGGATCATAATCCTGATCGGTTGGTGTTCTAGAGTGGAGAGAGAGATTTGGGAGAGAGCTGATACGGTCGACAGGATGAATATTCATCTTGCGGAAGATGGAACGGTCAGACATGTTGATTTCAAGTGATTTCGTAGTCTAGGTTATTAGAGATTGGGCGATGGTACTCAATCAAGCACTGTAATGAAGTGAAGTACCTCTATAGTCCCCAGATCTATAGCACCAGATCTTGCGTATGACCTTGTATAACTTCATATCCCAAAGTCATCACCCACAGCCTCCAGCACCTCCTGCAACACCTTCGTCATCTTTTCATCTCTCCAGGCAGCCTTCAACGCCTTCATCACCAATGGATAGAGCCTGTGTAGATGCTTCTTATGCTCCGAGCTGATGCCTGGAGCGGCGGGTATAGCCTTTGGCTCAGTGTCCAAATCAATAAGCTTCCGCAAGACGTAGTACATCTCTTTTTTCTGCGACCACGGCTGAGGCATGCGGCCTCGCAACGGATGGTCCATCGCGTACGCCTTTAGTGTCAGCCCCGCTCGCAGGATGAGATACGGAGCAGCTGCTTGAGCGAGCTTAATGCGTTCTGACGAGCCATCGTGAACAGCCACGAGGTCAAAAAGCTCGTCCAGTAGTATGTAGCTCAGCTTCGCTCGGGGAGATGGGGGGAGGTCGTTGACTCGGCCGATGTGATGACTTTGAAGGCCTTCCAGTAGCTCTTGGCCTGGTCTTGCGAGGTCGTCAATATGTGGTTCGTGGATGGTGGAGTTTTTGAATATTGACTCGGCAAACCTTCGCCGTACAAGGTCCGGGATTGACGTCGATCCTAGCGATGGTACGATCAAGGTCCGAATTCTTGAAAATGCTTCTAGATCAGACATCTGGTCGTCCGGTATCTCTCTCTTGTTGGTGCAGGCTTGGCAATTAGCAGCCATGACACCGTCGCTGATTTTGACCACCACCTCCCAGAAATCAGGACTATCGTTCGAAGCTTGGATGAAAGGGGTGGCAATCTCAAGGATGGCTACTGCTGTCGTTGTAGCTTTTCGCCAAGGAGGCGGGCCTTTCCCATTGGAAACCCAATCGTATTTCAAGTGTATTGGGATTGCCAACGCCTCGCATGCTCGAATGACAAGGCTTGTAGCGTCAAGTGCTCGTTTGAGGTGTTCGAGGACAGACGACTCTAGTAAAGTCATTGCAGCTTTTGACAAGCCCACGTACGTCTGCTTGTCGGTACCCTTTCGTTCGTATGGCAAGATCAGGAGTCCACTAATGGATTCAACGAGTTTCGGAACGACGGCCACATTCGTCGTTGTAATCAATGCGAGACTCTTCAGTACCGAATCTTGAACTGAGGTCATGCGATCAACATCTGTGCTGTACGCTGAAGCGGTGGAATCGACCACACAGACCCGTAGCTGTTCGGTGATGTAGTCCACCTGTTCGACCCGCAACGACTCGCCAGTTAAGCGAAGTAAATGCTGCAGACAATCCAGATACGAAGATAAAGCTTCCTGATTTTCGCTCCTCCCATCTGAATCCATGTGTGAAGCAGGATTGCCGTCTCTCCACATTTCCCAGCCCCTGTCAACGACTAGATGCGTCCCAATCGTTCTGCTTTCCATGGCAGCAAGCAATTTACTGAAGCCCGAGAATACGGCGTTACTGACGCTCAAAGTACGTCGATTCAACATGGTTATAAAGTGGCCGCATAATTCCCGAGACATTGCTACGAGTATTGCATCCTCTTTAGATTCGAGCCATTGCGAGAACAAGCCAGCTATGCCGTTTATCTCTATGACTGCTGTTTCATTCCAGCCTCTCAAAGACTCTTGTATCTCGGATTGTGGCAAGGCGTTTGCCTCTGAGAACTCTTCTTCATTCGATTCAAGGAGTCGGACAAGGATTGTGCTGAAGCAAATCTTTAATGCTGACACTGCGAGTTGATCGAAGCATGCATCAAATGTTCTAAAAAGGGTATGTAGTGAGTTGTGTCGAACTTCCAATCTAGGGTCTGTAGACAATACCACAAGACGTAGAAGAAGGTAGATCCAGAGAGCCGAGGTTGATATCGCAGGGTCTTCGTCATTTGCCCAAAGCGAGAGGTCTCTGTCAGTGATGTCCGATCCGAACTGTAAAGTGATGTGGCCCCCATCTCTTTGAAGGTAATCCGAGACATTGCGGAAGAATGTAGCAGAGGTAAGAGAGATGTTCAAGTCTTGATCTTGGGAACAGAAGGAATGAAGAGTGGACAGTAGTGATAAAAGCTTGGAAGACGGGACGTTGCTGAGGAAGTCAGAGCACACTAATTGCAATGAGTCGAAAGCGGATCGGACAAGCTTTGGGGATGGTTTAGCGGAAACAAAGATACTGTTGATGATAGCGAGAATGCTGCTCCACCCAAGCTCCAACGAGTCTCCACAATGCTCGAGTATAGACTTCAGAGCTTCCAGAGCAAGCCGGTGGATCTCGATTTCACAGCTCTGCGTTGATCTGGTACTTTGCCGGTCCGTCCGCAAAGATTGAATTTCGTCCAACAAAGCGTCTAAACTTCTACCACGAATTGCGTCCTGTTTTCCAGATGACAGTGGTTCCTCTGAGATCACCACCGCCACAAGCAGGTCATTGAGTGCGTTCGCCGCTTTGATACGAACATCTGAGCGAGCCCTTGCGCTGATGGTCCTGTTGAGCACGTCAACCAAGACATCCCAGCCACTCGTTGATCCCTGTCCAAGCAATCTGACAACGTTGCTTTGGATGACATCGTCCAGCTTATCGATAATAAAGGCATTACTCTGACTCAATGCATCTCCTTCCACAGCAAACCCTGATATACTGTGCACTTTCTGATGCGTCCGAGGTTGAGGTGAGGGTCCGTCCGGAACTGCTTCCCCTGTACGGAGCAAAGAGCATAGACATGTCAGGAATTCGAGAAAAGCGTCGCTGGGCAAATCAGATGTAGTCTCGAACACTCTTGATGCAGCCATCTCGGCAGCAGTGATCTCAAGCCCTAGATCTTCACCATCCGCCTTTTCGGCAGCAGCTTCAATCTCTGCTGGAGAGTGTCTGCTAGAGCTGGACTGCTTTTGTGCACCAGAAATGGAGATTACCAGGTCTGCTTGCAGAAGGGTTTCCAGGATTATCGTCCACGATCTTCCCAAGACCGGCCCTAAAGCAATACCCAAATTTAGCAAGGCTCTTAGGCATAGAAGATGGCGCGGGTTCATGGTCGGTGAGTTACTATGTCGATGTATGCTTGTAAGACTTGAATCACGATCGGTGTCGAATTCATCTGAAGGTCGTCCGTGATTTTGTGGACTTCTCGCAGTACCCAAAGCTGGTACTGCGTGCTTGCCAAGTGTTGTCAAGAATGCATCCCGAGGAGTAGCAAGGTCGAGCAAACCTGCAATCTGTGTGAACTTTTGAAAAGAGCGAATCAAGGCATGATAGTTCTCCGAGTCCAACGTAGCGTTCAAATACGTAGACGACGCAGCAAGTAGAGCTGGCCAGCAGTGCTCCACCATATGACCGGAACTTGAGATCTGGCTGTAAAGCACATGATCCTTCAGAGTCAGCGGATTCACTATTCTGCGCCCGTATGTCTGCGTTCTAGATACTTCCTGCCCATCAGCTTCCTCTGGTACTGTCTGCTTGCGCTTGGATCTATCCGGAATCGTAAAAGGCAACAGAAAGCGCGCCAGACCTTCGGAGAACGTAGTGATACAATTCAGAGCAAGACTGTAGATGTACGTTGGTGGCAGGTTTGGGGGTTCGGATTTGTCGAGAACATCGATGCATGATATTCGTATAGTGCTCCACTGATTACTTATCCCAGGTCGAGAGTCCGTTCCACCGGGCGCGCCAATACTACCAACAAGTCCACCTGCCTGAAGTGCCGCTTGTTCACCCGAGTCATCGTCCTGCGAGGTAGGAGACGATTGCTGTCCGAGGCCAATGATGGCTGGTTTCTCCGTTGCCAACCGTACCAAACCGCCTAAATGATCTCGGACGATATTCCTCTTCTCGTCTGCTTCGTCGTATTGAGCGTAGATGCTCCTGATGAGAGCAGGCTCGGAATGGATCGATCTGAACACTTCAAGACAGAGTGCACGCTTCCACACGGTCGCTGCATCAGGATCGAGCATATGATTGAGCAAGCTTAGAGCTATTTCGCATTCAGGCGCAAGTGCAAAGAGGAGTCGGCGGATGATCAGTTGCAGAAGCCTCATCGCACGGACTGTGGTCGAAAAGCTAGCCCTCTCTGACAATATTCTGATTATCAATGGGACAAGCCGAGTACGTAGGACGTATGTTTGCTCTAGATGCGCCATGACCGTGTCTGCATTGTTTGATAGAATAGACTCCAGCAGTTCGAGGCCAAAGTTCGGCGCAAGCGCTGAGGCTGGGAGATATCTCGGTCGTTGTCCATCGGTCAATAGACAAATGTCATCAAGTAAGCGATACGCATCCAATGCAGCACCATAAATAGCGACTGTTCCATCGGAAATAGAAACTTCCACAACGGACTCGTCTTTTGACGGTCCGTATTCATCGATTGCGGCCTTTTCAAAGGTCGAATTGACAAGCTGCTGTAATGCTGCTGCAGCGGTATTCGAGACCACAGCGGTCTTGCTGGTGTATAGCAGGAAGCATACTTGGAAAGCGGTGATCAACAGCTGTCCGGTCAAATTGCTTGAATAATTCTGTAGGAGTGACGGTAGTGCCTGGAGCACCTTGAGTTGTATATCAAGTGCTAAATTGGAACATTCTCGGAAGGCTTCCAACACCTCTGGCAGAGTTTCTTTGGGTAATGCGTTAGATACCACCAGCCGTTGCAGGCCGATGATGCCACTACCTGCGAATTTGGCATTGCGAGTGCTGCAAGCAAGTAAAAATGGCTTCACGAACGAAGAACGCGACTTCAAATCTCTTTCAAGTCAGATAAATCCAATCCGTAACCCAAGAGACAGACCTGCTGCGATCTGAGCTTCCGATGTACGGGGTAGATTCTTGAGATCAGTCAGAGATTTCTCAGCGGCCTATACGAGGATCAGCCCAGTGCATTTGACAACGGCATAGAGGAGTACGCTTTTCAGATCGGGATTTTTTCTTTTCGTTTCTTGTATCAGCGTTGACAGCTCCGAGGTGAGCAGCTGAGCGGTCATGTTCAAGATGCATTGTTATATCCGTCTAATTGTTATCTCATCCCCTCCCGAAACGCAGCAAACACAGCTTGATGCGGGAGTAGTAAGGAAGAGATCTTGCATCATCAGAAGTTTCCCAAACTCGACACATCGACAACATGCTGGTTGCCTTCGACATTCAAATATACCGCTAGCTGATATTAGATCGGTAATCTAAAGTGGGTGCCGGCTTCAGATACTGGCTGGATGCAAACAATACTCCTCCAATCCTCAGCTGATTTCTATAAAGCGGCACAAAGGACTATCATTACGTGAGGCACATATTTAGTCTGAAAATTACTCCAAGGCATCCGCGCCTCTACCGCAATAATGGGCGCAAAGGTGCCCAGAAACTTCCGTCTTCTGGAAGAGCTGGAGAAGGGCGAGAAGGGATTAGGAGCAGGTGAGATGGAAGTCTCGTTGATGCGACAGGAAGCTGACCAGATACTCTAGAGGCCTGCTCGTACGGTCTGTCAGACGGAGATGATCTGTTAATGTCCAACTGGAACGGAACTATACTTGGCCCCCCTCATGTATGAAGGCTGAAGACACTTGCAAAATCCCACTGATTTTCCCTCTGTAGAGCGCACACGAGAACCGCATATACAGCCTCAACATACACTGTGGGGAGAACTACCCCGACACGCCGCCGACTGTCCAATTCGTCTCACGGATCAACTTACCCTGCGTCGACCAGAGGACCGGAAAGGTGCATGATACACAGCGATCGGTAGGAATATGCTGACAAGACGTAGGTCGACCCGTCGAGGCTGCCATGCCTGGTCCAGTGGAAGCGTGAGAACACCATGGAGACTATCTTGATTGAGCTGAGAAGGTACGATATCCAACCGTCAATACCACTGTACCTGACAGCGTCGACCTAGGTTCATGGCATTACCACAGCATAAGAAACTTTCACAGCCTCCTGAAGGATCCACGTTCTCCTAGAAGAAGGCTCCAAACGGCAAAAGGGATGATTACGAAGTTACGACAAGCGAATGAGCCTTTAGACATCTTGCATTTGCCGGCGTATGGACAGTCAAAGGCTCAGCAAGCCTTACGTATATAGCTGCCGGGTACATAGCATAGCAGTGGAGCTTGCGACTAATAAATCAATTCACTCCTATCTTTGATAGTCCAATAGTCCGTAAAGTAAGCACGTGACCACGCTGAATGCCAATCTCTCGCGATTTGAAGTGACCTTCATCTAATCTGCACGAGTGAATGCCGGGATACCTGATCCCTAGGAAATCAGGTGTGCATCGCACAGCATGTCTGTACCATTGCTCCTGTGGAATGACTAGTACTGACCCCGAGCACCACAGGCTTCGCGCTTTCTCGCGCTCTCCTCCGGCAGGTTCAACAACTACCTCTAGCAGCAGCTCAACAAAAAACCGTTGGTGATCAAATAAGAACTATTTTGAGGCGAAATACGAAGCTTCAGAGCCCAGCCGAAGTCTCTACAGCTCTTGCCTTAGGCTATGAGGTGCGTCTACAATCGTGAGATCTCCTTCTCACTCTGATCAAGCTACAGACTCTCCGAGCGCTATGTAGTCAGACATGGAGGGAGACGCTGATGCGTATTTTGGAGCTTGGTTCTCAACGAATTGCTGCTCACCAACAAAACCAGTCTACAGTTCAAGCTTCGAATGGGGGCCGCAAGTACAAATTAGGCCCCGAAGGGGTCAATCAGCGAGTTTGGCCATATCCAAATGCCAGCAAGACCCTAGATAGGCCGTTTGCCAGTCTCTCTGGTCGTCGTCGGGTGCCCAAGCTTGTCAACGCGAACAGGGTTCCCATACTGCGATTGAAGAAGCCGCAATCGCCGTTCATGAGCCGCATTATACGAGACACCATCGATACACGTGAAAGGCGGATCATTCGAGCAGACCATCTCGATGAGCAGTTGGTGGTCACTACGGATGAGGATACATGGGACAGCGTACTATTCGACCAGTTTGGGCTGGAAGAAGATCACCCTTGGTCTTACGAAACTCGACTAGCCATCAAAGAGATCGCCACCCTGCAGGTTGCGGCGACTCAAAAGCGCACCGAATTTGCTGCACGAATGCACTTTATCGTTCAACAGGAAAGGGCACTTGCAGTTGAAGAGACGAAGAGGATACGGGATGGAAAGCACAAGCGAAGGAAAGCAAACCGTCTGGCGAGACGGGGCGAGGCCAAGCCCGTGATAGAGCAGGACATGACTCTAGACAGCGCAGGGACTACGTCTGAGGACTTTAAGCTTCTTGGAAAAGATCTCGAGGAGGCAATCCCTAGTCAATTTGTACCGCAAGGCATGCCACCGCAAGAAATGGTACCTGGAGATATTTTACCGCAAGAACCCATACCGGCTGTACCGGGGATCAGTTCACCAGATGTCATCGTACGTGACAATGAAAAATTTAAGACAAAAGAGGAAATAGCGAGGATTCGAGCAGCGAATGCCTTGTCCAAAACGGAGGATGGACTCACCAGCATCAAAGCCGCAAGAGCGAAGCGGAAAGAAGCAGCAGCGCAACAGAAGGCGGAGAAGATCAAGAGAAAGATGGAGAGCATCGAATATTGGAAACAAAAGCTTGGAAATCAACCCTGCAACACCGCCGAAGCTCCAGTTAGGCTATCTCCACCCGATCTGCACACTCGAAGGAAACCCTATACTGTGGTCCTCGATAAACTCCGCTCAGAGGCTACCAAAGAAATCACTCTACAACAAAAGCCGCGCGAGTCTAATCTTCATAACAAAAACCAATCAACAACCCAATAACCCATCTCCAAACCTCTCTCCCCCTTCCCCTTCCCCTTCCCCTTAACCCCCTACCTCCCCCCTTTCCCCTTCGCCCTCTCAACCAACATCCCCACCGCCCTCTTCACAACCATCCCAACCACCTCTCCCCCCCTAATAATATCTTGATGTCCCCCCTCAACCTCCACCAGAACCCCTACCCCCTCCCTCCCCTCCCTCTCCTCCTTCCTCAAAACCCCCACAATCCCCACCCCCTGCCCCCACTCCACAAGCTCATCCCCCCGACTATGCACCACAAGCACCACCTCCACACCCCCTGCGACCCTCCTTCCACACCTCATCAGATCTCCCCTCCCCCACCCGCCCTCAGCCTCAGGCCCAAAAGCCCCCGTGATGAACGCATCATAGATATTTCGAGCGGCCGGGTGGGCGTCGCGACAGGCAGCAAAGTCGTAGATGCCGGCGATGGAGATTATGGCTTTCAAGCCTGGCATGGGGGTTTCGGTACCCCATATTCCGTCTGGCCATTTCCTCTCTTCTTCTCCGTCTCCGTCCGGTGCAGATTCCATCCCCAACATCAACGCCATAGTCCCCCCAACCGAATGCCCACACAGAATCCATTCACACTCCCCCCACCCCTCATCCCTACCCCTCAACCACCCCACCGCATCCCTCACATCCTCAACATGAACCGGCCACTTCACATCCCTCCCCTCCCCCTCCCCCTCCTTAGCAGGAAAATCCGGATGAGGCGAAAGGCGATAATTGACACTGGCCACCGCGGCTATATGATTCGTTTCTGCGCTGCCGAAGATGGCGGGGAGGGAGGGGAGGAGGGAGGCGGAGGTTTGAAGGGGGTCGCGGAAGGCGCCGCCGTGGATGTAGAGGAGGGAGTAGGTGGGGGTTAGGGGCGGGGAGGTGGGGTGGTGGAGGTCGAGGGTGTTGAGGGGGGAGTGGGTGGTGTAGGGGTGGGAGAAGGTGGAGGTGTAGGTTTTGCTGTGGGTTTTGTGAGGGGGAGGGGGTGGCATTTTGTACGGGGGTTGATGGGATGGGTGGGGACGGTGAAGATGGTTGTCTGTAGGTATGGTAATTTTGTATGTACAAGGGTTTTCCATGTAGTCGATAGCCAAGATCGACTGCAGAATCTAAAGCAGATACATCCATGCAGGTATCCTGTGAACAGACTCAGCAGAGAGACTCCCAGAGCATTACTTGACGCTTGAGCAGAAGCCAAATCCCAGATACTGCTTCGACGCCTTGCAGAGCCAACTTCCAGATATTGCTTCAATGCCTGTGAACGGCCAAACTCGTTCCTCGAGAATCATGGGTATCAGAAACGCCATCGAGATGCCAACGCCAACACGCTATGCCTTGATGACTTTGAAAGAGAAACGAGATTCGTAACCTTCCTGTAGCTTCACGTCAACAATATCGTCCTTGACAATCATCTCATGCTTCAGGTCCCATCCAGCACGTCGGCACAACTCCGTGACAACAGTATCGCAGTCGCCAAGCATATCTACATCAAAATCCACATGCGCGCATGGCTAATCGGAGTCAGTCAGGTCAGGTTTAGACAATTGAGTACTTACCTCTCGTGAGATATACAGCTGAGGCACGTTCTTTGGCAAGATCCCAACCACTTCGGATACTGGCGCTACTTTCAATGAAGTACCTATTACAACGACAAGATCCACAAGGTCCCGGTCATGGTTCATCAGGCGATCGTGAAAGGTTGCAGGCAGATCCTCTCCAAAAAACGTAATATCAGGCTGAACCACGTATTAGCATGACCAGTCACGGGTCCCGTCAGAACCTACCTTCATGACGCCGGCTACCGCAATATCATCATCTTCGTCATCTGTACTATCCTCATAGCTTTGCCGGTTCTTTTTCGATTTTAACGACCCGTTGGAGGTTCTCTTCCTCTTCACACCCGGTTTGGCCTGTCTCAGTATACGAATACAATTGTCACAACGAGCCACCTTTCCAGCTTTCAGATCGTAGTATATCTTCTCACATGGAACCTTGTATTTGCACTCGATGCACGTTGCTGTAGCGAATGACCCGTGACATTGTATCAGCTTTTCCGGTAGTATGCCCGCATGGTGTTCGAGGTTGTCGATATTTTGGGTAAAGTTGGTCAGAAGTTTGCCATTGTCTTGCAGAAGCCGTATAAAGGCATGAGTAGGAGTAAATCTCTTCGAGGAAGGTAGTATGTCTTTGGCGACTGAGTAGAATATAGTGGGGTCTTCACGAAAAAGAGCGATGTCGAAGACCTCTTGAGGATCACTGAGCCCTAAACGTTGAAGCTGGGAATACAAGCCGGTCTCCTTAGATCGGAAGTCCGGTATCCCAAGGCTTGTCGATATCTGTGGTTCATCAGTGCAGGTCTTCAACCACCTCCTCGAAAACTTACGCCGGCTCCAGTGAGGACGATAATGTTCTTCGACTTCTTCAACAACGACACAGCATCATCAATGGTATTGTATTGCGGTAGCTTGGCCCGCTTCGAAAGCTCACGATCGATCACAAGATTCAGTACCGTGTAGTATACTTCGTCTGTGCCTCCTTCCAGGAACAAAGGCGGTCGTATACCAAAGGCAGTGCAGAGCTTCTTCGCAGTGATGGTGCCTGCATTGACCGTTTCATCCAAGAACCGGTCCCCACCCACGAGCCTCAGACGTTTCCGAAAGGCCAGGGCTTCTTCGAGAGTACATGCCCCTTCGTCTGCTCATCTGTCAATCGCGTCACTCGAGAAGGGTCTTGAGCTGCTTACCGCCGTGTATTTGACCTTCGTCATCTTCTGCCTGGAGCGCATCCTCATAAAGGGACCACTGACTGTCGCTGTCGCTCTGACTTCCTTCCGACGCGTTGAGGACTTCATTGGTATGGTCTGCATCCAATGCTTTGCCTATTTCATCGTCATCAGACAACAAGCTGATGATCTCCACAGCTGGAACCTTGAGAGGCGGGTGCCATCGAACCTGGCCGTCTTCAGCCATCCTGTCTCAACGCGACTGAGGGATTGTTCCCACCGCGTCACTAATCTGATAGAGGTCGGCAAACAGGTACGCCCGTACCGACCACCCTAGTCTCGATTAGGACGAATGCGACAACATAGCTATCCTCGCATACAATTATGGACCTGTCGACGAGTGCACCAAATATAATCCTTCATCGAGCAGACTAGGGTACTGGCCAAGGGCTTTCACTCTCATATCACTACTCAATGTGGTAGATGTGAATAATCAACCACGGCCGGCACATGCTCGTTAGAGTAGAGGTAGAATATATCAACGCCCCACCTAGTATTTCTCTCCAAAGCTTTGCTTATGACTTTATAATAAAAGAGTATCTTCTAGGTCTTCTCAACCCCTCTAAGGCAGGCTTACACAAGATGTGACACGACTGCGGGATGTCTTGCGACAAGCAAGTTACCTCAAGGTTATCTATTCTCGGTACAGACCACGTTCACAAGCCACCAGAGCGTCAGATTTCGTCGTCTCACCGTGTCATGCACATGAGATCCAGCAGATCAGCTCCATTGGAAACGAGTCTACAACTTCCAGCGATATTTCAGAGTTGCAATTGCCAGATATGTAAGGTGTCTGCCACCTCGGCAGCGTCGCAAAGACGAAAGTTAATGAACTCTGTCATATAATAAGCCGGCTTTGAATGAGACTGCCCGTCAGTAACATTGATTCCAAACACAGAAATATTCAGCTAGGAATAGTATGCGGCAGTCATTGAAGTTTTTGTTCACAGATCGCAGTGATTGCATCGACTTTGCAAGATCTCCATTGCCAGTTGCAGCGAGCTTCAATTCCTGTTTCCGTAGTCTTTTGCCGCAAAATATGGCCGAAGGTAAGACGTGAGACGTTGGGAGAATTTGCCTCCGAACCCTAGGAGAGTCCAATTCTGTAGGCTTTTGACCTGAACATTCTCAGAGCTCTCCGTGGACAAGCTTCTCACTTTCCTTCTTTTCCCCGCTTTTGATATATTCTTCGCCTCTTGGTAGCTCTGAGTCGTGAGTCCAAAAGAGCCGGTCTATACGTCCGGAATCGCCTGCTTCAAACCGAATCATATAGTACGTCGCTGGCTGCAGAACCACCCTTCCTCGACTGACCAAGTCATTTCGACTTTGGAGCCAGGAGAAAGTGTCGTCAATCAGATGCTCCATTGGAAATAACTCATCCTGACGACCCTCGAAGAGAAGGAGGAGTTCGTCTCCTCGCTGCGCAATTTCGACAAAAAAGGTCTCCGCCTTATTCACAAATGTTCCTACATATTCCCCCATCTTCCGCATTGGCAGTTCAGAATTTTGACTTCGCTTCATGTCCGCTGTAATGCGAGCGTGCCATCCCAACTCGGCCTCCGCAGTCCGCTTGACCCAAGAGACGAGATCAACTTTTTCTGGAAAATCAAAGAGTGTCTGGGTCAGTAGTTGAGTCATCCAATCAGATAGGTCGCACAAGGGTGTTGTGTTCGTGAGAACAACGATCGCGCTTTCGGTCTCTGGAAGGAGATTCACCCCGGCGAACGATCCTGGCATGCTTCCATAATGTGCTATGACCAATTTCGATGCTGCGCCCTTGCCGATCACAGGCTGCTCTCCTAGAAGGCCGTTGTTCGTGCTGATTTTGCACATCTGATTCGGAAGTTGCGTTCGCATCCAGCCCATGCCATACGAAGATTCGTATAGGCCGTTACCGGGTAATGGCATGTGGGCTGAGAATGTATCTGTAAGGGACTGAAAAGGATTGTTGGGCGTGGTCCTCTGATTGCTGCTAAATTGCGTGATGCTTGCTTTGAGAATTGATCGATAGAGGACTAGCAAATCATCTATGCAGCTCTCCACACCGCCGGCAGCACCCATCAACGTTTGGCTGGACTGGGGTGTCTTTGGTATAGACACTGGAGTCCTGTCGTCAAGCACCATGTAGGCCTTTGCTACATTGCTAAACTTCTCTCGATGCCCGCTGGCATCAGTACGTTTCAAGCCCAGAGGTTGGAAGAATTTGGAGTGTAGCATAGAGTCCCAGCTCTCTCCGCCGACTTCATTGTAAACGTGACCTGCGATTTCGTAGCCCCAATTGTTGTAAGCGAATTTCCAGCGAAGTTCCGAGGACATCTGAAGACTATTGAGGACCTTTCTGCTCTGTGATTGATCGAAATTGATGCGGTTGTAGCTTCGCGACCAATTGTTGTACCGCTCCAAGCCCGAACGCATAGCTAGGAAGTCGAGTAAGGTCGCATTTTCCTTCAGCGTATCTGACTGCGGCGCATACCAAGGCAGCAGTTCATGGACAGGCGTCTCCCATTTCAACTTGCCTTCCTGTACCAAGAGCCCTAATGCTGAAGAGACAAGACCTTTGGTCATTGAGCAGATTGAAAACATAGTTTGAGTGTCAACAGGCAGCTTCTGTTCATAGTCTCGATAGCCAAAGCTCTCAGTGTGGATAATCTGACCTTGGAAAAGTATTCCATAAGAAAGGCCGACTGCGCCAGAGACTGACAACATCTCTTCAATTATGGGCTTGATGCCCACGAATCGTGGTACCATTGCATCGATGTCCATGACTTCTCTGGTCCTTTGGGTGAAAAGATGGTTTCTCCTTACACAATGGAACCGCAACAGTATCCTGATCACTTTTGTGGGTACAGCCAACTGTGGGACCGGCGAATACGTGGCTGAGGGCACTTTGAGCACCAGCCGCAACGACTAACAGCCCAGCTGGAAGCACTCGTTTGAATGTCGGAGGATTACTTCTGGGCAACACTGTTGAACGTCAACAGTGGGATATGGACTCGCCTGTGTTGAAGCTTACGTAACAGCCCCTTCTGTCGGCCTTAATGGGGTCAAAGCTCTGCTGCCGTACTCAAGAAGCACTGATAAGGTATTAGTTGCAATTGACCCGGTAGGTATCGTGGCGTGCGATGAATTGGAGATCACAGCATGGGCTAGTGCTGCGGCTGTCTCGAGACCAGCAGCGAGGTGATATCAAGAGAGCAGGACTGGCATATCGAACGACCTAGCTGCCCCTGTTTGCCTTCTTCTCAGTGCTGTGACCTCAAGTTGTCAGTAGTTGTCGCTCGGAAGAAAGTGATTGGTTTCTTCGCGGTTTCTTATCTGGAAATGCTGACAGCCTTGGGCATTCGGGCATTCATGTATTCAGCTGCGTGTCGGGATTGCGAGGAATGAGCTGGTGCAGCAGGCTGAATGCCCCTTCATGCAAACCCGATCTTTTTCTTGCTAGGCAGGTATACTGGCCTGGACTAAGCACAAGAGCCTTACCTTACGTAGGCCTGTAACTTATGCAAAGAATGTGCCTTGAGACCGAAATGTAGTGGAGACATCTCGCGTACCCGGGCCTATATGGTTGTACAGGATGGTGCGGTAACAATTCGATTGACATGATTTCACTCCCTACTCTCAATATATTCCCAACCTAGAGTAGGTAGCCAGATCACCGTCCTTGCTGCGGAAACTGCGTTCATAGTAGACAAATCGGATCGTAGAATACTCAAACTCCATCCATCTCCTCATCCTCATCCCCGACTCCATCTTCATCCTCTTCACTCTCCGACTCCCTTTCCGCCCCATGCCACCCTCCAGCATCATCAACATCACAACCCTCAAGCTCCCCATCAAGACGCTCCACCAATTCCAGCGCATGATCTCGTAATCGCTCATCCTCATACTCTAAAACCTCATAAAGCGTAAGACTCTGTCTCAGCCACTCTTGACTTGATACGAGCGACGCCGTATGCAATTCTGCCCTCTCATGTCCCTTCTTTACACGGGCATCATCGTCGAGCGTACCTTTTCCTTCCTCCAGCCGCTTCTGCCCTAGCAGGAAGAGACACCATCCGCCTAAATACCACGCCTCGACGCTCTGATCGTCTTCGCTTACCAGCCTCTCGACAACCGTCAGGGCGTCCTCTTCCATCCCCACCTCCATGAGCAAGCGCGCCAGTGAGATGCGTGTGGGAAAGTCGGGTATGCTAGGGTCTTCGGGCGTGAGTTCATTCCACAACGCCATGCTATCCGAAAGTGCCTTCTTCGCTTCCGACAGACGGGTCTGGGATATGCGTATCGACGCGAGGGTTTGTAGCGGTTCTGGGGCATTGGGGGCGGCAAGGAGGGCTTCGGTGATGAGTTTCTCGCAGCGAGCTTCGGCGTCTGGCTCCCATCTGCAGTGAGTTTCGTTGTGGTCAGCTGCACCACACTTTGCCTTATAAATTATGCAGGTTTTGCACATACGAGAGATCAGTCATGTAGATCTCCACTATGCCACATAACGCACTCGCCAGTCTTTTCATCATGCCTTCTACTGCGTCTCCCGCCTCGCCCTCCTTGTCCCCCATTCCCACCACGGCCACGATCTCCCGCCTTAATACCTCAGCACCTTTCTCGAACCAATCAACGCTGTCCCGACCTCCTTCTTCGCTGAGCTGCGCAAGCCAGAGGAATTTTTCTGCTCCTCCGCCGTCAGATTCGGGTATCGAGCCATCGGGATCGAGCTTGACTGCGGCGAGGAAGTGGGTGCGAGCGGCGGAGGGGGAACCAAGCTCGAGGCTGATATGGGCAAGTAGATCGAGTGCTGGTAAGGAGCGCGTGGGGTTTTGGGGCGAGGGCTGGAGGATTGCAAGAGCTCTTGTTGCGAGAGGAAAGGCTTCGTCAGGGCGGCCGGTGCGGAGTAGATCCTCCGCCTGGGCGAGGAGAGCAGAAGGTGTCATTGATCTTTTCTTCGTCCTCACCTTCGTCGGTCTGGTCTTCATTCTTGCTCTTTGGACTTATCCGAGATTATTCTGGCAGCTGCTTGTTCCCTTGCTATTCGCTGTCGCTGCTGTCTCTGCAGTATTGCTTCCTGTACTGCTGGTGGGTTCCCTCCTGGTCCGCTAAGCCACAGATAACCGCCGATCATAAAGCTGACCGAAAAGAAGAGAGACCTATAACCGTATGGTAATGGCATTGTAGAATCGTATGTTGAAAACCGATGTAAAGATCGCGGGCTGGCTAGCGAGAGTGGAGCTCGGCTATTTCAGCCCTATCAAATGACTTCGGTTTGACCTGAATAGACGAAATATACTGTAAAGATAGGCTGTGAAGAGCAGGCCTAGAGTTGAAAATGTCTTGACTGAAAGCTGGCGGAAGTCTGAAGAATCTTGAGAGTTTCGTGGAGAGAAGGGGGTGTTTCATCTGCCATCCTAGGGTAGTAGCTCCAGTAGATGTGATTTCGGTCATGGATCTGGAATTCATCATTCTTTATCATTGAATATTTTGGCCGCTTGTTCGTAATCCGCCCTCTTCAGCTGCGCTTGTCTGATCTTGTCTTTTTGAGATGACGCCTGGCGGTCCGCTATATAGCCATACAGGACCACCAAGCCAAAGGTTGAGAAATAGAATCCGGTATCAAACCAGGGTGAACGCCAGATGGCACGGAATATCTTATTGACCATTGTAAAATAAGATGAAGAGGTTGAGCGGACGTGCTCGAATAAGTGGAAAATTGAGAATCCTAGCTTACCTCAGCCCTACGGATTCTGATAATCGTTCGGGTAACAACTTTCGATAGACTTAGCTCGTGTATTATCGATTGACGAGATGGAAAGATGGGCCGTGAGGAGCAGATCGAGGAGCGAGAGGTCCTCGACTCCATTTTCCCCGACGAGATCACTGGTGAGCTCGAGGCAGGCAATGCAAGCTGGCTGTGCTAACTCTTCCTTCCAGATGTCTCAGACACCTCCTACCGCGTATCGATAGCATTGGACGTGCTTGGGCACGATGAAGAATCTGAGCCACGTACGTCAACCCCATACCCATCATACCCCCTACCATCAGATACATGCCGATCCCCAAAGACCAACAGAAGCTAATTCCCGCCTGCCACAGCAACAATCCTCCTCACAGTCGCCTACCCCCCCAAATACCCCGACGTCCCTCCCGACCTCTCCCTAACCACCCCCCAAGACGCCTCCAAACCCCCACACCTCACCCTCCCAGACGACACCCCGCACCTCCTCTCCACCCTCACCTCCACCATCACCTCCTCCCTCGGCGCAGCCATGATATTCACCCTAATCTCCACCCTCAAAGAATCTGCCGAAACCCTGATCCAATCCCGCCAAGCCACCGTGCAAGCCGCGCTCGATAGCGAAAAGCACGCAGCGGAAGAAGCGGAGGATGCCAAATTCCACGGCGAGGCGGTGACGAGGGAGAGTTTCTTGGCGTGGAGGGAGATGTTTCGGGCGGAGATGGAGGGGGAGGCGGAGGAGAGGAAGAGGGGGGAGGAGGAGGGAAGGAGTCGGAAAGAGATTAGGAGGGATGAGGAGGTTAGGGTTTCGGGGAGGGAGTTGTGGGAGAGGGGGTTGGTGGGGAGGGGTGAGGATGAGGATGGGGAGCTGGAGGGGGACGCGGTGAGTGCGGTTGAGCGGTTGAGGGTTGCGGAATGAACGAGAGAAGAGTGGATGGTGGGTATATTTAGTATGCATTGTGTGCACAGTGACTGACTGGAAATACACGACGTGAGCCACCCCGGTGGATGCCAGAATAGCAATATGAGTAAAGGTACCATGTTCTCGGACTGTAACGCGTACGACCTGACGGAAGGCATGCTTTGGACGAATATCAATAAGATTGCTAAATCGCTAAGGTGATAACCACATATGCGCAGTTACTGCTGGGTATAATAATCGTTGAGAAAATTTAACCTGGATGCTCCATGTACAGGCATCAGTATAACGGCATCGTGAACCGAGTCATTGGGCTGTGACGCCCAGCAGGCCTCTTTTCTTCGATCCCATCGTGGGTCTTCCAGAAGGAAGTGGGACCAGCAGGGCCATGTATATCGAGATTCCTGCATTATACCTTAGCATTTCTTTATAGATGGAATAGAGGACATACTTGTCAAACCAATACCCCAAGACACCACGCGCAGACCGAACTCCTCCAACTTGGATACCATCGCTTTGCCATCTTTCCTCGCTGGAAGTCAAGTGTCAGTAGGCTGCTGTCTCTGTTCCTCAGACAGGAGATATATTGCCCACCCATGATATACCGAGATCGTCGTCCATCTAACCTCGCCCTGTCGGGTAAGCCTCACAGAACCTACAGCAAATCTCATCAGCCAATCTCGGTCGCTCACGTAGGAAAACATACCCTTAATTTTCGAGTTGGCATTCGGATCAAGAGATGGCTCAAATGAAGACGAATGGCCGCGGAAATGTACAACCGGAAGTCGCTGGCCATCCTCCCTCCCTGGCTGCTCAATTTTGGTGACACTGATTTTCATCGTTATCAGCCGTATTGCTTCGTCCGTGTCAATAGGCGGGCGCGGTTGATCATCAGGAACGTCTTCGCTATTGAAATTGAAGTCGTAGAGCTCGCCATAGTCAAGGAAACAGACCACCCGCATCCAAGTGCCTGTTACGTTATATGGGTCTTGTGCCTCAAGCGGCAAGGTAGGCTGCATCGGTATGTCCATTGGCGGGGAGACAAAACTGTACGCATTGGCTCCTACGAACGGCTTGGTCTGAACATCCATCATCCCCTCGAAAACGTGATGAGTCTCGGTTGATATTCTTATGTTATGGTGGAGAACGACCATGAGAGCCTCCATTTTCTCCCAATCGACATCGAGCGAGCCGTCATTCTGGAATGGTCCCCAAAAACTGTGGTCCGTGTGTTGTCGAAGATCGTACACAAGAGAGCGAGCATAAGGATGGAGTGGGGCGCTATCGCTGCGGAGGCTGTAACGGGAACCTGCCGAGGTACCCCTGCGTGCTGAACCGATCGGAACACCGTAAAGACAGTGAAGTTTTGCACTGACCTGGCGAAACAGTCTCTGTGATGGATTTTCTGGAATTATAGCAGACTTGTCTCCATCTTTTGTGTGGCACCTGAGCTCTTCATAGATATCTGCAGGTGCCTCGGTTCCCAAGTTTGATTCCTGGTGAGCTTCTAGTGGAAGTTCCTTCGTCACAGCAGCTTCGACCTCCTCATCAGGAATTGTCACACCACCGTTTCGGCTTCTTGAATGCACTGAAAGCATATCCCTTTTCACCCTGTCGTGAATCAGATGGCCCCATGACTCTGCTCTTGCCCACTCGAAAAGCTTTGACCCACACAAAAGGGGGTCGATATTCTGTTGCGATTTGAAAAGTCTCGTAAGGAGGGATATATTGGAGGATGGCGAGCCAGCTGTAGCGGTTGTTAAGAGGTATTCAACGGAACGTGCAATTCTTTCTAGATGAGAGCTCTCCATCATTGTCAGTACGCTTGAAATACCCGCGGTACCGATGACTGACCTTCAGAACAGCGCTGTCAGACTCGAGTATCTTTTGGAAGCTAACCAACTCTTTCAACTGGTCACTCCATATGATGTCGGCACCATCAGCATCTTGTGCGGGTTTGTCCTATCATTTGATGAATTGCGTCAGACAGATTATGGCATATGCTTGAATTCCATACAAAGTTTTGCAGGTACAATTCCTTGTACAACAGGCCGTTGTTCTGAATGAAGTCCTCGATTGTCCGACAGCATCGAAGACTTGCCAGATCTTGAGGATTCAAGTTGACGAAGATACTGTGCAGAATCTCCTGAGGTAGACCCAGCAGGCAGAGAGCCATCTTGATCAGTATCAATTCACCGAGGATAGGTTTGATATTATACAAGGAACGATTATGCAGGTGGGGTTTAGCTTCGGGGCTTAACGGGTTTAATTCTTAGCCCCTTTTTCCGAAATGTCCCTCGGTCGTCCTTCACGGTCTTTCGTTTCTATATCCGTCATGAATATGGCTATGATTCTCTAGCGTTTGCTGTTGGCCGCTACATTAGCACCAGCCTTGGCTATCAGCCTGTGCTATTCAATCGTGGACTGGCCCTTGAGGTAGGTAATGAGCGGTATGATGACTGGAATGTTTCCTTGATATACCTCATGTTGCATTACTAGTTTTATACATCAGAAGACTTGAGCAATTCTCGTTATTCGACGTTAGTCATATATTGTTGGAACTGAAAAGTACGCTCCTGAGAACTTGTCAGAGGAAGAACGTCGAGGTTGCCTTTAGTGGAGGAAAGCTCACCATCATAGGTATATCTCTGCTTTCATGCGTGTTTTTGCCCAAACTTCTCCGATCTGTTCAGTGACTTCCTCATCATATAATTGAGAAGCGAGAGCAACTTGAAGGAAAGATGTCGGAGGAGCGCTTCGAAGTTGCTGTGGAAAAGCTGCATATCCGCACTACGAGTGCATTTGTGCTCGCTTGTCTAAGAGAGCCGACCTGAACGTCTCACCTTGGTCTTATTCCCCTGCATAAACCGCCAAACGGCTCGGAGGATCTGGTAGAGATGTCATCGCCAGTTGCCTGACATCGAACGCTAGCATTGCATATAACCGCACTGTGTGGGATTTGCGACAGCCAGAGACCCGCAGGCTTAACGTCCAAATTCGCCTCCAGGTCGTCATATTACGTTTTGATCCACTCGGGGAAGCCTTCCTACGCGATTCAAAAATGCTGCATCATGTATTTGATCCTGCATTTGACCCCCAAATCAGCGTGGAGAAAGAGTAAGAACTTGGTATGAGGCTGGTGCAATGCTACTCTTCTCTGCTTGCCTAGATCTAGGGCTGCTGTCTGCCTTGATCCAAGCTAGCTTTGCATTACCATGGGCTTCCGCCGACACTCAAGGTCATATAGATCTAGCAGAGAGTACTGGGCTGCATTCCAATATATCTCTAAAAGCTCTTACGACTCGGTTTCGACCGCCACCACTCTATCCGATCGAGTGCTTTGACGACGCCGTATTCGTGCTCGAAGTTGCTGTTGCGGCGGATTGCGAGATTATTATCAACGAGATTATACTACGACTGAACAGTCCAATGGAGGCACAGATTTTTGGTTTTGACGAGACGGCAGACATAGACCTGTCTCTTGAGGAGAATTACAAATGGCATCATGGTCAGTGTATAATATCTGTTGATAGTATGTATAAGGAGGAGGAGGATAAATTCAGACCGGTGGATGTGGCCATCGCCGCGCAAAGAATCATTCGGCGATGTGTATTAGGGTCGAAGGACGCTCATGGAGGGCACACCGATATTGGGTCACTCGGGAAACACTTCTATGTGATTGTGGGAGGTATCGAGCCCCCACCGACACATACAATCAGTGGTGGTGCACGAATGTCACTTCCCTCCCGCAATATTACTAAAAGGTCGGATACCAAAGACATTGGGATCACCGCACGCTCCAACAGCGGAACCGATCTCATCGTCACCGACAGCCAGAATTTACCCATAGTCTGCATCGAACCTGGCATGCCCGCTGCAGGAAATATCAACCGCGACGACTGCTCAGAAGCCATCAAGACCATCCTCAGTTACCCGGATGTCTTGCTTCCCCAGAGTTTTACAACCGAACCAACAGGTGGTATCCATGTACCTAAAGTCCATCAAAGCGACAGTTGCTTTTTGACCATAAACACAAACACTGCCCTTTCGAAATCGAGCATGTTCGGCTACATCAAGGTAGCCTACTATGCGTCGGAAATTATAAGGAGATGCTCGCTTGGAGGAGTGGTCAGGCTGACCCCTGGTGAGAATGGTTTCTATGTGAGCTTGACAGGCGTGAACACGGTCTCTTTGGAGACTGGACCGATAGGCCTGTTCAACAGCTCAAGCTTTGGTTTTACATCGAAGAGGAGAGTCACTTCAGACAGTCGATCTGGGATTTCGATAGAGAAGTTGGGTTGACTGGTCAAAGTTACAGATCCTTGATTTTCTGCTTTTGCTTGCGATGGCACGCCTTTCAGATCAATATCAAGTTGTTCACTCTGACTTGTATTGACTAGGGAGAACTAGTCCTAGTCCTAAAGCTCGGGTAAACCTGCTGTAGGATGATATCATCTGCAAACAACTCTGCGAACTTCCAATAAACATCCTGCTGTACACATAAAATCATAACCATAGCAACAACTGCGCATATTCTCCAAGACGTCTTCTATCTTGAGACTCTCTTGATCCCAACGCCAACATGGTACTCCGCTCCTCCACCATCTCCCTTCCCACCTCTAACCACCCATCCAGGCGTCCACCCTCGACCCGAAAAAGCGTCTCGCTCTCGCCATCATCGATTTTCTCTCCACCTCCCTCAAAGATGGCACCCTCACCCCCGAAGACAGCGAATCCATCGAAGTCGCCACCTCCTGCATCGCCGACACGTTCCACGTTGACCCCACCAACAAAGCCCACATGAACGACGCCATCGGCTCACAATCCCTCCTCTCAATCTACAGCGTCTATCAAAAACTCAAAGACAAGTCCGCCACCAGCGGCGGCGCAACAGCATCCAAACCAGCCACCCCATCCCCCGCCGGAACAGGAGCACCAGGCGCCACCACCCCCGAAAGCGAACTGTTCAAAAGCCAAGGCAACGCCGCCATGGCGCGAAAAGACCACAAGGCCGCCATCGACCTCTACACCAAAGCCATCGCGATCGCCCCCTCGAACCCAATCTACCTCTCCAACCGCGCGGCCGCCTACAGCGCCAGCCACCAGCACGCGGAAGCCTGCACCGACGCCGAGATGGCCGTGGCCGCGGACCCGAAATACACGAAGGCGTGGTCGCGGCTGGGACTGGCGCGGTTCGTGATGGGGGATGCGAGGGGGAGCATGGAGGCTTATGGGAAGGGAATCGAGTATGAGGGGAGTGGAGGCAGCGAGGCGATGAAGAAGGGGTTCAAGACTGCGAAGGAGAAGGTGGAGGAGTTGGAGGGGGA
>JAABUV010000375.1_pt1 | contig 68273 bp, 58 predicted proteins | sample 5559971 | NCBI WGS metagenome assembly JAABUV01 (sample SAMN10711881, study PRJNA513362) | rock metagenome | isolation source: Antarctica rocks | place: Antarctica: Victoria Land, Knobhead nord | collected 2015-12-19 | reverse complement strand
GTCGTACCCCTAGTATAAGTACCGACGATATTCTTTATAACTATATTTACTAGGTTAATAAAGCTTTTAATAAGCTCCTCCTTTTTTATCTAACTCGCTTTTTTATAGCCTTCTTTATCTCTAAATCGTACTACTACTTCCCTTATCCTCTAAACGTCTAATTACTTAAGTGGCTAGCTACCTCGCGCCCCCTCTAGGCCCGGTCTTATCCTCAGGCCTAGGCTTTACTAGGACCTAGTCCTTATACTAGCCCTAGCTACCTAGGCCTATAACCCTCTACTATATCCTACTAACGTGTTTCTATCCCTCCCCGTTTTTTCTAGACGTGTTTCTAGCTTAGTAATACGTACTTCCGTAGCCTTAAAGCCTCCTATTATAATATAAAGGGCGACCTAGGTAACGCCCTATATCGCCTCTATTATCTCCCTAAACTAGAGACTCTAGATTACCTAGATTATATCCCTTACTTTTATAATAGACTCTATAATATTTTAACCTTCCTAGCCTTATCTCCCTTACTCTTTTTCCCTAATTTCCGGGGACTTTAGTAGTATTAGGGGTCCTATTATCGCGACCCTAAGAGCATTACCTCTTACTTCCCTCCTACTACCACTTCTACTACCTCCTCCGTCCCCTTCTCCCCTCTCGTCTCCTTCCCGTAAGTTCGTATATAACGCCTAGTACGTTACTTATAATCTTTACGCGTACGCTTATTCGCCCGTTATTACCGCTATTTAAAGAAAGAGTTATTATAATACTATATATAGTAGGTAATATAGATATATTAATAATATTTATTACCTTATAATTATATATTATATAGTTATATATAAAGATATTAGATTTTTAGAATAATATATCTAGAATATTATTATATCTACCTATCTAAATCTATTTAACCTAACTTTAGCTTAATCCTAGCTAAGTTAGGCTGTAATATTATTCTATTATAGCTTAAGGTAATAGGAAGTTACTCTATATATTCGTAGCTAGCTAGGGGCGGCGGGTTACGTAGGATACGTAACTTAAAACTAGCGGGCCGACTTTCTAAATTACTAATATATTTTAACCTTATAAACTAGCTATAATTAGTTTAAAGCTAGGAGTAAGTAGGGACCTACTATATTATATTCTTATTAGATCTTCTTTAACTTTTTAATTAAAAGGGTCTTTTTATTCTTAATAGATTTTATTAGATATTAGATACTAGATTCTATTAGCTTATAACTCTCTTCCTAGAGGGTAAGCTAGCTTATACTATATAGGTAATAAGTAATAGCTAGAGGTAACCTCTTTAATTACTTATTAAGAAAGATTAAGATTACCTAGTTTACTAAGCCTATTATATAGTTTATTTAACTACTTCTAGAATATTTCCTTATTTTTAATAATAGAGTATAGGTAGTTAAGAAGTTATTACTTAGCTTCTACTTAAAAAGACTTCTTCTTAGGTTCTAATAAGAGTTAATAGACGGCCTAAGTAGCCCCTATATTAGTATTACTAATTAGTTCTTAAAGGAATAGGGCTTTATATCCTAGAGTCCTCTTAGTTAATTATCTTATAATTATTAGTATTATAATATAGTCTTATTAATATACTATTTTTAAATACCTTATATTACCTAAGTTCTTCTAGATTCCTATAACTTCCTTAATCTACCTAGAAATATATTCTACTATACCTAGATAAGGTATAGCTCGTTTCCTAGCTACTACTAAGGATTTACCCTAGGCTACCTTTATAGATTTAGGTAAGTTAACTAGATTATTAAGGCCTAAATTATTCCTCCCTAATTTAATTTAGTTAGCTATCCTTACTAGGGTTATTCTAGAATCTAGGATTCTAGTAGATAGAGAGGCCCTTAATAAACGCTAGGTAGTCTTAGTACCTCGCTTAAAATCTTATAAAGTAGCTAGAAATATCTCTAGCTCTAGTTTAAACTACTAGGATTCTAGCTAGGCTAATCTTTTAAGATCTACTACTACTTTTAAGTTATATTAAGCTAGTCTAAGACTATTCTAAGTAAGATACTTAATAAGGTACTAATTAGGATAGTTAACTAGGTTTACTTATTTAGGTTCTATAAAGAGGAAATTATATAAGTAGAAGGTAAGAATAAGAGTATTATAATTAGTTATAATAATAGATTATACTAGGTTAAATAATATAGAGGGCTTTCTAGCTTTAGTTTTTAGAAGAAGGGTAGGGAATAGAATAAAGAAGAATAGAATTATTAAGGTTAAATAGAAATCTTTTAATAGGGTAATAGGATAGAATAGAGTAGAAGTAACTTTTATACCTTATAATCCCCTTAAGAATAGTTAATTACTAATAAATAGACCTAATCTAAATAAATAGCTTAGTATATCTATTTAGGATCTTCTAGTATTACTACTAGCTATTATATTACTAGCTAGAGCCTATATAAATAAGTAGGTTATAAAGCTTATCTTTTCTATATCCTTAGTCCTAAGGCTAAATACAGCTATCTAGCTTAGTTAGTCGTACTTCCCTACTATAACTATGATAGTAAACGTCTAGTTACTCCTATATACTATCTAGTATATAGATCTAGGTGAATTTTAGCCTAAGGCTATTATTAGTAATAAGAGGACCTATAAGATAATAAATAGACCCCTAGATCTAGAAGGTAGTTTAATTAACGTAGGTATTAATATTAGTTATACCCTCGCTAATAAAGGAGAGATAATTATTATAACTAATAATATTATCTAGAAATTCTTTACTATATATAGTCCTCCTTCTTATAAATTATCTATTAATAATAATATTATTTATATTACTAAGTAATATATTAATAAATTATACCCTAAGCTCTACCTCCTTTTAAGGCCCTTTAGGTAATAAGTTAATATTAGCTAGCTTATATAACTAGTTAGGGGATAGCTAATTATTCTTCCTACTATTATAGTATAGCTATTAACTATCCTCTAAGTTACTATATATAATTTTCTATAATAGTACGTTATAATAGGGGTATATATTACTAGTAGTATTAAATAGTTTATTAACCCGGTAAAGCTCTATATATCTTATTATATAGGGATCCCTATATACTTAATATCCCTAGCCTAGCGTCCGCTTCTAATATATATTATTCTACTACTAGTATAAGCCTTATTAAATAGAGGGCTAGTACTTAGTATTATCATCTTAATTAGCCTACTAGTAGGCGTACTAGTAACGCGTATCTAGATAATATTTAGGAGCTAGTAGAGGAGTAATTTCTTAGGGGGTCTCTTTAAAGATAGGGGGAGTAGGTTACTAAGGATTCCTAGGTAGAATAACTACTTAAATAGTTATATTAGTAGTTATTATATACTACTAGGGAGTAATACCCTTATTAAGGTTAGTATAAAGGCGAATCCCTAATAGTATATCTTAGGGGTAAGGTTATATTAACGTAATATCTATTAGGTTAGCCCTAAGGATTATAGATTAAACTTAGATACCTATATTAATTATCTTTAGGTATCTAGTATACCTTATACTATTACTCTTATAGGATTTAGCCCTCTTATTATTACTATTAAGGGTGTTATAGTCTAGCTTAGAAAGAGCTACCCGCTTAGAAGGTATTATAGGGGAGCTAGAGGAGCTTAGTTTAGAATAGGAAGGGTAATAGTAGGTAGTTTAAAGACAGCTAGTATAAGTTATATATAATAGATAATTAGAGGGAGTATTAAAATCTATAATATACTATTAAATAGTAATAATAGGTAGGAAGAAAAAATCCCTAATAGGATTAGTAGGCGCTAAGATATTAGACTATTATATAGAATTTAATAGGTAAATCTATTTATAATAATATATTTTTTAAGCTATTATACCGATTTTTATAATTTTTAAAGTAGTATATATATTAAAATAAGTTATATAACTTATTCTAATTAGAAAATATTATAGAGTATTAGTATATATATAAGTAGAATATAAAGAAATAATAGACTTTTAATATTTACTATAATTAACGCTAGTCCTAAGGAGGTAATTTAAGGGACTTTAAACTAATTAATAAGTTATAATAAGCTTAGGGTCTTAAATTACATATATTCTATTATAGTAAGAAGATACTATAACTATAAAGAAAAGTTCTATAAGAAATTAGATTATATAAGGTAGATTACTTAATATAATAATAGCTAACTAAACCTTAAGATATTATAGTATTATATAGATTATTAGTAAGGTATTATAAAAGTAGTAAAGATATTATATAATATCTTAAATAGTAAGTTTTATACTATATATTATAAATTACTTATTATCCTTATAAAATATCGAAGTTAATATCTATATAAAGTAAGAAATAGGTTCTAAGCCCTATAACTTAGTATATTTATATAGTTATACTAGGAATAGTAGTATATCAAGGTTATTAAGAGATAAGGCTACTATAAATAATATAAATACTTAAATAGGCTAGCTAGGTAATAGCTATAGTACGTCTATTATTATTTTAATTAAAGCTTATAGAATCTAATTATTAACCTAGTAAAGTATATAATATATAATACTAATATAGATTAAAAGAAGATTTAGTAGAACTAAGTATTAATTAGGCCTCTATATCTTTAGAGAATACTATACGCGTCTCTATTTTATACTAACTATAATTATATTATAATTCTAGACTTACTAATTATATAGTAGATTTATAGTACCTTATATTAAGAATTATAAGTTATTATAACGTCTTACTATTAGCCGGCTACTAAATAACTTGAAATAGACTTACTACGCAAGAGAATTAAAGAGTAAATTTGAAAACTAGGTCCTTAAATACGACCTTTAGTATCTACAGCCTTATAAAATCTTTTATAATAATCTTCGCTAAACTACTAGAATAAAGACTAGTAAGAGGGATAGTAAACTTAATTAAGTTAGATAGAGTTATATTAAGGAAGTTAGAGCTACTATTATTAAATATTATATTAGCTAATACGAGATTCTAGGCTAGTATAACTCCTACAGCGTCGTTAGAGTAAGGAGAAGAAATTCCTCTAATATAATAAAGAGGCGCTAATATTAATAGAGTAAGAGTTATAAGTCCTCTTAGGCCTAGTATATTATCGCGTATATAGTCCTTTATAGAAGTACTTAAATAGAGAGTAATAATAGAGAGTAGATAAGTTCTTATCCTAAATTCTAGTAACTAAGATATAATCTACTAGTAGATTATACTAATAAGAATATCTTATTAGAAGATAGGATATAGTACTCCTCTACTAATTAGCCGCGTTAATACTTAATTATATATATATAGAAATTCTTTGTAAACTCGTTCTAGATTTAATATAATATAACTATAATATAGAATTACTATAATCTCTGCGTTAGGTAATAGCTATAACTTAGTAGCTTATAGACTAGCTTATTTTAAGTCTAAAAACTATAATTAAGCCTATTATAGATTTACCTAATAGTATAAGGCTTAAGTCCTATATATATTATCTTATAAGATTAGCTTAATTAATTTTAATTAGGATAGTTAGATTATTAAAGAATCTCTCTCGAAGCTTTATAGTCTCGGCGCCGCTTTAGCTGGCGCTCTCACTTGTCATTTTTGGTACCGGGAAATGCCTTTTGCCGGGCCTTACATATGTAGCCTAGTGCATGCCGCCTCTACCAATAGCTTCGTCATGAATTCGGGCATTTTGACTCATAGATGAACCCCACATTGTCGGACGGTAAACTAACCAAACGAATATATTCCATGTACGAAATTCAAAGTAAAAGTTGTCCCCGGTTAAGATCTTCAACCTCATTCAGACTAAATACTCCTAGGATCAGCATATCCCCACCTGGCCCACCCGGCTCTACTAATAACCCCATCTTATTTGCAGATAAGTCGCTTCCTCCCACTTTCTTATCGCTCCGCTGTCCTACTAAAGCTAGATCCAGCCGAAGAGAGGTGGGCTGAGGTTGCATGGTGCCAGCAGTGCTGCATGGCCAAGCGAATTGATTCCAATCTTCTATTCAAAAGGCTGCGGTGCTCCCAGGCTCTGTGCACTTATCACAAAGGCTATGGTTGCCTACTTTCCTCGTTGGACTTTTCAATTTGTTGTCGCTTCTTCTCGCTCCCTTCAGGATACCCAAGCCCCGGGAGAAACAGAATCAATATGCTCGCACAAAATAAAGGGGCCTCAGAAAGTTATCGACTGTTGGATGTTGACTCACGACAGCAGCAAAGAAAAGTCACTGATGAGCAGGAATCTGCCTTTCAGGTTGGTCTAGATGACCAACCGCCTATTCAACCTCCAGGATGGATCAGTAAGCCTAGAAAATTGGGCAAGTCTAGGAAGTCACTGTCTCTGGACTTGGCGCTCAACATTCTCATGATGCTCATTCCACTACCATTCCTTGTCCTAGCCGCTGCAGTCGCTTTGGCCCATGGTAAACCAACCATGCCCTTCAAGACCGATGCCCTGCTTCAAGCTACAAAAACTGCAAGAGTCACTTTCACAGCTTTGCCGCAAGCATACTGACTCTTCTAGGCGTTAACTCTGTTCACGCTTTGTTTCGCGGCAGTGATCGGTCGAGCAGGGAAGAAAAACACTACATGGAGACTGGAAAGAGGCTGCGCATTAGGCCATTTGGAACAAGTGATGCAAAGCAGGACTCTAGTAGCGACTATTAGTACTCAGCTCTCATTGCGTGCCTTCGGATCTATAAGTGCATGCTTGCTTTCAATCTGGGCTCTATCACTATTGGGATTCCAGTCTTGTCTACGCATTTTATCGACTGGCTCGGTGCCCATAATAGTAGGCCAACCACTCATATATGTCGACACTATGGCAAATCAAATATTTCTCAGTGACACTGCCAGAACCACAAACGTCCTGAATCCGGTCTACGTCGCATCCATACTGAGCCCACCATCTGTCAAAAATAGCTCCATGGATTTGTGGGGCAATGTCAAGATACCGTATCTGTCAGACCTCAGCAATCTTAATAGTGGTGAATGGCTCCCGGTATTGGATAGGGTACCCGAATACTCGTCACTTCTAGGCATCCTTCTAGGTAGTATGGACTCAGGTAACACAACACTTTTACTCGAGTCAACCTACATAAGCTTAGACTGCTCGGCCCCTGCAAATGGTCTAGAAGCAAATATCGTCTACACCAGCGCAATCAATGAATCTACCATGCCTTCCATGCCTTCCATGCCTTATCTGAATGGGACTTTTTGGAGCCCGAACCTCACCTCCTTTGATATTGGCAGTGATGTGATTTTGCCACCCTGGATCGTGGCCACCGACGTCAGTATTCCAATCTGGGGCAGTTTCGAGTCCTTTAAGAATACCACAAATTTTGAGATCAATAATCTTGAGGTCAATAAATCAAGATTAGCATTCCAAAGTGCACGGAATGGCTCTTGGGGTTATGGTGACATTTCTAATGCAGTAAAGTCCAGCGATAGCTTCACAGTCGCTTACTGTGGTTTAAGTCAGATATACGTCGAATCGAATGTGACGTGCATCGCGAATGACGTTGCCCAAAACTGTAGGGTGACTGCTCAGCGTCCATCTCAACGATCCCACGCGTCATCGAATCTCACTATGTTAGCTTTCGAAGGTTTCTTTTGGCATTTAGTTCCAGCCTGGGTCGAAGCGACTGGCACCCTACACACGGCAAGAATGTCTTCTATTGCCGAGTATTATCTCCAGAACACTTCAACTTCATTCATCCTTGAGACTTTAGGATCAGGTGATCTTGGCGATTTAGCATTCTTGGGCAACGTGTCTGCTACCGACTTTAGTCATCGTCTAGGCCAACTTCTCAACACCTATCTGCTTGGTAGCCAGATTTGCATGGTTGTTTCTGGCGACCAATACAACACCTGGGACTCAGGATTCGGGCAATCCGGGCTCCTCACCACGGCGTACCTGACCCAAATTCACGAACTTTACGTGTGCTCATGGGGCTGGCTCACAGTCCTGATACTAGCAAGTCTAGTAATGCTTACGGCATCGCTTTTAGCAGTATGGTTTGAGTTTCACACTCGGATTCCGGACGTCCTAGGCTTTTGCTCTACCATCACGCGAGACGCTCCCTATCTGAAACTAACAGGCGGTAATACACTGGATGGCTTGGAGCGCACGCAAATGCTGAAGGATCTTAGACTTACGCTTGGAGTCGTTGATGGAGCTATTGATGAAGAGGGCGTTGAGCATATCGCGGTGGCGCCTGCTGGCAAGGCGAAGAGGCCTGTGAGGGGGAAGCTTTACGTGTAGGATTAGGCGGGTAGCAGTAAGTCCCTTCACGCATGCATGCAAGTGCCGCAGTACCGCTTGTCGTACCCAGGTTTGCCAGGAATTTCCTTCATTTTCCTGCGCACCTCTTTCTAACGACACAACCCGTCCGAACCCTCAGCACTACTCTATTCAGAAAGTCCCCTGCGAGACTTATGTATTCCGTGTGTATCATTCTTTATGAATTACGAGGTATTAAAGACAAGGAACTTTGTAATACTCTGTCGGAACTCCTGGATTTCAGACGGCCAGAATGGGGGATACCTATGCCGGTATTAGAACTATATTCATAAAATAGGAATTTATTACCTTTAAAGCGTATAGTGTTGGAATTCAGACCGGGTCAACCTCGGTAGTCACTAATCAGGACTAGTCAGGGGGCCTTGGCAGACTAATAGAGATTTCTCGTGATGGTTATTCCATTCTACATAGCTACATCCATCCATTAGTTATCATAATACTATTGCACTACACCCAAATCACGTGCAGATGACTCATTGACATCATACATTTCAACATATAGTACCTAATTATACCTCCTCTTACTTTATACGCTAGTATTCTCCGTAACAGTTACCTAACTCTGAAGAGACTAGCGCCATATCACCTGCTTTTTCACTGACAATTCCGTACGGTCGGTGACGAGGTAAGCATGAGAACAGTCATCAGCATCTTCGTTCAATATTATGACTGGCAATCTCGAGTCCTAACACAAGGTAGAAGGGGTTGGGTCGGAGAAGGTAATATCAAATGCCTCGGCGAAGACGCTAACGTGCCTATTGAGAGGCCAATCGCTCCATGCTCCATCGACTGTGGGTGAAGTAGGAGGGAGCCGTCGATTGTCTACCAAACACGGAAAATCCCAGTCAACACGCCTTCCCAATGCCGTTCCTCTTCCTCGAGCTCCCCGGCGAAATCCGCAACCAGATACTCCGTCTGCTCCTAACGCACAACACCCCCATCGTCACCCGATCCGCCAACCAACTGGCACCCCCAAGGCCCACAAACCTTCGACTGTGTCCCAATATCCTTCTGACCTCATGGCGTACCCATCACGAAGGCCTCTCCATCCTCTACGGCGAGAACACCTTTCAAGCCCATCCCAGCTATCTCACGTCCATGCTCTTCGCCATGGATCCCTCTCGTCCGGTCATCTTCTGTGCGGCGATGATTCGCAGGTTCCATATCCGTGTGAGGCTGGATTGCGATCCTTACTACGACGCTGAAGCCGTCAAGAGGGTTTTCTCAGGCGCAGATTCACTGGAGGTGGAGATCTTCAGGTCCAGCTGGGGGCTTGGTGGCTACGATGCATTGGAGGGCTATATGGGTGTTCGGGGCGTAAGGAAGGTGAGGGTTCATGGGAGTGTTGGGGTGAGATTTGCGGAGTGGTTGCAAGGGGTCATGCAATCACCTGAGGGAAGAGTGATCGGGGAATATGAGCACGACGAGAGCATTGGCTGGGTGGGGGAAACAAAGCCGCTCCGGAACCAGGATCGGTGATTTTAGAGCGAATGCCATCCCTTCAATGCGATTTCAAGGTACTGTTTTTCAAATGATTGCTAAAGCTGTGCCACACAATATTGATGAACTCTACTGCGTTGAGGTAATCTCGGTAGGCGAAGATATACCCTCCTTCTGTGCATCTCTCTCCTCTCTCCTCTCTCCTCGATGCAGCTAAAGATGATATCCGTGCTACAAGCTTTCAAGCCTAGTCGCGCCCTCAGATCATGCTTCACTCATTGATAGTAACGAGACACATCTTGCTCTCTCGGTGTTGACTCTTGAGGTGCTAGAGCGAAGGGACCGGCTGCTTCCGGGCCAAGTACCAACCTGAGGCAAGGTAGACCAAATCGCGGCTTTCTACAGTCTTGATCTGCTGGAGGGCGCTTTTCGTAGTACCTCTGACAGATTTCGACAGCAGGTAGTGAGTGAAGACAACAGCGGAAAGTGCCGCAACGATCCAGTCGAACTGCGTGAAGAGGTAATAGCCTTCTAAGAGTACTTGATATTTGGGAGGAAGAATTGTTGAAGTCAAGGTAGCGTCCATTGGTTGTCTGGAAACATAATCGACTTTGCCCGGCGAGGGGATGAATAGACGTGCCAATGCCGTATCTGGGTTTGTTGATCTCAGGGAGCCGATGATGGTAAATATGTGGACAGCAGCAGCAATTGTTCCAGCCATGATAAAGGATGCCACGATCTATGGCGTGTCAACATTGGGATCCTGGCTGTCCTGCTTCGATACGAGTCCATGACCTGGCATCATCAACGCGACACTGGCTACACAGATCATAACCATTAGGAATGGCGCCCCTTGGAAAACAGCATTGTATTCCTGATGCTGCCAGGTGTTGCACTTGAGCCAAGTTGGCACAAACAGGAACAGAGGGAATAACACTGTGGGCAGTGTAGCGATGAACAATGCGATGGCCTCGTTCACAGCTCCGTGGGATCGCGAGTGGTGGTTTTGCTCTGTGTAAGGCAGTAGAAATAGAATGGTTGAACCAGGGCCGGGCCCATAGCGTTCCATAGGATCACAAACGGGAGGAGGCTACGAACGAACCGCTGCTGGCAAAGTCCAAACTGAGCAGTTTCGACATTCCCTGAAAGGCAGTGGGTGGACTCACTGTCTTAAGGCTAGATTTCGGACGCCGCGACGACGACTCTCGATAAAAATCCAAACGTTCGGACACGAAAGCACAAATTTCAGGTCGAAGAATAGAAGCCTTGGCCCTGCCGAGATACTGTTGGAAAGAGGTTCATGAAAGGCAGTGAGAAAGGTTAGACGGTCGTCGAGTAAGGAGATACCAGTGTATTTGGAACGCAAGCTGCGGCCGTCAGGGAAGAAACCCTTCTTGATAACAGCGTCCATGTTGTCTAGAGTGCCATTGAAGAACGAGAGGCCCCATACCAGGCAGTATGCCAGGCCACCGAGGACCAGGACCTGGTTTGGCGAAGTGCTTCCCATCATTCGACGGCTTTCTCCTTGATATCCGGCTTTGGGCTTCTCGAGTTACTTTATCTATTCCAATATATGATCTAATGTAGGCTTACATAAAGAGTGAGGAAATCTCAAAGCGGATTGGACGACCCCTTCGAACCATGGAACTGGTCGCTGTGAGCGGCCAGCCAGCTGCTGCTACTTTGGGCATGGAAGGAAGGATTGTCGATATCAAACCCGGAAATGCTCACACTTGGCCATTAGATCCCGCCTACAGCGCCCAATCAAAGGTCGGCCTCGAAGCATTGGTAGGTTGCACAAAGTGGTAGGGCAGTAGTTTATGTAGACCTACCAGGCAACAGCGGGATTTTCCTAGCTCCGATGCGGGCACCTCCCCACGCGGTGAGTAAAATAGTTCGGACACTTTTGTCTGAGATTCCTACCCAAAGTGTCCGAATTATATTGCTCACCTCGTGCTCCCCTTTCCTTCGCTCTCCCATCTTTCGTCCTCGAACAGAACGATAGCACATCCAGTGTTGAGTGGATGAATTGACGACTTGATCGATTGGTGGATGTACGAATGGACAATCTTTTGCATAGGTGGATCAATGGGCATGAATTCCTCAATTCTAATCTACCTCAGAGCTTACTGTATACAACAGTAGGCCATTCCCCAGTAGCCGGTTGGAAAGCGCCTCTAAAATGGATTCCCTTGTCCATGTCGTATCGAAGATCAACAACCAAGAACATGCTACTTTCACTGTCCAGACACCGGACTCACCCGCTGTAGAGCTGCCCCCCTCGTCCATTCGTATCCGCACTTTGCTCGTCAGCCTTACCTCGAACAATCTCAGCTACGCTCGAGGAGGCCATTTTCTGCACTGGTGCGTAATCCAGCGACCTTTGGCACTTGCAAATGGTTCTGGCATGGTCGATCTAAATTCGTAGCGCTATTCATTGACCTTAGTAATATCTTAGGTGGGACACCTATCACGTTCCTATCAACGCTCCAGCCCCTTACAATGATATCTCAACTTGGGGTATCGTGCCAGCGTGGGGCTATGCCGTCGTCCTTGAAAGCTCCACCTCGATGCCGCCGGGGACCGTCATATGGGGTTTCTGGCCTACATCAACCTCACCCACCAACCTCCGACTCAAAGCGACCGAACCAAAGGGGCACTGGATCGAAATTAGCGACCGTCGTCAAAAACTCATGAGCTACTATAATCGCTATATCGAACAGTCCCTAAACCCTGTCTCGCTTTCCTCGCCCACTTTCGCAGAACATGACTTGGAGCGCATGGCTTGGAATGCTCTCTTTCGCGGTGTCTGGGAGGGCGCTCATCTTCTCTGCCAGCACGTCTTCTCACCCAACCCTCATTTGCATCCACCAATCCATCCATTAGGCTCAGATATCAGCTGGACCGCTGCGGATGCGGACCTCTCGTCTGCAATACTCATCACTCTGTCTGCGTCATCTAAAACCACTCGTTCATTCGCGTACCATCTAGCCCAGAGACCAAAATCATCGGGACCATTGGCGCTGCTTCAAGTCACCTCCTCACCAGAGCCCATCTCAAAGGCAGCAGACAACTTGCAGTCATCCTTTGAAACGCGAACAACATCTTACTCTGAAACTTCCGATTCTTTAGAATGGATGGCCGGATTGAAAGCATCTAGAATCGTCATAGTGGATTGTGGTGCACGTGCCGAGACACTAGACCAGCTGCTCGATTCCATCAAGGATCATAGTACGCTCCAGTCTTTGAAGATGGTTATCGTTCAAGTTGGTGATCAGCAGAAGGCAAGTCCCACGGCTCTCCCCGTACCTTCGCCGAAAGCTATGGCTTACAGTTGAGCGCCAGGTCTACACCGACGAAGAGCAAACGGCAACGAGAGAGGCAATGGTCAGGCTCGGCAAAGTTCAGTTCAATACATCAGGCGTCCAAGACAGAGTAACGGGCTCTGTTGGTGCAAATGCCTATTTCGAATCTGTGGAATCGCTATGGGACCAGTGGTTACGTACTCGTCAGCGTAGTATGCCAGATGTAAAGATCATCTGGGGCAAAGGCGTCTCTGGAGTTGGTGGGATTGAGGGGGGCTGGACAAGGCTCTGTGAAGGGCGCGTCGCGCCTGGAGAAGCCTTGGTATATCAGATGTAGAAGTCTTTTAGATGATTTGCATTCGCTGATATTGATGGCATTCATATAATTGGAATTTTTAAGTTACTTGTTTACCTAGAAAGACAGGAAGCAGAAAGCAAGCTTCTATTCAATGTCAAGCCAGAAGGACACCAATATTTTGACCGATTTCCCACAAGACAGGCGCAAGTCAGTAACAAGCTACGTGAGGACGAAGAATTTCCCCTTCAAAGCAAGAATCACTCTCGTGGTGCTTGACTCGATCGCGAATTTCGAGACATGTTCCCCCCCGGGGAATTCACGGAGCAACTAGGTTGTTGATTACACATGAGACGAGGTGCATGTGAAGAGTATGGGAAGAAGAGATATTGTTACCCATTCCCACAACAGCTATTGGTTCCAACTGCTCACTCAGTGGCTTTTCTGAAGTCCCGGGAAATCAAGGCCCCGCATAAGTGGCATCGTTAACGATCTGCTGAGCACATGGTACAGGATTGTTGGCCAAATTGACGTCGGATGAACTAGGCATCGAGCTTCCCATGATGAAAGGCATCCTGTTTGCTGGAGTCTAACACGCCTCCGCTCCCCCGGAGGCCTGAATTGGACCTGTAGGTGGTGGACCGGCAGAATTTGCAGACGGGCGCTGATACGTTGGTGATAATGATCCGTCTTCGTTACCACTATTTTTGTGCTCTTAGCGCTCATACAATCCAAGGGCCAGGGCGGTCTTAGGCCTTCATCATTGATAGTGCATCCGAGGGTGATGGGAGCATATGTCGTTCGCTGCAGAAGGAACAAGTGGCCGCATGCAGGTTTGGTCGACCAAGCTGCGTATTGACAAGATTACATTCGGACCCGGAGTGGAGTATGTTATATAGGCTTTGGAAAGATAGAAACGCACGCAGTAGACATATAATTTTCAGGAGAGCTTGAGAATGAGCGGTAATCTCGCTACTATTAGTTGCACACTATTGGGACTATAGACTTCTAATCTGGGTTGGTTTCCATTGTGTCTTTTTCTGGTAGCGCCAACAAGAATCGCATCTAATGGAAAGTCTGTAATTCTATTACTATAGATACGGTCGGTCCCATAGCGGAAAGCGTAATGCTTCGTGATATGGTAACAGCGGTGATTCAGCCGTACAAGTCGGGTCTCTTCACCATCTTCCCTGGCTTTATCTTAGCGTCGCCACTTCATGAGCAGGAACAGCGAAGCCGATGGGGAGGCGTATGAGCGTGTAAATGGCGTGCCTGGACAAGTCATGGAACGTTTCAACATTGTTGTCGTCGGTGCTGTATTTGGATTTCCGGCTTGGTAGCGGCTTCAGATTAGCCGCGCGCCTCAGCGGCAACTATTCTAGTACAGACGTCCAATCGTCTTCTGCCATCTGAATTATCTTCGATCTCAAAGGACCGCATGCTAATAACTATCCCTTCGCTGACACTGAGACACTCGCTCCCAATAACGATCTGCCCATCATCAGCAATGGCTCGTCAATCTGAGGTTCATCAAGCTGAAGAAATTTAGAATCTTTGTGCGCAGATCAGCCATTTCATCTTCAAACGGTCTGCCTATACCATGGCAGAGGGAGGAGTCTTCCTTAACGGCTGCCATTCATTGCCAAGATATATCGGATGAGGAAAAGGAAAATGTATCATATGATCATAACATCTTGACTATATTCGATCAAAGCAGCGGTAATCTCTATGAATATAACCTTGGTACAGGTCCTTATTATATATGGGTGTCAGAAGATAAGTCAACTGAGTACCTGTCTACATCCCGAATCTGGGTACATAACGGGGGCGAAATATATTTGTCTAGTGCTAAGGAGTTGCAAGTATCTTGATTACGCTTAGTAAATGCTCCTGGATGGATGGATCGTGGTCCTCAGGTCCTGTACGCCTACGCGAAGATACTGGTCCAGCCTGCTATACTAGTATTTTGCAGCTCTCCTGCGGTCCACTAGTCTATGGTTCTTTCGTATAAGTTGCTAGGCGATATGCTATACGATAGCCTGTTACCAATAAGCTTGTGAGAAAGGTAATGCTTTGAGGGGATTAAGCCACCGCTGATAAAACAGCAAGTACATATCCGCTGCGTGGAAGAGCACCTCATGTCGCAAAAGTCGAAAAATCCATACTTGGTAGAGGACTAAAGTTTCGATCTCCCGTTGTTACTGGCACCCTGGCGTAACGGCGGCGTCGCGGACAGCGATAAGTCGTGAGTTTTCAACCAAGCTTACACTACTGGGGGCCTTCTCAAACCTACATGTTCCCCATGGCTTTAGCCGATCCAAAAGCGACACATTGCCAGATGGATGGATTGTGAATCGTGGTCTCGATCACGCTAGAACACCATGTCGCGATCGGCTTCAATTCGCACGCTGTATGCTCAGCCGGGAGTGATTATCACGTCTCATTGTAATCTCTGTGAATGGTGCTGAAAGAAGGACGCTGTCATTCTCGGCATGCGAAAAAGAAAAGAAATTGACCAATGAAACACTGCGTGCAATCGCAAATCAAAGCATGAGGTTTTATTCCCGCTTGATCACCTTCTATCAAACGATCTCATGAGTATTTATGATGATGCTTTGTTTCCTTGTTCAGTTCTGAATGTCGTGGGAATAGAACATGGTCGATGCGTGATCACTATCGCTGTCATTAATCACCGTACGTCAGGTCTAGTGACTATGATCAACGACTTGTCCTTATGAGTGTAGGTGGTACGGAAAAGGGGCTTGATCAGGCTCCCGGAGATACGAGAGTTGACATCGAGAATTTTGTGAAGAGTGAGTCAATTCGTAATACATTCAGAACGGAAGGACAATGGAGGCGGATGGTAGATATCAGGGATAAGACCATTCCTGCCTACAAGACCATACCCTAACCAGCTTTCAGAAACTCGGGTTTTGTGATACCATTCAATGTGGAATAGGTCATTTACCCTAGTACTCAGGCAGCCGGCCTTTCATTAAAGGCATCGTTTTAGTAGCTGTGAATGAGGCTGACATGTTGCTCTATATCTTACTCTGTTATCCGGAATTTGTCACTCATCGCCACTAATGTTTGCATGCTTGAAGTACTTCATCCCCACCCAGGCAATCGTGACCCAGACCCATGCCATGACAGTCGTAAGAATGATCAAAGCAGGATAGTACCCAACCACCGGTAACGTGGGATCGTCCTCAAGCTCTGGCGGCGCATACGGCGTTTCTCCCACATCCCACGCCCAACTCCACACTTCAAAACAGCTGCCCATTCCCACAACAAATACGATCCAAGTCACTATGAGAATGATCCAACCCCACCAACGTGTCTCGGAATAGTCCCATTCCGACGGAGCCGGAGAAGGCACTGTAGGTGGGAGTGAGGCAAGTGGAGACGAGCGCGAACTTGTAATTTGACGTACAGGAAGAGGCCGGGCCTGGGGCGGGAAGTAGCTGTCCGAAGGCTTACTAGGCAGAAGAGGGATACTTATGGATGTAGATGAATTCAGAGAATCTTCGTCGTCCGTAGTCGAGGCTGTAGAATTGGCAGTTGTAGGACGCTGTAAATTCGCATAGACTTGCCTTTCGCTGCCTTGTGCCAGAATCTTAGACGGGTCGCCATGCACTGGATGCGTGACCATAGGCACTGGAGGTGGGACACTTGATATTGGACGAGGTGTTGGCATATCGAACGGACTCAGAGGGGCAGGAGAGGCACCAGGATCCTTGTAAGAGCTATTGTACAATACGGTCGTATCGACTGGCTCTGGCTGGGAATTCCTCAATACTTTATCTGCTGTGCCCAGCTTGCCTCCACCTAGAATGGCGGTCTTGCGCAGGGACCCTGTCCGTCTTCGAACACTCTTTTGCCCCACGGCCATTGCCATAGCAGTTGAAGCGGCGACTATAGCAGGAGATGGCTCGTTGGTAGGAGAAGCTGCGGTATGGTCTGAGGAGCGATGAAACAGGAATGAAGAGAGGCTGCCTGAGAGACTTCTCCCGTGGCCAGTTGCCGAACGAGTTGCATGGCTCCTTTCTCGAGTATGCTTGGTCTCTGGCTCAGGACTGCTTGCTTCAGCGCTGGCATCGTTGCTCGAGACGGTACTGCGGCCATCCTCCATGCCTGTTTCCTCCACAACCTATCAAGATCTGCTAGTGCTTCACTCTTCGATGCCAATTCTTAAAGCTGACTATCCGATCCTCCATCACGTACGGAGGATACAAGCTTGTCATGCGTATTGGCTTCTCGCAGACAACGCCGGCACAGAGACACAACCAGTTCAAGAGACTGTATCACGCAGAAACGGAATTGGGCGAGAACTCCTGCTACTGTGTAGAATAGCCTTGGCAAACCCTTCCGAAATCTCGGAACAAAGCGCCGGACACCCCGGTATATTCTATGCCAAGCCCCAGATGTGCTCCTAAACGTTGAAACAAAGGTCATCCTAGATCAGCATACCATCGAACATCGAGCTGTGCTAGATGCAAGCAACGGCTTTGTAGAGCCGCAGGACAAAGGCATGCAATTCCTATCGTGACAATCGCCTCATGATCATGGACGATAGGCCCATACCCCTGCCTCCGCGCACCCCTACTCCACCACCAGATCTGGACCAGTTCCAGAATTCTCCTACGAAGTCATTCTTCGACCCCACCTCTTTGTCGCCCATGGATGAGAATTTTCCAATGACACGATATGGATCTATATCCTCACCGGGCTTTCAGAGCACCACGCTTCCCCTTGGTTTGGCCGACATGAACTCGCTAGCAAGTCCCGTGTCTCTCGACAGTAACGCGAGCTGTAGGAGCAGTCTTCCTGTGGAGGACTCGAAGGGCGTGTTCAACTTCCAGCCTCTTTCCTTGCCTAAAGTATCGGTCACGAAATCGGTAAGGAAACCCCGAGGAGTGAAATGTGAAACAAAGCTGATGGGATTGGGTAGAATGTTGGTCAAAGAAGAGGTCACAAGTATAAACACAGCAGTGTCTCCCATTTCAACTTCCTAGAGCCTGAACCTCGCGCCCCTTTGGCCCTTCCCAACTCCCTGCCGGTCCCTACACTGAAAGAATGTCGAAAGTCAATGTCTCGAGATCAAAATATTCGCTTCTACTGGTCTATAGGCCACATGTGCGTCGCAGCCTACATTCTCTGGAGCGCGGAAGGATCTCTGGCCCTCACAGCCCTCTCACATCTCATCCTCTTCGACTCCTTAGGCGCCATGCTCTGCGTCGTCGTTGACATCCTGGGCAATTTCGAAGTGTGGAAACGCTCCTCGATACGGCACCCCTTCGGTCTCGAACGCGCAGAGGTCCTGGCCGGATTCGCCATGTCGGTCCTCCTTCTCTTCATGGGTATAGACCTCATCTCCCATAATCTCCAACATCACCTCGAAAATCTAGGCGATCACGAAGCACACCACACCCACGACCACGAGCGCGTCTCTGCTGGCGAGGTCGATTTTGCAGCCCTCCTCGCCGTCGTTGCCACATTAATCTCCGCTCTCGCCCTCAAAAATCACGCTCGAATAGGCAAGGCTTTACGATTTGCCTGGATCGAATCTCTACCATCTGTACTCGCCAATCCGTCCCATTTCCTCACCATATCTTGCAGTCTCCTCTTACTACTCCTACCCCTCCTAAGCATAAACATCTACGTCTGGCTCGACCGCGCCCTCTCCCTCACCATCGCCATCAGCATGTGCGTCCTCGGCTTCCGCCTCGTGCGAACCCTAGGCTTCATGCTCCTCATGTCCTACGACAACACCGACGACGTGAACGACATCATGCGCGACATCGAATCGGACCCCTCCGTCACGGCGATCGAAGGGGCCAAGTTCTGGCAGGTGCATTATGGGCTGTGTATGGCCTGTCTGACGCTCAGGGTCCGAGGGACTGAGGAGGGACTGGGCAGGTTGAGGGATAAGGTGTGCAGTTTGGTCCGAGGGAGATTGGGAGGCGGATATGGGGCTGGAGGCCAGAGGTGGGAGGTCAATGTGCAGTTTGATTTAGATCGGTTCTAGTGGATTGCATATGAAGACTTTGACGCTGGCGGTCAGGTCGAGCGAACAAATGGATGATACCCCTGAGCTATAGCATTTGCAACATTTTCGAGGAGATATTGTTGTGTAGATAGACGTATAACAACACTTGCATCAATATTGACTTATGGGTATCGAACGCTAATTCTTCCATGACGGCAACTCTATCCACTTGGAGATTTCGTCCTCTCCATTCAACCAGCCATACCAGGTGCTTTTCTTTGTTTAATGCCGGCTCACCCACTCCTCACGTCCTCAAACCTTCCAATTTCTCCCTCAAAACCTCCTCAGCCCCACCATGACGAGCGTCATTGCTTTCCGCATTACCCGCTACTAAACTCTGCGTAACCCCAGGCGCATGGCTCACCAGCCCTTTGCTGACTGCAAAATTGTTCGATCGGGAGTATGAAGGGCTCTGGTTGTAATATTCATCGATGATAGGATGGATCAGGACTGTCTGCTTGTGGATCGTAATGGTAGAATTCGTGGGCACCGTGACCCAGTTGTCTGCGCATCGATATCGTTAGGGACGTTTACATCATAGTTGGATATTTAGGGGGAAGGGGTGATTTGAGAGCCTACCTCGTTCGAACGTCAATGGCTCGGAGGCTACAAGCACGATATCTGCGCCTTTGTCTCTCCGCTCCATCTTGTACTGTCCCTTGCCGCCTTCCTGCTTCCAGTTCGTGCCAGATGAGAAGTAGAGGGATGCGGCTTCGTCGGTGACGCTGCTGACGTATCTGGTGCACACCACGCTGTGTCCATCCGCCACGGCGAAATTGAGAAGGCTCCGTTTATCGCTTGTTTCCGTCCTCTCTTCTGACGGTGCGGTGTCGACAAACTGGTTTATACGCTTGATGGTCTGTAGCATTGCTTTCCGGAGCACGGTATGCCCGAATCCACTGGTCGCGTATTGCTCATTATCTGGGTCGTATCCTGATTTCTCCAAGCAATCCAGGAAGAGAGCGAAGGCCCATTCGCTATCCGTGCTTCCCTGCACCCCCAAAAACCACTTCTCACCCACGCTCAATGCCACGGCTCGTTTCACGTGGCGCCAGCAGGCTATGTTGCCGTTGTGCATGAACATGAGACTGCCGTGGGTGAAGGGATGGCAGTTGGAGTCTGAGAGGGTGCCTTCGGTTGTGGCGCGGACGTGGGCGAAGATCAGGGACGAGGTCGTTTTGGCCGCGAGACGAGAGAGGTTGATGCAGTTCCAAGCTGGGGTGGTGGAGGTGAAGATGCAGGGCGATGGGCCCAGAGAGGGAGGGGTGTAATAGCCTATACCGAAGCCGTCGCCGTTGTGGGGCCGGCGGTGATCCTGGAGGAAGGGATCGTAGATTAGATGGACGCCCTATGGAGAGGACTGGAAAGGCACGTACCAGACGCAGCCGGGAGTCGTAGGATTGCGTGAGGATAGAGTGCTGAGGCTCCAGAATAAGCTTGGAGAGGAGGATCTCGTCTTTACCTTTGTAGACCTGAGATGTGTTAAGCCATGCAGATATTCAGCTTCTTTGATGATGTGAGTGATATCCATACCAAAAATCTGCACATTTCTGCCGATGGTCTTCAATACGCTAAGGATCAAGAACTTCGCCCAGGCCCGAGGTACTTCGCCTCTTTCAAAAAATCATTCACTCCACTATGGCATATGGTGTTTACCTTAGCACGTACTCTGGGCGCCAGCCTTCGAGGGCAATTGCCGTTCAGCTACGCTCGCTATCCAGAGCGGACAAAGGAATGAGAACATAAGCCGCGGCGCTCGGAAGGGACCATTTAAACGGAACCATTTGAGGACTCTTCTATGGCTGCAATAGATACGACTTCGCCCACTTATATAGAACAGGAAACAAAGTGTGAATGAGGTTTTCAGGTATTCATTTTGTGATGCGGTAGGTGGGCTGCTACCCAGACTGATAGTTCTAGGTCTCTGCAGGAGTGAACCTCGCGATCCCAAATCCTTGCAGCGATGAGACAGACAACGTCGTGCGAAAAATAACAGACCAATATGAGACAGCAGCAGAGACTTAGAAGAGTTCACCCCCTTCTAGTCTAAACTTACTTCTGGTCCACGCCCTCTTATGCTATAACGGCCGACTGTTTCAGCTTATTTCCGCTATAAATACTATAGAAAACCTTAGACTGAACAGATCTTACAGCAAAATGTTTTATAAAATAAGCCTGGTTAAGCATCTATAACAGCGAACGTCAAGGGGTAACCTAGCACGCTGGAGCTAAACCCGGGGCTCGAAAGTTCTGGGCCGCTAGCCACTTAGGGCTGGACCAGAAGTAAGTTTGGACCAGAAGGGGGTGAACTCTTCTATTACAAGAGATATATAAGCGCTAGGTACTCTGTACGGAGAGATACCAATGTCCTAATTGTTCCGCGAATGAGGCATTCTGCACGTGACTTGGCTTTTGCTCCTATCAATGTGCCTTGGGAACAGTCTGTTATCTACAGATTACTACCTCTGGAGTAGAGTCTCGCAGATCGTGACTGTGTAGTCCACAAGCCTCATTGTAACGCGTACAAATCTCCTTCCTCTCTTGCTTTCAGTGTGGCGCCGAGATATATGCGTGACTCGCAGATCAGTATCGCGTCGACCTTTTGGCGTGGTGGAGCGCAACGCCAATACTTTCCGCCCGAAGAAATGACGACACGTTGGCTAATGAGATATGGAGTCCTCCTGCTGACCCTTACACACTGTGCAATGGATGCTGTAGCGAGGTGATCTAGCAGGGAATGATGTTTCTTCACGGTCGATGGTGCTCTACCTCACTGCGTACTTCAAGAACCAAAGCATTGTACCGTATTAGTTCCAAGCAGACAAACGCGTAGAACTACGAGGCTAGACCGTATTGATCGGAAAGCAATTTCACTGAGTGACGTAAACGGTAGCGGCTTCCGACGAGAGAGCTTGAAACGGTGTAAAATGTAAAACCGGCGCGCATAAGGGGGCCAGGAAATTGCGATATCAGAGTGGACAGCCAATGAGATGACGGCATTGGGTGACTGAGCTCCTGCCGCTTCAAGGGAGCGGAAGAGGCATCTCCGGTCCTTCCTTGTTTTGCCCCAAATATTCCAGAAACCACTGGTTCACATTTCTACATCACCGTCTCCTCAACCTCCCCATCCTTCTATCATCATCATTGAAGATACCCATACCCTTTCTTCCATCTTAATTGCATTTCATTCTTCTCCTGCTAGTACTCTACCAGGAGACGTGCAACCTTACCCACCCCCTAATTATACTTGATACCCGTTGTCGCACGACAACGCCCGTCTTTCGTCATGTCTGTTGTAAGTCATTCCCAACCCTTCCCTGCATACTGTCCAAGTCCTCATAACCGTTCATTCAGAATCGTCCGACCAATGTCGCCCAGAAGGAGGCCGATGTCAACCAGAAACTCCAGCTCTATGGCATCTACTCAGGTATGCTCGGCTCGTCGCATAAAACCTCGAGGTTGCCATGCTTTTCACCTGATAGTGGCTGACTTTTATCATCTCAAGCCTTTGCCAATGGCAAAGTACCATCAGTAAGTAGAGGTCTATCAATTGTAAGGAATATCCACAGGTTGTTAACCTTGCTTTAATAGAACAAACAAATCGATGTCGCCATGAACTCTGCCCTCGCCTCCAAAGCTTTATCAAGTCCATCACCTAAGTTATCGGAAGAAGGACGTCATCTCGTCACTGACCTGAGGGATGTCATTGAGCAAGCAAAGATCCTTCTCTTGACCAAGAACGAAGGCAATCTGCTGCAAGATTTCATCTACCAAACCGGCCAGATTTCGGGCGGCCAATCTAAGCTTCCTGGGGCACCAATTGACAAAGGCACTGCTCAACAACACGGCAACCAGGCTCTGGATGGACTGAGAACACTGGGCACGCTCGTGCTCTCCAACGGTCAATTTCGAAAGCTTTGTGAGTGTCTCTTCTCGCCACCTTGAAATGGATTGCTAATTCCTTCCAAGTGAGTGACGCTAGTGTTCTTCTTCGTGACATCGCTGGTGATGCAGCGCAGAAGACTGCCACTAGAATAAACCCATCGGACGATCGATTGAATCAGATCGACGAGCCAGCAGACGACAACACCTGGCACGATGTCCCCAACCTATCAGCTGCAAATTTGAAATCTCAGGCCAGGGATCAGTACAACAAGCAAAAGCCTATGTCACGCAACGATCTAAAGAATGCTGCTGGCGATGCCACCCAGACCGCCCACCCGTCAGGGTCCCGGGATCCAGCAGATGCTGCTCAGCTCGAAGCGGACTCTCGCAATCAGGGCACCGATTCAGGAATGGATCCCCGAGCTGGTGCCAATCAAGCGCTTGGCAATCTCCGTGGAACCGCTTCCCAGAACATTCCCGACGAAACAAAGGAGCAGGCTCGCGACACCAAGAACAGGACACAAGACTACATGAGGAGCAAAATCCCAAAAGAGCGCCGCGATCAAACAATTTTCCGCTTGAAAAAGATGATTGTAGAGATCCAGAGCCACTCTGACTGTAAGTGATAATACTTGGATTTATGGTGATGATTCTAATACTTCTCCAGACCAGCAGGCTATCGAGACTTTGCTTTCACTTGCGGAAGAATATGGGGGGCATGGCAAGAATTTTAGCCAACAGGGTGCTGGAACCGTAAAAGGTGCACATAGCGACACCAACCTCACCTCTGCTGAGACTGACCTCAAGGTTTGTTTAGGGCTCATATCTGAAAACAGCGGTATGCTGACTTCAGTCAAGACTTTACTTGAACGATTTGCCAACTCGACCTCTGCCGATGATCTCATCGAATCAATCAACACTGTCTACCGCGACGCTGATAAAGACCCCGAGCTTAAGGGCTGGTTCAAGTCTGTTGACCGCTACGTCCGCAAATGCTTGAAGGAATCAGGCTTTATTATGCAAGATTCTGCAACCGAAGAATGGAATAAGCTTTCCGATAAGGGTAACTTCCTTCTCAAGGACCGTTACAAGAATCACACCAACCGGGTCCTTGACGAGTTCAAATTCTTTGGTCTACAATTTGACGAGGATGCGCAAAACAAGCGCTTCGCTGCATCAATGCAGAAGCTCTTTAACGATCTTGGTAATGACCAGAACGGCAAGCCCACCTTCAAGCCTCACCTACTCAAGGATCTTAGCAATGTCATTGTCCCGGGCACGTTCGAAAGTGTGCGTTACGTACCTGTTCCTCGCATTGAGTACTCAGATCCCATGGTGGATATGATTGTTGAGAACCTGGTCATCGAGAGCGACAATCTCGCACCCAATGCATTCGAATTCGCCAGTGACAACTACTTCCGATGGGGACGTAAGACTGTTTCCAATAGCAACAAGAACAAGGTCATGGTCTCTGTCTCGGGTGTGCAGATGGACTTGAAAGACGTAAGCTACTACGTCCATAAGAAGCAAGGTTTCCCGTCGCTCAAAGACACTGGCGTCATGGATATCTTCATGGGTGGCTCTGGCTTCAGCTTCAAGATTGCCATGGAAACTGCCGACAAGTCTGACCGTCAACATTTCTTCAAGATTAACACCGTTACTGTTGACATCAAGAGCCTGACCATCAAATTGAAGCAATCCAAGCACAAGACTCTATTCAACCTTTTCCGACCGTTGATGTTCGCCATTCTCCGACCCGCTGTCGGGAAGGTCCTTCAAAAGTTGATCAAGGACCAGGTTCACAACCTGGACGCCAAAGCTTATGCCGTTTACCAGGAGGCTGAGCGTGCTGGACGTGCTGCGCAGAACGATCCCGAGAATGCACCCAATATTTACAGCCGTTATGTAAACGCTGCGCAGAAGACCTTCACTGAAAAGCAGCAGAAGGCTCAAAATGCTGCCGCGGACAAGAAGGCCAACGTTGCGATGACCCAGATGGACTCGATTTTCCCCCAGATCAAGCTTCCAGGTGGTATATCCACCAAGGCAACCGAATATAAACAACTTGCGGCCAAGGGTGACAAATGGGAATCGCCTATCTTTGGTATTGGATCTGCTGCCGAGACTAGAAATCTTCCTCGTGTCAACCCTGTCAGCCGCAAGCATCACAATGTCTCACAGGGTGGGGTACGTGGTCCCCAAAACCTTGAGGCGGGTCAATCAACCTTCGGCCAAGCGGAGCCAAGAACCGAGCAATATGGCCAGTCTAGTGGTTACGGTCAAACCGGGTCTTATGATCCGGCTGAATCTTATGGTCAAGGTCAATCAGGCTACTCTCAAGCACAACCTGGATATGCTCAATCGCAACCTGGCTACGGCCAAGGGCAGGCCGGCTATGGCCAGACCAATGGCTCCACCGGCTTTGGCAGCCAAGTCGACCAAGCATTTGGCGCTCCACTGAAAGGCACCTCCGCTGGTATCAATGGTGGTGTTCCCGAAGCTAGCCTTTCCAGCGGAGGCGGGCACACCACCCTCGGCATGAACAATCCAGTCTTGAGCGGCAGTGCATAGATACCCAAATCCATCCTTCCGACATGAGAATAGCCTCATTTGGAACGTTTGGCTGCTTTTTGTTTCATGATACCACTATCGCGAATGACACACGAGGTGTGAAAAAACGTAATGGCATGGCGGAGGTTGTGAAGAAGGGCGAATTTTCTAGTGTTTGTTAGTCGATTTGATCGATGAAGCGTTTCAATCACTTGTCTTACTATTGGTGGCATGCCTGGCTTGAGATCCAAACCCTGCTCGGCAGGACGATGATGGATGGTCGTTGGTAGCTCCCATTTCCTCGGCAGGTGTGCGATGTGGTGATTTCCTTTGTATTAGTCCGTAAGACCTAGGCAACAGCAAATACCAACTTTTGCATCCTTCAACTTCACAAGCTCGAACATCCTGGGGAACTCGACTTTATTCTAAACTTGGGTTAGCTATTGCTCTATACTTTTCAGCACTCTAGATGGTATTCGTGACAGAAGCCCAATTTCATCTTCAAGCCACTGCTCTAGCTAGCTCTCCCTGCTTCTCCGACATGCACTCTACGGGCTAAGGTAGTGTATCCTTAGTATGGACTTGGGATAGAGACGTTGCTAATAGGTAGTCTATGACCATTACCTTAGTGCCTACCGACGCTCTCTGCACCTATCATATTCCCCAATATTCATGTCAACATTTCTAGATGTCGAATATCATATCTTATTGAGCTCCTTTCGATATCTCAATTGCTTTGAATTACACTCAGGCTAGCTATTCAATAACTAGGTACGAAGAAGACTTGGTTGAACACCAAACGGCTCCCTCATTGCATCGAGTTCTGGAGTAAGAGACTCATGTAACTTTCGTAGCGCCTAACTGTCTTCGGGCCCGAAACTATGTATACATTTGAGCAGTGATGACTATCGGCTGTGGGCTACTGGACTTCTAAAATAGACCAGTTACTCGACATTGCCAGATCGATATTGTTCGACATATGTGAGTTAGCTGCTTCATTCTCAATTAAGCTATTACGAGGCTGTTTCACAGTTTCGAAACGCATAGCGTGTAACAGAGTATACAAAATTACCATAGGCTGAGGTGGATGGCAATCGAAACACGAGCAAACCTCAAACCTCCAGCTTTCCAAGAAAATTCCATGATTCGTAGCGCCATAGCTGTCTCAGGTTCAGCGTTGCAGGGATCGAGTATCGGAAATTGATTTCTTACCCCCAACATCCATCGGAGATCTTTCCACACGCAAGCAAGCGAGAGGAGGAAGGACGAAGGCGCCTTGTCGAGTCTGCCTTGCGAATCGGGGCGGGAATTGTGGCTGCCATCCGCAAGCTTAGCGCCCCCTGCCGCTGACAGTCACCCTGCTGCGCCCGGATTGATGCTGTACAACGATATTTTATGCTTCGTCAGCGACATTTACGTCCAAGCCCACGGCAGAGCCTCCGCTTGCCTTGAATAGGTTTGGGAACCATCCAGATTGTGTAGCAGTTGATTGGAAGCTGCTGGCTGCGTGCCGTACCGACCAGTGACTTGGAAGAGGAAGACAGCGGAGGATCAAAAATTCGACGCATGTCTGCGTCGCACTCCTACTCCTCTATCAAGACCTCGACCATCCTGCTGGGTCTCCGTCGGGCCTCACGCGTTTCCGCATATAGTTTCTGCTACTGTTGCGCTTGCATTGATTTGCGATTGACTTGCAGAAAGCGTCCAATTGACTCCTCTACCAGGTTGTGGGAACGCACCAAGTCGTCGATGCAAGTAATTCGCAGCACTCTAGGAGGACTTGTCATGTCTCTGACAACTCATCAATCAATCAACGGGGACCGAATAAGCAGCTACCATTGGGCGCTCGACTGATTGAAGGGGCCACCTCATCGTCGCTCGTCGCTACTGCACGTTCTACGCCCAGTTCATTCCAAGCCTCAATGGGCTGCAGGTCACCGGGCGCAGACAATCGTGCAGACTGCAGGGTCAGTCTCCGTCCGAGTTATCGTATGAGCCGGGTTCTCTCTTCTCGTTCGCCCATCCCCAGAACAACTTTCGTTTCGCGATTCCGAGTCTAGGTATCGCAAGGATTGTGTTCTCAGAATTCAGGCGCGAGTTGAAACTAGTCGAAGGATTCAGGCTTCCACCACACCCTTTCCTAGCTCAAAAAGCGGCGCCTGCCTCAGTCTTTCCTATTCTCAAATATCCTACACCTCTTCTCGCCCTGTCATACCGTCCCAACTCTGACAATACTATACGGGCGCTGTTGCCTCGCGTTCCTGATAATTAGACAAGGGAGACCCCGCACCTGACCCTCCATCAGATATATAGCCGTGCTAGTCGGCCGGCTGTTCTCATCACCTGCTTCACTCTTCGCACACCCCGCGCCTACACGCCTTGAAAAAAGTTTCATCCTCTGCGCCCATCTTCGCGCTGCTACCAACATGGGTCATCAATTCCCTCCTCCTGCCCCTCCACCACCACCAACAATGCCTCAAAGGATGTTCTCTGCCATGGATCAGCTCGGTCAAGACTTTGGTCACACCCATATTGAGACCATTGAACCACGGTTTGAAACTGAGCGCTTTGACGATCGTCCTCCTCGAGGTGGCCGCAGCGTCATTCCTCGACGTGCTTCAGAGGGCAATGCCAAAGGTTTAGTCAGCTATGAGGGTTACATGTTCACCAAGAACAGAGCCGAGCACGCTGGACAAAAGGAGACATGGGCATACGTGCGCCGAACAAACATGCCAATCAGCCAAGCTGATATGAAAGATCAAGTCCAAAAACAGTATAAGAAAGGGGTGTCGGGTCTGAAACAATATGGGGCCCCCGAAATGCAGGGCTTCAAACGAGGTCAAGTCGATCGTCTCATTACAGATCGGGAGCGAAGGGATGATCCAAATTTTGAGTACAAGCTTGTTTCCATCAAGCTTGAACAACGACGATTAAGAAGTGGAAAGTATGAGAATGTAAGCATGCGCGTCATCTTGAGGCGACAACTTCGTCCCGGAGTACCCGTTCACCCAGCAATGGCTCCTGTTGGGCCTCCAGCCCCTTCGAACGAGATTATCGATATGACGGGACAGGAAGAATTCGAGAGATCAAGCGGGGGCAGCTTCGGAAGTTCTCCCAAACTCCATCACGGACCCTTCCCTCTTCCTCGCCAGCACAGCGAGCCGTGGGGACACATACCCCAGGTCATGGACGACGCCTTTATGGCAAATCACGGAATGCCCCGTGGCGAAGAACAAGGCCATGGGCAGGTTCCTTTCTTTGCAGAGGAGCAATTTCCTGGTGGCCATGGTGGTAAGGACAAGAAGCTCAACAGCAAAGACCAGCATCCGAAGGAGGAGTCTCCCAACAAAAAAGATAAGCACGACAAAAAGGACAAGCATGACAAGAAGGATAAGAGACCTGAGGTACATCAATCGCATTCGCACAGATCCGACAAAAAACATCACTCCGATATCTCCTCATTGGACTCGGATTGGGATCAAATGTCTGGCCACACCGAGGACACTTTCGAGACATTCCCCAGCACTTCCGTTGAAAGCAAGACTTACAGGAAGGAAAAGAAGCATGATAAGAATGACAGAGATGATCGCCGCAAATCGAACAGCCACCATGGCTCTCGGGATCGAGAGGCCCAGCGACCATTGTACCGCGAGCACACACGTAAAGTACCCGAGAAGACACGTGATTTCTCGCCTGCACCATCGCGTCGGTCCAATCGCTCAGGGCCCCGCTACATTGTGGAGGAGGATGTCTATATTCAGCCTGAAGTCAGTCATCGTGGCGGCCGTGAGCGCCAACGTGAGCCTCGTCCCCGGCAAGTAAGCTACTCACGAGAACGACCTATCAGACGTCAACCTCAGCGTGGTCTGAGCTACGACGACGAGCCGTTCAATTTTGAATATGACGAGCCCCGATCTGCAGCGTATGCCAAGAATATCGCAAGGATTCCTCAAGCTCCAGTGATTGATTACGAGAAGGAGAGATTGAAGTTGGAGCTCGAACGTGAGCGTAGTGCGCGGGAGCGCGAGCGGGCAGAGAAGGACTTGCTCGATAGGGAACTGAACCGGACTGCGGGAGAGCTTGATAGGACCACAGCGGAGCTGCACAGGAATTCGAGGATGCAGATGCCTATGAGGGAGAGACTGCCGCCGCGGGAACGGCGACAGCCCCCTATCATTGAGAGAGGTTTCCCTCCGATGCCGATGCCGAGACCGGTCAGGGTGCAGGAGCATTTCTATGATGATTATGATGATTACGACTATCCTGTCCACAGGTACTAATGCTCTCCTTTTCGAGCGGGAAAAATGGAGTTTGGGATCTGCAGTATATGGGTCTGGCTATCTGACGAATTGGGCGGTTTTGTTTATTGGATGATACCAGGAGGTTTGACTGAGCAACGTCTCCCAAAAGCAATGGAGGAGAATTCTGCTGCTGTATTTCATGACTTTTGCACTCCGATAGAGCAACATACTAGAGGAGGTATTTAATAACTATGAAATTACCTCTCCAGAAACTATTGGTTATCCTGCTATTGTGCTGAAGAAATACCTTCGATAAATGCAATATCCGTCACTCCCATAATTTTGCAGCTCGCAAGTGAAGCCGGAGTCCGAGGGAATGCCTCCACCCACCGTGCCACCCCGCCGCCCCGCCAAAGCTCGATTTCATCCAAGCTGGGCAACCCCACCAGAAAATCCCCTCGTGCCTTTTCAGCTCTACCATCAACCGCCCTACCCTACCAGCCAGCAATTTGCTCTTCTACTCTCTTGTATATCACCCCCTTGGTTATTTCTCGAAGAGCATACCCATCCGCAACCATGGCGCGCCAATTCTTCGTCGGTGGGAATTTCAAGATGTCTGCTTCCCCAACCCCATTTCCCTACCCATCCGAGTACTCGCCCAATGCTGTGGAGATCGACTGACGGAGTTGTAGGAATGGCACGATCAAGTCTATTACGGATATAGTACATCATCTCAATCAAGCTTCGTTGGATCCGAAGACCGGTACTTCATTCCTCCCACCAACGCTCACACCGGATCCCCATTCTCCTCTGCACCTGGAGAGCTACATCGTCTTCGGAACCCTTGCTGATCCAATTCTTCGCGACCAATAGAGGTTGTCATCGCGCCGCCTGGCCTCTTCCTCCTCCTCGTTCGCGAACACCTCAAGTCTGAGATCGAAGTCTGCAGTCAAAATGTGTTTGATAAGCCGAATGGAGCGTTCACGGGTGAGATTTCGGCGGAGCAGTTGGCTGATAGTAAGATTGGGTGGGCGCTGGCGGGACATTCGGAGCGGAGGGTTGTTTTGAAGGAGGGTGATGAGGTTAGTGAATATGTTTTTGCGTTTGTATGAGGTTTGGGGGAGAGGGAGGAAGGAGGGGAGTGAAAAGGAAAGGCGGATAGATGCTCCAAGGAGTGGGAAGCTGAAGGGACTGGAGAGGGGTGCTGACTATTCGTGGTATATTTAGTTCATTGCAAGCAAGACGAAAGCCGCGCTCGACGGAGGTCTGAGTGTCATCCTGTGCTGTGGAGAAACACTGGATCAGCGAGAGAGTAACAAGACCATCGAAGTGGTCACCACACAGCTGAAAGCCATCGCCGAGAAGACGAAAGACTGGTCGAAGATCGTGATTGCGTATGAGCCTGTTTGGGCGATTGGGACGGGCAAGGTTGCCACGACGGAACAGGCGCAAGAGGTACATGCTGAGATTAGGAAATGGTTGAGCGATCATGTGTCGAAGGAGGCGGCGGAGAAGACGAGAATTATCTATGGTGGTAGCGTGAGTGAGAAAAATTGCAAGGAGCTGGCCAAGCAGAGTGATATCGACGGCTTCTTGGTTGGGGGTGCGAGTCTGAAACCAGCCTGTGAGTTGCATCTATTATCCCCTCTCCTCATCGACGATTTCATCCCAGAATTCATATGCTGACCGCATGGCAGTTGTGGATATTATCAACTCGAGACAATGAATTGGGGCGAGACCCTAAGAAGTAAAATCACAAAGCGTGGGAAAAGGTCAAATCTTTGACAACTGTTTTCGACGAACAATGTGCTCCATTACGCCATACATATGCCGTAGAACTGTAAACCTGATCACAAATTGACATCGTCCACTACACAGCCATTAACCTGTCGCCAACAATCTCCTTGTTTCCCCCATGGAACGGATCCCATATCCCTCTCACACCCTCATTCAAGCTCCCCACCACTCTTCCACCCTTGACCCTCCGCAACTTCTCCCCATTAGCATCCCGCAGCAATTCAGCTTTCTTCAATATCTGCTCTTTCTCCAGATTCCGCACACATATCACTTTCTCCCGTCCGTTGATATACTGGCCGCGAATGATGGGGTGGTTATGCGGTCGTGGCGAGACGTGGATCTGTATCTGGGGATGCGCGCGAGCGAAGGCGGAGAAGATGGGGGATTTGAGGAATTGGCTGTAGGAGTGGTTTAGTGGATGGATTGATGGTAGCGGCCAGAGGTTTCTGGGAGGTGTGCAGGGCCGTACTTCATGCCTTTGGAACTGCCCCAGAAGTCACAGTAGTGGAAATCGAGTCGTTTGCATTGGAGGATGAATGCGCCGACGCCATTCTAGATACTGATGTCAGTCTTTTTCGAGGCTTGAAATGTTTGTGTGTATATACTCGGGCAGTAGATGTTGTTCGGAGGGCCTGTATGGGCATTTCGGTAACTATCGTGTTCCCCACAGCATCTTTAATAGTGCAAGGAAGCGTGTTTGGAGAGCACTGTAGCAAAACCTTTGCCAAGGCTAACATCCTAAAGGGGCTAGGCCGACCTCGAGGCTCCTCAAATTCCAATTACAACGCGGAAGTTGCAACGTTCTCTAGGACCATCGTGTCATTGTCATCACCCTCTTTCATACCCTACCTTCTTGCACATCTCTCAACTTCTAGTAATAATGACCCACAAACTCCCCCCGAATCTTCTGGCACTCTTCGCCGCGCGCCCAACGCTCAAATTCCTGCCCCCTTCAGACCATGCCCCGGAAGAGCGCAAAACCAACAACATCGGTGGCGTCGCACAGTATCTCGACGCGATCCAAGAGTACGAGAAAGAAGTGTCATATCAGCCTACGGAAAGTTGGCTGCAGCGCAAGGATAGGATCAAGCAGGAAAAGAAGGAGAGGCAGGAGAAGCTGCTCACTGAAGGTTTGTTGAGAATCATGCGTCATCGCTTATCATGTCTTGGTGATAAGAAGTGTTACTGATCTGTCTCGTAATATAGAGAAAGTAGATGACCCGAACGTTCGAGGGGACGCTTTCAAGACACTGTTTGTGGCGCGGTTGAGCTACGATACTACGGAGAAAGATCTGGAGAGGGAGTTTGGACGCTTTGGGCCTATCGAGCGGGTACGGGAAAACAGATGGTCGGTGTTCAAAGTTGACTGCTGACTCATATTTGATAGATCCGCATCGTCACTGATACATCAGAGCCTGTGGAGGATGGCACAAGACCGAAGAAGAAGAAAAAGGCCCACCGAGGCTATGCCTTCGTGGTATATGAGCGCGAGAAAGACATGAAGGGTATTACTTTCCTTTTCCCATATATCAGGGTGTAGTTGCTACACTTGTGATTCTGCGAATCTATCCCCAAATTTGTGTAAGTGACTGACGCGAGGGCTACGCCTTCTCAATGATTTAGCTGCCTACAAAGAAACCGATGGTATCCGTATCAAAGACAGACGTGTACTCGTGGATGTCGAGCGTGGCCGTACCGTCAAAGGCTGGAGACCCCGTCGTCTTGGGGGGGGTCTCGGAGGTCGCGGATACACCAAAGCTATGCCAGTACGGCCCACAGGAGTTGGGGGTGGCTTCTCTGCTCCAGCTGGCCCAGGTGGCTTTGGTGGCGGATTCCGTGGCGGCTTCCAAGCTGGACCCCGTGGTGGTGGATTCAGAGGCGGTTTCCGAGGTGGCGATCGACCTGACTTTCGTGGTGGACGAGGAGGCATCGGATACCAAGGCGGAGGCGGCTTCGGCGGAAGAGGTGGGTATGGTTCTGGCACGCCGAATGGCCATGGGAATGGCCCAGCACCACCCCCTAATGCTCCCTCTGGACCTGGAGGAAGAGGCGGCTTCGGTGGTGGGTATGGTGCCTCTTCCCCCATGAATGGTGGTATGAACGGGTCGGCTCCATCAATGGATGGATCTGGCGGTCGAGGTGGGTATGGTGGTGAGTCACGGCGCAATGACTTCGACGACAGGTCTTCCTACCGTGGTGGAGGCGGCGGATACGGCGACCGATCGGGAGGTATCACAGGAAGCAACCGTGAGCCGGTAAGACCCAGAGAGAGTGGCGGATACGGCGATCGAGGCTACGGTGATAGAGATCGAGACCGAGGATACGGAGGCCCCGACGACAGCCGGAAGAGACAGCATGAGGGTGACGTGTACGAGGATCCTCGCAAAATACGAAGGTATTAGTCCAGCGGCTACTTTTGGTTTGTCGGTGGGTCCCTTCGATTTTCAGCATCTCACTATTTCCTCTTCCCTTCATGAGGGTAAGGCTCGACACCAGCACTCTCAAACATTTTCGACTTCAGCATGGGTAAGCCTGTGAACGCGCCTTGGCTCTACGACTACCCGAACCTTGATCGGAGAAAAGTCATCAGCTTGCTACCCTTTCCTTCTTCAACCAAACACAGACAGCAACCAAGGTATTCCAACGCGGCGGCGGCCAAAGTCCGGGATCGTACCACCGGGGTAAAGTTGCCAGCGCTGCAGGAGGCGTTCTTTCACTTGTTCTTTTCATAATGGATCTATTGCTTGCTCGGTAGGTATGTAATTAACCAGGCGTGTCGCATTGTGCTCGAGGTAAGGTCGGGTAAGATGGTCTGGTGTTTACCAGGCCACTTTCCTCACTGACCCAGGGTACATCGATAGAGGTCTTCGCAGCTTTGTATTGCTAGGTAGGGGTAGGGATAGCGTCGTGGTAAGATTTATTTAAAGCGGCCTCATGTTCCAGCTTCTGTAGTAGTTTTCGTTCGTAGTATGCTATCGGTTTGGGAGTAGGTCCATGGATCGGTATGGCACTCGCCAGCTTTGCCATTCCTAAATACCGAGGATTGTGGGGAGCGTTACGTCGGAGATTGATTCTTCCACCGTATCGTGGAATTTCCACCTGAGATACACCCTTTGTTCGTTTTAGCGCTTTACCAGTACGCACCTCACGAGAACATGCCAACGTCCAACTATCCGCCTTTTGACACACACACACACACATCAGCTTCTGTCGTTTTCCGAAGACCGAACTTTTCAATAAGTAACGTGAAATCCCGGAAATGAGTTGCCCTTACTCATCAATAGCATGAGAGAAGAGAGAAATTGTGTAGTTATACAGGCAGTCATTTTCATATTGGAAAATCTTGTTTCTCGGATGAGAAATGGATGCCACGGGTCTTTGAAGAAAAAAGTCGTATAGGGTTGATTTTAGTATGAGGATATGTACGCTGCGTGTGATATCAATGACATAGATATGGATCCGCCATCGAAGATGTGAGTCGTCGTCGTCATGTGCGCTGGTGGTTCTTCTTGTGGTGTTCTCTGAGTGGCAGGGCTAGTTTAGATCGGTATTGGGTGGTGGAACATGGCGAAATGATGAGCGAAATTGCTAGAGCGGAGAGGAGAGGATGGGTGGTAAGATATTGTGTAGATTCTCGTGATACTTCATGATATAAATCTCTAATGCTGCTTCGAGATGAAGTTTCACAAGACGCCGAACGCATGCTATGTTTGCAGGCCAGCAAACTACCTTACGTTACCCGTCCGTATTAATCATGCCACGTAGTTGTATACATTCCGCCCGGGCCCCTCGTCGTCCTGGCGTTCCATGTAGTCCTTTTCGATCAATCTGGAAAAGATCAGCAACCGAATTTCAAAGCGAGTGATGTGATAAGGAGAAGCAAAGCAGAGGCAGGCAGGCAGGCAACTCACTTCTCAATCGTCTTCTTAATCTCGGCCGGATCCATGACGCCCCTACTCTTCGTCGCGGCGATGACCTCCGCGACCAGCTCCGCGTGCGAAATCGTTTTCCGGCCCTTCATGATGCGCACGATGGCGGCTTGCGTTTCGAAATTGCGGTCGGCGGCGACGCGTTCGTGCGTCTGTTGGTTTTCGGCCTTGGTTTCTTTGGCTTGGATCTGGTTGATCTTGATGCGGTATTTGGGGTGGGCGAAGGCGAGGTTTATATCGAAGGTGTCATTGACGTTGACGTCTTTGCCTTTTGGGTTTTTGCTCAGGACGCGGTAGCGGGCGCAGGCGAGGGATTGCAGGGTTCGTTTGAGTTCGGTGTCGTCTATTTGTTGTCAGCGATGCTGCTTGGGGTGCTATACTTGAGAGTAGATTGTGGCTCACCGAGGCCGGAAGCGGCTTTCAGGTCAGCATAGGACATGGATTCCTTCTGGTTGAATGCCATCAGGATGACGGCTTGGAAACAGCTCACGACGATCTCCTTGGCACCTTTCGGGAAAGTGGCTTTGAGTTGGCAATGAGCGAGAGCATGCTTCCATTCTAGCCTTCGGCCCGTGTGCTTTAACTTGTAATGCTGCTCGAAGTTGGCCGTAGCTTTCAAGACATGCTCCGGGACGTTGACCACGACATCGGGGTACGATGGCCAAGCGGACGCGGAAAGAACGTTGACACTTAAATCAAACGACGTTCGAGTCTGGCGCTCCTCAAGCATGGATTTGTAGGATGCGATCTCTTCTCGTGCCATCTCGATGTCTTTGAACATCTGCTCCAGATTGTGCGTGAAACCAGCACCGCATTCTTCCAGTCCGTCAGCACTGCCAAACACGAAAAGAGTCGTACCTTCATCTTACCAGATCTCAAGCGCGTAAGCATGCTCTTTTCGGAATCTGCGCTCGCACTCCGGCCTAGAAGAAGCCTGCGTGCCAGGTCCCTCTTGTAGAAGGCTTCAAAGACGGCCTTGCCATGCACGAATCGGAAGAGGTCAAGCACCTGATCTAGCTGTCTACCAATCTCGACGTCCTCATCCTCACTCGACCCTTCTTGGTCCTCATTCTCTGCCGCTTTCGAGCCAGATTCTGGCCCTGCTCCAGAGGCTCGAATGGCCTTTGTTCCACCCTTCAATACCATATCAACGTACTTGGCGATCATCTCACCGGGCTTGGGGTTGTCTGTGCCCCATGTCATGTTGCTTCTTTTGGTCTTGTTGATGAACGTCTCGAAGGCTTCACGCAAACTGTGTCCAAGACCTTCATGTCGCTTGAAGGACTTTGACCATATATGATCGAGCTTCCGCTTGAATTCTAGCAATCTTATGACCATATCTTGCTCCTTCTCTTCATCGAAGACGATCTGGGAACCTTGCTTGATAATGAGCGCTTCAAAGGCAGGCCGTAACTTTTCGCCGAGACGCCTGCGCTGCAGAAGTGAGAAGAGTTGTGAAACGGTATCATCTCGATCCTCGTCTAAAAGATCTCCTACATCCTCCTCCACTAGAAGCCGACTCTGCCTCTGATCCACCAGAATGTCTTCCAGATACGTCTCCAAGCCTTTCTTGGTCGTCTGATCTAAGCTATATAAATCACAGCGACTGAGTTCCCGAAGCATAAGACTGCCGCAATTCTCAACATATCCTACTAGATCGCTCGTAGTGACGTGGTCATTCGCCCAGGAAAGATAATACTGTTCAGAGTCTGTCATCAATCTCGGCTCAAAAAACGTGGTGTACACTGTGAGAGCGTGAAACATCTTGATTGCATTTCGAAAGACACCTTCGTTATGAGCATCATGACCCACTTGCCTGTCAATACCCACTAAATCACAGGCCCCTTGTAGTATTTTCGGGTGAAGTTCTTCTGCCATGAATATATGTTTACGATATTCGATGGTTCCCATCTCCTCTATAGAAGGCTTTGAAGCAGTATGAAGCAAGTATGATCGATCCAGGTAGAAGAAGATTGATCGTACGACATCCAATTGCTTTTTCCAGCTTGTCCAAGCAGAGACCACCGTATCTAAGGTCCTTACATCCGAAGACGTGTCAACAGCCTGTAGTAAAGAGTCTTTGAGCTGACCCGAGATATGACCAGTGCACCTCTCGCATAATTTATCATATAGGGCGGGAGCTCGGTTCTGCCTGCAAGCGATTTCTACGCCCTTATAGAGCTCTTCCATGGAATAGGGTAGATTCCGCCCCGAGAAGATAGACGACAACGCAGCGTTCAGCTGGCCCCAGATGCGGTTGTAGTATTCATCTGGATCAATCTTAGGCGTTTTCTTCAGGCTGTGGACCACAATATTCCTTATCCCTGCGTGAGGCGTCATATTGTTTGGTCGATTAGGAGTGGGTATGAGTTTCTTCTTCATGGGACTTCCATGTGGAGAATCTCCGGTAAGATCGATCGCTTCAGACTTCCGCCGTGAATTAGGGGTGGTGAAATTATATCTTTCATCGGCTCGCAACATCCTCACCGCTGGTGCCACCGCAGGCGAGGACTCTATCATTGAATGACCAAGCTTCAACCGTTTGCTTGGCGAGGCACTCAGAGGCTCATAGAGATTACGGCCCTTGGACCCTTGCTTCGAGGTCGCGAAGAGCTCTGAGATGGTTTTTTGCGAATTTGGCTCGTCTACGGACGACTGTGTTGGGTGAGATTGCTTTCGAGGTCTGTGATCTTTCAATTTGCCTCCGTCCTGATTAGTGAATGGCATCTGTCAGACACCAGCGATGTCTTCCCAGGGTCCTAGTACATGCATCAGAGCGCATTGGAAGTTCGATTACTTTTTATGAATTGAAGTGCATGGGATACTACCTTGAGGTAGCTAATCCATATGTCATTAGTGAGAAATAGGACTAGTTTCCTATTCTACTTTAGTAGATCAACTATGAGTTCTAGATCCCGGTTTCGCACACATTCAAAAATTCTCTTATTGCGCATTTGGGGCTATGGAGCTCTATCTCGCGCTCGCCATCCCAATTCTCGTCGCGACAGCATGGCTCTACACTGCCCAGATGAGTCGTCTCTCGCTACCCAATCTCCGAAACAAGAGCATATGCCTACTCTTGGCTCATCCTGATGATGAGGCCATGTTCTTCTCACCCACAGTGCTTGCTCTAACTGCCCATGAGGCAGCAAATCATGTAAAGATACTGTGCCTGAGCAGCGGTCTGTCTACCATCGTCTCCAATAGTCGTGTTCGCTCATAGAAGACGACTGTCATCTAGGCAACGCAGACGGTCTAGGCGCAATACGCAAACAGGAGCTCGCAGCTTCTGCGTTGATACTTGGTCTCCGCTCCTCCTCCGATGTCCTTGTCATTGAAGACAGCAAGTTCCAAGATAGTATGACAAAGACCTGGTCTGCTGCCGATATTGCTCAGCTTCTCTCTTCAGCGTTTTCCCCTGCTTCTAAGATTTCCCCTAAGAATTCAAACAATGGTTCGGACGAGCCTAAGGCCACGATCGACACCCTCATTACTTTCGACGCGCATGGAATCTCATCCCACCCAAACCACATATCTCTCTACCACGGCGCTCGTCGCTGGCTATCCTTGCTCATGGCAGGCAAATCTGGTTGGAAATGTCCTGTGGAGCTTTACACACTCACAACGACGAATGTGGTTCGCAAATATCTTAGCTTTCTAGACTCAGCTCCGACAATGGTGATGGGAGGATGGAGAGCTGCGGGTGTAGCGCAGCGGAGAAAGAGGGAAGAGCCCCCAAGCTTGCTGTATATCAGTGACTTTGGCCAATATAGAAGAGCGCAGAAGGCAATGGTGAAGGGGCATAAGTCCCAGATGAAGTGGTTTAGGTGGGGCTGGATATGTCTGGGGAGGTATATGGTGGTTAATGACTTGAAGAGAGAGATTATCAAATAGCATATCATCGAAAACAGCCTGAATATTCAGGAATCACGTTCACTAAAGATCGAGTTCGAAACGAAAACAGTAGGTCTACGGCTTTTTCTCAATCTCTTCTCACAGCTCCTTCCTTACAGTAATCCAATTAAACTCCTTCAAAGAAATAAGACGCTTTCCAGCAGATTAATGTCTAAATGTCGGAAACGTCAGGTAAGCATTACAGCAAATGTTTTATCAAGCGTAGAGCACAGCTTTAATAGTCTGAGTCCTATTCGGTAGAGCAAGCCATAACTTGTACATCCACTCTACCAATATAACAGAGGGATATGGCGAGCGACAGGAGGCCCACCTCTTAGTGGACCAAGAAAGTCGTTGGTCTCTTGTAATGAAGCTAACATGTCTGCAAATCTTAAGGAGAGCCATCAAGGCGTCGTCTGCAATCATGATGTCGGTGAAAATCCTCGAATCATCTCTCCTACATCATATCCTTGTTTGCCCCTGTGCCCCCTGTGCCCACCGCACCCTCATGTACCCCCGCTGCCTCCACGCTCTGCGCCATGGTCGTTCCTTCCCTCTCTGCTCGCCTCCTCCTCTTCTCCAGCAGGTTGTTCCTCCGCTCGTACAAGATGTTATTCTGCCGTTCCTCCACGCCTGTGAGCCAGTAGCCGAAACTGCCACCAGTACCTGCGAAGAGAGGGTACACCCAGAGAGCCTCCTTTTTCCAAAACGGTCGCATTTCGATACCCAGTTGCCAAAGACGGACGACGATGCCTATGGAGGAATCAGTGTGGTTGTATGCAGCGTCGAAGGGGGATTGGGAAGGTACCGAAGCCCGACCAAAAGACGACATTGCTAACCATCGTGTTTGAGGAGCGTGGAGCACCGATGTCGAGGAGACACGGAGGTTCACCCTGACACTGCTTTGACTTTTGGTGCAGCCAATTGGGGGATGGAGACTGGTGTAAGTTGTACGAGTCAAGGGTTCGATTGAAGAATCTTGAGTCTTGAGACTTGTGGTAGAGGTTCAGGTTGGCGCCATCCGACTAGCGCGCGAAGCGCGACTTGGCATAATTTCCTAGGGAGGAATCCGTCTCCCCGTCTCTCCTTCCTAAGGAAAATTCGCCGTTTGCTGTTGCTACTGTCCTTATGTTCTCCCGCTTCATTGTTTAGCATTTTGGCATCGAATTCATGGCTACACTGGCGACAAACTCAGCTAAGCATTTGCTTGAAGATTCTGCATCGCCAACTAGGAAACGATTCAAGACCTCCGAGCTTCCACTTAACTCAATACAGCGGTCGTCCATTGATGGATTGCTGCACACAATTAAAAAGAAAGGCGAATATGACGCTTTGAGAAAGCAAGTATGGTCGCAATTCGCACAGAGCGAGGAAAAAGCGATCTTCACGAGGTCTCTACAGGAGCTAGCTGAAGCGGAGATCGATCGTGATCCTTCCCTCCTATCGCGCGACCGGGGAAAAGCGGCTACTTTGATGCAAGGCGCTGTTGATCGTAGCGACATATACAACAATGTGGAGAAGGCTCTCGATGAATTGATCGCCAAGAACATTGATCATATCATAAAAGCTGGGAGGAAGATTAGAAAAGCAGAAGTGGGGGAAGTAGTCGCCGCTGAAGAAGAAAGACGTGGCAGCAAGACCGATGAGGAATACGCCAAAGAAGTGGCCGTGAAAAGGCAGGAAAGAGTACGAGCTCGAAAGCAGGAAGAGGCGCGCAAACGGCGTGAAGACCAAAAGGAAGCATTACGACTGGAAGAGGCACAGAAGCTGAAAGAGCTCGAGAAGCTTCGCAGTCAAGATGAAAGACGTAAAGAGCGGGAAGCGTTGCGAGCAAGGAAGAAGCCTCGAGAAATGATCAAAGATGAGCCTGAGAAGTGCATTCCACAAGATCCTGCGTTGTACTCTCCAACTACTGCAGTGCCACCTATAGACGAAAAAGCCCTCGAAGAAATTGCGCTCGCCCAGCTGATCCAAGATGCTAAGGACGCGGCCGCCAAGAACGCTCCAAAGGTCGAGCGAGAGCGCTCTGAGTCCCCTCACTTCAAGTCCCAAATCTCCCCTCCAAAGGGACCTGCTGCAATGCGCGCCAGAGATCCCACCAAGCCTAGGCTCGGCTTCAGCAGCATCCCTACGCATCATGGCTCGCCAATTCCACATCCTCCTCTCATACCCTCACGGAGCCGAAGCCCATACCGTGCTTCATCTACTCGGTGTGACCGTTCCCAGTCCCCATCGCGCACTGGGCATCATTCTGATTCGGTCCGTGATGATGAACGTCGTCGAGGGATAGAGTCAGAAGCCACCGCTGTCTTGAAGGCACAACTACGGGAGAGGCGCACCTCAGAAGCCACAGCGTACAGATTGCGTGACGATGATGACTATTACGAGTGCAGAATCTCTGGTGCAACCGAGATGGACTCTACGCGGGAGCGCGATAGGGATAGGGATGAGCGTCGTAGTAGTCGATACGACTATGATTACAAAAGTTCCCGCGACGCTCGGTATCGTGAAGAGCGCCCTCGAAGCAGAGACCGTGAAAGAAATCGTAATGATGACCGCAGCAACTACACAAGGCCACCAAGAGAAGAAGCGCCGGAGCATATCGATCGATACGTCCCGGGTGGTGCTGTGCAAAGAGAGAAGAGGGACAGGGATGGCAGCGATATCGACCGAGAGACAAGAGAAGGCGATAGCACTGACCAAGAAACACCAAAGGAAACACGGCGGGACCGTGGCTCTTACTATGATACAGAGCGTGAGAGACAATACTACAAGAGAGAGTCTGACGGAGGGCGGAGCGACTATCGCAACAGACATCGCGGAAGTGATCGACCAAGGGATAGAGATAGGAATCATGAATATCGTGACAGAGATAGGCGTGACGACCGGGGTTACGGCTATCGTGAGAGGGATAGGCGTGAGGAGCGGCCGTATGTCAGGACGAGGACCGACGACCCTCCAGAGCATATAGATCGGTATGTACCTGGAAAGTGAGTATATTGGGTGTCCTGGGAGAACGGTTGAGAGTGGCCTTTTTGTGAAATTCGACATCATCCCATGGACTGCAGGAACGCTTCGATTGTGTGTTTGCTAAGGTAATGTACGAAGCCATTGGACTACGGAAAATCACGAAGACCAAGAACCACGCCGCTAAGTAGTGGGCTCTCATTTCTTTTCCACCACGGACCTGGGTATTATACTGCCCCGACATGCTCGAAATCTGAAGGTTTGACCCTCCAACATCCGGAGCATAGCTCGAGGAGAAGTGATATCCACTACACTGCATGTTTGTAGGCAGTCGAATTGGGAATGTCTAAGGCGTGATGAGGTAGTCAATCCACATCGGAGTTTTTCGTGTTGAATGTTCGATCGGTATACACCGTACTCCTTTTCACATGGCAGATGTGCAACCTCCCATGTCAGAAAACTGTGCGAACAATGAATCAGGTGCTTGTATGTAAGTAGACATCAAGCCCGTGGACGATACGCAGTACCTTTCACAGGCGCTACAACAAAGTAACTCTACTCCATGCTATTCCGAGTCTTGAGAACAAACCTCTAAGATCTGAAGCTTGAGGGTACTGTTGTGGAAGGGAGTGAAATAAGCTTAATCAGGTATAGCGTAAAAAGCGTCCTCTCACCAATACTGCTCTTCCCTCTTAATGTCGTCTTCAAGGCAGCAACATGCAACTTCGGTTCATCATTTTCAGTGCTATGCACTACAAACCTGCAAGATTACCGTGTATCATCACTACTCCTCCATGAGCGTAGCTTGTTTGGCAGATTAAACCTTGCTAGGCTACAGGTACATATGGGCAGATGACAGATCGCTTCAATGACAGATATGCCATAGATATTGAAGGGTGGCTGTCCGTCTTTCACTCCTTCAAATCCGTCCTTCATTCCTATCATGTCAAATCCTATCATAGTCAATGTAGTCCCAAAAAAAGGGGTCGTGGTGTTCAGCGGTGGCTCAGCTGCCAATAGCCTAGTGGACGTGTTCGATGAAGTTCTTGAAAAGAACAATTCCTCTCTATCATATATCATACCCATCAGCGATAATGGTGGCTCGTCCAGTGAGCTCATCAGAGTCTTTGGTGGGCCAGGGATTGGAGACGTCCGAAGTACGAGTCAAGTTCATTGTTGCCCCATTTTTTGCCTCCTTTTCTCCTTTTGCTTCTTGGCTGCAAAATTGCTGCATATCTTTAGGCTATCTTTATTATATCGATGTGTATCTATGCATTTGGAGTCTAAACTCTTGCTGTTGTATATACTCTGACATTCATCGGCTCCTCAAGGTCGCCTTGTCCGCCTGATCCCACGTTCTCATACCCATGTCCGCAACCTCTTCAATCACCGTCTTTCTCCCAGCTCTCAGCCAGCAGCTACTGAGTTCCTCACCCTATTGACTGGCACCTCGCCCCTCTACGCCGACATCCCCACCCCACAAGCAATGTTGATTCGGTCCATCCTCTCGCATTTGCATCTTGAGATCCTCAAGCGAAGTCGGCCACCAACCTCGACTTTCAATTTCCAGTCCGCTTCCATTGGCAACCTATTTCTAACAGGCGCTCGGCTCTTCTCCGGCTCCTTCGAATCAGCAATCTACCTCCTCGCCATCATGGGTGGCGTCGACGAGTCCAAAACCGCTGTTCTACCAGCCATCATCAGCAACTTTTCCCACCACATATCAGCAGGCCTGGCAGACGGTTCAACTATCACAGGCCAAAACGCCATCAGCCACCCCAGCCATCCCACAGCTCTGAACGACGGTATCGCCGAGCAACCCGCCGAAGTTCCACATAGAACAGACACAACGATCGAAGACGCCAATCTTCCCGGCTCCCTCCCCACTCTGCGCCAACCCAACATCACCTTCTCCAAAGCATCCGAAGAACCACTTCCAGCACGGATCAAGCGTATTTGGTACATCAACCCTTACGGCCAAGAAATGCGCCCTCTCCCCAACCCCAAAGCATTGGAAGCTATAGACGCAGCAGATGCAATAATATACAGCATCGGCAGCCTATACACCTCCATAATCCCGTCACTAATCCTCCAAGGCATCGGCGCCTCCATCTCCCGAGACGGCGGACCGCGATTCAAGATCTTGATCCTCAATGGAAGTCGTGATCGCGAGACCGGCGGCTTCTCCGCTACGGATTTCGTTGCCGCCATTGCGAGAGCGGGCGAGGAGAGCTGCGGTCGGGCTTTTGAGGATGGTCGGGAGGTTGAGGAGGGGTTGTGCTCGAGGTATGTAACGCATTTGATACATTTGGATGGGGATGGTGTGCCTACGGTCGATAAGGAGGTGCTTGCTAGAGGGGGTGTCGAGTGTGTGAGGTTGTACGGGAGGAAAGGTGGGGATGGGATAAGCAGGTATGACGGGAAGGCTTTGGCTCAGGCGTTGGGTGCGATTTTGGGGAGGAGGGAGAGGGGCGAGAGAAGCAGGAGGAATACGCTCGAGAGCTGAGACTATACGTGGCAGCGCAAGAGCATCCCCATCGCTGCGTTGCGTCTATAGGCTGGAGTGCGCTGTGCATATCGAGTACGATGACTGAATCTATAACAAATTTCTCTTGTGTAACGTACTCGGTAAAACCTCATCTCCCTTACAACCAGAATCGATACAGCTAGCTACGTTCCATTACTCCGTCAAGGGTATCTCTCAAAGCTCGCTATGCTGTGGTGGAAGCTGACGCCAAAAGCCGTGCCCGAACTCCTTTTTTCGACTTCACACCCAATCTTCACCAACAGCTCTCCCTTTGCCCTTGCCGGCCCTCATCCTGCTCTTGACTTTCATCGCGAGGGGTATAATATCGTCTCTGGACTTTCGGTTCGGGGTACCAGTAGGCCTTATGACTTTCTTTCGGCACACAGGACATTTAGAAGTGCCTTTGCCCGGATCTGATCCTTGATTTTCGCCCGCTATGAGCGCTTCCATGAGGCAGCTGTGACAGAAAAGATGGCCTGGACAGTACTTGTGTTAGTTGACAATTTTGACGTATATGTAACGTGGACCATGGCTTACCACAATGCGTAGCAGTAAGGTCTTTCATATTTTCCATGCAGATTATGCATTGTAGTGTAGAGAGTTTGATCGGCTTGTTGGCTTGCTCCTGCTGTGCCTTGACGGTAGCCATGCGCTGCTGCTCCAATACCTTTGAGAGCCCCCTGTCATCGTCTACATCCCTCAAATCCACCTCTTCAATCTTGTGTGACCGTTGACTTGATTGAGACACATTCGTGCCTGTCTTCCTCCTCTTCGCCGGGTTCGAAGATCCGTCCGAGAGATGCTCATGTAATGACGATTGGCGTATTACGAACTTACGGTGTGGTATTGGATGGTGGGTGGGCGTTTGTGTTCGTCTCCCCGGAGGCATGGTAGGCGGCGATGAGTCCTGAGTAAGGTCGACGTAGCCGTTGAAATCACCTTGCTCACTCTCAGGCCAGGGGGTGTCTGACCTCTCAGAGTCGAAATTAGGGCTTTCCGAGGAGAATGAGAAATTATCAAATCGTGGAGGCGATGCAAGACGTGGCGGAGTGATGACACGAGAGGGAGGGAGTGGTGTTGGAATCCGTGGTGGTATTTGGGTGGATGCTGGGAACGGTGGTCGACCGGAAGAATTGGAGGGCCCGCCTGTGGGGTTGGTGGCAAGAGGAAAATTCGGCAAATCAAGGTGTGAATGTTTTCTTTCTAAAGGTGCGGAGCCCTGAAAATGAAATATTGGGGGATTCGAGATGTCTGTATTATGAAGTCGTTGCTGCTGTTGCTGTATCAGGGTAGGCTGGCTGGGAGGGTGTGCGGAGGGAAGTGACGGTCTTTGTAGTGGTAGATCCTCAACATGATGTCTTGCGTCGCTTTCCCAAAGAGATCCCAGACTGTAATCGGAGAAGAGCTCTTCCCGTAAAGAAGGGCTCCAGACGTCGTCATTTGAGAAATCATCAATGCCATCCATTGGCTGTGAACCAAGTAACAATGCTCTCTAGCGATAATCTAAGTCAAGAAAGATCATTGACAGGTCTCTGTTCTTCGGAGGAAAATTCTGGAATTTGTGTATATTGAAAACATGTAGGAGGCAATGTATGAGGAATGTTCGCAAGCCTACTGCTACTAATACACGCCATACGATCGCCTACGGAGGTTGAGATGCTATTTACGGTAGGTGTGATGGCGGAGAGGCGTCTCGGGAAATCGGGATGGAGACCCTGAATTCTAGCGCCGGAGAATTTCCATTTCATGATGTGCAATGAGTACTCAACATTCTGCTATAATGGCGAGCGCAAAGGCGAGATGAAAGTCAAGAATGCTCTGCTCCTTACGCAGCAAGCAGAATGGCTTTCTTCGTGTTCGGTCTCTGCAAAGACTTCACCACGAAGCCACCCACAACCATGCATTCCGCCCATGCATACCCCAGAGGCGACAATATGCCGTGGAAACCAGCTCAGACACTGCTCAGACAGAGACATCGCACGGTAGCCTATCACGTATGCATCATCTTGGAATCTAAGCCTACACGCCTTAGCTAACCATATCTTCTAGTACTTGCCTCATCACGATTCAATGAGATAGGGGTTCAGCAGCTCAGCAGTCATGTCCACCCACAAATCTTCTCTGGACCACCCACAACCCCACCACAGCACTTGATTGACCTGAGCAAGGATCACTTGAGCAGGCATCAGCTATGGGGGAAGAATCAGGATATCTCACCGCCCATTGCCTTCGATCTCCCAACTCTCCATGGCTCGACACTGGATGAGCACTTCTATAAGTTGGGTAAAGATGCTTCGGAACCCTATTACAGTCATGCTCTGGACTATGCAAGAGCGGATCTACCTAGAGCGCCTAGAGTATGGATGAAGCAGAGTGGCTGGACAAAATACCACCAGGACGGCACACATGAAGCAGTAGATGCCCCGCAGGAGGAGATGTTGACCTTCGATACAGAGGTCATGTGGAAAGAAAGCTCATTCGCTGTAATGGCCTGCGCAGCAAGTAAAACCTCTTGGTATGCATGGCTTTCACCTTGGCTCATGGGAGAATCGGAATCGGATCGGCACTTGATACCCTTGGGTAACCCAGATCAAGCACGCATTGTGATTGGACACAATATCGGATACGATAGAGCAAGGGTAGCCGAGGAATATGATATCAAACAGTCCAAGAACTTTTTCTTGGATACAATGTCTCTGCATGTGGCAGTAAATGGGATGTGTTCAAGGCAGAGGCCAACCTGGATGAAGCATAAGAAAAATAGAGATATGAGAGACAAAGTCGCTAATCAGAGCAATTCCGTTGAGCTTACTGCCTTGTTAGAAAACAGCATGCTAAGCGAAGAAGAGGAAGAACTGTGGGTGGGAAGGAGCTCTATAAACTCATTACGGGATGTCGCCAAGTTCCACTGTAACGTGACAATTGACAAGGCCCAACGCGACCAGTTCGGCGAGCTGGATCGAAACGGGATCCGCGGAAAACTAGATGAGCTGCTGGACTACTGCGCTGCTGATGTAGCAATCACCCATCGAGTATACAAAAAGGTCTTTCCAGGCTTCCTGGAGGTCTGCCCGCATCCTGTTAGCTTCAGTGCTTTGCGCCAAGTTTCGTCTGTCATTCTCCCTGTCGATAAGTCATGGGAGTCATATGTCGAAAATTCCGAGGACACCTATCTTCGATTATCTAAGGCTGTCGAACAGCGTCTGAGCGATCTTGCGGATCAGGCACTGAAGCTGAAAGACGACCCGGATCGATATACCCAGGACAGTTGGCTAAGTCAACTAGATTGGTCAGGTCAAACTATCAGAATGGTCAAGGGAAAGAAGAAAGGCGATCCGCCAAGGCCTGCAGCGCGACAAAAAATGCCAGGAATGCCACGATGGTACAAAGATCTCTTCGCCACGAGCCAAGCTGATCTCGCTCTAACCGTAAGGACACGTATTGCTCCTTTACTGCTTCGTCTATCCTGGGATGGCTACCCACTCGTGTGGTCAGACAAATATGGGTGGACCTTCAAGGTACCGCTCGCATCAGCACCGGATTATGAAAACAGGCCAGTGATCAGTTGCGACATGACCGATGAAAAGATTCTAAATATCCGAGATGACCACAAGCATCGGTATCTTAAGCTACCCCACAAAGATGGCCCTCAAGCGAGATGTGCCAGCCCTTTAGCCAAAGGATATCTGCAATATTTCGAGAGCGGTGTGCTTTCATCCGAATTCTCTTACGCAAAAGAGGCTCTTGAAATGAACGCATCTTGTTCGTATTGGATTAGCGCACGCGATCGTATAAGATCCCAGATGGTCGTCTACGTGAACGATGCTAGCGATTTACAAAAGAGCGAAGACTTAGGCTATATTCTACCCCAAATCATCCCCATGGGCACAATTACTCGCAGAGCAGTCGAGAACACCTGGTTGACTGCCAGCAATGCCAAAGCCAACCGTGTCGGTTCAGAGCTGAAGTCTATGATCAAAGCACCACCAGGGTATTGCTTTGTCGGCGCTGACGTCGATTCCGAAGAACTCTGGATCGCAAGCCTGGTAGGCGACGCCCAATTTCGTCTGCATGGCGGCAATGCCATCGGCTTCATGACGCTCGAGGGCACAAAAGCCGCTGGGACCGACCTACATTCGAAAACGGCCAAGATTCTGGGAATATCACGTAACGACGCCAAAGTCTTCAACTATGGCCGCATTTATGGCGCCGGCCTCAAATTCGCTTCTACCCTTCTTCGCCAATTCAATTCAAACCTATCCGAAAAGGAGACTCAGGATATTGCTACACGTCTATACAAAGAAACGAAAGGCACCAAGACAACCCGCAAAGTACTCAATGATCGCTCGTTTTGGAGGGGCGGCACTGAATCCTTTGTCTTCAATCGGCTCGAAGAATTCGCAGAACAGGAACGTCCTCGGACCCCAGTCCTGGGTGCAGGCATCACAGAAGCCCTCATGCGCCGTTACATCAACAAAGGCGGCTTCATGACCTCCCGCATAAATTGGGCTATCCAATCATCGGGCGTCGACTATCTCCATCTTCTCATCATATCTATGGACTATCTCATTCGACGTTTCAATATTAATGCGCGTCTAGCGATCACGGTCCATGACGAGATTAGATATCTGGTCAAAGAAGAAGACAAATATCGCGGAGCCATGGCGTTGCAAGTTGCTAACGTCTGGACAAGAGCAATGTTCAGCCAGCAGATGGGCATCAATGACCTGCCCCAATCGTGTGCCTTTTTCAGCGCTGTCGACATCGATCACGTTTTGAGAAAGGAGGTGGATATGGATTGTATAACACCAAGTCACCCGAACAAGATTCCGCATGGTGAAAGCGTGACGATCAATCAGCTTCTGGACAAGGGTTCCGTCGCGTACTTGGACCCAGCCATCGTTCCAAATACCCCCATCGACTTGGATCAATACCCTTACACACCTCGTCCTCCAGTCATGGCCGAGGTCCGTGAACGCACCGATCTCAGATACCTAGAAGCACAGATCTCGAGCGACGTCAAGGAATTGAACAGTATCATCAGAGACGTTAACAAGGCATCTTCTACCGACACCGCATCCGCTGGTCTCAAAGACGGGCCCGAGGCCAGAAGCCCAAAGAGCAAGAAACTGGTGCCGAGATATGCGGCACAAGCGCAGGAACCCCGATTGATGGATGCTCCGTATGAGATTGAGGGCCCGATCTGGAAGAAGTATCATCCGGGGAAGGAAGGGCAGTATGGGAAGCCGTGGATCAAGAATCCTGCGGCAGGGAGGACGGTGCTGCACGATAGCCCCATGTAACACATCCTTTCATCGTTAAAAGTATATGTAATGGATAATGACACTGCATGGTTTATGCGGCGTTCATGGTGGTGAGGTGGCTAGGTGTTAAACCGGATATTGGGTTTACAGTACATAATTCTAACACGGAGGCTTCGGTAATGTACGAAGGGTATCAATAGCGCGGTAGGAGTGGCGAATATGTAATATTTGCGTTGTACGGATAGATGCCAGATGTACAATGCTATCTATGAATTCTAGAAGAGGAAGAGAATGTACCAATTATAAACACGCGCTTTTGCAATATAAATCCATCAAAAATACGGCGCCCATGTACGTCCATCCTCCTTTTTCCTCCATTTCCTTCCGTTTTTAAATTTCGCCCTTTTTCCTTCCTCCTATTATTCTCACCATTTTTGTCCCTTCTCATCCTCCCCTACCAGCACCCTCAAACATAAGCAGCCCACCCGCAATAAAGCACCGCCAAATTCCGCTCATCCGTCGCCTGCTGAATCAACTCATTGACCGTAGCCTGCACGCTCAAACTCCTACTCAACTTCTTCTTCACAACCGTCAACGCCCGATCCGCCTCGCCCGGCTCCCCCTCATCCCCACCCACCCCGTTCCCGCCCGCCCCGGCCAACTTCGGATCCTCCGTCTGCGCATCCTGCATCTTCTTCAAGCGCAACGGACTCACGGACCAGGAGTAGAGAGGATCGTAGCGTAGCACGTCCAGGATGGTCATGATGCTGTAGGATTCGGTTCGCAGCGCCTCGAGGGTGAACTCGCAGCAGCGGCGGAAGACGCCTTCGGTCTTCGTGATGCCCATGCCGTCGACGAGGTCGCGCGTGAGGCGGAAGGGGACGACTTCGGGCACGTTCAGGATCCGACCCTGTTCGAAGGCGACGCCGAGGTCGATGTGCACGACCTCGCCGGTCTCGTTGTCTAGGAGGATGTTGTGACCGTGTCGGTCGCCGAGACCGAGGATCTGTCCCAGGATCGATATGGCGGCCGTGGATCGCGTGTAAGCGAGGCGTTTCTCGAACCAATCGTCTGGGTTCTCGAAGCGTTCCATGAAGAAGTAGTGCAGCACGGGATGGAAGCTCTGGCAGACTTTGCGATAGACTGAGATTCGTTCGGTGACGGATTTGGGTTGAGCGTCTGCGATGAATTTGCGGCAGTTTTTGTTCTTGAGATCTTTTGGGAAGTGGCGTTCATGCGCCGGGATGAGGTAGTCGTGTAGTGGGACGGTGTTTTGTACGAATTCGATAATGCCCTCTCTTGCTGTCAGAGGGAGGACTTTGTAGGTGCGGATACCGAGGTTGCGTTGGCGGGTGGCGCGTTGGGTGCGTAGAAGATTGCTGACTTGTTCGAAGACTTGCTCCATTATGGAGTCTTGCCGAAGATCATCATTGCCTCCTTTGAAGAGCATCTTGTACTTGACGCCGTTGGTATCTATAGCTGTGACGATCTTGGGAGCGCTGATACCTCCTGCTATGGAAAACTCAGGCTGAAATCTGGCGATGAAAGGGACGTTGCTGTAATCACAGTCTGCTCGTAACTCGATCTTCGCGGTTGGCGGTGGAATCCTTTGCTTTTGAACATCCTGCTCGATTCTTGGGCCAGTAGTAGTCTTGCGAAGCAGTACCTTCGAATTTTGCCGACTATCCTCCAGGCGTTCACCTGCAAATCTGACGAAGCTGATGTTGGTATTATGTACAGCTAACCATGTCGTACTCGAGCGCTTATTAGATTTGAGTTGTATTGCAATACTGTTTGCGGCAGCATTCCTAGACAATGCCTTGTTGTCTTTGCCGCCCTTGCTTTTGCTCCCAGCGAAGATCTGGTACATTCCATGGTAAGGATGGTCGATACATATCCTCAATACTAGAGAGGCGAGTAGAGTCTGGAACTTTGTTGTATCTTCAAGCAATCGCGAAGACCACTGATTCATGAGAGCGGCAAACTTTTTGCTGCCAACTTGGCTAACGACTTTAGACACTGCCTCATTCGCAATTTCACTTTCGGAGTTCTCAAGCCACAAGGCGGAGAATCGTAAAGCGTCATTGTCATATTTGTCGCAGGCTTTAAGACAAAGGAGATAGTTCTCCAGACTCTGGCGGAGAAATGTGTCGCGGCCATCGCGGAGACGCTGATATTCCCGATCATCCAGGTCAAACCATGCCTTTGTCTTGTTCCGTTCCTTTTTGAGAGCGTCACGTTCTCTTGCTTGGGAGCTCTTCGAGTTGATCATTTGCTCCAGATCCTGTACCTCAGCGCCCTTGCGGTCACGAAGCTTGTGTATACGATTGAAATCTTCTAAGCCGTCAGGATTTTGTAGCTGTTGGTCACAGAAGGACGCAAACTCATGGAAGACTTGGCCTGCTTCATCTCCTTTTGCCGCGCTGTGCAGCTCCTTAATGGCTGGCGTTAGGTAATGATTGATGATTTCGTCTGGTTTCTCAAGTCGAGCCTCAGAGATTTGATGTCCCTTACAAGGTCAGCAGAAAGCTTTCCAGGACCTCAACCATAGTTACTCACTAGTGTCGCAAGAAGCTCGGACTTGCCGACTTCTACTAATTGACCATGGGAGCCAGGAGCGTCATTGAGGTCTTGTAGCATGTTGATCGAGGCTGTCATCTCACCCTGACCCCACAATACCTTGGCACTTTCAAATCGCACAGCTGCCGAAATATCGATGCCAAATTTCTGACAAGGCGTGACCAGCTGAGTAAGATACGTTGCGGTCGAAAGGGCATTTTGGAGAGCGCCATGAAGCCGGCTCATCTGGGAAGACGCAAGGAGCAAGTGGCTTTCAAGAGTATGGACATCCCGTTGAGTCGTCTTCAGCATGTCTTGTAGCTTGGTTTTCTTGACCAAGATGCTCAGTGCGGTCTCGCGGCATGATATGATTCCCTTGATGTGTTCGTAACTAGAAGACATCAGTCTCATACTAGGTGTTACGTTGATAGATGGATTGCTGACTTTTCAGAGTGCATCCAATCGTCACGATCCTCGAAACGTCCCAACACCTCATATAATTGCTCCGATTTCCGTGATGAGAAGACCTCGTCTGCTTCTGTTAAGATTGCAAGACTACCGAGAACCTCACGTACAGCTGATTTTGCTCCTTTGCTGATCATCAGTAGATCGATAGCATCACTAAATCCGGCGTTCAAGGACGCCGCCAGACCTGCAATATCTGTGACATTATTGATACTTTGGAACGCCCTAAAGACTGTACTGGCACTGCTGACATGTAACGCTGGAGCTGATATGTCCCATTGTTCTAATTTACGAGCAGTACGCAATACTGAGTCTGTGGCATTCGGTCCTGTGCTGGTCATCTTACTAAGTAGAGACTGCGACAAGCCATTAAGATCGAGATTATCAAGCGCTCGGACCATACTCTCTTCATCTGCCTGATAGTCCCCATGGCACAGACGAAGCTTCCCATCATAGTGGGCGCCGCGAAAGGACAAACTCTTGAAACCCGCATTCTCGTATTCGAGTCTGGCCATCATGGAGGAGAGGCTTGAAGGCTTCTGAACCCCATAAAATGCATCTTGCTCGTCAATGTGCTGGTAGATAGTAAGCAGAAGAGCGCTGGGTTCTTCTATCGAGATGACCGAGGACCGTCGCGACATCTTTGCGGCTTCAGATAAGTGAATCTCCAGAAACAATAAAGCCGTCTTGAACATAGAACAGCTGATAGCTGCAGCTGCGGCCTGATGATAGTCAAGCTCAAGCCACTGAGCACGGTCAGCTTTGGTGGTCTCATTTGGAAGTGCTTGGGTTCTCAAGTATAAGATCGCTTGTAAGAGAATCCGGACCGAAGAAATGGAATTTTCTTCTTCCCTGGAACAGCCTCGGAATAATTCTTGACACGCTTCTGACATGACGCGTTTTGTGGTCTGATGTCCTCCGGTCTCTTGAAGTAAGACGAGATGGAGTATGTATGGGAAGGCTTTCTCTGCGAAATCCCCAACGGACTGCAAAACATGCCAAAGCTCCGACAAGATTGGATCCTTACTAGCTGTAAGTGCCAATGCTGTGCATAATTGCTGAACCCACTGCGCAGCTGGCATGTCCTTTGTAAGTGCTGCATTCTCTTGCAGCTTCGGTCCACAGATTTCTTGTTTATTCAAAGGCAATTGAAATTGTCCCCGAAGCAGTGACTTGGTCAGCGAGACATGTAAGACCTGATTGCATTCATGGAAGTCCTCGGTGCCTTGTGTCTTGTCAAGAATGGAACGCAATGTTGCCTCAACAGACCCAATCTGACTGCTCCGGTCGCTCTGAAGAATGCTGCACAAGAGACTCAACAACCTAGTCCTAGAGCTCGATGACGCTGCCATCGGGTCTGCAGATGCTGAAAGGATTCCTTGCTCAAAGGATGTCTCATTCACCATTCCTCTATCGATTAAACCTTTGCCGGCATACGCACGTCCAATGACCCGTCCAACCCAGAGACGATAATTCTGTGACGATGTTCCACGTTGGCACGTCTTCCAAACGATCGACGCATATCGTACGGCACTCTCATCTGATCCAAGGATATCCTCGCGAAAGTCCGTGGGCACCTCAAATGGAGTAGTCAGATACTTCAGGATGGTATCCCTACAGGACTGGTCGAGGAGGTTCCTCCCCGAGCGCTGGTCTTCGAGAAGTTCCATGAGAAGCTCACTCTCGTAAGTACCACTCTTTGCGTTGCCCCCTGTCTGGATATGGCTTGCTGCATTGACAATAGTTTTGAAGCATCTTGCAGAGTCTTCGGACAAATGGGGGGATCTGTAATTTGCTAGGAAAGTGGAAAACCACGTATGAAATGCTTGCGCCCGTGACATTGTAGCCTGAAACTGGCTTTCCTGTGTAGTACTGTCCTGTGTGGAGTCAAAGAATGCCTTCATCGAAGTAAGTGTAGATACGGCATGACCTGCAAGAAAGGAGGGGACTTCTTGCAAGTATGATGACCCGTGCTCCAGGAGGTACTGCACAAGTCCGATTGCCTCTTGGGCGCACTGTGCATCCGTCATATAAGGCATCAAAGAATGCAATGCCATCTCCAGTGGGTATTGCTCCAGAGCTGTCGCTCCAGCCAGACTTACCATAATTCGAACTTTTCGCAGAACGGCGCATGTATGCAGAGAACCTAGTGCTGATTGAATAGAGTTAAGCAAATTTCTCAAGACGTAGACATAGAGCTCCGGCGACCATAATGATTCGGGATCATAGGGTGTACGGTGGCAAAGACATTCTATCTCATCGATCAGGTGATTGGCTCTGAACGACGGTTGCTGACTATTAGGTAGAGCCTTATCTGGACCACATTTAGTCAGTATGTCCTGATGTATAGCAGAGGCCTTCGAATATGCTGGATGTTTTTGAAGACCTTTCGTTATCTGGCCATCTAAATCTATTGTTTTGAAGAGAATTGCTAAAATATCTGGAAAATTCTTGGTAACAAGAGTGATATACTGCTCTTTGCTGAGATGTCTGCGCACACGGGCTTCCGCATGAGGCGCTGGTGAAATTATGGTTGAGGACATTGCGACGTCTCGAGCAATGCAATAAGCAGTCGCCTTGCTGAATGAAGCCACTAGGAGTGTCGCAAACGGCGTGCCTAGGCTATCGGCCAGCTGGGTAGCTTCATCGTCTTTACCCCATAAGAGGGTTTGACTCACGAGCTCCTCTTGCATGTCGCAAAGAAGATCTGTGAAAGTCTCATAACCAAAAATCACATGGGGGAATGATCGTAGATCCTCACCCTCAAACCACGTAAAAAAGATTTGAGGCACGAAGAGCTTGAAGAGATCTTTCGGATTGGCTAGATGGAGAGATGATGCAATGTGCTGAAGACAACTTTGAGCATATCTGACTGAATCGGAAACTGCACCTGCGCATTCCAAGATCTTGTACGTACAGTAGCGCAGCAGAGTGGACCATGAAGCCGCTAGGTGAGCAATAACGAAGAGTCGCAGCGCAAGTCCTTCAATCCAATTTGGATCCTTTGGAAGAACTTCTATTATGTCTTCAAGGAGACGTTCATGCTTGTTGAGGACAAATAAACCGATGATGTTGGCAATATTGTTTCCGATATAAAATTTCACAATGATGTTGCCCTCCGCTAATACATCGAAAAGACACGTCCTTGCGGAAGGTAAAGACATACTTTTTCCGTATTCAGGTCTGACCTTGATAACCTGCTGTAGCATGGAGGACAGGCGGACGTGCACATGAGGTGATGATATGCCTTTTTTGAGAGCGGTCTCAATGAACCATTTGTATAGCTGTTCCCCGATTTCGGAGACCTCGTCACCATCATCAGTGGTCCACATATCAGCGAGACTAGTCATTACGTCCAGGATTACGCCCATTGCTACCTCAGATCTTTCGTACTCATACATACGGAGAAATGTCTGTGCGAGATACTCAAGGAGCGTGGATGCATCATCTCGACCAATCGAAATGCCCGACTGCAGATACTCGACAAGAGCAGGGCGGCTTGCGAGAAAATCCTGACCCAGCAAAGACGTCAGGTAAGGAACCAAAGAGGTGGTAACATTCGTGATACCAGCTCCGGCTTCTTCAGCTTTCTGGATGCCAGACATGAAACAAATCTTAGCTGCTATGCAAGCTCGAAAAGCCTTCCCATTAGTCGATGCAGGAAGTTCGAAGTGGAGACTATCGGTAGCAGACATTTCGTCCCTACTTTGACTTCTTTGCGAGTCAAAGCCGTCGTCCAGATCATCCCCATCTTGAGCACTATCGGTGTTGGGATTGTCATTTGCTTGCAGGATTTCGTTCCAAAAGTACTGGTCGAAGCCTGGTGACATAGCTACTGCACCATTCATGAGGGGTTCTTTTCCCAAAGCGGTTTGTTTGATAGATCCAAGGACCCTACCATAGGAGTCAAAGAAGCCCTTCATCAATGCCTGCCGGTCATGATGGTGAAGCATACAGTGTTTTAAACCTCCATTGAGATCGTTGAGAACGCTCCCGAATTGGTCTCTCTGGCCAACGTCATGGAACATCGAGCTTGAAAGCAGTGCATATCCAACGATGCCAAATGATATGCAGACATGGATAATATCTGCGCTGATGCATGTGGAAGGCTCATTGACCGAAAGGAAGTAAGCGCGGACAAGTCCTGCGCCCTCGGCAATGAGAAATTCTAGAATAGCACCAACAAGCGACTGCGATTTCGAATGAGAGAGCTTGATGGCGACGGACTCTGCTCTCAACACAGCGGTATGATCATCTTGGAATGATGGGATGTCTTCCGTAAGGTCAGAAAGTAGTAGATATTTCATTAGCTTGTGATCACGTAAGAATCTTGATCTAGCCTGTGAAAGTGTCCCAAGATTCTGAGCTGGTTGTGGCGGTAACGAAGGAGGCGGCAGGCCAAGACACACGCAAATCAATCTCAAAATGCCGAATGCTGAGGTTTGTTGGGCTATGAACATCGCGTGGTGTCGGTCACAGATCTTTGCTACAACCGTGTCAATGATCATTTCCCCCCATTTGGGTAGACTTACTTGGACTCCATCTATTGAAAAGCCACCGAAGAACATTCCCGGATGTCTCCGGCGCAGTACTGAGGTTGTCTCGCCCTCTTAGGACGAGTAGCATTGTCCAGAGAGATGTGGCAGATTCGTCACAACCTGCCGGCCCGTTAAGGTCAACGGATCTTATCATACCGTCAACTAGATCTGCAACATCAATGTACTGAACTAGCCTCGAACTTAGAGCGCAAGTCATCAAATGGCACGCAGCTCTGCATGTGCCCAGAGAGGTTATGTGACGTGCCGCGAGTCTCCATACCTTGAGCCAAAAACCCTTTAGTCTCACTGATCGAGCAGCATGTTGCCCCGTTGCACTGCCATCTAATTATTATATGACTGATAAAAAAACTTAAAAGGCACACTTACGAAGTTATGACAAGCATAGTCCAAGATGCAATCAAGCCATCATCGTCCGATAAGCATGGCAGTAGCAGGTCCAGGTGGCCTTGCAAAGAGCTTTCATCGAATTGCATTTTGTCGAAGATAAATACCAGAATCTGTAAAGCGTATTGCTTTTCCATAGGTAGCGGTCCCTTGATGAAGCTAAAGGTGTCATCCAGAGGACGGGCCAGCTTTTGGCGTTTGGGTTGGTAATCAATCTCACCCAAGTTCGCTAGACCTTCATGAGCCGTAGCACTATTATCAAGTACCATCAAGACAACAGCACTTGAAGAAATTAAACACCAAGGCTGCTCGGCCTTGTGGATCCCCGTTCGGACCTGGAGGAAACTCGTGGACAGCGGCGCCTGTGACATACAGAAGGTAGGATCCACGAATGTGAGGTCATCTAGCTGAAGTTGCTCTCGATGTCTGCGGGCACAATAGTCGTCACGAAGAATCTCAACCAACGCATTTAAGATGGCCTTGTGGTCCCCTGTTGTATCTTCGGAAACCAGGCGAGGCAATAGGACTTCTCCATACGCAAGAAGAATCAAAAGTGGTTCCTTCATTTTGTTATCTTTAGCATCCCAGAATCGTCGAAATAGTGGAAGTACTTTCTCCATTAGATGGAGAGCAAGCGTGGTATCATGAGCAATGACGCGGGACATTATGGAATTGATACAGTCAACGAGAACTTGCTGCATGCTGGAAACTTTGGGATACAAAACCAGTAAATCCACAACGGTAGTAATGATGATGTGTGCCCTATCAAAAAGCGGTGCGTTCGGTACCGAAGTGAGATGCTGCAAACAAAGGGCTAACTCAAGCTGGCTCTCTCTAAGTTGGGGGTAGGTAGCTGGCTGCGAGGCGTTGAGACTTGACAAGCGGCCATGATCACCCATTGTACTCGGCGTGGCCGAACGGCTGAGATGGTTCCTGCGAGACACCGGCTTCTGAAGAGGTCTTGCTCTATTGGATAGAGCCGAATCAGCTAAATCATCCACTCTATTCAGATCTCGTACTGCGTCAAGACAGAAATCCACCATCTCATGCCATTCGTCTCCTAAGAAATGTTCAGGATGAGCTTTAAATTCGAGCAATGTCACAAGTGCCTTCAGATAATCTTTACAGAGGGGCGCACAATAGCCTGCATCTGGTGTCGGTAGGGTCTGGGTGATGTGCTCTAAAAGGGCCTTGACTGTCTTGTAACGCAATTTCCGTAGGCCGATCTCGACGACAACTCGGACCAAGGTCGCGCATGTTGATAGTCTCAATTCAACCTTAGGTTTCGTGTACTTGGTAGCTCTAGCATAATTAGAGCTTTCAATTTTCGCAACCCGAAAAACAGTCTCTAGGATAGTATGGTAGCCAGTATCGTTTACTTGTTTGCTGGATTATTATTAGCTATTCAATCTACATCAATTGGAGGCTCGGGGACAAAAGTACAGATCCTGTCTTTTCTCTCGTATAATCTGCGTCAACTCTGTCCATGAATCAGTAACTGTAAGCCCGATCAATATATCGCTGATGAACGCACTGATAAGACCAGAAGAGCGCACCTCCACCTTCTCAGAATGCAGTTTGTCTGCTTTCTTGTAAGCCTTCGTTTGCAGAGACGCTCTAAGGCGCTACTGACCGAGCTCATCGTTGATGTCCCGCCTTCCTTTGACCTCCCCCATATTGAGATCTGACAGTCAGACCAGTGGGGAAGGTTGCAGTGTATATATTGGCTCGCATGTCTACAACCCCAGACATGACACGCAGAAGCTGCGACTTTCAAGATTAGCAGTCTCGCAAAGACCTAAGAACGCGAATTACTACATGTTGTGACGAGTAGGAAATTCTTGTGTTGAAAGGCTGAGAAATCACCTCCCGCGGCGGTGTCCGCCAAATGCGCGACTCCTACAAACATCTCTCCTCGGAACAAGCAATCCACTGCTAAGTCCCTTCTTCGTCTTCCAGACCATGGCAGACGACGAAGAGGGCTTGGTTGGTCTGCAATCTCTCCACCAGGATCTTGAGGACCTAGATCAAGGCCACCACATGCGCAACATCGACAGTCTGTGGGCGAGATTAGAAACGCGTGTAAAAGAATTCAGGCAGCTTCTTGACAAACCTTCGAAAAACGAAGATAGCCGAAAGACTGTCCTCTCTGGTACTCGCATCCTTTAGATCTCTTCAATTGAGCGTTGCTTCATGCTAAGTCGCTGACCTGAATTATGCTTTCACAGGTACCATTGCAATCGATGAACAGGAATACTCTGTAAATCCAGAATTCCAAGAGAATACAATTCAGCTGGCCGATACCCTCGACCTTGACGAGATACAATCTGCAAAGATTTTGCTCGATACACAAGATGATGCGGAGTTCCTTGAGATGTCAACTGTGGCATCTGCGCTGATGCTATTCCATCAACGCAGACACTTTTTACTGGAATGTCTAAGACTACTGCTAAGACAGTCGACCAATCTTGAACGTGAGGACGGAAGCCAAGAATCGTCTCGTGGGTTGATAAGTGATATACTTGGAACCAAAGATGGTGTGGCTCGGAACGGGTCTCTCTATACGCAAAAGTGCATGGATGCAATGGCAGGCATAGAGAAGTGGCTACAAGCGCTAGGAGAGCGCCATCAGGGAGCACTTGCTTTAGGGCAGACGTTGACTGATGACTATACTCAAGTCACGCAGTTTTCATATCAGAGCCTTGGGCGGCAGCACGAGTCACTAGGCGCAATCATCAATCATCTGATAAAGGCCGATCGAACTGGAGTCGAGGATTTCCATAAACTTTTAGCATATCTGCCGAAGATAGACAGATGGAACAATTCAGCAATACACTACGTACCGGTGATCATGGGTTTCGCAGCTAAATTCGGGTCACCCGAGGGAGGAGGGGTTCTGCGAGAAGCAAGAATGCTAAATAGCAAGATCTTAGACAGCAAGGACTCGACACCATGGACACTGCGAAATTTTCAGGCAGCTACCATTACCTGGTGGCTTGCGGAGTATTCTGGATGGTATGTTGAGCAGCCGACAGGTTCACCAGTACAGAATGTCAACCTCCAAGAGGAAGCTCAGATCCGATCCGACGCATTCTTTCGAGCGCTGCGAGATGGTGCGTTTGAGTCAACACTATCTATCTGCTCACAAATCACACCAGACGAATGGTATGATCCTGCAAAGCAGGCCTTGATTCAACTTTTGCTTCGAGATTCGCTGCCTCTGGCCCAAGATATGGCATCAACATCCTCATACTTTCAAAATTTACTTATGGAACAATTCGAGACATTCACTGACGCCTTCATCACCAACATGCCTGATACCCTACGCCGCTTCAAGAAGGAGGAAGACGACCAGAGAAAGAGGTTTCGTACCAATCTACAGCAAGGCGCGTCGAGTGCTATTCCTGAACAAATCTTTCATCTGGAAAGATTCCTCGTCATCATCTCTTTTGCGTTCGACCATCGAGGTGACGCAGCGCAAGCCTTTTGGACTGATGTCGATAGCAATTTGTATGGATTTCTGCAATGGGCTTCGAAGAGACAGTCTACTCCCTGCGTGAGTGCTTTCTGCGAAATGTTACGATCAATCTCGGAAGGCGAAGAAGGCGCTGCTTCCGCTCATAGATTTCTTCTCGAGGAGGGCAGTCCAGTCCCTGCCAAGATTCGCAGATCACATTCACTGAGCTGGTCTCAGGTTTTTGGAGAGCTGAATGTTTATACAGTCAAGATCCGTGAACAGCCAACGGCTCTTCGCCCTATCATTCAGTATCGCGGCAGGCCTGGCCCAGATGAGATTGATGAACCGGAAAGTTCGATAATGCTAGAGAGCTATCTACGCCTGGTGTCTCATCTTTGCCGTGAAAGCGCAGAGGTGCGGTGGTGGATACTGTCCCAATCGCAATTCCCCATCCTCGAAATCTTATTTTACCTATGTAGCAGTGGAGTACCGAGTAGCCTACAAGCCTGTGCGTTCGCGGTAGTCCAGGCACTTTTGACTCAAAAGACTGCAGAACTCAGCATAGCAGTCTGGTCTAGCTTGGATCAATGGATCTGTGGCGCTTTGTCTCCGCCACCAAATGTGAGCAGGCCTGCGAAGGTCAACCCAGCAGTTCGGACAGAGCAAATTACGTTTGATTCTCTTGCCGAGAATTTTGAGAAAGCAAATGAGTTTATCGCGCTCCTGCACAGTCTGGTATCCCCAGCTGTTCGGGATACAGGACTCAACGACCGCTTGCCTTTCCCAGAAACACTAGGATCAACCTATCGAATGTCGGGCATCGAACCGTATATTGACTTTGTGTTTGACAAAGTCTTTGCTTCCAAGACAATAGAACTCGAAGACGGTCTCCAAGAAAGGATCTTGACCTGGAATGTCCTGAGATTTGCTGCTGTGTCCCTGAATACTTTCAACGAAGATCTCGTGATTCTTGCGAACAAATCATCGATATCCGTGGACGAGGCAATGGACACATCATCTTTACTGACTTATGTTCGCTTACACCCATTTGCCCGCGTAATGGAATGGATGTTCAACGAACGAGTGCTAGCTGCACTTTTCGCATCGGCACACCGGGATGCTGACGAGGTCGCTAAAGCTCCTTCATTCTCACCACTCATTCAATCTACACTCTGCTGTGTTGAGGTCATGAATCTCATAGTAGACCTTCAGTCTACATACCTTGACATTGTGCGTCCCCTCATCAAACTTCAGTCGACAGGCCGCAAACAGCCTGTCTCCAACCCAGCCTTAGCATCATTTGAGGACAGTGTTTCCCTCAACATGCATTTGATCATTGATTTGGGGCTATATTCAGGAGTCGGCAACCAAGACCTTACAGTCGCTTCTTTGAAGTTGCTTGGCAAGCTTGCCGGCTCGAAAAAGCTGAACGTTCAATCCACCCCTGGTCTCGGTACAAGATTGCATTGCAATCGTCTTATAAGCGTGGTTGATCAGAGTGGTGATTTGGCTCCTATAGCGAGATCATTGACCTTGGCAATGCATTTTGAACCTCGCGAGCTGAGTCTGGGCAGCGAGGCGGCCGGGTGGGCCATCAAGTCAGGTATATTAGACTTTTTGATCCAATGTATGGCTGCTTCGCCTGATAGACCAACCCTGGCACATGCGTTTCTAGGGTTCGCATGCACTGCAACCACTGTGGATGTTGCTAACGATGGCTCATTCGCTGGCGGCAACTCTCTGTTTCATACTGTATTACACTTAGCAACTGACTACCCGGACGGCGACGAGTTTAGTATGCAGAGGTGGTCGCTAGATCTTAAACAGAAGAGCGTGCAAATTCTATCTATGCTATGGATCTCCCCTCTTACGTCCATTTTCACGTTGTCCGAGATGAGGCTGAGAGACACCCTATTCCTTCTTTTCACGAGACAGACACTCATCGGACCAAATACCCCATTCGATGGACGACCATTCACGCACCCTGATTTTATGTCTACTGCCTCTGCAGTGAGTCTCGAGCAGCTCCTTTGGCTGCGCTGTTCGCTTCTCGAATATACCAGCATAGAAATACGCCTTGTGGCCACAGAGGGTGCGCCCTCGCTAAAGGAGAGAATACTTTCTACATTGTTTGGTTCAACTATCACGCCTGACGGCGAGGAGGTGCGAAATGTGACGAATTTTGATCTTCTAGACTTTACTGAGTTGGATATCTCCAATGCCGCCGATCATCCCCGGTTCAACTACTTTCAGCAGAAGGACTTCGAATCTGCGATGGAAGCCGGCTCCCAGAATACTAAAGGCCTGTCCGACACACGATTAATCCGGGAAATAATCATCCTACGGCTCAATGAATTACGGAAGTCTGGCCGTTTCCAAGACCCTAATGAACAACAGAGGGCCGAAGAGGAGGCACAGAGTATCCTACGTTATTGTGACAGCGAGAACAATCGGGTCAAGCTTACATCTGTACGTTTACAAACGATGAAAGCCTGGGCAGATATGCTCACACTTACCGTTGGGACTTGCGACCTGGAATCGGGGGCCAAAGCTGCCTTGATCCTGCAGGCTCTACAGCTACTGATGCCAAAGCTGGAGGATTTTGCCTTGACGAATATACGAGAGGCCAAAGAGGTTGCCAAGTTGACCTTGGCATTGCTGTCTCAGCTTGACTTCGGATCGTCCACACTTGATAGGTCCAGAGCTGGTGACGTTGCTAACGACAGGCTGACTCAGGTTTTCCGCACAGCTTTGCGAGCGGTGAATTGTCCTGATGTGGACATGCAGCTTCGCGAAGTACTCTACAACATCTGCTGTCTGTATCTTTCGAGTGAGACTATGGCCTCCGATGCTTCAACTAGCCACCGTCATAGCCTCCAAGTTCTGAAGTCGACGGGTGAGAAGTTACTAGACAACATTTGTGACGATGCTTACGGGGCCTCGGGTACTGGCCGAATTTCAGCTCTGCTACTGCTCGATTCTTTGGCCAGTCTCGCCAGCAATGACAAGTCGAATTATATCGTTGAGACGCTGGCCAAAACAAACTTCATCCAGGTCCTTGTTGAAACCATCGAGAATATACCACAAGAGCTTCGAGAGACGAACGCGAAGGGTGAGTTGTCCTCCATGGCATCAGGGATCACGTCACTAATCTCTTCCTCACATTAGATATTCCTCTCTTACTGTCCTTTTACGAAACCAAGCTCGCGTTGCTGGTGACTATCTCTCAAAGCAGAGTTGGTGCGGTCCACGTCATGAATGCAGGACTTTTCCAAGCAGTCCGCGTATCGGGACTGTTCTCGGTCGACCCGGACATCGGCGTTGGTAAGTTTCCTCTTGCAATGAACGCTGGTCATACTGACATGATCAGAAATCGATAACGCAGAAGCGTTAGCCAAGTATTACAGGCTGCTGCTCTCGATAGCTCGCGTCATCACATCTATGGTCATTAGTAGGGGCCCCCAAAATGAGCAGACCCTCGAAAGTGCGAAGGGATTCCTCGTGGAGAGTCGGACTTTGGTGGTAGCCGTCCTCAAGAGACAGGCCAAGATAGGAGGTGTATCCTTTGACGATGTGGGTGCAGATGTAGATATTGACGAACTAGTAGAGCTGTTTATATTGCTCATCGCCATGACGGAATTTTTGAATGTAAGTGTCTACGAAATTGGCTGAACAACGAGTGAAGCTCACACGGTGATCAGTACGAAGAGCAACGAGATACCCAGAGGTCGCGAAAGATGGGTATATTTACATAGTTTCCATGGTGGACCAGTACATATCATGAACGGCATATCGTCCGACAGTGGGCGGCCACCGTACCATTGGGCATCATAGTCCAGCATGTCTTCGATGTGACCTGTGTGAGGTCGGTCTACGATGCACGGAAAAGGCACCAAACGGCGTCCCACGCAACCATGTGAACGCATATACCTTGAATGAGCAAGGCTTGCCAAATTAATATGAAAATGACAGCACATACCTCAATGTCCAGTGGTATGGTCCGCAAAAGTTTATGGAAAGATACGAGACCCTAGCCCAGGGACTCGGACGGTGAAAAGGCTCTTCGGCATGGGGATAGTGAGGAGAGACAACGTCCTTTTTGGGACAAGTTTGGGTATGTGTATTGCAGTGTTTGTCATGGCTCAGGCCTCTGCTATATCAGATACGCTCTGTACGCTCACTGGAGTGAAACCCGGAGAGATACAATGTTTTCGCCTGTTATGATGGCCTCAGTTATCATCGGACTATGAAAGGGCAGATCTGATTTTCTGGTGAATGACCGTACGGGAAAGAGGGACACTGGCGCATCGAGAGTTGCTTGTTGCATTGGATTGACTATTGCATCAAACGGAAGATTGGGCCACTATCCTTTCAAACGCCAGTCAATCTGATATTGTTGAGCCGCACACTAATGCTGAGTCACTCTGGAGTGGAGTGGGCCAGAGCGAAATCGAATGGATATTGAGAGCACATTATTAACGGGCCATGGTCGCAGCATTCGAAAGCTGTGATGGCAATGGATCATGGATTGTGATTGGAGAGCAGCTGTTGAACTTTTGGACCAGGTCAACAGACGCTGACTGCAATAAGCTTCATCCAGTCTACAACATACATAATTCTGGCATGGTCAATTGTAATTTACATTACGCATCACATGTGGAAACAAGATTGTGATATTACTCCTGCCCTAGAACTATTATATCCTGCACAAGTGTAGACTACACGAGGATGATTCACTAACACTAGGACCCAACGCCGACCTAAACTTCGGTTCTTCTCTAGAATAGTATGGCCAACTACCGCATTTGCCGTCGACATTCCACTCCATGAGCACCCGGCGAGAACGACGAGCCCAGGCTCGAAGTAAAGATACAGAGACAGAGATCCCTCTCACCCAGCCCTCACGCGCCATCCCCCGCCACAAAACCCTCCTCGACCTCGCCAACGAGCGCCAACTCCTCCACAGCTCCTCTCGCACCGCTCCCTCAATCACAACCACCACCATAAACGAAGATGGCACACTCTCCACCCCCTTCCCACTTGCGTCCCCGAACCCCCCAGACCCACCCCCACCGACACCCTACCTAGACATCGCACTATACACCACAACCCTCACCCTCCTCCACTTCACCCTCACAGTCCTCGTCCACCACCAATACGCCCCCACACCCCCCTCGCTCCCTTCCCTCTTCTACACCAGCACCATAGCCTCCCCCGCTCCGGCCCTCCTGCTACTGCTGGTATCGATGCTACATCCGCGCTCCTCGCACGTGGCCACCCAATTGTTCTTTGCGGCGTTGAGTGTGGGGGCCGGAACGTGGTTGGTATATGCGAGCAATGAGGATCCGTATATGGCTGTTATGAAGAAGGCGCCGCCGTTGGGGACGCTGTGGGTGTGGGCGGTTGTGGAGATGAGGTGGGAGTGGGCGGTGGGGTGTTTGGGGGTGGTGGGGGGGTGGGGGTGGTGGCAAGGGTATGGGATTTATTGAAGAGGTGGTGTTTTACGTGGTTCTGGGAAAGGCAATTGGGGGGTTGCTGGTGTAGTTTTGCGAATGGACATGGCTTGGATGCTTGGAGTTCTGGTTGAGCTGAGAAAAGAACAAACTTGAAGGCGGAGTATGGAGCACAATCGTACGAGTGATGCCAGGTTCTCAGCTTTTCAGCCTCAAGCTCAGTCCCGACAGGACAGTTTGGAGGAGGCCTGCGAGAATGAGATCGGCATGGCACGACTCAGAAATGACAAGACCAGCCAGTAACGGCACCCTAATGCCAGCCCAAGAGAAGGGTACGACGTATAAGACGGTAGCAATTGGTATTCGAACACAGCAATGCACAGACTGACGTGGGGCAAACGACAGCTCCTCAAGTCTCGGATTCAGCAACACTGAACATGTCAGCGCGGAAAAGGAAAATGATGCATAAGGTGCAGAAAGTCATTGTTTGCTCTATGAGGAGCTAGCTTGTCGCACTCAATGAATAGTAGAACTTCAGAATCTCAGGAAACTTGCATATATTCTGATTGTAATCCGTGTATGAATGATATCTTACTCCACCAGATGTCGCTTTTGCATAAGTTATATGCCAGCTTCCACCAACCAAGCATCGAATAAGCCAATCCGTGTCCCTTCTCCAAGAAGAAGCACCTGTACCCAAACGTATGTATCTCCATTCCCCATCCTTTCCACTTCTTATCCTAGAAAACCTAAGGATACCGGATAACCCCCATCAATCCCTCACTACGACCCCGTCTTCACAATAACAAACACATTGCCCAGCGACCCTAGAAACACCATACCCATCAGCACAAACCCCCCAAACCACCCCCCTCCCATCCCACACAAACCCCAAACCACAAAAATCACATCGAAAAAGGAAAAAGAAAACGAAAAAAACCCACCATGCCCCCTG
>JAABUV010000374.1_pt1 | contig 68314 bp, 68 predicted proteins | sample 5559971 | NCBI WGS metagenome assembly JAABUV01 (sample SAMN10711881, study PRJNA513362) | rock metagenome | isolation source: Antarctica rocks | place: Antarctica: Victoria Land, Knobhead nord | collected 2015-12-19 | reverse complement strand
CTAACGCCGATTTTCGCGTCTGTTGGTGGTCCGTCTTCGGCGTGACCCAGCCAGGTTTTCGGATCCGTGAAATCCCTTGTGCTGTAAGGCTCTGCCGGACGTCGGCCCCGGGGCGCCCGCTCCGGGGAGGGGTCGATCTCGCTGTGCAAAGGGCCAACCTAGCGGAGTGAAGGCCCGGTCAGAGCGACAGAGGCCGGCTGAAATCACCTGCGTGTAAGACACCTCACTGAGGGTCCTTGACTTCAGGAGGGGCGCGTTGCTGAAGTAACTGTGTGGCCAAGGCAGCGAGATCAACCCCAACCGAGGATCGGGCTGCGCGCTCTGGCGGGGAGTTCTTCGCCCGCCCGACCGGGCCCAACCACCGTCGCTACGAGGCGCTGCGGGCGTACCTGTGGGAGGGCACCAGCGCCGAGGTCGCCGCCGGGCGGGCCGGCTACTCGCCCGCCACCTTGCGCTCGGTGGTACGCGACTTCCGCTCAGGCAAGACCGGGTTCTTCATCAACCCACGCCCAGGCCCCACCCGAGCGCCGGCGAAGAACGCGGCACGCGAGGCCATCATCGAGTTGCGCCGTGCTGGCCACTCCGCCACCGAGATCACCGAGGCCCTGGCGGGCACCCCGACCCCGCTCAATCGCACCGGGGTGGCCGAGGTCCTCGCCGAGGCCGGCTTTCCTCGCCTGGCGGTCCGGCCTCCAGGCGAGCGCGGCGCACCGTTTCGCGACCACCCCCGCAAGGCAGGCCTGCTCAAGTTCGACCAGCTCCCCGCCTCCGCCGAGACCAAGGTGGCCGGGCTGCTCCTCGCCGTCCCCGAGCTGGTCGCCTTGGACCTGCCCGGCCTGGTCGCCGCCGCCGGCTACCCCGGGACCACGGTCATCCCGGCGGTCAACTACATACTCTCCCTGCTGGCACTCAAGCTGGTAGGCACCCGTCGGGTCTCCCACGTCGACGACCTGGCCGCTGATGTCGGCGCCGGGGCCTTCGCCGGGCTGGTGGCCCTGCCCAAGACCACCGCGCTGACCACCTACTCCTACCGCCTCGACCACTGCCCCCAGACTGCTCTGCTCACCGGCCTCGGCAAGGCCATGCTCGCCGCTGACCTGATCACTGACGCCGGTGGTGACTTGGACCTGGACTTCCACGCCATCATGCACTGGGGCGACGACGTCGCGCTGGAGAAGCACTACGTGCCCCGGCGCTCGCAGCGCACCCGGAGCGTGCTGAGCTTCGTCGCCCCAAGACGGCGCCTCCCAGACCCTGGTGTACGCCAACGCGGACCTGACCAAGGCCACCCAGGCGGAGGAGGTGCTGGTCTTCGCCGAGCACTGGCGGTCCCCTCACCGGGGCGTGGCCGCCCGCCTCGTCATGGACCAAAAGGTCACCAACCAAGCGGTGCTCGGCGAGCTCGACGCCCGGGGCATCAAGTTCTTGACCTTGCGCATGCGCTCGGTGGCGCTGCAGCGCCACATCGCCGCCATCGTCCCCGGCGCGTGGCGAACCGTCGCCCTCGACCGCGACGGCGCCTACCGCCGTCCCCAGGTCGTCGACGAGGAGACCACCCTGTCGGCCTACCCCGGCACCGTGCGCCAGCTCAACGTCACCGGACTGGGCCGGGAAGCCGCCACCGTCATCATCACCAACGACCGGGCCGCCACCGCCAAGCAGATTATCGAGCGCTACGCCCGACGGATGAACATCGAGCAGCGCCTCGCCGAGTCCATCCGCAGCTTCCACCTCGACTCCCTCGCCGGGGCTGTGCCCCTCAACGTCGACCTCGACGTCGTGCTCACCGTGCTCGCCGGCGCGGTGTGCGCCTCACTGCGCCGACGACTCACCGGCTACCACCACGCCACCCCCGACACCCTCCAGCGACGGTTCCTCTCCACCACCGGTCGCATCGTCAACCACGGCCAGTCCATCACCGTGCAGCTCAAACGACGCACCTACTCCCCGGTCCTACGCCAAGCCGACATCCCAGAAGTCGCCGTCCCCTGGTGGGGCGGCCGCACGCTCCGCTTCGAGTTCGAATGACCAAAAGTTGGGGTCGAATACGCTTCGCGAAAATTGGCGCTAACCGGAAGGGGCCCGGCGCCGACCGCCGACGCACCGGCGCTGCCTGCATGGCTGTGAGCGGCGTTCAGTCGAATTAGCGGAGCGCGTACTTACCGCCCTCATTCCCGCGTAGCGTGGCTGACGGAACTTCCCCGGTTTATGGCGATTCACCACACGAAACATCACGTGACGTTAATCCTGGATGATAAATACATACCCGTCAAGGGTCGGGAACCTGCACGTGTCCAACGCCCGCTACAACCTGCTCTTGACCGCGCTGTGAAAGACAAGTACCCATCTCCCTGCTTCACGAACGGACCCGAACCCAGTCCGATCCAGGGTGGAGCATGCCCTGACGGCCAGACCAGGACGCGCCAACATAATGCCAGCGGTTGCGCCAGGCGAGCGATTGGTCCTAAGACTAAGAACCCGCATCAAGCAAGAAATCTGAAGCTTTCTCTCCAATCATCACCGCTGCCGCGTTTGTATTACCAGACGTCATGTCGGGAAATACACTCGCATCGGCAACTCGCAGACCATCGATACCATGAACCCGCAACTGAGCGTCAACCACTGCCAAATTATCGCTTCCCATCTTGCAAGTGCTGACGGGATGATATTCAGAGTCCATGGTACGTCGCAAGGCATCTTCGAGGCCGACCGCGTCGCGGATACCGATCCCGGGCGCGATCTCTTCACCCCGGATATCCGAAAATGATTCCGTCATCGCCAGCTCGCGTGCCACAGAGACTCCGCGAAGAACCGTTGCGCGATCCTCTGCCTCCTTCAGGTAGTTGAAGCGCACTCGCGCGTTGTCGCGAGGGTCCGCCGACCCGAGGCGCACTACTCCACGCGAGCGTGGTCGCGTCGCGCAGACGATGATCTGCCAGCCCGGTCCGCGATCGAGCAGAGCCGGGTTTACCAGGGTAGTGGCGAAGTGAAACTGGACGTCGGGTCCGTCTGGGTCAGATGAAGTGTTAATGAAGCCCGCAGTCTCCAGGATATTGCTTGTCGGTTTGACATCCACGGGTGCTGGGTTCGCGTAAGCAACGTCCATTCGCGGGTGATCTTGCAGGTTGGCTCCAACGCCAGGATGATTCAGAACGACTGAGATACCGAACCCACGCAGGTGATCGGCCGGTCCGATCCCCGACAGCATCAGAAGCTTGGGGCTTTCGAATGTCCCGGCGGATAGGACGAGTTCCCGCCGTATACCTATCTCAGCCTCCGCCCCGTCCTGAAGATACTTCAGCCCCGTGACGCGGTTGTTAGTTAAGGCAATTTGTGTGGCGCGTGCGTTTGTGGCAATCGTAAGATTTTGTTGGTTCACCACAGGCCGCAGATAAGCCTCAGCGCTCGATACTCTCCGTCCCGCTTCGACGTTTACTTGAAACCTGCCGAACCCATCCTGTTCCGCCCCATTGAAATCCGGATTTGCAGCGAATCCGAGCTCACTCGCCGCGTCCAAGAACGTTCGTGCCCGCGGGTCAAGGTCCGGGTTATCGCAGACGGCGAGCGGCCCATCTGCTCCGTGGTAATGGTCCGCCCCTCTGCCGTTTCGTTCGGCTCTGCGAAAGTAGGGTAAGACACTTTCGTAACCCCATCCATCGTTACCCGCCGCTTCCCAACGGTCGAAGTCCCGGCGGTTTCCCCGAATGTAGATCATGCCATTGATGCTGCTCGAGCCGCCTAACACTTTTCCTCGCGGATGATAAATAGATCGGTCGCCGAGGGCGGGCTCCGGTTCGGTCATGTACGCCCAGTCGACCTCGGTGCCAAAAAGGGATGGCAGTGCGGCAGGAACGAAGATTGCTGGCTGAATATCCTCGCCACCCGCTTCGAGGAGAAGAATCTTGAGCGCGGGATTGGCCATAATCAGCCTGTGCGCAATGACCGAGCCTGCCGAGCCGGCTCCGACGATTGCATAATCGTAATCTGACATTGATATCTCCTTAGATCAAGATCTCCAACGGCAAGTCCCTGGAGGAGCGTAGCGCGTCTGCCTAGTTATCTGCGGACGTTGGACCGAAATGCCTATTCTTCGAGATGGCTGTGCTTGATATAAAGATGGAGGGTGCCTGGCTGATTGTCTCGATCGGCGAACTGTTTGCAGCGGTACACGAGTCCGCCACGACGAAGCCAGGTGCGCGGCGGTTGGGAAGATGTTCACGTCGTCGTCGGTTTCGGCGATCACCACATCAGCGACAATCCGGGAGTCGACCGGCATGCTCATCAGCAGGTCCTCGCCGGAGACGGCGACTTCATCCCGGCCACCCGACCCGATCCGTCAGCGGCGAAGGCATCGGGAATGGCGTCGCCGACGTCATTTCCGAGCACGTAAGCCATGGCGCCTCCTGCGCTGAGAGCATCTGCGGACACGGGCTATACGTCACTAGTGCGCGCGACCCCACTGGAGCATGTTTCTGCTCCGCTGTCCAGTGCGCCTCTCTGTTCAACAGACCGGACTTCGGCAGATGATGAGCACACGATCATGTAAATATGGGGTGTGACGTGCGGTAACGCGTGCATTGAGCGTTTGGGTCGTGTTACTACACACGCTCGCCCGTTGGCGGGTGTTGGTCAGGCGCTGGGCGCGGTGAAGTCGAAGAACCTCGGCGGCTCGGGCAGGCTGAGCGCGGTCAGGATGCTCTTCTGCCCGGCGGTGAGCGTGGAGCGCTGCGCGACACGGCCCTCGGGGGTGGACAGGGTGACCAGGTGCATCCGGTCGAGTTCGTGGCGGGTGTTGCGCCAGGTGTCGCCGGTGGTGTTCTCCACGACGCGGAGCAGCAGCAGCGCGAGCCAGCAGAGCTGGATGTGGGCGCGGACCCGGTCCTCGCGGTAGTGGAAGACCGGCCGCAGTTTCAGGGCGCCTTTCAGGTCCCGCCAGCCTCTCTCCACGGCCAGGAGCTGCTTGCAGGCCGCGGCGAGGTCGTCCGGGGTGAGGGTTAGGTCGGAGGTGCGCAGCAGCCACTTGCCGTCCAGGTGGGTCTCCCGCTTGATCGCGGCGGCGTCCACGCGCAGCAGCCCGGTGCGGGTGCGGCGCAGGTAGCGCCGCAGCCCAGGCTTGGTCTTGAACGACCCAACGAGCTCGTCCCGGCGCCGGGGCGTCCACGCATCCGAGTCCTCGATCAGCCCCGTGAGGTGAGTGACGAGGTGGTCGCGGACGGCGGCGTCCCGCTCGGCCTGCTCGGGGTTGTGGCAGATGACAAACCGTTGCGCCCGCATGCCGTCGTCGCCGTCACCGACCCCGCCGGGGGCGACGGTGACCTCCTTCACGCGCAGATTCCCGGCGACGGTGCGGTACCGGCCAGCCCGGGCGAGCGCCGCGGCGGCCTCGGTGTTGGTGTGGCGGAGCTTCTCGGCGTGGATGTAGTGCCCGCCGCCGCGGGTCAGGTACGCCCGGTTCGCCGCCGAGGCGAACCCCCGGTCGGCGACCCACACCAGCCGGCGTAGGTTCCACCCGGCCAGGCCGTCGTTCACGGTCCGGATGATCGCCGTGTCGGTGGTGTCACCGGGGAAGGTCCAGCACCGCACCGCACACCATCGCGGGTGACCGCCATCGCGATCACGACCTGGGGCAGATCGGTACGGAAGTCCTTCGAGTGTCCGAACGCCCGCTTGGCCTGCTCAACCGGGCGAGTCACCCCGTCGTCGCCGACGGTGTCAGCCAGGTCAGCGACCTCGTCGGCGACGTCGACCTCCCAGTACGTGGAGGTGGTGTCCACGAACACGATGTCCAGGTCGAGGTTGAGCAGGTGCGCGACCGAGGAGAAGATCTCCCCGGCAATCTCGTCGAGGGCGTCGAGCAGGAAGTCCATCGCCCGGTACGCCTGGTCATCGGTGAGGCCGACCAGCTCCTCGATGACGACCCGTTCGGCGACCCAGCGAGTCGCGGCCAGCTTGCTGCCAGGCTCCAGCGCGCGCTGGGTGACCAGCGCGAACACCACCCGCTCGACCACCTCAGCGTCCAGGCGCCGACCGGCCGCGACCCGGCGGATCGCCGCGGCGATCCGCCAGCCGCTCCCAGAGGCGGTCCAGCGTCCACGCGCCACCCATCCGCCGGGAGTCGACGACCTCGACCTCGGTGCCCGCCGCCGCTTCCGCGGCCTGCTCCGGGGTCAAAAAGCGTGAGATCGAGCCCACCAGCCGCGCCAGGGCCTCCCGGTCGGCCATGTCCGCCCGCCCGAAGTTGTGGATCACCTTCGCGACCGGGCTGCCGGACACCGGGTGCCGCTCGTTGTGCGCGAGCTGCAGGTAGCTCACCACCGAGCCGTCCCGGTTCGTCCGCCGCGTCTCCCGCAAGTACACGCCTACACGAAACCACAAAATCGCACGTCATGCGCGCGACACACCCAAAGTCGTGTGCCTACGAGGCTTCGGCACTACCGACCCTGCCCAGCGCGCTGACCAGCAACAACACTACAGATCAAGCCCGATTCTGCCTACCAACTGCGGAAGTCCGGACAGAGGGGCCGATGAACGACCGAAGTTCGTTGCTGCCGGGAGGTCCGGTCGTATCAGCGCAGTGCGTACAGCTCGTAAACCAGGCTTGTCCCGGTGCGCCGGCCCTTGCCGACTGCCTGGGTGACGTTGAGCCACGCATATCTCTCGTCGTCGGTCTCGAAGGTCGGCGTGGTGTAGATGACGCCGCCCTCGGCCGGGGGCCTGTCGGATTTGCCGCGGTAGGTCACCGCGATGGTGGCGCCGTCGTCGGTGCGCAGCAGGATCCGGGCGTCGACGCTGACCGACGAGTCGTGGTGGATGCGCACCCAGTCGCTGGCGCTGAGTCCGAGTTGCGAGGCGTGCACCCGCTCACCGTCCCAGCGGCACGATCCCGCCTCGCCCACCAACCGGCCGCCCTCGGGAGTGCCCGCGAGATGTGTTTGCCGGGAAATCGTGACGCTCAACGTCCCGAGCGGTTCCAACTCCATGCCCACTGTGCCTCCTCGCGCGTTGCCGACTGTGTCCTGAAGGTGCGCCCACCGGCTCATCTAAGACATCTAGACAGAACTGATTTCTGTACAGTAGAATATGCCACATGTCAAGCCCTGGAGGTGTCGCGGATGCCGATTTCCGTGTCGGTCGCCAGCCGTAGTGGGCTGTCCGCACGGGCGGTCGGCGAGCTGGCGCTGGCGGCTGAGCGACGCGCGATGGACGCCTTCTTCGTCGCCGAGTCGGCCGCTGATTCCCTGGTGCTGTGCCAGGCGGCGCTGGCCGCGACGACATCGATAACGGTGGGTACTGCGGTGGCCAATGCGCGGTTGCGCCACCCGGGCGCAGCGGCGATGGCGACCGTCACCCTCGACGAGTGGTCCGGTGGGAGGTTCCGCATCGGCCTGGGCGTTTCCAACTCGAACTTCAACGAACGCGTGCTCGGCATGGACCCCGTCCGGCCGTTGCCGTTCATCCGAAACTATGTCGCCACGATGCGCCGTGTACTGGGCGAGGCCGTTCCGGCTGGCTCGCCACCGTTGGTCCTCGACCGACCACCAGCACGCTCGCACACTCCGATCGTGTTGGCTGCACTCCTGCCACGCATGCTGCAACTCGCGGGGGAAGTCGCCGACGGCGTGGTGCTGTCGCTGACCACGCCGGCCAGCTTGCCTGCCGCACTAGAGGAGATCGTCGTCGGCCTCGCCCGCGCCGGCAGAGAGCGTGCGGACATCACCGTGGCCTGCGTGCTCCCCTGCTGCTTCGACGGCGACGATGCCGCTCGCCGCGCCGGCCGCGGGGTCGTCACCGGGTACGCGCGCCATCCAGCGGCCGCGGCATTGTTCGAGGCGAGCGGGCACGGCGAGCAACTACGTCGCGTCGCTTCCGCGCTCGACCGGGGCGAGCCCGAGGTCGCCAACCAGCTGGTCGATGACCGGATGGTCGACGACTTTGTGCTCACGGGCGATCCGGACCGCTGCGCCGAGCGGGTCGCCTCCTACCTCGACGCCGGCATCGACATGCCCATCCTGTTTCCCACTCCCGGCGACGGTGACTGGGACGGGTCGGTGCGCAGGACAATCGACATCGCCCCTGGACTGCTACCCGCTGCTTCCTCATCCACCAATCGAAGGGTTCCGACATGACCAAGTTTCGACCCCGTGGTCTCAACCACGTCGCCTACGTCACCCGTGACACCGCTGCAACCAAACGCTTCTACACCGAGGTGCTTGGCATGCGCCTGGTCAGTTACGCACGCGACGAGAGCGTCGGGAGTACGGGTGATCCGACAAGCTTCTTGCACACATTTTTTGCGATGTCCGACGGCGCTTGCGTCGCCTTCTTCGAGATCGAGGGAGTGGACAAGGACCACCACGAATCGCATCTGCCCAAGTGGGCCCCGCACCTGGCGCTGTCGGTCGGCAGCCGCGCGGAACTCGAGTCCATGCGCAAACAGCTACTCGACGCAGGTGTGGAGGTCAAAGATGTGGTCGAGCACGAAGGCATCTGGTCGTCGATCTACTTCTTCGATCCGAACGGTGTGCGCCTCGAACTGACCTACCAGAACCGACCGCTCACCGACGAGGACGCCGACGTTGCAGAAAAAGCCGTGAACGAATGGCTCGCCGAGCACGCTGCGGCTACGCAGTGACCGGGACGGCGCGCGCCCAATGACGCTCACATCGCAGGCACATCCCGTAGCCGACTTCCATGCGGCGCAGGAACTGTTCGTGCAGAAGGGGTGGGGGGACGGACTGCCGGTCGTCCCCCCGACCCCGGACCTCGTCACGGCGTTCGTCGACGCGGCGGGGGTGAATGCTGACGAGGTGATCGGCAGCATCCCAGAGCAGGGACGCGAGATCACCGTCGAGAAAATAGCGGTGAACGCCGTGGCCGCAGGTTGCCGCGAGGAGTACATGTCCGTACTGCTGGCAACAGTGCGTGCGCTGACCCGCCCGCAGTTCAACCTGCACTCAACGACCGTGAGCGGCGCCACTGCGCCGCTGCTGATAGTTACTGGGCCGGTCGTCAGTCAACTCAACCTGAATACATCGTTCAGCGTGTTCGGTCCCGGTCACCACGCCAACGCGACGCTCGGCCGCGCCATCCGACTGCTGCTCCAAAATGTCTGCGGCGGCATACCCGGCGTGCTCGACAAGTCCACGTTCGGACACCCGGGCAAGTTCAGCTACTGCATCGGGGAGAGCGCTGCCGCCAACCCGTGGAGCCCGCTGCACACCGACCGTGGCGTTCCGGCCGACGCCAGCGCAGTCACCGTCTTCGCCGGCGAGGGGCCGATCAACGCCCGCAACGACTGGGCGAACGAGCCCGGACCGATCCTCGCGACGATCGCTGACGCGATGCTCCCCTCGCACTACACCGGTGGCTGCTTTGTGGTCGTCGTCGGCCCCGTGCACGCCGCCGCACTGGCCGGCGCCGGCATGGACAAGGCCGACGTGCGCGGCGAATTGTTCCGCCGGGCACGACGCAGCGTGGCAGATATGAAGCGAGCGGGCCGGATGCCCGGTGCGCCAGCTCCTGGCGACGAGGACGAAATGCGAGTCGCTGTACACCGACCCGAGGACATCCTCGTCACTGTCGCCGGCGGTAACCTGTACGGATACTCGGCGGTGGTGCCCTACTGGGTCGGCGGTCACGAGTCGACGCCCGTGACCGAGGCGCTGTCCGCCACCGAGGCGGGCCGTTGCCAGATCCCCAGAAGCAAGGAGACGCCATGACCGAGCAACTCATCGTGCTGGACCCCACCGGCGGCGCGACCGCAACCCCGACCGACCTCGTTCCGCGGCCGGAGTCCTTCGACGGGCTCGTCGTCGGCTACCTCGACAACGGCAAGCCCAACAGCGACCGCTTCCTGAAAATTCTGTCCGCACGTCTGCAGGGTGACGGGGTACGTGACGTGGTCTGGGCGCGCAAGGCGAACATCGGCCGTCTGGCCGACGTCGAGTCGATCGAGGACCTCGCACAGCGATGCGACGTGGTCATCACCGGCGTAGGGGACTGTGCGGGCTGCTGTTCATGCACCGTGCAGGACGGTATTGCGCTAGAACGCACCGGAACGCCAACCTATATCGTGTGTACCTCAGAGCTGGTCACGATCGCACGCATCGCAGCCAGTGCCGCCGGAATCCCGGACTACCCGCTGACGGTGATCGACCACCCGCTCGGCTCGCTCACCGAGGAACTGCTCGCAGAACGGGCCGAACACGTGATCGAGCAGTTGTCGTCCCGGAGGCCATGATGGTGGGTCACCACGGCGGCCGACAGCTACGGACGCCGCGAGCCGACTTGCGCGTAATACCGATTGTCGGTGTCGGTCGGCTCGCGGTACAGGACCAGTTCACAGGGCCCTGCCGACAACCCCGAGCAAGATATCGCGGGCCAAGGCGCACCGGTCCGCTCAATCGGCACTAAGGTGTGCGCGATCGCCAGATGTGCTTGGTAGACGGTGATATCCGGCCGCTCAAAGCCGACCGCAGCCCCGTCGGCGACCACACCGAAGTTCCACGGCGGCGCATAGCGGCCGGCCAGTATCTGCCGACCGCATGACCCACACGGGTCGAGCGTGAAGACCCATCGATCAGCGTGTTCACGGATGCGCACCGCCCCGTTGTGGCCGACCGCCATCTTCTCGGCCCAATTTCGTAACCGCTCGGTCGTCCGGCATGCAAGATCGCGCGCCATCCGCGGGACCCACACAAGCTCGGTGGTGTGGCGCAGACAGTCCTCAAGCCCATCCGGACCGTAACGATCGTTGACCAGTGTCAACTGCGCGGTGACCGTGTCACGGCGCAGCGTCTCCGCACGGTCACAAGCGTCGTCCACCTGATTCCATAACGCCAGGAGACCGTCTTCGTCGTGAGCCTCCGCGATCCGGGGCGACCCGGCGCGTTACCGCGTCGTCGTGCCACGCAACATTGACCGGACCAGCGCGAGTTGCTCCGCATCGAGCAGCGTTACTTCGTCGGCTGGCCACAACTCGTGTACCGCAATCGACTCAGCCGCCGCCGAAAGGCTATGTCGTTCGTTCAGCCAACCAACAATCGTCACCGACCAGGCGGAATATAGATCCGCGATATCGCGGATCAGGGACACCATGCGCGCGAAACAGTCGAGCACATCTGCCGGCGAGCCGTTGCGCACAGCATCCAGCAACCTCTCGTCAGGGCGTCGGCACAGCCGCTCGAGGTCGATTTGGGAGAACTCGCACATCGCGTCACCGATCCTGCTCGATAGTCATTGCGGTCGCCAGCGGTTCGGTCGGGGTTGGGTCCGGGGTTCGCTGACGTTGGGCAGCCTCGCGGCAAACTGTATCCACCCTCCGCTCAGACGGAACTGGCTCCTGGACCCGGCAACAACCGACGGCACCAGGGCGGCTACGCCGACAAAACCGACAAGGAACCTCCCTCTTGCATTATTCCCCAGTGCTGTTAATGTCCAGAGGTGAGTTCTGTAGACCAGATACTGCGAAGTACTAGCTTCGCCCGCGGGACCCTCCTCACGGCAGGTCTCACATGCTGGCCACCGCACGATGAAAGGCACCAGAATGAACGCAGGCAAGACTGCTCTTCGAACGGTGGTGGGCTTGGCCGTCGCCGCGTTGGCAATGAGCGGCTGCAGCAGCAGCCCGTCCACGGGCAGCTCGGGTCCCGGCGGTGGCACGTTCAAGTTCGGTCTTGTGACCAGCTCAGTCGGTCCGTTCGCACCGAACTACAAGTCGATGGTCGACGGTGCGCAGTACGCCACCAAAGTCATCAACGACGGCGGCGGGGTGAACGGCACCAAGGTCGACTTGGTGACTGTCGACACGCAGAACAACCCGAGTAACGGCGTCACGATGCTTCCCAAGCTCGCCACCAGCGACCAGGTGTTTGCGATCGTCGGCCCGGTAGACAGCGCAGGCTGTGATATCGCCTGCAACGCGGCAAATAAGCTCAAGGTCCCGCTGATCAGCCCTGGGGCCGGGCGTCCGGGCGTCCTAGTGAACGCACGGCCGTACGCGTTCACCCTTGTGCAGCCGGATGCTGCCAACAGCACGCCGGTGCTCGAGCAGATCGTCAAGAAGAACAACGTGCGGACAGCGGCGATCATCAGCGACGACGCAACCGCGGTCACCAAGGCTCAGCGCGACCTGTTCGACAACGTGTTTGCGCAGACCAATGTGCAGGTGGCCAAGCAGGTCACCTTCAGCTCGGGCGACGCGAGCTTCGCCTCACAGATCACGTCGATCGCGCAGTCCAAGCCGGACGTTCTCGCGCTCGCCGCCGGACCTGCGGACGCGGGACGCATCGCCCGCGAGGTACGCAGCCAGGGGCTATCGACGACCCTCGTCGGCACCGGCTCACTGCAGTCCGGTGGTGCCGCCTACTACGCGGCGGGTGGCCCGGCCACCGAAGGCACGCTTTCTGCGGCACAGTACGACCCGACCAACCCGACACAGCCGGCCAAGGATCTCCTCGCCAAAGCTCAAACGGCCACCGGTCAAGCAGAAATTCCACTCAATTTTGCCTACGCCTACGACGCCGTCAACATACTGGTCCAGATCATCAAATCGAAGGGCGTCAAGCCCGGTGACTCGCCGGATAAGGCGCGCACCCAGATCAAGGATGGGCTGAACGCGCTCAAGGACTACGACGGCATGGCGGGCAAGACGACATTCACGGATGACGGCACCGCAATACGTCCGCAGTTGCTGGCGGTGCTGAAGAACGGCGTGTTCGTCATCGACCACACATCCAACTGACGGGGCGGATGGTGCGGAGGGTGACGACAAGATGCTGACCCAGCAGCTGTTCAACGGGCTGCTGCTTGGGGCCACGTTCTGCTTGGTCGCCTTGGGCTTCAATCTCGTGGTCGGAGCTATGGATCGGTTGAACTTTGCCCTCGGTGAGACGTCGATGGTAAGCGCTGTCGTCGGCTCGGTGATCGCGAACAACACGCACCTGCCCTTCGCGGTGACGTTTCTGGCAGCTGTCGCGGTCGGTGGGATGCTCGCTGTTGCCGTCTACTTCACGTCGTTCAAGTACGTGAAGAGTGAATTTCCGACCGCATCTATTCTGAGCAGCTTGGGCGTCGGCCTGGTCCTGACTGCACTGGTGACCAAGATCTTCGGTAGCAATCAGCGCGGCGTCCCCGACGTGTTGCCGAACGTTCGACTTCACCTCGGAATCGTCGAGATCTCTGGTGCGCAGTTGGTAATCCTCGGCCTGTCAATCGTCATGACCGCAGGGCTGTATGTATTTCTCGAACGCACGGTATGGGGAACCGCGATCCGCGGTGTCTCCGACGATGCCACCATGACCGGGCTGCTAGGGGTACCAGTGCAACGCGTGATCCTCCTGACGTTCGCATTGTCCGGAATGCTGGCCGGAGCCGCAGGACTGCTCACTGGGCTCAGTAATCACACAGTAAGCCCATTCGACGGCTTCGCGACTACCCTTAGCGGGCTCATTATCATCGTGATTGGCGGACTCGGCAGCGTCACTGGTGGAGTGATCGCGGCTATAGCGGTAGGCATGATCGAGACCCTCAGCGTCGCGTACCTTTCGGCCACCCTCCGAGATCTCGTCGTGTACATCCTGGTCGGATTCGTCTTGCTGGTGCGGCCCCAGGGGCTACTCGGTCGCAACGCCGGTGTGCTGGAGCGCGTCTGATGTCAGCGGCTACCGAGGCAATCATCCTCCAGGTGGGTATCAATGTGCTGCTCGCGTTGGGCTACTGGATCGCCGTCTCGACCGGCAAATACTCCTTCGGCCACGCTGCGTTCATGGCTGTGGGCGCCTATACCGCGTCGATACTCACCCTGAACTTCGCCTGGCCACTCCCGTTGGCACTGCTCGCCTCGGCCGTAACAGCAGCAGTCGCCGGCGGAATCATCGGCTGGCTGGCGTTGCGGCTGTCTCTCCTCTATTTGGCGATTGTCACGCTGGTGTTCTCCGAGTTGATCAACATTGTGATCTCGCAATGGAGCTACGTGGGTGGTACATCCGGATTGGTGGGTATGACCGGCACGACGATTCCGCTCGTACTGACCTGCCTGGCCATTGTCGTCGTGTACCTGATGTTACTTACTCGGTCCCGCCTCGGCTTGGCCTATGCCGCAATTCGCGAGGACGAGCAGGCAGCGATGGCCTCCGGTGTTCGCATCACACTCGTCGCGGCAGGGGCCTTCGCCACCTCGGCGGCAGTGACCGGGGTAGCCGGGGCCCTGGCAGGGCACCAACAACTCATTATCGCGCCATCGTTGTATGGGCCGCAACAGTCGTTGATCATCATCCTGTTTTGCGTGTTCGGCGGCATCGAGTACTTTTGGGGTGCAGCCGCCGGCGCCATTGTACTGAGCCTATTGCCCATCTATTTCAGCTCGTTGGCGGACTGGTACCCCATCGTGTACGGGTTGTTGTTCGTGGCGTTGATGATCGCGCGCCCTCAGGGCCTGATCGGTCGTACGAACATGAGCTTCCCGCGGCTCTGGCCCCCACGACAACGGTCCGCTACGACACATGGGAACGGTGAGACGCTTGGCTGATCCGTTGTTGTGCGTATCGAAGGTCTGCAAGCGGTTCGGCAACGTCGAAGCACTCGGCGATGTTGACGTAACGCTGAAGGAAGGCACGATCCACGGTATCGTCGGGCCGAACGGTGCCGGCAAGACGACGCTATTGAACGTCATTTCTGGCTATCTGCTGCCTGGGTCGGGCCGTGTCGAGCTGTACGGGCGCGATGTCACCCGCCTAACCCCACAACAGCGTGTTCCGCTCGGCGTCGTCCGCACCTTCCAGAACATCCGTCTATTCGGCGGTCTCACGGTCCTAGAGAATGTGCTGCTGGGACAGCACTGCCGGGCCCGGACCGGCATGCGTTCGCTGCTGCCGTTCCGGACGCCGGCGGACAAGCAGCTACTGGCGTCAGCCGAGCATTCCCTGGAGCTGTTCGACTTGCTGCCCTACCGAAAGCGGCGCGCTGCCGAACTGCCGTACGGGGTGCAGAAGGAATTGGAAATGGCACGCGCACTCGCAGCGCGGCCGAGCGTCCTACTGCTCGATGAGCCGGCTGCGGGGATGACATCGGAGGGACGTGATTCCTTGAGTCGACGGTTCCTGAAGCTTCGCGAGGAGGGGCTCAGCATTCTCGTCGTCGAGCACGATATGGAGATCATCGGAAGAGTCTGCGACGAGGTAACGGTGCTGAACTTCGGGCGCAAACTCACCGAAGGCCCGACCGCGGACGTGCTGACCAGCGATGAGGTAAGGACGGCTTACCTTGGCAACTGAATCGCAGAGGGCCGCTGCTTACACGGCTGCTGAGACGCTCGCGGGTGAGCCCGCGGACGTGCTGCTCTCCATCGAGCACCTGCGTGCCGGTTACGGCCGGATCGTCGGGGTGGAAGACGTCAGCCTGGAGGTGCGGCGCGGAGAACTTGTGGCAATGTTGGGAGCCAACGGCGCGGGCAAGAGCACTGTGCTGCGAGCCGTGTCGGGCATGATCAAACCGTTCCATGGCTGCGTGCGCTTCGACGGAGACGAGGTCACCGGGAGGCGTAGCGATGTCCTGGCCCGGGCGGGACTTGTGCACGTGCCGGAGGGACGCCGCGCGCTTCCTCGCCTGACCGTGCAGGAGAATCTTCGCCTGGGTGCGTTCGGCCTCCGAGGGAGCGTTGTCTCGGAGGCGCTTGATGCTGTCTACGACCGGTTCAGCCGCCTGCGCGACCGCCGCGATCAAAAGGCCGGAACCTTGTCCGGGGGGGAGCAGCAGATGCTCGTCATCGGACGCGCGCTGATGGCCAAGCCAAGAGTCTTGCTGTTGGACGAGCCGTCCCTTGGACTTTCTCCGCTGCTGGTGCGCGAGGTGTTCGAGCTGATCCGGTCCCTCGCCGCCGACGGTCTCACCGTGCTGCTCGTCGAGCAAAACGTAGCCCAGGGCCTGAAGGTAGCCGACCGTGGTTATGTGCTGACCACCGGCCACGTCACCGCCACGGGAACCGCCGAGCAGCTGCTTGCCGACCCCGCGTTGCTGCAGAGCTACCTCGGTGGCGGTAAGCACATCTGAGCTATTCCAACGATCGAAGAGGAGAAGTTGGGTGCCGATGCAGACCAGGGGACGATTCGACGATCGGGTGGTGATCGTCACCGGCGCCGCGTCCGGAATCGGCCGCGAAACCGCACTGCATTTTGCTCGCGAGGGCGGTCAGGGGGTCGTGGCGGACATCGACGCCGACGGTGCTGTGGCCACGGTTTCCATGATTGAGACCGCGGGCGGCGTGGCCCGCACCAGCATCACCGATGTCGCTGACTCAACTGCTGTCGGGGCAATGGTCGCTGAGACGGTGCGCTCATACGGGCGCCTGGACGTGCTGCACAACAACGCGTACTGGGCACCGCTGAACACCACGATCACCGACACCACCGACGAGCAGTGGCAGCGGACCATCAACGTGACCTTGACCAGCGTCTATCTTGGTTGCAAGTTCGCCATCCCGCAGATGATCGCCCACGGCGGCGGCACGATCGTCAACACGGCGTCCACCGCCGCGCTCGTCGCGTCACCGGCCTTCGCTGCCTACATGGCGGCGAAAGCAGGCGTTCTCGGCCTGACCCGCTCGGTCGCCTTCGACTACGGCAAGCAGGGCATTCGCTGCAACGCGGTCTGCCCCGGGTTGATTCACACTCCCGCCACCGAACCGGTCTTCGCCAACGCCGAGCGGGTCGAGTGGTTGACCAGCAAGCTCGCCCTGGATCGCGCCGGTGAGCCGAGCGATATCGCCAACGCCGTGCTCTACCTCGCCAGTGACGAGTCCGCGTTCATGACCGGGCAGACCCTCGTCGTTGACGGCGGTCGGCTGATCGGTTGACCGGTTCGCCCATCAACCGCAAAACGGCAGGAGAGACCCGAACATGTCTGTTCCAGAACTTCTCGGCATTCCCATGGCGTCGAGCAACCGCATCGATATCTACTCCGGCGTTTCCCGGATGGCGGCCAAGGTATGGGGTTCGTTGCACCGCGCCGAAAGGCCATCCCAGACCGTGGTCGTCATCGTCCACCCGAGCTCTAACTTCCTCGGCCACTACCTGCTCGCCCCCCTGGCCGGTCGCGGCGTCGACACGGTGGGGCTCACCACCCGATACATCGGCAATGACAGCACACTGATAATGGAGAACTGTCTGCTGGACATCGGTGCCGCGATCAGCTTTCTCCGCGACCGCGGTTACGCGAACGTCGTCCTGCTGGGCAACTCGGGCGGTGGGGGTCTGACCGCCTTCTACCAAAGCCAGGCCGAGTCTGCGACGGTGACGCAGACCCCTGCTGGCGACCCGCCGGACCTTACCCATGCAACACTGCCGCCCGCGGACGCGTTGCTGGAGGTCATGGCGCACCCAGGCCGGGCGCTGGTCTACGCCGATTGGTTGGATCCCGCCATCGTGGACGAGCGCAATCCCTTCCACCGCGACCCCGAACTCGACCTCTTCGGTGGGCACAACCAGCCGCCCTACGCCGCGGATTTCTTGCAGCGCTATCGCGCCGCCCAACTCGCTCGAAACCGCCGCATCACCGCCTGGGTGCGGGACACACTGGCGGAGCTCAGCGACAGGCGAGGCGGACTCGCCGACCTGCCATTCGTCGTGCATGGAACGACCGCGGACCCGCGCTTCCTCGACGTCACGATCGATCGATCCGACCGGGAGCCCGGGACGTTGTGGGGACCAACGGAGGAGGCAAATCTCATGCCGGCCTCCCTCGGCCACTACACCAGCCTGCGGTCCTGGCTCAGCCAGTGGAGCGTTGACGACTCCAACTGTGACGGTCCACTTCACCTCGCCCGCACCAGCGTGCCGACACTCGTCGTGTACGGCACCGCCGACCAGGTCTGCTTTCCCAGTTACGCCCGCGCAATGTACGACGCAGTACCGCACGACCGCAAGAAGCTGCAGGCGGTGGTCGGCGGCACGCACTACCTGCAGGGACAGACCCAACACATCGACGAACTCGCGGACGGCGTGACCAGCTGGCTCGCCGAGCAGGGATTGCGTGGCTGACGTGAACGTCTCCGACAACCACCCCACGCTGCACCCGGACTTCGTCGACGTGCAGGTCACCCCAGGCGAGTCGCACATCACCGGCCGCCACGAGTTGTTCGACATCGTCAACCTGATCACCTTTGGAGGCGCCGCCGACCGCCGCACTCACGTGCCCGCGGAACTGGGCCGGATCGGACCGGTCGCGCTGTGGGAATCCACCGGGGCCGCCGACCAGTTACCCTTCTGGAACACGAATTGCGACGGCGACGCCTACCTCTACGTCGTGCACGGCAGCGTCCGGGTCGAGTTCAAGGAGACCGACGCAGCGGTCCACTACGGCCACTACCTCGCACGCACAGGGGACCTCCTCCGGCTCCCCAAGGATGTCGCCCACCGCACGTTCTCCGGTGACGGCAAGCGGCGGATCAGTTTGGAAATCATGCCCGAGAACCCGTATTGGGCGCTGCTCGGCCAAGACGACATTGCGCCCAACCGCTCTGGGCGCGTCGGCGGGTTCACCTTCACCGGCGCGGGCGAACATGTCGTGGTGTCGGCTTCTGGCTGCTCCGCCCGGTGTCCGCGCGCCTTCTTCGTCGGCGCGCTCCATGCCCTCTCGAAGTACGAGTTGCACCTCGGCCACAACGAGCTCGACGGCGGCTTCACCGTGCACGATCTCGGAGATCGGGTCGTCTTGTCCGTGCCCGGACACGAGGAGGAACTCGACGCGCCGGCGGTACTCGCTGTATTTCGCGGTCTCCTCGACCACTTCGGACCCTGACGAGTGGGTGCCGACAACGGCGGGCCAACCGAACCCCGAGACAAGCGAGCGACGGCGGATCGAGAAAGGACAGCCAGCCCGATGGACATCAACACTCCATTCACCTGCCTGCAGGGCAGAACAGCGGTGGTGACCGGTGCCGCACGCGGTATTGGTTTGCAGATCGCGACCGTGCTGCAATCTGTGGGAATGACGCTTGTACTAATCGATCGAGATGCCGATGAATTGGCGCGTGCGCGCACCATGATGTCCGCTCATGGCCCCGCGATCGCGCTGGCAGCGAATCTCAGCATCGACGACAGTCTGCCAGCGATAGCAGAAACGCTTGCACCGCTACCGTCCCTGGCCGTGTGGGTGAACAACGCGGGCCGGGTCAGCCACCAGGCCGCTGAGGACGTCGACCTCACCGAGTTCGAAGAGGTCCTGCGCGACAACACGGCCAGTGCGCTGCGGGGCTGCCAGGCGGCGTTCCGGGCGATGCCCGGCGGAGGTTCGATAGTAAACATCACGTCGCTGGTGACCGACAAAGTCCTACCTGAACGTCTCAGCTACTCAACCTCCAAAGCGGCGCTGGAGAACGTGACTCGCTACGCGGCGCAGGAATGGGGCCCGCGGGGTATCCGAGTCAACGCCATCTCACCGGGGTACATCGATACGCGGCTGACGCAGTGGGCAGACGATGATCCCCGCATGGTCGCCAAGCGCGCCACCCTCGGCGCACTCGCGCTACCCAGAGCCGGCACCGTCGATGACATCGCGCACACGGTGCTCTACCTCTCCTCTCCGCTCGCGTCCTACGTAACCGGCCAGGTGGTGCTCGTGGACGGAGGCTGGCACCTGACCTGAATGGCCCATTCTGCGCAGAGCCACAGCGCGGGGCACGGTTCGCGTCTGACGCGGCCAGGCTGGAAGACCGTCACACCAGGAGTTGGGACAACTCTTCGGCGGCATCGGTGAGTGCGGTGACGATGGTCGTCCGCACCGAGGTGGACATCCGGTGCACCGGCACGGACGCGTTGATGGCATAACGCACCCCGCTCGGGCTGGCCACCGGCACCGCCACCGAGGTAACCCCCTCCTCGCTCTCCTGCGCACTAGCGGCGTATCCGCGTCGTCGCGACGCCTTGAGGTCCTTCTCCAGCGCTTTCCTCGAGGTCAGCGAGCGATCGGTGAGTCCCTCGAGCTCCTCGTCGGGGTAGATCAGGTGCAGTTCCTCGGTGCTCAGCTGGCTGAGGAGCGCCTTCCCGGTGGAGGTGCAGTGCGCCGGGCTCGAGCGCCCCATGCGGCCGCCCACCCGCACGGCACGGGTGCTCTCGATGGAGTCGAGGAAGTGCACCTGTGCGCCTTCGAGGCGGCCGAGGTGGATCGTCTCGCCGAGCTCGGCGTTCAGCCGCTCCAGGATCGGGTGGACCCGGGCCCGGACATCGAGCTGGCGGATGGTGGCGAACGCGATGGTCGCCAGCGCCGTCCCGGGTTCGTAGGCCCGGGATGCGCCGTTCTGGCGGACGAAGCCCCGGTACTGCAGCATCGCCAGCAAGCGGTGCGCCGTGGACGAGGCGACACCGAGGTAGGTGCTCGCATCGGTGAGTCGGATTCTTGGCTGTTCGGCGAACAAGAGCAGCAGGCGCAGTGCGTTGTCGACCGACTCGATGGGGTATTGCGGAGGTTGCGGTCCGTCGTTCACGCGCCGGGTCGAGGCGGGCTGCGTCATGGCGTGAATTCTACTGAGGCTGCGGGGGCCTTCGGCGCGATGCCCCTCGCCAGGTAGTTCCACCCTTGCTCGAGCAGTGCTCGTGGGTAGACATGGGTCCGCTTGGTCACCGCCTCCTCGGCGGACGTCCGGATCCGCGGACCGCCGGCGGCCAGCGCGGCCAGTTGTTTGCGGCAGGCTTGGTCGAGCAGCAGCGCCGCCATCACGGCTTCGACGAGGTCGGTGCCGACGGTCACCATCCCGTGGCCGACGAGAAACGCCCCGTGCGCGGTGCCGAGCGCGGTGGCCACGTTGTCGCCGAGCTCGTCGGTGAGGATGAGATCCGAGGTGCCCCGGAACGCAGGGACGCCCTCGGGCGCGAAGTAGACACCTTCGTGGGAGATCGGGATCAACTGCTGGTCGAGGCAGGAGAAGGACGTGGACGAGGCCACATGGGAGTGCACGGTGGCCCCAACGTCGGCGCGGGCCAGCATGATTCGGGTGTGGATGGGGTATTCGGCGTGCCGGCGCCGGTGACCGTGCAGCACGGTGCCGCCCCAGGCGACCAGGACGAGGTCGTCGAGCTGGACTTCTTCCAGCCCCAGGCCGGAAGGCTTCATCCACACCCCGGAGCCGTCGCCGGCGCGCACCGCGGCGTGGCCCCAGACGAAGTCGTTGTGGTCGGACGCCGCCAAGATGTGGCAGGCGGTGACCAGCTGTTGACGCAGCTCCAGGTCGCTCACGGGAATATCCCCACGTTGCTGCGCTCGCTCATCGGGTGCTCCTTCGGTCGGTCGATTTCGTGGTGTCACGGTGTCAGCAGCGTGCGTTGGCGCAGCGCGTCGGGGAGCTCGCTGGTCGACAAACGATCCTCGGGGCGACTGCCGGCCCCGCCGAGGTAGTGCTGGCTGACGTCCTCGTCCTGCAGGAGTACGTCGGCCTTGTCGACGCGGGCCACCCGCCCGTTGTCCAACACGATGCCGACGTTCGCCACTCGCAACGCCGCGGCCGCGTTCTGCTCGGAGAGGATGACGGCCACGTCGCGCTGGGCGAGGGACGTGACGGTGTCCAGGATCTGCTGCACCAGCAAGGGCGCCAGGCCGAGGGAGGGTTCGTCGAGGAGCAACACCGTGGGTTGCCGGACGAGCGCACGGCCGACCGCGAGCATCTGCTGCTGGCCCCCGGAGAGCAGGCCCGCGCGGCGTCCGGAGAACTCGGACAGGATCGGAAACATCTCGAACACCGAGGCGACGCGTTCCTTAGCGGTCGCTGCCGAGTACTTCAGCCCGTGCATGCCCATGGTGAGGTTCTCCAGCACGGTCAGTTCCCCGAAGAGGTGCCGGCCCTCCGGGACGAGGGCCAGGCCGAGGCCGGCGATGTGGTGGGCCGGTTTCCCCAGGATCGGCCGGTCGTCGAGGAGCACGCTGCCCGTAGCGGCGCGGTGCACGCCGGCGATCGAGTTGAGCAGGGTGGACTTGCCGACGCCGTTGGCGCCGATGAGAGCCAGGACCTCGCCCGGCCGCACCTCCAGGTTGATCTCGCGCAGGACGGTGTTCGACCCGTAACGGGCACTGAGTGCCTCGACGACGAGCGTCATGCCGGCACCTCCCCGAGGTAGGCGCTGATGACCTTGGGGTCCTGCTGGACCACCTCGGGCAGGTCGTCGGCGATGGTCTCGCCCGTGTCGAGCACCAGGATCCGGTCGCTGACCGACATCACCAGTCCCATGTTGTGCTCGATGATGACCATGGTGATGTCGCTGGCCTTCACCGCGCGCAGTACGTCGGCCAGTTCCAGGGTCTCGGTGTCGTCCAGACCGGCGGCCGGCTCGTCGAGCAGCATCAGCTTGGGGCTTCCGGCGAGCACCCGGCCGACCTCGATGAGGCGTTGGGTGCCCGCAGGCAGGTCCGAGGCGGCAGTGTCGGCGAACCGGGAGAGCTCCAGGAACTGCAGAACCGCATCGGCACGCGCCCGGAGCGCCTTCTCCTCCCGGTTGGCCGATCTCAGGCGTAGCCCGGTGGACCAGAAGCCGGACTTGGTGAGGTAGTGGGCGCCGAGCATGATGTTCTCCCGCGCCGACAGCCTGGGTACGAGCCGCGCCGACTGGAAGGTCCGCATCACCCCCATGGGCGGCAGCGCGTGAGGTTGCGTCCGGATGATGGAGCGGCCCTCGAAGGTCACCTCACCGCTGTCCGGACGGGTGAATCCGGTGACGATGTCGAGCAGGGTCGTCTTGCCCGCGCCGTTGGGTCCGATGATCGCCTGGACCGACTTCTCCTCGACGGCGAAGCTGACGTCGTTGAGCGCCTGCAGGCCACCGAAGCGCCGCGAGATCTCAGTGACCGCCAGCAGGGCGCTCATCTGCGTAACCGCCGCTGCGTCAGTGTCCGTATCCCGCCCCAAAGACCTTGGGGAAGGTAGGTGATCACGATGATCAGAACGATGCCGGCCAGCAACGGCTCGTAGCGGGCCACCGACTGTCCCGCCTGCGGCAGCACCTCGATCAGCACGACGCCGAGCAGTGGTCCGATGATCGTCCGCGACCCGCCGAGCGCCAGCATCACCACGAGGTTGAAGGCCACCACAACACCGACCGTGTCCGGCGAGACGAACCGCGAGTAGAACGCATAAAGGCTGCCGCCCACCGAGCCGAAGACGGCGGCCAGCACGAATGCCGCGGTCTTGTAGCTGGCGGGGTTGATGCCCAGCATCGACGCCGCCTGTTGGTCGCTGGAGATCGCCGCCAGCGCCCGGCCGGTCTGCGAGCGGAGCAGGCCGGCGACGAACCACGCGCCCACCAATCCGAAACCGAGGACGACGTAGTAGTTGGCCTGGTCCGACGTGGCCACGAAGGATCCCACGCCGATGTTCGGGATGCCGACCAGCCCGGACGGACCGCCCGTCACGCTGCCGAGGCCGTTGGCCAGGCTCACGGTGATCACGGCCAGCCCGAGCGTCGCCAAGGCAAGGTAGTAGCCCCGCAGACGCAGGAACGAGCGCCCCAGGACGAAGGCGAGCGCGGCCGAGACCAGGGCCATCACGAGCATGGCCGGCACCGGCGGCACATTCAGGTCCAGGGTCAGCAGCCCGGCCCCGTAGGCGCCCAGCGCCATGAAAAGCGTCTGGCCCAGCGACACCTGGCCGGCTTGGCCCAGGAAGACGTCCAGGCCCAGAACCACGAGGAAGAAGACCCCGACGATGACGTAGAAGCTGAGGTAACCCGGTGTGGCGTAGGGAAGGATCAGCAGCACCACCACCACGAGCGCCGGCAGCAGCCAACGACACAGCGGGGACGGGCTCCGACGCTTGGTCCGAGTCTCTGCGGTGTCCAGTGCCGCGGGCTTGGACTCGGGGTGCAGCGCGGTCATCGGCGCACCTCGGCCGCCTTGCCGCGCAGGCCCGCCGGACGGACCAGAAGAAGCAGTATCAGCAGACCGATGGCGAGGACCTCGGCGGTGGAGGCCGCCGTGTATCTGTTGAAGGTGCCTTCGAGCAGCCCGAGCAGCAGACCGCCCGCCAGCGCGCCGGAGGAGCTGCCGAGGCCGCCGATCACCGCGGCGATGAAGCCGTTGACGGCGTAGGGCACCACCGTGTCGTACTGCAGAAACGTCAGCGGCACGATGGTCGTGCCCGCCAGTGCCGCCATGGCTCCGGCCATGCTGAACGCGATCAGCCGCACCCGGTCGACATTGACCCCCATCAGGGAGGCGGCGCCGGGGTCCTGCGCCGTCGCCCGCATCGTCAGCCCGAGGCTGGTGCGTTGCAGCAGGAACCAGAGCCCCAGCACCGACAGCACCAAGACGCCGACGATCCAGAAGTACTGCGTGGCCAGCCGCAGCCCGAACACGGTGACGGACGTCGTGGCGGTGAACGACGCCATCGTGTACGGCAGGTTGCCCCACACGATCAGCAGGAATCCGCCGACGGCCTGCAACAGGCCTACCGTGATCAGCAACATCCGTTCGGGCCCGGCACGCTTGGCCCCGGGGCGGATGACGAGCTGGTCGACGACGGCGAGCACCAGCGCGAAGATCACCGCCACCACCACCATGAGCAGCACGGGGTTGAGGTTCAGTGCCTTGTTGATGCTCACCGCGGCGAGGGCCGCCAGGACGACAAAGGCGCCCTGCGCCAGGTTGATGACCCGACTCATCGAGTAGATCAGCGACATGCCCAGGGCGATCAGCGCATAGACGCTGCCGACCACCAGCCCGCCGATGAGGGTCTGAGCGATGTCGGTCATGGCCTACTTGCCCACGTAGGTGAACTTGCCGTCCTTGGCCTGCACCATGGCGACGTCCGCCACGGTGAGGCCCCGGTGGTCGGTGGGTGACATGTGGTAGGTCCCGACGACGCCGGTGAAGCCGTCGATGCTCTCCATCGCCGTGCGGATCTTCGCGGCGTCGGTGGAGTTGGCCTTCTTCAGGGCTTCGGCGACCACCAGCACGGCGTCGTAGGCGACTCCGGGGCCGAAGTCGGGCTGTTCGCCGTACTTCGCCTGGTAGCTGTCATGGTACTGCTGCTCCAGGGCGCGGGACGGGTCGTTTGCCGGCAAGGTCTCCCACCAGAAGTCCCGGGTAGCCGGAATGAGCAGGGTGTCCGGCGTGTAGTCGGCGATCCGCTTGAGGAAGGTGCTGGCGAGGTTGCCGTCGGTGGTCATCACCGGCAGCTTGATGCCCAGCTGCTGAATACCCTTGAGTGCCACACCCACGGGGGTGCCCGTGGACCACAGCACGAGGGCCTGCGGCCCGCTGGCCATGGCCTGCTGCAGCTGGGCGGTCGCCGACACCGCGGTCGGGTCGTAGGTCACCTGTGCCGTGATGGTCACGCCGACCTTCTTCGCCGCCTCGACCGTGGCGCGGCCGCCATCGGTGCCGCTGGCGTCGGTGGTGTTGACGACGGCCACCTTGGTGATGCCCTTGCCCTTCCAGTAGTTCATCGTCTCCTCGGCAAGCGCATCGGTCTTGGCGCTGGAGGACCACACGTAGCCCGAAGCGTCGATCCCGGGCGAGAGGCAATAGTTGACCGGACCCTTCTCCGCCACCAGCGGCCCGACCGCTTTGCAGTTCGCCACCACCGAAGGGCCGACCAGGGCCACCGGATCCTTGGACAACAGGGTGCGTGCTTGCTGCAGCGCTTCGTTAGGCTGAGTCTGGTCGTCAGCTGTCGCCAGGCTGATCTGTTTACCGTTGACGCCCCCGTGGGCGTTGATATAGTCCGCTGCCAGTTGTGCGCCACGCTGCTCACCGACCCCGAGCTGACTGGCCGATCCGGTCTGGCTCGTCAGCACGGCGATGGTGTATCCACCACTGTTGCTGCTCCCGCCCTGCGAGCCGCAGCCGGCGGTGAGCACGAGGGCGCTGATCGCGGCAGCGGCCCCCCAGATCGCGTGTCGTGGTCGAGTCATTGGGGACTCCTCAGGTGGTCCGACGGTTGATCTGGCGGCCGATGTAGCTGTACTCGTCGTCACAACATAAACCCTGATGCGGCACCAGGTCCAGCCTGACAGAGAACGTTTCTGCACAAGCGAGAAGCGTTACGCCTGAATGACTGTGTTGTCGCGCCAGTTGCGACGCGGTCGATGACCAGCAGAGCAACTCTCTCTGTTTTGAAGAATGCCCGGCAGTCGTCCCGACTGGCCGGTTCATCGCGGCGTCCTGACCTTGTCCGCTGCGCCCGCCGTGCGGTGGGCGGCCACCAAGGTGGTCTCTACGTCGGTGAGCAGGGCCGCAGCCTTGAGGGCGCGGCGGCACTCGACGAGCGCGCGCGGCCAGTTCACGATCGCGGCACCGGAGAGGTGCGCACCGTCTTCGCTGTAGAGCGCCGCGAGTCGCTCGTCGACGCCCGGCTCACCGATCATCACGTGCTCGGAAATGCCGCCGGTGCGCCCCGCGACCTGGACCTTCCAGTCGTACTGGTCGCTCCAGACGTAGCCGATCGGCGCGTAGGACCGGAGATCATCCGGCTTGGTAATGTTGTGGGCAACGCAGACCGCCTGGTCCACCGCATTCGTCCAGTGCTCGATCCGCATGTCGGCGCCGTAGCCCCGATGAAACCACCGGGCGACGTCGCCGACCGCAAACACGTCCGGTTTGTCGACTGCACGGCAGTACTCGTCGCACACGACTCCGTCGTCGACGATGAGGCCGGAGGAGCGCAGCCAGTCCTCGTTGGGCATAGCCCCGATACCAACCACCACCGTGGCCGCCTCGAGGACCTGCCCGTCGGTGAGCGCCACCCGGAGTGCGCCCTGCTCACCGTCGACGCCCTCGACCCCCACGCCGAAGACGGCGCGCACGCCGTGGCGCCGGTGCAGATCCACGAACCACTCACCAATCTCGGGATTGAGCACCCGGCTCATCGGCACGGGCAGCGGATCGACCAGCGTGACCTGACAGCCCAGCAATCGAGCGGTCGAGGCGACCTCGGAGCCGATGAAACCCGCACCAATCACGACCACGGGCCCACCGGTCAGCAGGTCAGCGCGCAGCCGCTCCGAGTCCGCCATGGTCCGCAGGACGTGCACCCCGGACCCGGCTTCCCACGGTGAGGGGCGGGCGCGCGCGCCAGTGGCGATGACCAGGCTGTCGTAGGCAATCGGGGCGTGGTTGTCGAGCTCCACTGCCTTCGCGGCGACATCGAGCCGGAGCGCCGGGTGCCCCAGTAGCAGCTCGATTCCCGCCTCGACCGCCGCCTCCCGGGTGAGCAGGCAGAGCGCGGCCGGGTTGGTGGCACCGCCCAGCAGGGCCTTGGACAGCGGGGGCTTGTCGTAGGGCAGATCCGGCTCCTCGCCGATGAGGACGATCCGGCCGTCGTGTCCTTCTGAGCGCAGCGCCTGGGCGGTCCGCACACCGCCGATCGAACTGCCGACGATGACCACGGTCCTCACTGGCAGACCCCCATGTCGCTGCGCTCGCTCACGATTCCTCCATCAGCAGTGCCGAGACCGGGCAGCTGCGCACCGCTTCCTCGGTCCGGCCCCGGTCTGCCTCGGGCACCTCGGACTTGAGGACAACCACCACGCCGTCGTCGTCGATATCGAAGTAGTCCTCGGCGGCCAACACGCAGTTGGCATAGCCCTGGCACACGGTGAGATCTGCTGTGACGATCGGCATTGCTGTACTCCTCCTTCCGGCTCACGCCTTGACGCCGATTCCTCCGTCGGGATGGACCACGCCGCCGGTGATCCCGCGGGCCCGTTCGGAGGCCAAGAACACATAGCTCCACGCATGGTCGGTACCGGAGAGGGCGACGTGGAGCGGGACGCGGCCGGCGAGCTCGGCCGCGCGGCCAGGCGTGTCGTCGAGTCTGCGGTCGTTGAGCCCGAGGCTGTCCAGTCCGCGCAGGTCGGTGTTCAGGGTTCCCCCGGGTGCGACGCCGTTGACCCGGACGTCCGGGGCGAGCTCGTGGGCCAGAGCGGTCACGATGCCGCGCACCGCGAACTTCGAAGCGACATAGAGCACGCCGCCCCGCCCCGGGTAGTAGGCGGAAGTCGACTCGGTGAGGACGATCGCGCCGCCCGAAGCCTGCAGCGAGGGCAGTGCCGCCTTCACCGAGTGCAGGTGGCTTTTGACGTTGACCGCGAACATCTCGGTGAACGCGTCGTCGATCCGATCCGCATCAAGCTCGGCGATGCCGCGGTAGAAGTCGAAGATGCCGACACAGTTGACCAGGACGTCGAGCCCGCCGAACTCCTGGCTCGTCCGAGCCACCGCCTCCTCGTTCGCCGCACGGGTGGTGGCATCACCGGCGACGACGGGAACCTCCGGCAACGCCTCAGACAGCGCCTGACACTTTGCCGGGTCCTTCTCCAGGACGGCCACGTGTGCGCCCTCGGACCGGAACGCATCCACGACGGCACGCCCAATTCCCGAGCCGGCACCGACGACCAGGGTGCGGCGCCCGTCCAGCCATCCGGTCACGGGTTCTCCTCGGGCGCCGTGTCACCCGGTGCTTCCTCGGTGATGAGTGATCCGTTGGGGTGGCCGATCATGGCCGAGAAGGTGGCCGGGCTCTGCCAGGTCACCGATTCCAGCTCGAGGGGGTCCAGCGTGATCCACTGGCCGGACTTGGGCGAGGAGATCATCAGGCGCGAGCCGTTGCGGGTCTCCACCCGCACCACCTGCACTTCGGCGAACTCGTTGGCGATGACGATCGGCGACCCGACCGCGTGCGCGAGAAACTCCGCTCGCCGCTGTGCGGCGGCCAGCGCAGCACGCTGGTCCAGCTCCTCGCCTTCCCATTTCAGGTTCACAGGAAGATCGCCAGGTTCTGCATCCGGATCACCGACTCGTCCAACGCGATGTGCCTGCGGGCCAGCTGCCAGCCACCTTCGCCCCGGCGCAACAGGTCCTCGCGGCCGGCCGAGACCAGGTACGGGGCGTGCACGTCGCCGCGGCTGCGGAACAGCAGGACCGCCGAGTCGACGATCAGCTCGTCGGCGGTGCCGGTGGCGAAGGTCCGGACGTTGGTGATGTGATGACGCAGGCGCGAGGGCGGGTCCTCGGTCCACGCGTGCTCGGTGGCAAAGCGGGCCACCCGGCGGCTCAGCGAGTAGTGGTTCTCGTCGAAGTGCGCCATGCCCGGGGAGGTGTCGAACCCGGCGCCCAACGCGGTGGTCACCTTGACCGGCATGTAGTAGTGGATGTCTTCGGTGAGCAGCTCCAACCACGCCGGATAGTCCTGCTGATCCAAGATGTAGGCCTCGTCGACCACCCACTGGTGGGCCCGAAGGTGACGATCGTCGTTGAACGGCAGGGTCTTGCCCACCCGCTGCGTGGTGGACGCGTGGTGGCCCAGTACGGAGTTCTGCGAGTCGATGGGGATGTAGGTGGCGGTCACTGATTCACCGCCGCGTCTGACTTCGCGCCGACATCCAGCGGACCGGCCGCGACGACCGGCCGCTCCAGGTAGTCGGCCCAGCGGCTCAGCAGGTGGCGCTGGTTGTACTCGGTATAGCCGACGTAGGCCACACCCGGCCCGGCGTACTCGTCGGGCCCGAGTGGAGGACTGACCGGGGTGTCGTCGGTCAACATGCCCATCCTGCTGTTCAACCGCAGCCGGCGCGCCATCGAACCGGCGGCCGTGTTCGTCAGGGACACCCAGTTCTCGACGTCGTCCTGCTCGAACATCCCGGTGCTGCCGAAGCACATCAGGTACGCCTTGTAGGACAGCGCTTTGAACTCCTTGGGCGCGTCCTTGTCCACCGCGAACCAGGACAGCACCTCGGTCTCGTTTTCGCTGATCGGCTGCCACTGCCGGATGGAGATGAAGGGCAGCACATCGTCGCCCTCCTCCACCTTCGGCCAGTTGTGCACGAAGCTCATGTTCGGGAAGACCGTCGCCGCGGAGATCATGAACCCGTTGTCGCCGACGACCTGGAGCTGCTCGGGCGACCAGTTCTGCTTCATCCGCTCGATCATCGCGTCGGGGTAGCCCACGTAGCGCAATCGCTCCTCCAGCGTCCCCTCGGGAAGCTTGTAGGTGGTGCCGCCGCCGTTGCCGGCCCAGTACGTGGCGCCGTCCTTGCGCTTCTCCGCCTTCGGCTCCCGGAACAGGCCGATTTCCACGACGCTCGTGTGGGTCTGCGGGGTGTGGTACATGTCCCCGGCGAAGTTCTCCGCACCGATCTTCCAGTTCGCCTTCACCCGCCAACGTTGGGGCCCGTGCAGCTCGATCCCGCTGGCGCTCTGCTTGGTGTAGTAGTCCAGGTAGAACACGAAGTCACCGAGGAACTCGCGCAGCGGCGGGGCGTCCGGGTCCAGGCTGATGAAGATCAAACCGTTGTAGGTGTCCAGCGAGGGTGCGGGCAACAGGGTCTGACCCTTGCGACTGAACCCGTCCTCGCCGCCGTAGGCATCCTGGTGGAACGGCAGCCCCACCAGCCGTCCGTCGTTACGGTAGGACCAACCGTGGTAGGGGCAGCGGAAGTGGGATGCGTTGCCCATCTCCGCCCGGCAGATCTGCATTCCCCGGTGCAAACACATGTTGAACATCGCCCGCACCTGCCCCGAGGTGTCCCGGGAGATGATGAACGAGTCATCGAGCACCCGGCGCACCACGTAGTCCCCGGGCTGAGACACCTCTGAGTCGTGGGCGATGAACAACCAGCTGCGGGCGAACAGGCGCTCCTTCTCCAGCGCGAACAGCTCACTGTCATTGTAGATATGCGCCGGGATCATTCCCCGCCGCACATCGGCCAGAACTGGTCCCTGATCGATCACCGAAACTCCACTCACCCTCGGACCCTGCAGCTACCGGCAGAGATTCTGCTAAACAGAGGAATCCTCCGTTGCAAAGAGGATGCCTCAGTTCCGGCGGGTGGTCAAGCGCTTGGGCAGGCGGGCCCACCGACGAGCAGTCACGCTCGGAATGCCGAGACCGCGGCCTCCGGAACACCGTGCCAACCAGCGGCAAGCGGCATGGGCAGCAGCACCGGGAGATCGACACCCACCTGTCGGTACTCATCGATGCGGCGTCGGCAGGCTTGCGTGTCGCCATGCAGGACAAAGGCATCGACGACACCCTCGGGGACGGCGGCCGCCGCGCGGTCGGCGTCCCCGGCGGCCAGCAGCTCGAGCACCGACGCCAACCCGCCCTCCGGGTCGTACCGGGCGAACAGCCGCACCGCCGAAGGGTGGCTGGCGAAGCGCAGGCAGACGCGACGAGCCGCAGCGCGGGCCGACTCCGGATCCTCGGACAGGCAACACTGCAGGACACAGACGATCGAGACGCTCGCCGGCTCCCGCCCGGCATCCGCCGCCGCTGTGCGCACCATCCGCACCGCGTCGCCGGCCTGCTCCGGAGACATCAGGGTGAGGATCACACCATCGGCGATGCGACCGGCCAGCGCCAGCATCCTCGGCTGCAGCGCCGCGAGGTAGATGGGCAGCTGGGTCCGGTGTGGCACCCGGTCCAGCACGAACGGCCTGGACAACCTGAAGACCTCGCCATGGAAGGGCTGTCCGGCCCAGAGGGCACGGACCAGTCCCACGTACTCCTCGATCATCCGCAGCGGCGGGAACGGAGGAAGCCCGAGGAGGTCGTGGTTCAGGCTCGCGTTCGCGGTGCCCAGGCCAAGCACGAAACGACCGGCCGATTCGTGGTCCAGCGTGGCGGCGGTCATCGCGGTGAGCGCCGGCGGATGCAGGTAAGCGTTGGCGATGGCGGTGCCGATCGCAACCCGGCCCGTCGCGCGCACCAGGCCGGGACAGACGGACAAGACGTCACCGTTGCCCTCGGCCACGAACACCGCGGAGAACCCGGCATCCTCGGCCTGGCGGGCCACCCGCCCGAGCTCGGTCGGAGAGCTCCCGCTGCGGGTGGCCAGGCACAGGCCCAAGGCAGCGCTCATGGGGCCACTCCGGCAGCCCGCGAGACGTCGGCCGCCGGGAAGCCCCCGCAACCATGGGCTGCCCGCAACTCACGCTTGAGCACCTTGCCCGTTGCCGTGCGGGGAAGGCTGCCGGTGAACTCCACCGAGCGGGGGCACTTGAAGTGCGCCAGCCTTTCCCTGCTCCAGGCGATGAGCTCCGCGGCGGAGGCATGCGGGAGGTGCGCGGGAACAATCACCGCATGCACGGCCTCGCCCCACCGCGCATCGGGAACACCGATCACCGCGGCGTCGGCCACGTCGGTATGCGCGGCGAGTACCGCCTCGACCTCCGCCGGGTAGACGTTCTCTCCGCCGGTGATCACCATGTCCTTCGCGCGGTCGAGCACGGACAGGTAGCGCTCGGCGCTGAGCGTGACGATGTCGCCGGTGCGGAACCAGCCATCCGAGGTGAAGGCGGCGGCGCTGGCGTCCGGGTCACGCCAGTAGCCGGGGAACAGGCTGTCACCCCGGATCAACAGCTCGCCCGGCTCACCGGACGCGACCTGTTCGCCGCTGGGATCGACCACCTTGACCTCCCAGCCGAAGGCCACCTGGCCCGCGCTGTCCAGGTGCGGATGGGCGCCATGGTGATCGGCGGGTGCCAGCAGGCTGATCATCGATTGGCTCTCGGTGTTCCCATAGATCTGCCGCAACCGGCACTTCAGCACCGCCAGCGCGTCGGCGAGCGAACGCGGCGTGATGGGCGCGGTTCCGTACTGGATCTCGCGCAGACTCGACAGATCCGGCGCCCGGTCGCGCGCCCGCACCTCGGCCACCAGCATGTCGATCAGTGAGGGTCCGGCCGTGAAGAACTCGATCCGGTCGGTTTCGATAACGTCCACGGCGGAGTGCGCGTCAAAGGTGGCCTGCACGGTCAGGGTGCCGGCGGTCAGGACGCACTGCAGGGCCTGGCCCAGGCCGCCCAGGTGAAACAGCGGCATCAGCTGCAGATGCCTCGACCCGGCGACCTGGTCGCCGATCTCGACCGCCGCCCCGGACACGGCGCGGATGAGGGAACCATGCACCAAGGGGATCGCCTTGGGCCGCCCCGTGGTTCCGCTGGAGTGCACCAGCGCCATCACGGCGTCGCTGCGCAGCTGTACATACGGCCGGGGCGGCGGCGGGGCGTCCAGCGCCGTCGCGGACGGCCAGCCGGCGGCGTCGTCTATGCTCACCCGCAGGTCCAGCTCGGGGACGGCCGCCTCGATCAGCGGCCCGAACTCCGCATCGGCGACCACCGCGACCGGCTCGAACAGTGCCATCAGGTCGGCGACCTCGCCCGGCGCGAGGCGCCAGTTCACCAGGGCCGGCACGGCACCGGCCCGTATGAGCGCGAAGATCTGGACGAAGAAGTCGGCACTGTTCCGGCCCACCACGGCGACCACGTCGCCGGGCCGCACGCCGCGCTCGGCCCAGCCCCCGCTGCGCCGCTCGACGAGGGGCAACAACTCGCCGTAGGTCAACCGGGTACCGCGATCGTCCCGGAGGGCAAGCAGGTCAGGATGCGCCGTTGCCCGCCACTCGAGAACGTGGACCCAGCTCTGCACGTTCGCCTCCTCGGCTCACGTCCGCCGGCAGATTTCGGCTCAGCCGCGGGGTTCCCTCGGCGCGTTTCTGAGGCTAGACTCAGTTTTATTCTACTAAGGAAGGTGTCCGATGACCAGTAGCAACGCGGAGTTCCAGCTGGACGGCGTGAACCACCTCGCCCTGGTGTGCTCAGACATGCAGCGCACGGTCGACTTCTACTCGGGCGTGCTCGGCATGCCGCTGATCAAGACCGTCGAACTGCCCCGCGGTCTGGGCCAGCACTTCTTCTTCGACTGCGGAGGCGGCGACTGCCTCGCCTTCTTCTGGTTCCCGACCGCGCCCGACGGCGTGCCGGGGATCGCGGCGCCCACCGGCCGCCCCGACCAGGGCGAGATCGTCAGCGCGGTCAGCTCGATGAACCACGTGTCCTTCTCGGTGCCGCCCGCCCGCCTCGACGAGTACTACGCGCGCATGCAGGCTAAAGGCGTGCAGACAAGCCCGATCCTCAACCACGACGACAGCACCGCCGGCGTCACCCAGGTGCTGCACGAGGGCGTCTTCGTCCGGTCGTTCTACTTCACCGATCCCGACGGCATCCTGCTCGAGTTCGCCTGCTGGTTGCGTCAGTTCACTGCGGCCGACGTCCGCCACGTCCCCAGGACAGCGGCCGACCGCACCGTGCCGGCCACCGTCTGAGCGGGTGGCGGCCCCGATGGACGACGACACCGTCGAGCGGTTCTTCACCGCGCTGGAGGCCGGAGACACCGACACCATGGCGGCCATCTACGCGCCCGACGCCCGGATCTGGCACAACGACTACAGCGAGCAAGGTGTCGAGGACAACCTGGCCGTCCTCCGTGGCCTGCACCAGGTGTTGTCCGAACTGCACTACGAGATACTCCGCCGAATACCGGTCGAGGGAGCGGTCTTCCAGCAGCACGTCCTGCGTGGTCGGCTGCCCGACGGCACCGAGGTGGCCATGCCCGCAGCCATGTACCTCGCGGTGGACGGCGGCCGGATCACCCGGATCGAGGAGTACCTCGACTCGGCGCAGGCCGCCCCGATCAGAGCCGCGCGCATTGCGCTCACCCGTTGACCGGCCGCGTGGTTAGCCCGGTCCGTCCGGTCAAGGCCACTCCCAAGGGCCGCGCGACCGACGCGGCGTTCCGGGACAGTGCCCGGACCATCTTCGCCCGGGACGGCTACCTGACGGCGACGGTCAGCGACATCGCGGCCCAGGCCGGTAAGTCCGAGGCCACGTTCTACAACTACTACACCTCCAAGGCCGACCTCCTCGGGGCACTCGCCGAGGACTTCCACGCCGAGACCACCCGCCTTGCCCAGCGCTCGTACCGGACCGGGCGAGCCCCGCAGGAGGCGCTGCGTGAAGCGGTCGCCGGATTCTGGCAGACCTACGCCGAACGGCGTGGCGAGCTGATCGGGATCTTCCAGGCGGCCATGTTCGACGCCGAGTTCGCCGGCCGCTGGCTGGACATCCGGGCCCGGGCGATGCACAACATCGCGCGGGAGATCCGGCATGCCCAGCTCCGCGGCTACTGCCCGGGCGTCGACCCCGAGCTGACGGCGTCGGCGCTGTCGGCCATGCTCGAACAGTTCTGCTACGTCTGGCAGGCCCAGGGTGGGGACCGGATCGAGCACGACTTCACGGTGCAACGCGCCATCGACACCCTGTCCTCGGTGTGGTTTCACGCCGTCTACTGGAAGCCCGGCGAGCCGTGAGTGCCATCGAGCGCGAGTTCGTCGGGCTGCCTTCGCCCTTCGTCGGGCGGGCGGGCGCCGGTGCGCACCCCTGCCAGGGCATCTACCACACACCCGCGGGAAAGCGGCCGCGCGCGGCGTTGATCGCCACCCACTACAACGTCGACTTCTCCGAGCACTACCTCGCTCCCTACCTTGCCGAACGCGGATACGGCTTCCTGGGTTGGAACACCCGCTTCCGAGGCAACGAGCCCTACTTTCTGCTCGACCAAGCCCTTCCCGAGATCGGGGTGGGCGTGCGGTGGCTGCGCGAACAGGCCGGCGTGGAGCAGGTAGTGCTGCTCGGCAACTCCGGCGGCGGTTCCCTGATGGCCGCCTACCAGTCGCAGGCCGTGGAACCGAACGTGACGCCCTCGGGTTCCCGCGCGGCCGACGCGCTCCAGGACCTACCACCCGGGGATCTCTACCTCGCGGTGGCCGCGCACCCCGGGCGCCCCGAGGTGCTCACCGCCTGGATGGACCCCTCCGTCACCGACGAGAACGATCCGTTGTCGGTGGACCCGCACCTGGACCCCTACCATGCGCACAATCCGCCGCCCTTCGACGGCGAATTCCAGCTCCGCTACCGCGCCGCGCAACGCGCCCGCAACCAGCGGATCACCGACTGGGCCAAGGAGCAGCTGGTGGTCCTGGCCGGCACCCGCGCCACCGACCGGCTCTTCCAGACCTTCCGGACCTGGGCGGATCTCCGGATGATCGATCCGACCATCGAAGCATCCGAACGCCGCCCGCGGCACTGCTACCGGGGCGACCCGCAGAGCGCGAACTACGGGGTGTTCGGCATCGGCGCACTGTCCACGCTGCGCAGCTGGCTGTCGATGTGGAGCCTGGAGACGTCGCAGTGCACGGCAGCGCCACACCTCGCGCGGATCGCCGTACCGTCGCTGGTGGTACACGCCAAAGCCGATGCGGGCGTCTACGAAAGCGACGCGCGCGCGATCTTCTCCGCCCTCGCCGCAACCGACCGAAGCCTGGAGCTGCTCGGCGCCGACCACTACTTCACCGAGCCGGCGGGGGCACGGGTGCAGCTGGCCGAGCTGATCGCCGGCTGGGTGGGCGAGCACGCGGCGTGACCAACGACAGGTGGGCTGGCCACTGGACACAGGTCGCGCCGAGCACCAAGATAACGCACAGAATGTACTTCTGTTCACCAGAATGCACAGGTGCTGCGGATGGTTAACCAGCTCTACGACTACAGCCCGATCGTCGACCGCCCGGCGCTCGCGTGGCCGGAGGGCAAGCGTGTTGCCTTCTACGTCGGGGTGAACATCGAGCACTATCGCGTCGACCAGCCGTCGACCTCGATCTTTGCCGGAACCGCCGGCCTCGCCCCGGACCCTCTGAACTACGGCTGGCGTGACTACGGGCTGCGCGTCGGGATCTGGCGGATGATCGAGTCACTCGACCGGCACGGCATTCGGGCGAGCGCCCTGCTGAACTCGGACGTCTGCGGTTGATGCCCCCAAGTCATCGAGGCCGGCAGGCAACGCAACTGGGCATGGGTTTGCCCACGGACGGGACAACTCCACCTTCCAGGCCGGAATGTCGCGCGCGGAGGAGACCACCTACCTCACCGAGGTGGTGAACACGATCGAGTCCCACACTGGGGCGCGGCCGGCGGGCTGGCTCGGCCCGGCGTTGACCGAGACCTTCCAGACGCCGTCGATCCTGTCGGAGCTCGGCGTCAACTATGTCCTGGACTGGTGTGCCGACGATCAGCCGTTCCACCTCAACGTTCCCGGCATGATCAGCGTCCCGTACTCGATCGAGGTCAACGACGTGAGCCCGTTCCTGGGCAGGAACCTGAGCGGTCCCGACTTCCTGCAGCTCGTCGTCGACCAGTACGAGCAGCTGAGCAAAGACTCGGCAGCGGGCGGCCGGGTGATGGCGTTGTGCCTGCACCCGTTCATCATCAACCAAGCCTTCCGGCACAAGTACGTGGACCTCGCGCTCGAGTTCATCGCGGCGCAGCCGGACGACTGGCTGACGACCAGCGACGACATCGCCGCGCACTTCCGGACAGTTACACCGGCACCACACCACTGAGAGCACGGGGAGTCCCATGGCCGACAACCCGCTGAGCGCCGAGTACGAGCGCCTGCGTGCCGAGTTCAGGGCAAAAGGATTCGGCGGCCGCGTCGGCTTCGGCACGCGGCCCGCCGTCATCGTCGTCGACCTGATCACCGGGTTCACCGACGCACGCTCCCCGCTGGCCGGCAACCTCGACCCCCAGCTCGAGGCGACCCGTACCCTCCTCGGCTCGGCCCGCGCGCACGGTGTCCCGGTCATCTTCACCACGGTCGCCTACGATTCCGACCTGCAAGAAGCCGGCCTCTGGATACGCAAGATCCCCTCGAACAACTGGCTCGTCGAGGGCAGCGAGTGGATCGAACTGGATGCGCGACTGGAACGCCGGCCCGGTGAGATGCTGTTGGTCAAGAAGTACGCGTCCTGCTTCTTCGGTACCGACCTGGTCGCCCGGCTCCAGTCCAGACGAGTGGACACCATCCTGATCGCCGGCTGCACGACGAGCGGCTGCGTCCGAGCCACGGCCGTGGACTCCTGCTCCTACGGTTTCCACACGATCGTGGTCGAAGAGGCCGTCGGTGATCGAGCCGAGCTTCCCCATCTGGCCAGCCTGTTCGACATCGACGCCAAGTACGGCGACGTGGTCAGCCTCGAGGAGGCGGCCGGCTACCTGAACGGCAACGCCGAACGATGACCGTTCAGATTCTCGGCATGCCCGGCGGGGATTCTTCGACGAGATGGAACGACAACTGTGGCACGCAGTCTTGCTGTCCGGCCCTACTACCTGGACTACCCGACAGCACTCGCTAGCGGGTGGCCCGTCGCCAGCGGCGTCATCGAAGGGACCTGCCGATACCTCGTAGCTGACCGCATGGACATCACCGGAGCCCGCTGGTCCACCAACGGCGCCGAAGCCGTGCTCAAGCTACGGGCCGTGCGCGCCAACAACGACTTCGAGGACTACTGGACGTTCCACCTCAACAACGAACGACACCGAGTCCACCAGACGCGCTACGCCGGCGGGAAGATACCGATGGCCGCATGAGTCGCGTCCCTCTACGGGAGCCGCACCCTATTCATTCACAGGCAGTGCATCTGTCCACTGTGGAGGTGATATTCACTTCGTGCATCGCGGTGGATGGCGGTTGAGGCGTGGCGACCAATGACGTGCGTTCGGTGACAAGGGGCTGCTCCTCTGGGGGTGCGCCGAGGTTGCGGGCCTCCATCGCGCACGCCACACGCGGCGGGGCAGAGGCGCGTCGCGCGGCTGAGGCTCCGCTCCGACCCGTCGGTGACAGGCCCTGCGTAGTGCGATTGCGGCAAACGGCGAACGCTGACTGGCCGGAACCGCCGGAAACGACGCTTCGCGCTGGCCCGGCTGATTCCCGTCTACAGTGGACAGGTAACTTGGTGGTCGCAATGTGGTCGCATCCTGCGTGGTCGCATGCGGATTCATAAGGAACAGGTGGACGAAAAAGGGCTCTGACCATCACTGCAAGGATCGACTGGACTGTGAAATATCGGCCCGGACTGACTTACACACAGGCGGTCGCAGGTTCGAGACCTGCCGCGCCCACCCTCCTGACCAGCCGGTGCAGCGGTGGCTCGCTGCAGCGCGGTGGCGGACCGCGGTTGCCGCGCTGGATCATGGCCAGACCGAGGGGAGGGGCAGCCGAGCGGTGTTGGCCTGCCCGTAGAGTTGGCCGGGATGGGTCCGTACCGCATGAGCTCGACGACACGGCAGCTCCTTGGGCGGCTGCGCAGCCGACTGCGGGTTCCGGCGTTGACCGCGCTCGGTGCCGCGGCTGCCGTGGTCGTCGGGCGCACTTACGGGGCGCTGCACGGACGCGGGCTGCAGGGTGTCGTGCTGGCGCTGGGTATGGCGGCGGTGTTCCTCGTCTTTGCGGTCAGCACCGTGCGGCACCTCGCCAACGACATCGACGTGGTGCTGGGTACCCGACTGGGCTCAGCCCGCGCGTCGTTCCTGGGCCTGCTGACCGCGGTGATCGGCTACGCCATCACGGGTCTGATCTTCCTGGGCATGCTGTCCATCCCGGTACAACAGCTACTGCTGGGTGGAGCTATCACCGGGGTCATCCTGGGTATCGCCGCCCAACAGTCCCTCGGTAACCTGGCGGCCGGTCTGGTGCTGCTGCTGGCCCGCCCCTTCACGGTCGGTGACTACATCACCGTGCACTCCGGCGCACTCGGTGGACCGCACACCGGTGTCGTCCTGGGTACCGGACTCACCTACGTCCAGTTCCGCACCGAATGTGGGGTGCTGGCGCTACCCAACTCCGCCATACTTGCTGCGGGTATCAGCCCAGGGACCGCACCCACCCCCGAAACCGGCGACGGCACGGAAACCTCGTAGCCGGCCTTCTCACTCGGAGTTCGGCGCTGCCCAGCCCGGAACCAAGGCTTCGTGCTCGCGCAGCAGGGCCTGCGTGCGCTCTGGGGTGTGTGTGGCCATCGCGTGGATCAGGCTCATGGCTGCCACCACCGCAGCTGCGTGCGAATCGAACACCAAACCGTTGCCCACGGGAGCCGTGAGGACCACGTCGGCCTTGTCGGCGAACGGTGCCAGGGGATGATCGACCACGACGATCGTCCGCAGCCCGAGCGTGCGCGCGTAGCCCAGCGCCTGCACCGTGGCGAGGGGATACCGGGGCATCACGAAGGCAAGGATCGTCGACCCCCCGGCGGAATGCAGTTGCAGGAGGGCGTCCTCCACGCCAGCTCCGTCGCACATGACCCGCACATCCGGATGAACCCGGCGCGCGAAATAGCCCGTGTACTGCGCGAGCGCGGCGGATGCGCGCAGGCCGAGGACACCGAGTGGACGCGAGGTGGACATGTGCAGTGAGGTCGAGCTGAGGACCTCGTCGCGAAGCTCGTAGGGCAAGGCGGAGAGGTTCCGCTGCTCCCCGCTCACCGCGAGCGCGACGGGGTCGGTCGTGGCCAGCGGCGCCGCCCGACCCGTGCTCTGCAGGACCGAACGGCGCAGCGCGTACCGGAACTCGCCATGTCCGGCAAACCCGAGGGAGGCCGCCAGCCGGGTGACCGATGGTTGGCTCACCCCCGCGCGTTCGGCGAGTTCGGAGCTCGACAAGAATGCGGCGTCGGGAAGGGTGTCCAGGACGTGCTGCGCGATCCGCCGTTGCGCCGGGGGAAGCGACGCGCTCCGGAACAGCTCCGCCAGCCGTTGATGGAGGCCGGCGTCAGCGTGTCCCCCGATGCGGTGCCCATTGTCTGACGTGGGGTCGGGTTGTCGGGACACTCCCGCCCTTCCGCGCGGCGCCGGCGGCGTCATATCGCCGCCAGAGTGGGTAGGGCGTCAACCGCCGCGGTCAGGTCGCCACCGAGCGGGCGGTCCGTCGCGTCGTCGTCGATGACCGCGGCCGCGATGTCGAAGGCAGCGCGCACCGGTGCCGAGATGAGGCGCTCCGGAGCGGCCCGCAGTGCGCGCACAGCGCAGACCAGTTCGCAGGCGAGGACGGCGGGAGCGCGGCTGCAGACGAATGCGGTCGCGCGGGCCGCCTGTGCGGAGAAGCTGGCGTGCTCCTCCAAACCGCGGGAGAGCACCGCCCCAGCGAGCGAGACGGGAGTCGAGGCCAGCCGGCACTCCGCCAGCACGTCGTGCGCGACGTATTCGAGGACCATGGTCCCGGAACTGCCCTCCGGACCCTCCGCAAGAAAGGGCATAAGCCCGGTGAGTCCCGGTTCCCCAAGCGCGGCCAAGCGAGCGACGGACAGGGCGAGAACGGGGTGCAACGTGGCTCTCACCGCATCCAACGAGGCAGCGACCGATGCCGTATAGAACTGTCCGTGATGGTAAACCGTGTCCTGCTCGGCGGACACGAGCGGATTCTCGACTGCTGAATTGATCTCCCACGTGACGACCTGCTTCAGGACGCGGAGCGCATCGAGCGCGGGACCGTGCACCTGCGGCAGGGCCCGGAGGCCGAAGGGGTCCTGGATTCGCCGCGGCGCACGGTCGGTACCGGCTGCCGTAACCAGCCGACGCATGGTGGCGGCGACCGTCGTCGCACCCGCGAGCGGTCGTGGGCGATGAACTTCTTCGGCGTAGGCCTCCACCGAGCCCTGCAGCGCCGCAAAACTCAAGGCGGCGACAACGCAGCTCGCGCGCGCCAGCACGTCCAGGTCAACGCAGGCGAGTGCCGCCACGGTCACGGTCAAGGCGTTGCTGCTGATGAACGCGAGGGCATCGGTGGCTCCGAAGTGGACCGCACCCGGCCCTCCGGCGAGCCAGGGTCGGTCGCCGGCGAGCGTCAGCGCGATCTCGGCCAGCGGCGCGAGGTCACCGGTGCCGATGGTGCCGTAACGGTGCACAATGGGCAGCGCGCCAACGTTCAGCGCGTGTGCCAGTGCCTGCACTACTTCTGGCGCCGTGCTCGATCCGCCGTTGAGCAGCTGGTTGAGCCGAACCAGCATGGTCGCCCGAGTGACCGCGTGGTCCTCTACCGGGCCGAAGCCGACCGCGTGACTGCGCAACAGGCGCATGCCGTGTCCGGCGCCCGATCCCTCGCTGACGGTGATCAGCCGGTTGGCGCCGACCCCCGTGGTGATCCCGTACACGTCGCGACGCGTGCTCAGGTCGGCGGCCAACCCGTGAGCGGCCGACACCTTGGCTGTCGCCGCCGGATCGAGGGTGATGACCGCGCTTCCGCGGGCGACGCGGGCAATCGACTCCACGCTGAGGCCACCGCCGCCCAGGTACAGCGCGACACCGGGGTTCACCGCCGCAGGCGGGTCCGGTCTTGGCGGGCTCGACACTTCACGCACCCCAAAGTTTGACTGGTCATTCACGCGTACCTTAGTATGGATGACATCATTCACCCTACGCCAGGGGTCAGTTGCGGTCGTCCGCTCGTGATGAAGGAGCGCCCGGTGTGAACGCCCGTCAGCCATCAGCCAGCGGAGCAGCACTGTGGCTGAGGTTCCTCTCCGGCCTGGACGTCGATGAGATGGCGCTGACGCGAACCGAGATCGTGGCCGCGGTCGAGGACGTCGTGCGGGCGCACGGCGAGGGAAAGACCGTTTTCGAACCGCGGATGCACCTGGTGCCCGACAACGGCGGGGTCGGGCATTTCAACGTGTTGCGCGGGCACGTTTCCACCCTCGGCGAGCGGGGTGTCAGCGGCGTGAAGGTGGTGGGTGACTTCGTTCCCAACTACCTCGCGGGATTGCCGAGTGAACTGGCGATGATGACGTTGTTCGATCCCGTCGACGGCACGCCGTCTGCGGTATTGGACGCGACGATGATCACCGAGGTGCGCACCGGCGCCATGACGGCGGTCGGCGCCAAGTATCTCGCCCGGCCGGATGCCAGGGTGCTGGGCCACGTCGGTGCCCGGGGTACCGCATGGGCGAACGTTACGATGCTCGATGACCTGCTCGACCTCGACGAGATCAGGGTGACCAGCCGTCGGCCGGAGTCACGTGAGGCGTTCGCTGCGGCGCTGGCGGAGGAACTGAGCACCCCGATCCGCGTGGTGGCCACCGCGCAGGAGTGCTTCGACGGCGCGGATGTGCTAGTAGAGGCGACCCGGTTGACCGAACCAACACCGTTGCTGCACACGGCCGACGTCTCCTCTGGCGCCTTCGTGGTGCCCTACGGGACGGTGAGCGCAGTCGAGCTGGACCTGCTCGACGTCATGGACAAGGTCGTCGTCGATGACTGGCGGGAGGCACAGTCCGGTCAGTTCGGCGCGCTCCGGCGCCACGTCGACTCGGGGCGGTTGTCGGAGGCGACGCTGTACGCCCAGCTCGGGGACATCGTGGCTGGTGTCCGCCCCGGACGGGAGAACCCGCACGAACGAATCCTGCTCTGGCACCGCGGGCTGTCCATCCTCGATGTCGCGGTGGCGCACCTCATCCTTCGGCGCGCCCAGGCGGCCGAGGTCGGCACGATGCTCCGGTACCACTGATCGTGGAGGCCGCGCACCCACCCCGCGGTGGTGCCCAACTGATCGCCGAACCAGCCGCACTCGACCGAGCGGCGGTGCTGGCCGTCGCCGCAGGCGGCAACCTCACCCTCGCTGCCCCGCTCCTGGAGTCGATTGCGCGCCGTCGCACAGCGGTGCTTTCCGCGCTCGCGAGCGGAGCGGCGGTGTACGGGGTGAACACCGGGATGGGGGCGCAGAGCAACGTCGCGCTCACCGTCGACGAACAGAGCCGCCACCAGCACAACCTGTTTCTGGCCAGGGCGGTGGGCGGGCCGCCCTGGCTGGAGATGGGGGAGGCGAGGGCGGTCATCGCCGTCCGATTGCGCATGCTGCTGTCCGGCGATGCCGGTGTGTCGGCGGAACTGTGTGTTCGGCTGACGGCGTTGTTGGCCGCTGACATCCATCCGGCGATTCCGCGGACCGGTTCCGGTTCGGCGGGGGAAATCGTCCCGCTGGCCCACGCCTTCGGTGTGGTGGTCGGCGTCGGGCAGGTTCTCGGGCCGCACGGTGGCGCTGCGGGCGCAGCCACCGTGCCGGCGCTGCCGGCATTGGCCGCGGTGGATCTGGCGCCGTTCGTGCTGGGCCCGAAGGAGGGCATTGCCCTGCTCGCGGGCGTTCCTGGCGTCACTGCGCTGGCGGCCCTGCTAGCGTCCGACGTCCGCGCCTGCCTGGACCAGTTGCTCGTGGTGACCGCCGCATCGACGGTGGTGATCGGCGCGAGCCGCGACCCCTACCTCGCGGCGACCGCCCGGGGTGACGCAGTTCAGGCGGAGGTCCTGAGCCAGTTCCGCGCCCTCGTCGGGACCGAAGCGGCCCCGCGGTCGCTGCAGGCTCCGGTCTCGTTCCGGGTCGTCGGCCCGGTCCTCGCTCATCTGACGCGGGCCGTGAGCGCGCTCGAGGCGGCGGTTGACCGCAGTCTGGAGTCGATGACCGACTCGCCGGCCTACGTCGCGGGAAGCTTCATCGGTACCGCCGGGTTCCACGGCGTGGACCTGGCTGCCCACCTCGACTTCGTGACGGCCGCACTGGTCCACGCGGCCGAGGTGTCAGCGACCCGGCTGCACCGGTTGTTGGATCCCCGCGTCACCGGACTTCACGCCCAACTGGCCGAGGTTCCCGGGCCGGAGGCCGGGCTCGTGGCGGTGCACAAGCGTGCCGCCGCGGTGGTGCACGCGATGCGGAGAAACGCCGTGCCGTCTTATCTCGGCAGCATCGAGACCTCCCAGGGACAGGAGGACGTGCAGTGCTTCGCCTGGCAAGCAGCCGAGTCACTGCGGTCGACGGTCGCGGCGGCGCGGGAGGTCATGGCGTGTGAGCTGCTCGGCGCTCGGCGGGCGGCGTCGCTCGCCGAGCGTGCGCTCCCGGCGCCACTGGCCGCTGCGCTGGCGCCGACGGACTCGGTGGTGCCACCAATTTTCGGTGATCGGCCGTTCGGCGTGGACATCGAGGCCCTGCGCGGGGCGCTGACGGCTGGGCTGGCCACGGCGCGCCGCGGTGGGTGACCGCCTTCCGGGGGCCACCCTGGTCAACCGGCGACCGCACGTCCGACGGCTTGGGTGGAGGCCCGCTTGCGCAGCTGGGGTACGAAGGTCTCGCGCCGCCGCCGGTTGCCGATCTCGATCGCACTGACCATCAGGGCAACGCCGGCCGAGACGATTCCGGGTTCGTCCCAGCTCAACGTCGTCAGTGCGGGAGCGACCAGCTGCGAGGTCAGGTGATCGTCATACCCGAGAACGGACAAGTCCTCCGGGATTCGCAACTCGCGGCGGTGTGCGGCGAGGTAGACCCCGTACGCCATTGAGTCGCTCATCGCGAAGGCCGCGGTGGGGCGGTCCTCGGCGGCGAGGACCACCTCGGCCGCCGCCGCGGCCGAGGTGGCCGAAGCAGCGGAGTGCACCAGCGTCACCTGCAGACCCAGTTCGGCGCCGACCTGGGTCGCGAGCAGGTCAGCAGGGCGTTCCGGGGTGCGGGGCAGCGACGGCGTGAAGACCGCGACCCGTCGATGGCCCAGTTCAGCGAGGTGTCCCAGCGCCATCGCGACGCCGCGTCGGTTGTCGAAGAGCACACATCCCGCGTCTGGCGCCAGGGGTAGCGCGTCGCCGATGGTGACCACGGCGGTGGACGCCGTCAGGTCAGCCCAGTAATCCGCTTCGGGATCCAGCGGGGAGGCAATTATGCCATCGACCTGCTGATCATGCAGCTGCCGGACCAAGCGGCCTTCGCGTTCCGGATCACCGCCGACGTCGGCGATGATCGCGTAGCGGTTGCGGTCCAGCAGTGCCCGTGACAGGCCGACCGCGAGAGCCTGTTGCCACAGGTCCTCCAAGGATCCGAAGAGGACACCGACGGTGCCGGTCCGGCCGCTGGCCAGTGCCCGGGCGATGGGGTTGACCTCGTAGTCCAGTTGACGGGCGACCTCGCGCACGCGGGCCTGAGTTTCGGCGGGCACCTGGAGCCCGCGCAGCGCATAGGAAACCGTCGCTGCGGACAGCCCCGAGGCCGCGGCGACGTCGTTGATGGTCGTCCGACGACGTCGCTGCGGCACAACGAGGAGCGTACGGCCAGGCGAGGCGGCGTGCGCGGTCTTGTGCAACCCCGAGGCGCAAGGGTTGTCCGAATCGGGGGGCACCGGGGTGGGTTCGGGACTTGCTTTCTCGGCGGTGAAGCGATTAACTGAAACCCTTCAGTGAACGGCTTCAGTGAAGCGGTTCATACTCCCGCTCAGGAGGGTAAGCGCGCTCATGCAGGTCGACTGCCACCAGCACCTCTGGCCAGCACCGTTCATCGAGGCGTTGCGGGCCCGGCTGTGCCCACCGAGGCTGGACGGCTGGACCCTGGAGCTGTCGGGGCAGGCGCCACTCGTCATCGCGCCGCTCGATCACGACCCGGCTGCTCGGGCGGCGAGCGAGCTACGGGCGGGGACCGAGCGTGCCCTGATTTCGTTGTCCAGTCCGCTCGGTATCGAGCACCTGTCACCCGATGAGTCGGCGGACCTGCTCGATGCGTGGCATGACGGGGCGGCGGCGCTGCAAGCACCCTTCGAATCCTGGGCGGCGGTCAACGTCACCGAACCGGACCTCGGGCAGCTGAAGAACGTCCTTGCGCGCGATCGAGTGGTAGGGCTCCAGCTCCCGGCGACCGCGCTCGCCGACCCCCTCGGCGTGGACCGGATGGGTGCCGTCCTGCAGGTGCTCGCGGAATCCGGTCTTCCCCTGCTGGTGCACCCTGGACCCGTCTCCAGTCCGCCGCGCGGGTCCCCTGCGTGGTGGCCGGCGGTGGTTCCCTACGTCGCCCAACTGCACGCCGCGTGGCATGCGTGGCACGTCGCCGGGCGTGCCTCCCATCCCGGGTTGCGCGTGGCGTTCGTGGCCCTCGCCGGCCTTGCCCCCCTCCACCACGAGCGACTGACCGCCAGAGGGGGCGCACTGGGCGAGATCGACCCGCGGATCTACTACGAGACCTCGTCGTACGGCCCGCGGGCGATTGATGCCACCGTGCGGGTGGTCGGGGTCGATGCGGTGGTCCACGGTTCGGATCGACCGTACGCGGAATCCGCCGATCCGAGTCTCGGCGCTGCCTTCGCCCACGCGATGTTCGTCTCGAATCCCGACCATTTCCTGACAGGTGAATGAAATGACTACCACCGCCCTCGCGCTAGACCTGCCCACGCTGCCCGGACGTCCTTTGGCGGAGGACGAATTGACGGCCCTGGTCCGGCAGTTGGCGAGCCGCCCAGAACTGTGGCGCACTCAGGTGGCCTTCGACACCGGCGGCCGCCATTTCGCATCGCTCTACCGCGACGGAGACGTCGACATCTGGCTGCTCTGCTGGAATACCGAAGACGACACCGGATGGCACGATCACGACACGTCCGCAGGTGCCGTCGCGGTAGTCAAGGGTGCTGTTCGGGAGGCGATCCCCCGCTTGCACGGTGAGCCGTCGGAGGCAGTGGTCCAGGCGGGAGCGGTGTTCTCCTTCGGACCCGAACTCATCCATCGAATGTCGGGTGCGGTCGACGCCTCGGTGTCGATTCACGCCTATTCACCACCGTTGTGGCGGATGGGGCAGTATTCATTCGACGAGTCGGGATCGATGCGCCGGCGGTCCCTGAGCTACGCCGACGAGCTACGTCCGGTGGAGCCCGTTCACCCAAGCAACTGAGCACCCGCAACGCCGCGCCCCGCCGCGCCCCGCCCCGCCCGGGCCGGCGAGGCGCTGCTGCGTTGCGGTGCACCGTCGCTGGCCCGCACCCGGGCCACTGCCTCGGGCCCCCGGTAGGAACATGCCCGCAGACCTTGACAGAACATTCATCGCTAGCAGAGTATGAATGATCTGATTCAGGGAGGGTGCTCGTGATCGTCTTCGACTCCGTCACGAAGCGTTACCCAGACGGCACGGTGGCCGTGAACAACCTCGACCTCGCGCTGCCGGAGGGTCAGATCACCGTGTTCGTCGGTCCTTCCGGCTGCGGCAAGACCACCTCACTGCGGATGATCAACCGGATGATCGAGCCGTCCGCCGGGCGGATCCTGGTCGGTGGGCGCGACGTCATGGCTCAGAATCCAGCGAAACTGCGCCTGGAGATCGGGTACGTCATCCAGCAGGTGGGGCTCTTCCCGCACCGCACCATCCTCGACAACATCGCGACCGTCCCCTTCCTGTTGGGCTGGAGCAAGAAGCAGGCCCGCGCCCGCGCCGCCGAACTGCTGCCGCGGGTAGGTCTTCCTGAGTCGTATGCCGCGCGCTACCCGGTCCAACTCTCCGGGGGACAACAGCAGCGCGTCGGCGTCGCCCGGGCCCTCGCGGCCGACCCGCCGTTCATGCTGATGGACGAACCCTTCAGCGCCGTTGACCCGATCGTGCGTGACAACCTGCAACAGGAATTCCTCCGTCTGCAGAGCGAACTGGGCAAGACGATCGCCTTCGTCACCCACGACATCGACGAGGCCATCAAGATCGGCGACAACGTCGCGGTCTTCGGTGATGGTGGTGTCCTCGCTCAGTTCGACACTCCCCAGCGCTTGCTCGAAGCACCGGCAGACGCCTTCGTCGCGGACTTCGTCGGGCGCGATCGCGGCTTTCGCGGCCTGTCCTTCGTCACCGCCGGTGACCTTCCGGTCGAGGAGGCGACGACGACGCGGTCCGGCGAAACCGGCCGGGACGACGACTGGGTCCTCGTGGTCGACGCCGCGCACCGCCCACGCGGGTGGCGTCGGCCCGGTGCCACGAGCGACACCGGTGACCTCGAACTGCTGGGCGGCACCTTCACGGTGGCCGACCAGCTGCGCCTGGTGGTGGACCTCACCCTCAGCTCACCCAGTGGCACCGCCGTGCGGGTTGATCACGCCGGTGCCGTGGACGGTGTGGTGACCCACGAACAGGTCGCCGCGTACCTGCGACGCCGCCGGGGTGACACGGTGTCTACCCGATGATCGACTACCTGCAATCGCACCGCACCGATATCCTCGACGCGCTCGGCCAACACCTCACCCTCGCACTCCTGCCTGTGGTGCTCGGCTTCGCGGTAGCACTCCCGCTGGGTTATCTGGCGCATCACTACGGTTGGCTTCGTCATCCACTGTTGAATCTCAGCAGCATCCTCTACGCCATACCCTCACTGGCCCTTTTCGTGTTGCTGCCGCTCATCCTCGGCACTCAGATCCTCGATCCGGCCAATATCGTGGTAGCGCTGTCGGTCTATACCGTGGCGCTGCTCGTGCGGACGGTCACCGACGGCCTGGGATCGGTGGACGCCGCGGCCATCCAGGCTGCCACCGCCATGGGATTTCGTCCGCTGCGCCGGCTGATCCAGGTCGAGTTGCCCATCGCCGTGCCGGTCATCATCGCGGGCCTGCGGGTCGCGACCGTGTCGAACATCAGCCTCGTCAGCGTCGGTGCGCTCATCGGAGTGGGTGGCCTCGGCGCCCTGTTCACCCAGGGCCTGCAACTCTCCTACCTCACCCCGATTATCGTCGGGATGATCCTGTCCATGCTGCTTGCCGTCGTCTTCGACCTGCTCCTCGTCACGCTGCAGATCGCCTTGACCCCGTGGTTGCGAGCGGGGGTCAAGGCGTGAATATCTTCGCTGCCGTCTACCAGTACCTGACCACCGCAAGCAATTGGTCGTTCGGCGACTCGATGAACATCAGCACACGCATTGTGCAGCATCTGCAATATACCCTTCTGGCGCTGGCAATTGCCATGTTGATAGCCCTACCGGTCGGCTTCTACATCGGTCACACGGGGCGGGCAGCGTTCGTCGCTATCAACGCTGGAAACGCTGGCCGGTCCCTTCCGACATTGGGCCTGTTGACCTTCATGGTCACCCTGATCGGTATCGGGCTCCTCCCGGCCATCATTGCGCTGGTGGTGCTCGCCGTGCCCCCCTTGCTGACGAACACCTATGCCGGCATCCGTGCCGTTGACCCGGCCGCCGTCGATGCGGCGCGCGGGATGGGCATGAAGGGCGGCCAGATCGTGTTCCAGGTCGAACTTCCCATGGCGCTGCCCATCATCTTCAGCGGTCTGCGCAACGCGACCCTGCAGGTCGTCGCCACGGCGACGGTCGCGGCCTACGTCGGGCTGGGAGGCCTGGGTCGTTACCTGATCGACGGCCTGGCGCTGAACGACTATGTCCAGGTGGTGTCGGGCGCGATTCTCGTCGGCGCGCTGGCCGTGGTGCTCGACGTCGCCCTGGGGGCGATCCAGCGGGTTGTCGTGTCGGCCGGGGTGACAGGTCGGGCCGCGACGCGACGACGCCGTCGGGTGGCCGCCCCGATTCACCCCACCGAAGTCCTGTGATCTCCTTCGTCGCGAAACACCCGCTCAGAAAGGTACCAACCATGCGTACCACCATCGGTCAGCGAGGCCTTACCCTCGGCGCGACGGTCGCCGTGGCGGCACTCGTCCTCGCCGCGTGTGGATCGTCGAACAACGCGCTGGCGCCACCACCGGTCACGGGTAGCTCGAGTCCCGGCACGATCACGATCGGCTCCGCCAACTTCCCTGAGAACGTCCTGCTGGCAGATATCTATGCCGGCGCGTTGAAGGCGAAGGGGGTGAACGTGACGACCAAACTGAGCATCGGTGCCCGCGAGGTCTACATTCCCGCACTCAAGGATGGGTCGATCGATCTGATTCCGGAGTACAACGGCACGTTGCTCGCCTATTTCACCCAGAGCAAGATCCCCGACGGGGTGTCGACCTCGGCCCAGGTCTACGACGCGTTGGTCAAGACGATTCCGCCGGACCTGGAGATCCTGGAGCAGTCCGCGGCCGAGGACAAGGACACGCTCGCCGTCACCCGGGCCACCGCGGACAAGTTCAACCTTCGCAGCATCTCCGACCTCACGGGCCGTGCCCAGGACCTGACGATCGCCGCCGGACCCGAGTTCGCCAAGCGGCGGACGGGAATTCCCGGTTTGCAGAGCGTCTACGGACTCACGTTCAAGGAGTTTAAGCCGCTCGACGCTGGTGGCCCGCTGACCGTCGCGGCCCTCAAGAGTGGAGCGGTCGACGTGGCGAACATCTTCTCTACGGACTCGGTGCTCAAGACCGAGGGCTTCGTGGCGCTGAGCGACCCAAAGAACCTCTTCCTGGCCGAGAACATCGTCCCGTTGATCCGCAAGTCGAAGAACAATGCCACCGTCACCGCGGCGCTGAACGCGGTGTCGGCCAAGCTGACGACGCAGAACCTCACCGACGCGTTGGCCAGGGTCAAGGTCGACAAGGCCAACCCGGAAGCGGTCGCCGCGGACTTCCTCGCCCAGCAGGGTCTGTCGTGAGCTAGGCCAGCGAGTACCAGCGGCATCGACACCTGTTCTCGACACCACTTGGAGCCCCATCGTGGCATTACCCCCCGCCCCCGTTGTGTCCGGTCCACGTCCGGTTCGGGCCCCGCGCGGCAGCGTGCTCACCTGTCCGGGTTGGCCGCAGGAAGCTGCCCTGCGGATGCTGATGAACAACCTCGACCCCGAGGTCGCCGAGCACCCCGACGACCTGGTGGTCTACGGCGGAACCGGCCGGGCCGCGCGCAGTTGGCCGGCATTCGACGCCATGGTCCGCACCCTGCGCACCCTGCAGAATGACGAGACGATGCTGGTGCAATCGGGCAAACCCGTGGGTGTGTTCCAGACCCACGAGTGGGCACCCCGGGTGTTGCTGGCCAACTCGAATCTGGTGGGGGACTGGGCAAACTGGGAGGAGTTCCGGCGTCTGGAGGCCTTGGGCCTGACGATGTACGGCCAGATGACGGCGGGTTCGTGGATCTACATCGGCACCCAGGGAATTCTGCAGGGCACCTACGAGACTTTCGCTGCGGTGGCCGCGAAGCGCTTCGGTGGCACGTTGGCCGGCACCATCACCCTGACGGCCGGTCTTGGCGGCATGGGAGGTGCTCAGCCGTTGGCGGTCACGATGAACGGTGGTGTGGCGATCTGCGTGGACTGCGACCCTTCCCGGGTGCGCCGGCGCATCCAGCACCGCTATCTGGACGTGGCCGCGGACAGTATCGACGAGGCGTTGCGGCTGGCCGTGCAGGCGCGTGACGCGAAGCGACCGTTGTCCATCGGGCTGGTGGGCAACGCAGCCGAGGTGTTTCCAGCGATGTTGGCCACGGACGCGCCCATCGATATCGTCACCGACCAGACATCCGCGCACGATCCCTTGTCCTATCTGCCCAGGGGAATCGACGTCGAGGACCTCCACGCGATGGCCGACAAGGACCCGGTCAGGTTCACCGAGGAGGCACGGGAGTCGATGGCACGGCACGTCGAGGCCATGGTGGGGTTCCTCGACAAGGGCGCCGAGGTATTCGACTACGGGAACTCGATTCGGGACGAGGCGCGCAAGGCCGGCTACGACCGGGCATTCGACTTCCCCGGATTCGTCCCCGCCTACATCCGGCCGCTGTTCGCCGAAGGCAAGGGGCCCTTCCGCTGGGCGGCGCTGTCCGGCGACCCCCGAGACATCGCCGCCACCGACCGGGCGGTACTGGAGCTGTTTCCCGACGACGAACACCTGGCCCGGTGGATCCGGATGGCGGGCGAGCGAGTGGCCTTCCAGGGCCTGCCCGCACGAATCTGTTGGCTCGGCTACGGCGAACGCAATCGCGCCGGCGAGCGGTTCAACGACATGGTGGCCTCGGGGGAGCTGCAGGCCCCCCTGGTGATCGGTCGCGACCACCTCGACTCCGGCTCCGTCGCCTCGCCCTACCGGGAGACCGAGGCCATGCTGGACGGTTCCGACGCGATCGCCGACTGGCCGCTGCTGAACGCGCTGCTCAACACCTCCTCCGGTGCGTCATGGGTCTCCATCCACCACGGTGGAGGGGTGGGTATCGGTCGGTCGATCCACGCCGGTCAGGTGTGCGTGGCCGACGGCACCGACCTGGCCGGGCAGAAGCTGCAGCGGGTACTGACCAACGACCCCGGCACGGGTGTCATGCGCCACGTCGACGCGGGCTACGACCGCGCCATCGAGGTCGCCGAACAACGTGGCGTCCGCACTCCGATGCGGGAGGGCTGAACGTCGTGCAGCACGAGTTCAGCCGGCTCTGGGCGGAGCTGGCTCCGATCGGACGCTGCGAACTGACCGGCGGATACTCCCGATTCGCGTGGACCGCCGAGGACCTGCGCCTGCGCGCGTGGTTCGTCGCCCAGGCGCGGGTGCGGGGGTTGACAGTCGAGATCGACCGCAACGGCAACCAATGGGCTTGGTGGGGCGCACCGGGTCCCGGCGCCGTCGTCGCGGGTAGCCACCTCGACAGCGTGGCCGGGGGAGGGGCGTTCGACGGCCCGCTGGGCGTGGTGTCGGCCCTGCTCGCGGTGGACGACCTGCGGGCCCGCGGCCTGCACCCCACCCGCCCGATCGCCGTACTGAACTGCGTCGACGAGGAGGGTGCCCGGTTCGGCGCCGCGTGCCTCGGTAGCCGTCTGATGACGGGGGTGCTCGACCCCGACCGGGCCCGCGGGCTCACCGACCACGACGGAATCACCCTGGCCGAAGCCATGGTGGCCGCCGACCTCGACCCGGCACGGCTCGGTCGCGACGAATGGGCACTCGCCCGCATCGCCATGTTCGTCGAACTGCACGTTGAGCAGGGCCGGCACCTGGTCGACCTCGACGCCGCGGTGGGCGTGGCCAGCGCGATCTGGCCGCACGGCCGGTGGAAGTGCACATTCACCGGCGAAGGCAACCATGCGGGCACCACCGCGCTCGCCGACCGACACGACCCGATGCTGCCCTTCGCCAGCACCGTCCTCGCCGCGCGGGAGGTGGCTGAGCAGGCCGGGGCGGTGGCGACCTTCGGCCGAATGCGGGTCGACCCGGGTGGGACCAACGTCATCGCCTCGGCGGTGCACGCCTGGCTGGACAGTCGCGCCCCCGGCGAGGACACGGTCATCCAGGTCGTCAAAGGGATCACGGCCGCGGCGGAGCAGGCCGGCCACGACCACGGTGTGCGGGTCCACGTCGAGGAGGAGTCGTTCTCCCCGATGGTGGCCTTTCGCGAGGAGCTCAGGGACGAGTTGGCGGCCTTGCTCGGTGGTGCACCGGTGCTACCCACCGGTGCGGGGCACGACGCGGGCGTACTGGCCGCCTGCGTCCCGAGCGCGATGCTGTTCGTCCGCAACCCCACCGGCATCAGCCACCACCCCGCCGAGCACGCGGAGCTCGCCGACTGTGTCGCCGGTGTCCACGCCTTGAGTCGGGTGCTCGAGCACCTGGTTACGCGGTGAACGAGCTGTACTGGTGCGAGTTCGCCTGGCTCGGTGGGGACACCGCCGAGCGCGGCGTGGCGCTGCAGGTCACCGGTGATCGCATCACCGACGTCACGCCCGCAGTTGCGCACCCCCCCACCAACTCGACCGTGTTGCGGGGTGTGACGGTGCCCGGCCTGGTCAACGCCCATTCGCATGCCTTCCATCGCGCCCTGCGCGGACGCACCCAGGTAGGGCGGGGCAGCTTCTGGAGCTGGCGCGAGCAGATGTACGCCGTCGCCGCCCGACTGACCCCCGACACGTACCGCCAGTTGGCCACGGCGGTGTACGCCGAGATGGCGCTGGCCGGTATCACCTGCGTCGGGGAGTTCCACTACCTGCACCACGACGTCGACGGGGTGAGTTACGCCGACCCCAACGCAATGAGCCAGGCAGTCGTCGACGCCGCGGGTGACGCGGGGATGCGCCTGACCCTGCTCGACACCTGCTACCTGACAGCCGGGGTGGACGGGTCGCCGCTGACCGGAACGCAGCGGCGCTTCGGTGACCACGACCCCGGCGCGTGGGCGGAGCGCGCCGAGGGGATGGCGTCGCGGGTGAGCGACAATGTGGCGGCGCGGATGGGCGCGGCGATCCATTCCGTCCGGGCCGTTCCGGCTGAGGCGTTGCCGGTGGTGGCCGAGTGGGCCACCCGGCACGACGCACCACTGCATGCGCACGTGTCCGAGCAACGCGCGGAGAACGACGACTGTCAGCGGGTACACGGCTGCTCACCGACCGAACTGCTGGCCGGCGCGGGCGCCTTGGGGCCGCGGATGACCGCCGTGCACGCCACCCACCTCAGCGCAACGGATATCGGGTTGCTCGGCGGCAGCGGAACAGGCGTCTGCATGTGCCCCACCACTGAGCGTGACCTTGCCGACGGGATCGGCCCGGCCCGTCAGCTCGATTCCGCGGGTTCACCGGTGTCGCTGGGCTCGGACAGCCAGGCGGTGATCGACCTGCTGCAGGAGGGGCGTGGGTTGGAACTCGATCAACGGCTGGCCTCGGGGCAGCGGGGACACTGGAGCGCGCGGGAACTGCTGCGGTCGGTCACCACGAACGGTGCCCAGGCGCTGGGATGGTCCGAACTCGGGCGCCTGCGCTGCGGTGACCTCGCCGACTTGACCACCATCGGACTGGACTCCGTCCGGACCTCCGACGCCGTATCCACCAGCGTGCTCGAGACCGCACTCTTCGCTGCCACCGCCGCGGACGTGCGTTCGGTGGTGGTCGGAGGACGCGTGGTGGTGAACGAGGGTCGCCATGCCCTGGTCCCGGACACCGCCCGGCTGCTGCGTACGGCGGTGCACGCGGTGCTGGGATGAGCCTGCTGATCGACAACATCGGGACCCTTGTCACCAACGACCCCACGCTGGGCAGGGGAGTACTCGGGTTGCTGCCCGACGCCGCCGTCGTCATCGCCGACGACGCCGTCGTCTGGGTGGGATCCGCCGCGGAGGTGCCAGCAGGTGCCGCGGCCGCGCGCCACGACGCCGGGGGCCGGGTGCTGCTTCCCGGCTTCGTCGACAGCCACGCCCATCTGGTCTTCGCCGGTGACCGCACCGCCGAGTTCACCGCCCGTATGTCCGGCCGGCCCTACACCGCCGGCGGGATAGCGACGACGGTGGCTGCGGTGCGGGCCGCCTCCGACGAGGAGCTGTCCCGTACCGCTGGGCGCCTGGTCGCGGAGGCGCTCCGGTCGGGCACCACCACGGTGGAGTGCAAGTCCGGCTACGGCCTCACGACGGCCGACGAACTCCGCAGCCTGCAGGTCGCCGCCGCGCACACCCCCGAGGTGACGTTCCTCGGTGCGCACGTCGTGCCCGCCGAGTACAGCACGCGGCCCGACGACTACGTGGCCCTGGTGTGCAACGAGATGATTCCGGCGTGCGCGCCCGCCGCGAAATGGGTGGACGTCTTCTGTGACCGCGGAGCGTTCGACGTCGACCAGTCCCGAGCCGTGCTCACCGCAGGGATGGCCCACGGACTGCAACCGCGGGTGCACGCCAACCAGCTGCAACTCGGGGGTGGGGTCCAGCTCGCGGTCGAGCTGGGGGCCGCCTCGGCGGACCATGTCACGCACACCAGCAACGCCGACGTCGACGCCCTGGCCGCGAGCGACACCGTCGCAACGCTGCTTCCTGGCGCCGAGTTCTCCACCCGGGCTCCCTACCCCGATGCCCGTCGGCTCATCGATGCCGGGGTGAGCGTGGCGCTCGCCGCGGACTGCAACCCCGGATCGAGCTACACCACCAACATCCCATTCTGCATCGCCGTTGCGGTCAGGGACATGGGGATGACCCCCGACGAGGCCGTCTGGGCGGCCACCGCCGGGGGAGCGCAGGCGCTGCGGCGCACCGACCTCGGCCGGGTGGTCCCCGGTGCCCGAGCGGACCTGATCGCACTCGACGCCCCGTCGTACGTCCACCTGGCCTACCGCCCCGGCGTGCCCATCGTGGCCGAGGTGTGGAAGGGCGGGCGCCGAGCGGGCGGGGGCCGAGCGGGCGGGCGCCGAGAAGGCGGGGGCCGAGCGGGCGGGCGCCGAACTACCACCCGCACCGACCGGCCGTGAGCCGCGCCGCGGGGCTGCTGCTGGGGGTCGCACTCGACCGGCTGCTCGGCGACCCGCACCGCTGGCACCCGGTGGCGGGTTTCGGCACCGTCGCGGCCGCGCTGGAGCACCGGAGCTACCGGGACAGCAGGTGCGCGGGAGCGGTGCACGCTGTGGTACTCGTGGGTGCTGCGGCCGCACTGGGATCGGTGTTACCCGAGAACTCCACCGCGGTCGTCGGCGTGGTGACCTGGGTCGTGCTGGGCGGTACGTCGCTGCGGCACGAGGGTGCGAGTATGGCCGCTGAGCTGGACGCGGCCGACGTCGCGGCCGCCCGCCGCAGGTTGCCCTCGCTGTGTGGCCGTGACCCTGCCGCGCTCGACTGCGCCGGGTTGGCCCGCGCCGCGCTGGAGTCGGTGGCGGAGAACACCTGCGATGCCGCGGTGGCCCCGCTGCTGTGGGGTGCGGTGGCCGGGTTGCCCGGGCTGCTGGCCTATCGTGCGGTGAACACCCTGGACGCGATGATCGGCTACCGCAACGTCCGCTACACCCGCTTCGGGTGGGCGGCTGCCCGGCTGGACGACGTGGCGAACCTGGTGCCGGCCCGGGTCGCTGGGTTGCTCACCGTGGCGTGCGCACCCGTGGTTGGCGGTTCACCGCGGGCGGCGCTGGCGGCGTGGCGCGCCGACGCCGCCGCCCACCCCAGCCCCAACGCGGGGGTGGTGGAGGCGGCTGCGGCTGGGGCGCTGGGGGTAGCGCTGGGCGGAGAGACGGTGTACCAGCACCGGGTGGAGCAGCGCCCCACACTGGGATCGGGTGCGGCGCCCGCCTCGGCGGACCTGCGGCGCGCGGTGCGGCTGTCGGGGGCGGTGCAGCTGGCAGCGGCGCTGGGGTCAGCGGCGCTTGCCGTAGCGATCAGCCAGCAGCGTCTGCCCGCTCGACGCCGCCGCGGGAGCGGTCGAGGCGTGCGCGCAGGGGATCCCCGAACCGGCCCCAGCGGCGGGGGCCAACCCGGGTTCGGCAGGCGGCAGGTCATTCGCGGTGGCCTCCCGTCCGTCCTTCTCGCGCCGGCGCTCGCGCAGCTCCGCCCGCACGAAGTAGGCCATCCCCAACGGCGCCATCAGGCCGAACGCCAGCCACTGCAGGCCGTAGGACAGATACGGGCCCGGCTCGAGCAACGGCAGGGGTAGCGGCCCGAGTACGCCCGGTTGGCCGTCCGCCAGCTGGAGGTAGCCGGGCGAGATGGTGGTGGCGGTGAGGGCGGCGACGGCGGCGGAGTTCACCGCGTAGACCTGCGGTGCGCCGGCAACCTGCGGGCCAGGCCGGCCGCGGTCGACGGGCTCGTCCAGGCGGATCCGCGCCTGCAGGCTCACCTGCCCGGTGGGGGCAGCATCCACGGGCGGGGCTTCGGTGCCCACCACGGGGCGGACGTAGCCGCGGTCGACCAGCACGGTCTCGCCCTGGGTGGTGCGCAACGGCGTGAGCACCTCATAGGCGGCCTTGCCCTCGACCGACCGCAGCCGGGCCAGCACTTCGTCGGCCTGCTGGTATGTGCCGGTGACCGTGACCAGGCGCCATTCCTGTCCGGGGGCTGGGGCTTGGCCGGCCGGCACCAGGTTGGTCAGCTCGGTGGGGGGTGAGGTGAACGAGTCGCTGATGAGCGCGTTGCGCTGGGTGGTCGCCGAGTTCTTACCCAGCTGCCAGGGCGCCAGCAGCGTGAGGCAGGCGTACGCGAACGCCACGACCACCAGGGCCAGGACCAGCCAGCCCGGTCGCAGCAGGAAGCCAAGCCGTCGCACGTCACCACGGTAGGCCACCGGTGCGTCCCGCGCGCTCGCGGACCCCGCGGGAGTTGGTGAGCCGCCAGCGCGCCGGCTCGCCTAGGCTCCGTGCCCGTGGACCCCGCCGCTGTCGATGAGGTCACCGAGAGCCTGCGCCACCACGGTGATGTCGACGCCACACCCGGGCTCGTGGACTTCGCAGTCAACGTCCGCCACCGCGCCCCGCCGGACTGGCTGCGCACCCGGCTGCGCGCCCGGCTGAACGACCTGGGGCGTTACCCGAGTGCGGCCGAGGACGCGGCCGCCCGGACGGCCGTCGCCCGCCGGCACGGCCGTGATCCGGAGCAGGTGCTGCTGCTCGCCGGTGCGGCCGAAGGCTTCGCGCTGTTGCCGATGCTGCGCCCGCAGCTGGCCGCGGTGGTGCACCCGTCGTTCACCGAGCCGGAGCTGGCGCTGCGCGCGGCCGGTGTGCCGGTGGTGCGGATCGCTCTCGCCGAGCCCTACCTGCTCGACCCGACCCTGGTGCCCCACGCGGCCGACCTGGTGGTGCTGGGCAACCCCACCAACCCCACGTCGGTGCTGCATCCGGTGTCGGCGCTGCACGGGCTGCGCCGCCCGGGTCGGCTGGTGGTGGTGGACGAGGCGTTCATGGACGCGGTGATCGGCGAGCCGGGGAGCCTGGCTGGTGCGGCGCTGGACGACGTGGTGGTGCTGCGCAGCCTCACCAAGACCTGGGGGTTGGCGGGGCTGCGCGCGGGGTATGCGCTGGGTGCCCCGCAGGTGCTCGCCCGGCTGGCGCATGGGCGGCCGCACTGGCCGGTGGGCACCCTGCCGCTGGAGGCGATACGCGCCTGCTCGGAGCCGGCCGCGGTCGCCGAGGCGCAACGCGAGGCAGCGTTGATCGCCGTCGAACGCGCCCACATGGAGCGCCTGCTGAAGGTGGCGCCCGGGGCCAGCGCCCCGTTCCTGCTGCTGCGGGTGAGCGACGGGCGCCGGGTGCAAGAGCACCTGCGCCGCAATGGGATCGCGGTGCGCGGCTGCGACACTTTCCCCGGACTCGGCCCGGATCACCTGCGCCTGGCGGTGCGCGGGGCAGCGCCGGTGCGGGCGCTGCTGGCAGCCTGGCCGGTATGACCGCGACGTTGGGCGACCTGATCGAGACGTTGGAGACGGCCTACCCACCCGCGCTGGCGGAGAGCTGGGATGCGGTTGGCCTGGTGTGCGGGGACCCCGCCGATGCAGTGGGCTCGGTGTTGCTCGCGGTGGACGCCACCGCGGCGGTGGTCGCCGAGGCGCTGAGGACCGGCGTGCAGGCGTTGGTGGTGCACCACCCGCTGCTGCTGCGCGGGGTCACCGGGGTGGGCGCCGACACCCCCAAGGGCGCGTTGCTGCACCGCCTCGTCCGCGGCGGGTGCGCCCTGTTCACCGCGCACACCAACGCCGACCGGGCCGACCCAGGGGTGTCCGACGCGCTGGCGCAGGCGCTGGGACTGCGGGTCCTCGCTCCGCTGGAACCGGAGCAGCAGGCGTGGGACAAGGTGGTCACCACGGTGCCGGCGGGGGCCGACGCCGACCGGGTGCGCGCGGCGCTGTTCGGCGCCGGGGCAGGCAACCAGGGCGCGTACACCCAGGTGTCGTTCGGCGTGGTAGGCGTGGGCCAGTTCCTGCCGGGGGCGGGGTCCGCGCCCGCGCTGGGCTCGCCAGGGCGCCTGGAGCAGGTCAGCGAAGAACGGCTGGAGGTGATCTCGCCGCGCGGGTCGCGCCGGGCTGTGGTTGCCGCGCTGCTGGCCGCGCACCCCTACGAGGAACCGGCCTACGACGTGCTGGAGTTGGCGCCGCGCCCCGGGCACCGCGGCCTGGGTCGGGTCGGGGAGCTGGCGGAGCAGGAGACGCTGCGCGCGTTCACCTCCCGGGTCGCCACCGCCCTGGCGCCCACCGCCTGGGGGGTGCGGGCGGCAGGTGAGCCCGATCAGCCGGTGCGCACCGTCGCGGTGTGCGGTGGCGCGGGGGACGCGCTGCTGGAGACGGTGAGCAGGTTGGGGGTCGATGCCTACGTTACCGCCGACCTCCGCCACCACCCCGCCGACGAGCACCTGCGCGCTCGCGGACCCGCGCTGATCGACGTGGCGCACTGGGCCAGCGAGCAGCCGTGGTGCGCGCAGGCTCGCGACGTCGTCCACGCCGCGCTCGGCGGTACGGTGACGGCGCGCGTCTCGCAGCTGCGCACCGACCCGTGGACGTTGGGCTTCGGTGGGCCTGCGCACGGCACACCCTGAACAGCAGCTGGAGGCCTCCCGAGTGAATGTCGATCCCACCGTGCAGCGGCGGCTGTTGGACCTCGCCTCGATCGACGCCGAGCTCAGCCGCACGGCGCACCGCAGGCGCACGCTGGCCGAGGCGGCGGAGGTGGAGCGGCTGCAGACCGAGCGGCAGGCACGCAAGGACGCTGCCGTGGCCGTGGAGATCGTGCTCGACGACCTCGACCGCGACATCCGCAAGCTCGAGACCGAGGTGGACAACGTCCGCAAGCGGGAAGACCGCGACCGCGGGTTGCTGGCCGGGGGCACCGTGAACGCCAAGCAGATGACCGAGCTGCAGCACGAACTGAACACGCTCACCCGGCGTCAAGGGGTACTGGAGGACGAACTGCTCGAGGTGATGGAGCAGCGCGAGGCCTGTGCGGCCGACCACGCCCACGCGGGTGCGCAGCTGTCGCAGACCGCGCACGAGCTGGTCGATGCCACGCGCCGCCGCGACGACGCGGTGGCCGATCTGGACACCGCCGACACCCGTTGCGCCGCCGACCGCGGCGTGCTCGTTGGGGAGTTCCCCACCGAGTTGCTCGCCGTGTACGACCGCCAGCGGGGCAAGGGCGGGGCCGGGGCGGCGCTGCTGCAGGGCCGCCGTTGTGGTGCCTGCCGCATCGAGCTCGACCGGCACGAGATCGCCCGCATCGCCAAAGCCGCACCCGAGGAGGTGCTGCGCTGCGACGAGTGCGGCGCGATCCTGGTGCGCACCGCGGAGTCCGGGCTGTGAGCGTTCGCCGGTGAGAGTGGTGGTCGAGGCGGACGGCGGCTCACGCGGCAACCCCGGGCCCGCGGGCTATGGCGCCGTGGTGTTCGACGGTGACGGGCGCACCGTGCTCGCCGAGCGCGGGGAGGGCATCGGCCGCGCGACCAACAACGTGGCGGAGTACGGCGGGCTCATCGCCGGGCTGCGGGCCGCGGCGGAACTCGGTGCGGACGAGGTGGACGTGCGGATGGACTCCAAGCTGGTCGTCGAGCAGATGAGCGGCCGGTGGAAGGTCAAGCACCCGGACATGGTGCCGCTGGCCCGGGAGGCGATGGCCCTGGTGCGCGGCTTCTCCCGGGTGGGTTTCAGCTGGATCCCGCGGGCGCAGAACTCCCACGCCGACCGCATCGCCAACGAGGCGATGGACCGGGCAGCGGGGATCGCGCCGAAGACCACGTCCGCCGGCGCGGTTCCCGGCTGGACCGCGCCCAGCGGGGAACCGACCCGGATGTTGTTGTTGCGGCACGGGCAGACGGCGCTGTCGCTGCAGCGCCGCTACTCCGGGCGGGGCGATCCCGAGCTCACCGCGCTAGGGCTCGAGCAGGCTGCTGCCGCGGCTCGCCGGTTGACGCAGCTGCCGGTAATCGCCGCGGTGGTGAGCTCGCCGCTGCGACGGGCCCGCCAGACCGCGCAGGCCGCGGCGCAGGTGCTGGGGCTCACCGTGGACGAGCACGAGGGGCTGATCGAGACCGACTTCGGCGGCTGGGAGGGGCTGACCTTCGCCGAAGCCCGCGACCGCGACCCTGCGCTGCACACCCGCTGGCTGCGGGACACCACCGTCGCCCCGCCCGGCGGCGAGAGCTTCGACGCCGTGCACCGGCGGGTGCGCCGGGCGCGGGACGAGCTGGCGACCACGCACGGCGGGGCGAGCGTGCTGGTGGTGAGCCACGTCACGCCGATCAAGTCGCTGCTGCGCATGGCGTTGGACTCCGGGCCGGGGTTGCTGTGGCGGCTGCACCTGGACCTGGCCTCGCTCAGCACGTGCGAGTTCTACCCCGACGGGGGCGCGAGCGTGCGCCTGGTGAACGACACGTCTCATCTGGGCTGAGCAGATTCGCGCTGTTGGCGTCACCGCCCACAACCTGGCAGGGTATTCAGATGCTCAAGTTGCTCCGTTACCTCCCGTTGGTCCTGGCCGCCTACCGGAAGTATCAGCAGCGCAGGGGACAACGTCCCCGACGCTGACTCCTGCGGGCGGGGCTCCGGCCTTCACGCCGACGTCACGGCCGGCCGGAAGTTATTCGCGGTCTGGTCAGCCCAGTCCCAGCTCACACCCCGCCGAGGCGCAACCCCACCCACAGGGCGAGCACCGAGGCCACCAGGGTGACGGGCACCGTCACCGCGCCGAGCAGCGTAAAGGTCCGCGCCTGGGGGGGATCTCCCCGCGCCACGAGCACCCGCCGCCACAGCAGCGTCGCCAACGAACCCACGTAGGTGAGGTTCGGCCCGATGTTCACCCCGAGCAGCACCGCGAGCACCAGCCCGGGTGGTGCCGTGGCGCCGAGCGCGGCAAGCAGCACCAGCGTGGCCGGCAGGTTGTTCACCACGTTCGCCAGTACCGCCCCCAGGGCCGCGGCCCCGAGCAGCCCCGGCAGCGTCGGGTCCGCGGGCAGCGCGTTGGCCAGTGCGGCACCGAGCGGTCCGGCCGTCACCCCCACAACGACGACTCCCAGCGCGAGAACGAACGCGCAGAACAGTGGCGAGGACTCCCGCACGATCCGTCCCGGGCTCGTCGTGCCCGCGCGCAGCGCGGGAACCGCAAGGGCCGCGGCCCCGGCGACGGCCACCCACACCGGCTCCACACCCACCAGGCCGGACACCGCGAACCCGGTCAGCGTCAGGCCGAGCAGCATGAGCGCCGCACGGGGTGCGGCGACGGCATCCGGGGCCGGCGCCGTTTCGACGGGGACGCGCAGATCGGTGCGGAAGAAGATCGCGAACACCGCCAGCTCCAGGGCCACCACCACCAACCACGGCAGCGCCATCAGCGCGGTGAAACCCAGGAACGTGAGCCCGGACGCACTGAACGCCAGCAGGTTCGTGAGGTTGGAGACGGGGAGCAGCAGTGACGCGGAGTTGGCCAGGTGCACGCTGGCGTAGACGTGTGGGCGGGGTGGTAGCCGCAGCGCGGTCGCCGTGGCGAAGATCGCCGGGGTGAGCAGCACCACCGTCGCGTCGAGGTTGAGCACGGCGGTGCAGAGTGCGGCCACGACGAACACCAGCACGAGGAGTCGCCGCGGGTCGCCGCCGGATCCCCGACCCAGCAGCGAAGCCAGCCAGCGGAACACCCCGTGCGCGTCGGCCAGGTGAGCCACCACCAGGATCGCGGCGAGGAAGCCGACCGTGGGGCCGAGTGCGCGCAGCTCCGCCAGCGCCCGGGACGGGGTGACGATGCCCAGCGCCAGCACCAGTCCCGCTGCGGGCAGCGCCGCAACGGCCTCCGGCAGCCCGCGCGGGGAGGCGATGGCGAACGCCAGCACCACCGCGAGCAGCAGCAGCGCCACGATGGTCATCGCAGGAGGAGGTAGGTGCCCACCGCCACCCCGAGCACGACCACCGACCAGCGCAGCACGCTCTCGTTCAACCGTTGGGCGATCTTGGCGCCGAGGAACCCACCGACCAGGGTCGCCGATGCGATGACGAGCACGTAGGTCCAGTTCACCGGGGCGCCGATGGCGAAGACGACGATCGTCACCGACGCCACGGCAAGTGACAGCACCGCCTTAGTCGCGTTGCTCCGGCGAAGGGTGTCGTTGGCGGTGACCGAGAGCAAGGCCACCAGGATCACCCCGAGCGCGCCGCTGAAGTAACCGCCGTACACCGCTGCGAGGAACACGGCGCCGCGCAGGTACGGCGTGCGGTCACCGTCGCCGGGGCGTTGATGCCCGGTCCACCGCTTGATCTGGGGCGAGGCGGCCATGAGCGCGCTCGCGCCGAAGATCAGTATCGGGACCACGGCGTCGAACAACGACGAGGGCAGGACCAGCAGTAGCAGCGCGCCCACCAGGCCACCCAGCGCGGCGGCTGGCAGAACCAGCCGAAGCCGCCGTCCCTGCCCATGCAGGTCGGAGCGCTGCCCGACGCTGGCGCCCAGGTAGCTTGGCCACTGGGCGATGGAGTTGGTGACGTTGGCTGCCAACGGCGCGAGCCCCGCCGCCAGCAGGGCGGGGAACACGATAAGTGAGCCGCCACCAGCGATCGCATTCACCGCACCGGCCACCACCCCGGCCAGCGTGAGCAGCAGGATCTCGGCGACGGCGGGCACGAGGGGCGACGCTACCGGTCACCGGTAGCTCCTCCGCGCCGACGGGCGAGCATCCGGAAGGGCCAAAGGCTTCCACGTCGTCCGGCAAGACCGTGACCACGGCAAGGGCCACGCACCGGTACGCTCCGGGGGCGGACGAGTTGGCCGGGCGGCCGCGGCAGCAGGAACCGTCGGGCACTGCAAGGTGTCCCGCCAGGCCAGCCGCCGAGGAAAGTCCGGACTCCACAGAGCAGGGTGGTTGCCAACAGCAACCCGGGGTGACCCGCGGGACAGTGCCACAGAGAACAGACCGCCAGTGTTCGTACTGGTAAGGGTGAAACGGTGCGGTAAGAGCGCACCAGCGCTCCGGGTGACCGGAGCGGCTCGGCAAACCCCACCCGGAGCAAGGTCGAAGGCTGCACCGGTGACGGTGCTGCTGCGCAGGTGCTTGAGGGCTGCTCGCCCGAGCCTGCGGGTGGACCGCTCGAGGCCACCGGTGACGGTGGACCCAGATGGATGGTCGCCGGCCAGTGCTCGCACTGGTCACAGGATCCGGCTTACACGCCAACTCGTCCGCCCCGCTGACCGCAACCGCCCCGCGAGCCCGGGCGGCTACGCTGGGTCAGCTACGTCACAAGGCGTCCGGCTGGCACGTGAGGTCAGGCGGGTTTCGGTATACTTGATGCACTCGTGGGTGCGCCAGGCAGTCGCCCGTCGGAAGCAGGGGAGGTTCGTCACGATGAGCACTGCGTCGGATGGCGTCGGCGGGCTTGGTCAATCTGCACGTTCCCGTTCTGTGCCCGCACCGCTCGTCCGGCCAGCGCCCCTTCGTCAGGCGGTCTACGAAGCGTTGGCCGAGATGATCATCAATCGTTCGCTGCTTCCCGGGGAGCATCTCGTCGAGAATGAGCTGGCGGCGCAGCTGGGGATCAGTCGGCAGCCCGTCCGAGAGGCGTTGCAGCGGTTGCAGTCCGAGGGTTGGGTCGATTTGCGACCGGGCCTGGGTGCCTTTGTCCACCAGCCCACCGAGCACGAGGCCGACAAGCTGTTAGCGGTGCGCACCCTGCTGGAGGCCGAGTCGGCTCGGCTCGCTGCGGGCGCCGTGACCCAGCATCACGTGCAGCAGCTGTGGGAACTGTGGCGGGCTGGCCCCGACGCACTGGCACGCGCCGACGACGCTGCGCTGGTTGCTGCCAACGTCGATTTGCACGCTTACATAATGTCGATGGCGGGCAACTCTGTGCTCGCCGAACTCAGTGCGTTGGTCGCACGCCGGGTCCGCTGGTACTACGCCCCGTTGGCCAAGGCACGAGGCCAGGAAGCCTGGGACGAGCATGCCGAGCTTATTCGCGCGATCGCCGCCGGCGACGGAGACCAGGCGTCCGCCGTCATGCGTCGGCATACCGAGCGAACCAGGGCGATGTGGCACCCAACACCCGAGTGATCCGCCCGCCCGCCCAGACCAACGGGTGGACGGATCACCGCGTTCGGAGCGATCGCTAGGGGGTTTCGCCCAGTCCCCGACGGCCAGTGGCATATTGCTGCTTTCCACCGGCCGACGAAGGCGACCTGGTCTCCACCACAGCGGGTACGTCGTCCACCGCGTCAGAAATGAGGTGGGTGTGCTTGCGGCCGGGTTGGCGGTAGGTCAATACCACTCCTGCGGCAACGAAAGCTAGCAAACCTCCGACAATGTATGTCTTGGTGTATCCGAGGCCGCCAATCAGGCTGGCACCAAGTCCGATGCCCACGATTGCCGATGCGAGCTTAGCGCTGTAGACAAGACCATAGTTCGACGCGTTGTTATTCTCGCCGAAATAATCGGGCACCAACGACGCATACAGCGGAAAGAACGCGCCGCCGCCAAATCCGGCCACGACCGCGAACAGCAGGAACAGAAACTGCTGATGCGCGTTGCCGGACAAGATCAGGCCGAACTGCGCCAGTCCCTCGATGACCATCACATAGAATAGCGCTGCCTTGCGTCCGACCAGGTCCGAGAACCAGCCCACGGCGGCACGGCCGATACCGTTGACAACCGACAAGACGCCACCAGAAGTCGCGGCGATAAGAGTTGAGAATCCCAGACTTTTGGCGTACGGGATCTGGTAGGAGATTCCAAACAGCCCGATGGAGGCGATCAGGAAGAAGCCGATCCACAACAGCGGCAACATCCCAGTCTTGATCGCGTCGAGCGGCCCGAACTGCCCAACTGCAGGTGGATTCTTGCGTATGCTCCGACTCGCCTTGGTCTTGCTGTTCGCCTTCCATTCCCGGGGGTCCACTTCTGCGGGCCACCAATCCTTGGGGGGATCCTTGAAGAAGATCGCGCACGCAAACAGCACGACGAACATGTACACCGCGATCGCGGTCAGCACGGGCGTGAACGTCTTCGGAGTAAAGAAGTAGCTGAAGATGTAGATGAACGGCACGGCCCCGTAAGCAAAGCCGCCATTTACGAAGCCGGTGCGCGCCCCCTTCTTCTCGGGGAACCACTTGCCGACCATATTGATGCAGGTCGCGTACACCAACCCGGCGCCGATGCCACCCACCACTGAATAGCCGAGTAGCACCACCGGGATATTTCCGGTGTTCGCGATGGTCAGGAAACCGATAGCGGTGAACACGGCGCCGGTGATCATTGCTGCTCGCGCCGAGAATACATCCTTCTCCCGCAACCGGCCGGCAGGAAACGCGATGCCAGCCTGGAAGACCGCCCAGATCGTCACGATCCAGAAGGCCTGGGTCAACGACCAGCCGTTGACTTGCTGCAGCGTCTTGGCCGCGGCGCCGTAGCCGTACTCGAAGACGCTGATGCCCATCATGGCTATCCACGGCAGCCACACCATCCAGGAACGGGAGTGACCCGTCAGGCTGTGAGGCGACTCACCCACTCTGTAGCGTCGTCCCGTCTCGTCGACAACTATAGTGTAGTTGTCAGTTACTGCGGTCATGATGCCCTTCTCTCTCAGGGGTTGTTGCCTGGATCACGGTCTTCTGCCAAAGGATCGTCGCGCTACCAGGTTGTTCGTGAGATACGCAGAGCCATTTACGTATCAGCGGATCGGCTGTGACTGATCGGCGCCGTTCGCACCCGGAATGTCACTTCCAGTACGAACGGCGCCGCATTTCAATTACCCAGAAGACCCGCGCCGCGGGCCCATCGGTATTTGGCGCCGAGCACTTCGACCGGCTTCTCTGTGGTGTAGGGATAAGCCACCACTCCGTGCTCATACAGGTATGCGCTTGCCTCCTCCACTTCCACGTCGCCCGACAGCGACGCCACGACTGGCTTGGTGATGCCCTTGGCTCGGAACTCCTCGACAACCTCGGAGACGAGCTTGGCGAAGACCATGGGCGGGGTCACGATGGTGTGCCAGTAGCCCAGGACCAAGGCGTGCACACGGTCATCATCGAGTCCGAGTCGGATGGTGTTCTGATAGGTCAGCGGCGGCTCACCCCCGGTGATGTCGACAGGGTTGCCCGAGGCGCCGAACGGCGGGATGAATTTCTTGAAGGCCGCGTCGAGGTCGGGTGGAATGGTCATCAACGACAGGCCGTTGTCCACGCACGCGTCGGATAACAGGACACCGGAACCGCCGGCTCCAGTAATGATGACGACGTTCTCGCCCTGCGGTGTTGGGAGTACGGGCAGACCACGGGCGAACTCCAGCATCTCGTTGAGGCCACGAGCCCGCACGACGCCACTTTGGCGGAGGATGTCGTCGTAGACCTTGTCATCCCCAG
>JAABUV010000373.1_pt1 | contig 68374 bp, 57 predicted proteins | sample 5559971 | NCBI WGS metagenome assembly JAABUV01 (sample SAMN10711881, study PRJNA513362) | rock metagenome | isolation source: Antarctica rocks | place: Antarctica: Victoria Land, Knobhead nord | collected 2015-12-19 | reverse complement strand
TCGTCCTCCGTCATTCCCGTCAGCATGGCCGATTCCCTTGATACCGGTCGCCCATTGATTCGATGAAGTGCTGATTCGGGAACCCCCTACGTGATACTTTCCGCTATCCGTCCACACGGCCTAGCGCCGGCCGCTGTGCGCCCATCTCGGACGTTCGAGAGGTTCTCCTGACGTCCCCAAAGCGGACGTGGCTATAATGGCTTGTAGAAGTAGGATTGGCCCGCGGCCATGATCACCGACGTCCAATCTCCTGCCGCCATCTCGCGGCTCAGGAGATCGTCATGGAACGCTCAACGCCAAAAGCTGCGTCACCGACCACCCGGGCCGTGGTGCCCTGGAACAAGGGTGCCTTCGTCGGACCCAAGCCGCCGCTCAAGCCGAAGCAGGTCTGGTCCATCCGTCTCAACCTGCAACGGGAAACTCGCATTCGCGACCTGGCACTGTTCGACCTCGCCATCGACAGCAAGCTCCGGGGCTGCGACCTCGTGCGGCTGCGCATCGGCCAAGTGGTCGTGAACGCCGCCGCCCGACACCGCGCGACCATCGTCCAGCAGAAGACCCAGAAACCGGTGCAATTCGAGCTGACCGAGCAGACACGGGAAAGCCTGATTGCTTGGCTCACCCATCGCGGCGGCGGGTTGCAGGATTTCGTGTTCCCCAGCCGTGTGGACGCCAACAAGCACATCAGCACGCGGCAGTATGCCCGACTTTTGGGCGACTGGGTCGAGGGTATCGGGTTGGGCCGCTCGGTATACGGCACGCACAGCCTACGCCGGACCAAGGTGGCGCTTATCTACAAGCGGACGGGCAACCTGCGCGCGGTGCAGATCCTGCTCGGTCACACCAAGCTCGAGAGCACGGTGCGCTACCTGGGCGTGGATGCCGAGGACGCGCTGACCCTGTCTGAAGGCACTGAAGTATGAAGCTCCCGCTTTGAACACCGGCCCGGGCTGAGCATTACGCGCGAGCTTGCTGCTCCGCCCGACCTTCCTTAGAGTGTGACTACTGTGGTCACTTTGGAGAAGGCTCAATGCACGAGATTCAGCTACGCGATGCCAAGGCCACGCTGTCGGCGGTGGTCGATCAAGCACAGCGAGGCGAGCCTTCCATCATCACTCGGCACGGCCGACCGGAGGCGGTGGTGCTCAGCTTCGAGGAGTGGCAGCGCTTGTCACAGGTCCCTTCGTTTGGTCGACTGCTCATGGAAGCGCAGCTGGATCCGGAGGACCTGCCGGAACGTCGTGGCGGCCTTCGCGAGGGCGGCCTCTGAACCTTGTACCTCGTCGACACCAACGTTCTCTCGGCAGCCGCGCCAACTAAGGCTATCCCGAGACAGGACCTTCGGGACTGGATGGAGCGGAATAGTGCCGGCCTCTACCTGTCGGTGATCACCATCGCGGAGGTAGAGGACGGCATCGCACGGAGCCGCCGCGCAGGGGCTCACGCCAAAGCTAGACGCTTGGCTGACTGGCTGGAGACGGTGCTGCACCTGTATGGCAGCCGTATTCTTCCAATTGATATCACGACGGCTCGGCGGATTGGCGCGCTCGCGGATCACGCGAGGGGACAAGGATACGATCCAGGCCTGGCAGATCTCGCGATCGCCGCTACGGCAATCATCAGAGGCTACGTGGTCCTGACGCGAAACTCGCGCCATTTCACCCCACTGGGGGTGCCGGTGCACGATCCCTTCGACATACTGCCGAGTGATGTCCGTCTCTGATCGCCAGTGGTTATGCGGGCAATGCGCCCAGAGCGGACGTACGACTGATCATGGGCGCGGCTCCGAAACGGACATCGCCGAGTGGGCCTCTGCAAGCTGGCGCTGGCGAGTTTCGGCCAGTCCGCTTCTCGCCGCGGTGGAGATCGAGGGCGGAAGTAGACGCGGGTTTCCATACCTTCCACGTTGCCCGCATCATGTCAGGAACCGTCATGCCCGCATCGTCTTCCCCGCGCCGGATCGCCGTTCTCGGCGCTGGAAAGATCGGCAGCACCTTCGCCTCCCAGCTGGCCCGCATCGGCGGGCACGAGGTCACGGTCGTCGCGCGGCCTGGCTCCGTCCGGCTCCGGCAACTGGAACGCGACGGCGCGATCGTCGACGTCAAGGGCGAACGTGCCAGTGTCCGGGTTTCCGGCGTGCTCGACGAGCACACGCCTTACGATCTGGTGATCGTCACGCTCCTGGCCCACCAAGCTGACGCGCTGCTGCCGGGTTTGCAGCGCAGCGCGGCCGGATGCATACAGTTCATGTTCAACACCTTCCATCCGGAGCGTCTGCAGGAGGCGATCGGCGGAGAGCGATGCTCCTTCGGCATGCCGTTCGTGCAGGCCACGCTGGACGGGGAAGGCAGGCTCAGGGCGACCATCGGTGCTGGCGGTCAGAGGACCATCATGGGTCAGCAACGCTGGGTGGACGTGTTCAACGCCGCTGGACTGCCCGCTGCTCTCGAACGCGACATGCCTCTCTGGCTACGCTGCCACGTTCCACTGTGCGTGGCGTTCGAAAGCGTGTCGGTGGCCGGCGAGCGGCGCGGAGGCGGCGCTTCGTGGGGGGAGGCGCTCGCCCTGGCACGCGGTCTCCACGCCAGCTTCACGCTCATCAGAGGGCTTGGATACCGCATCTACCCGAAATCGAAGAGGCGCATCAACGGCAGTCCGGCATGGGCGGTGGCAGCCACGCTCTGGTCCATGTCGCGCATCCGGCTGTTCCGCGAGCTGCTGGCGACAGGAAAAGCCGAATGCCGCGCTCTGGTGGACGTCATGGTAGCGGCTGCGCCGCTCGCGAAGCCGCCCGCCATCGTGTCCGGCATTCAGGCGATGAAGCCGTTGTGACAGGCCTTCCTGACAAGGACCGGACCCTGGAGGGTTCATCTTAGGAGCATCTGCTAAGGGTAATCACATGCTGAGCCTCAGATGAAGGACATATGTTGGTAGCTACCATGACAGCATGTAACACTATACCGGCTTTTCCCGACTGCGCGCCAGGAAGCGGCCGGTCCTCTCTCGGCCAGGAGTTCAAGCCTGCGGCATTGGTTCAGCTCGCCGATCCCGGGGTGCTCGCCATCTGTACGGTCTTGAGTGCGGCGTTCGCCGCGATTGCGTGTCGCAGCGGGATTGCGCGACTGACCCGACCCCCGCGCGTTGGAACAACGCCAACCACGGGAGACGACCATGAAGCTCTATTATGCACCGGGCGCTTGCAGCCTGGCCGACCACATCGCGCTGCACGAGGCCGGTCTATCCTTCGATCACGAGAAGGTCGACCTCAAGATCAAGCGCACGGAAGGCGGGGTTGATTTCACCACGATCAACCCGAAGGGTTACGTGCCGGCGCTGACGCTCGATTCAGGCGAGACGCTCAGCGAGAACATCGCAATCCTGGATTGGATCGCGCATCAGGATAGCAAGCTTGCGCCGCCGGGGCCCATGGGGCACACGCACCTGCTGGAAGCGCTCGCATTCATATCGACCGAAATTCACAAGAGCTTCAAACCCTTCTTCGCGGGAGCAGGCGACAGCGACAAGGCAAAAGCTGGCGAGATGATCGGCAAGCGTATGGGGTATTTGGCCGACAACATGAAAGGCGATTACCTGTTCGGGTCCACCGTTAGCGTGGCCGATTTCTACCTGTTCGTCATGCTGCTCTGGGCGAAGAAGTTCAATGTTGAGCCACCCGCACCACTGGCAGCGTTTCGCGAGCGTATGATGACGCTCCCCTCTGTCCAAAAAGCCATGAAGCACGAGGGACTTAACTAGCAATGGCAGGACGGGTCGACTGCGGACCGCCGCTGTCGACCCGTTCATTCAATACCATCCCCTTTGCGGCCGGGGGAACTGACGACGCTGCGACAGGCGCGGCAGCTGCGGCCCTGGCCGCTACTTGCGAGACCTCGGCTGGCCGCATGGGGGATGGTTTGAGGTCATACAGGCAATTGAGAATGCTATCACTTTTCTACGTCGATCTCGCCCAACAACCTGTGGCGAGCATCTGCATCTTAGGCAGCGTTAAGCTAATCTCGTCTGAGGTTCCGTCTCGCTGCCCTCTGTGAGCCGACGTCCGCCTTTTCATATCGCCTTCTCCAGACCGGACCGTCAGCTCCCGGCCAGGAGCGGTGCTCGCTGACAAGACATCGGTGTCTGGATCTCTATACTTCCGCGCGAGTTCGTCCTTCCCCTTCAAGATGGTTTCCAAAGGCCTCGGGCCTTTGGCGGGTCTGGGCAGAGCCCAGCCTTGCTTGCTTCCGTGAACGTTGCACCCGCCCCACCGAGATGACATTGCTCGCCCCGGTCGGCGGGGGCTCGGGCGAGCATGGATTTCTCGGACGTGACGGTGCTGTGCGTGGGCGACGTGATGCTCGACCGCTTCGTGCATGGCGAGATCGAGCGCATCTCGCCCGAGGCGCCGGTGCCGGTGCTGCGCCTGGGCCGCACCCGCGAGATGCTGGGCGGCACCGGCAACGTGGCGTGCAACATCGCGGCCCTCGGCGGCCGGGCGGTGCTGGTCGGGCTGGTGGGCGAGGACGGCGCGGGCGACTCGGTGCGCCGGCTGTCAGCGGCCACGCCGGGGCTGCGCGCGGAGCTGGTCGGCACCGCGCACCGCCCGACGATCTGCAAGACGCGGTTCATCGCCGGGCGCCAGCAGGTGGTGCGCACCGACGAGGAGAGCACCGCCGCCCTGCACGGCGACGAGGAGGCGATGCTGCTCTCGGCGATCGAGGCGCGGCTCGGGAGCGCGGGCGCGGTGATCCTGTCCGACTACGGCAAGGGCGTGCTGTCGCCGGCGCTGGTGCGCCGCGTGATGGCGGCGACGGCGGCGGCGGGCGTCGCGGTGTTCGTCGATCCCAAGAGCGACGATTTCTCCCGCTACCGCGGCGCTGCGTGCATCACGCCGAATTTGCGCGAGCTGGCGGCGGCGTCGCGGCTGCCGGTGGGCGACGAAGCGGCGGTGGTGGCGGCGGCGCGGCGGGTGCTGCGCGAGGCCGAGGCCGGCGCGATCCTGGCGACGCGCTCGGAGAAGGGCATGGTGCTGGTGGAGGCCAACGGCGAGGTGCACTCGGTGCCATCGCGGGCGCGCGAGGTGTTCGACGTCTCCGGCGCCGGCGACACGGTGATCGCGACGCTGGCGCTCGCGCACGCGTCGGGGCGCTCGCTCGCGCAGTCGATGCACGTGGCCAACGCGGCGGCGGGCGTGGTGGTCAGCAAGCTCGGCACCGCGACCGCCGACATCGCCGAGGTGATGCAGGAGCTGGACGAGCAGGACCAGGAGGCCGGCGGCGCCGCGCCCGGCAGCCCGCCCGGCCGGGTGGTGCCCGGCGTGCAGGCGCTGCATCGGGTGGAGGCGCTGGTAGCGCGCTGGAAGGAGCAGGGGCTGCGGGTCGGCCTCACCAACGGCTGCTTCGACATCGTGCATCCCGGGCACGTGTCGCTGCTGGCCGAGGCGCGGGGGCAGTGCGACCGGCTGGTCGTGGCGCTGAACACCGACGACAGCGTGGCGCGGCTCAAGGGGCCGGCGCGGCCGGTGAACACGCTCGACTCCCGGGCGCGGGTGGTGGCGGCGATCCGCCACGTCGACTGCGTGGTGGCGTTCGGCGAGGACACGCCGCTCGCGGTGATCGAGCGGCTGATGCCGGACGTGCTGGTGAAGGGCGCGGACTACACGGTGGACGCGGTGGTCGGCGGGGACGTGGTGCGCCGCGCCGGCGGGCGGGTGCACCTGGCGGGTCTGGTGGCGGGGCAGTCGACCACCGCGATCGTGGCGCGGCTGCGCGCGCCGGCCGGGGTGGGCCCATGAGCAAGCAAGGCTGGGCTCTGCCCAGACCCGCCGGGGGCGAGCCGCCCCTGGACCAGCTTTCTTCGAGGAAGGCATTCCAAAGGCCCGGCCTTTGGCGGAGTTTGAGGCAGAGCCTCAACCTTGCTTGCTTCCCCGGTCCCGCAACAAAGCTGTCGGCATGAATGCGGCAAGGGAGGAAACGGCGGCGCTGCGGGGCGGCGTGCCGGGCGGCGAGGCGGCGCGTGCCACGGTGCTGCGCGCCCACGCGGCGCTGCACGACTGGATGTTCGGCCACGCGCTGCCGTTCTGGGCCGGCGCAGGCACGGACGACGCGGGCGGCGGCTTCCACGAGCAGCTGACGCTGGAGGGCGCCGCGCCGGGGCCGGTGGCGAAGCGGGTCAGGGTGCAGGCGCGGCAGGTCTACGTGTGTTCGCATGCGGCGCTGCTGGGCTGGCCAGGCGGACTGGACGCGGCGCGGCGCGGCTGGACGTTCCTGCGGCGCGCCGCCGGCGGCGACGGGGACTGGCCGCGGGCGCTGTCGCCGGACGGCACGGTCGCGGACCCCGCGGCGGACCTGTACGACCTGGCGTTCGTGCTGTTCGCGATGGCGTGGCACGCGCGCGCCGGCGGCGACCCGGAGATCCCGGCGCTGGCGCGGCGCACGCTGGGCTGGATCAGGCGCACGATGGCCGCGCCCGGCGGCGGCCTGCACAACGCCTGGCCCGAGGCGCCGGGGCACCGGCAGCAGAACCCGCACATGCACCTGCTGGAGGCCGCGCTGGCGCTGCACGAGACCACCGGCGAGGCGGAGTACGCCGAGTTCGCCCGCGAGCTGGTGGCGCTGTTCCGCACCCGCTTCTTCCACGCGCCCACCGGCACGCTGGGCGAGTTCTTCGACGACGCGCTCGTGCCGGTCGCGGGCGAGGCGGGCGGGCACGTCGAGCCGGGGCACCACCACGAGTGGGTGTGGCTGCTCGACCGCTACGCCCGCCAGGTCGGCCCCTGGCACGGCGAGGAGGCGACCGCGCTCTACCGGTTCGCGGAGCGGCACGGCCATGACCGCGAGCGCGGCCTGGTGCGCGACGTCCTGGCGCGAGACGGCACGGTGCGGCGCGGCAGCTTCCGGCTGTGGGCGCAGTGCGAGGCGATCAAGGCGCACGGGGCGATGCTGCGGCGCGGCCACGACACTGCCGGGCGGATCGGGCAGGGCACCGACGCGCTGCTCGGCCGCTACCTCGCGCGCACCCCGCGCGGCATCTGGACCGACCAGCTCGACGCGGCGGGCCTGCCGGCCTCGGCGCACGTGCCGGCCAGCTCGCTCTACCACCTGTTCATGGCCTACGCCGAACTGCACGGCCTCGCGCGCGACCTCGGGTGAGCGGCCCCGCGCGATGGTCTGCGTCCGGGCCCAGCGAGCCCGTTCCGGACGGACGGAGTCACGGCCGGGCGCAGTCCGACCCTGGCATCGAGGCGCCGCCCGGCTTCGAGCCGCCGCCGCGGCCGGTCCCCGCGGTGCGGCCCGGCACCGGGCGCTCGCTGCCGTGGACGATCCTGCGCCGGCTGCTGCTGGAGCTGAAGCAGCTCATGCTGCCCAAGAGCAGCGGGCGCGAGAGGGTGTGGGCGTTGCGGGTGCGGCCGGCGCTGCTGCGTGCGGCCGGGGTGCCGCCCGCGCCGATGCCGCTGGCCCGGGTCGTCGTCGAGAGCGGCCCCGCCGAACGGCATTTCGGGCCGGGAGACCCGGTGCGCTCGATCCTGCTGCTCAAGGTGGACCACATCGGCGACCTGCTGCTGGCGCTGCCGGCGTTCGCCACGCTGCGCCGCGGCTTTCCCGACGCCTCGATCACCCTGATGTGCGGGCCGTGGAACGTCGCCGTGGCGCGCAGGCTCGCGCTGTTCGACCGGGTCGTCGCGGTGTCGTTCTTCCCGGGCAAGGCCGACGCGTCGCGCCGGCGGACCTTCGACCCCGGCGGGATCGCGGCGCTCGGGCTGCCGGAGTTCGACCTCGCGGTCGACCTGCGGGTGGACGAGGATTCGCGCCTGCTGCTGCGCCACGTCCGGGCCCGGTTCAAGGCCGGCTACTTCTCCCGGCTGATGCCGCCCGACATGGCGCTGGTGCTGCCGCAGGACTCGCCCGCGGCGCCCGGTCCGCCCGACATGCTGCACCACCAGCGCGGGCTGATGGGCCGGCTGGCCGGCGCCGTGGTCGCCACGCTCGACCCGCTGCAGGACGGCGAGGCGATGCTGGCGCGGGTCACCGCGGAGCACGACGCGGCGATGGCGGCCGAGCTTGCCGGCCTCGCCCGCCCGGTGGTGGCGGTGAACACGATGTCGGGACGCGACATCAAGAACTGGCCGCTGGACCGCTTCGTCGCCGTGTGCCGCTGGATCACCGCGGAGCTGGGCGGCACGGTGGTGCTGCTCGGCGGTCCCGGCGACGCCCGCAACGCGGCGGCGATCCTGCGCGAGGTCGGCGCGGGCGGGCGCGACGCGGGCGCAGGCCGGCTTGGCGCAGGCCTGGGCGAAGCCGGAGCAGGCCCGCGCCAGGCCGGCACGGGGGGGGCGCGCGACTTCGTGGGCCGGCTCGCGCTCGACCAGTCCTTCGCGATGCTGCGCCATGTGGATCTCTACCTCGGCAACGATTCCGGGCTGACCCACGCGGCGGCGATGTCGCGGGTGCCGACGGTGGCGGTGTTCTCGGGCATCGATCCGATCGGCGCCTGGATGCCGCTCGGCCCCGAGGTCACCGCGATCCGCGCGGAAGTGGGGTGCTCGCCCTGCCACCTGACCCACATCACGGACTGCCCCAACCAGCACGTCTGCATCCAGGCCATCCCGGTGGCGACGGTGAAGGCGGCGATCCTGCGCGCCCTGGACGGGGCGTCCGCGCGTTCCAGGGTGCCGGCCTCCGGCCCGCCCCGGCATGGCGGGGCAGCCAACCGGGCCGACTGACCGGCCGCCATGAGGCTCTGATACCAACTGCCCTTGAGTGTGACCGGTCAGGCAGGCAAGGTTGAGGCTCTGCCTCAAACTCCGCCAAAGGCTCGCCTTTGGAATCCACTTGCTGAAGGAAGAGGTTTCCAAAGGCGAGCCTTTGGCGGGTCTGGGCAGAGCCCAGCCTTGCTTACCGGCAGCGCGATGTCCGGTTCCGTCGGCATGGGCAGGCATCGTCGAATACCGCTGGGCGCGGCAGGTCGGCCACAGCACGGCCATCGTCTGCGTGTCCTCTCGTCGTCCATGCCCGCCCAGCTTGTTCGAATCAGGTGCTTGCCCTACAGCGGTTGTGGAGCCCCAGGGACCGACACCCGACAATGACGAACCGCCGTCCGTCACGAGCGTGCGCCGCGCTGCTCCTTGCGGGCGTGCTGGGCGGCTGCGCGCAGACCGTGTCGGGACTGCCCCGCGCGCCGCGGTCGGCGATGCCGCAGGCTGGCGTGGCGCCGGAGATCCCGCCCTACCGCCTGCAGGTCGGCGACGTGCTGGGCGTGCGGCTGCTGCTCAACCCCGAGCTGAACGAGGAAGTCACGGTGCGCCCGGATGGGCGGATCTCCACCGTGCTGGCGGAGGGTGTCGTCGCCTACGGCCTCACCCCGGAGCAGCTGGCCGCCGAGCTGCGCCGCGACTACGGCCGCGAGCTGCGCAGCCCCCGGCTGAGCGTGGAGGTGCGCAGCTTCGCGCCGAACCGCATCTACGTGGCGGGCGAGGTCAACGTCCCGGGCGAGTTCGTCACCGTGGGGCCGAACCTGTCGGTGCTGCAGGCGCTGGCCAGGGCAGGGGGCGTCAAGCTGTCCGCCGACACCGACCGCATCTTCCTGGTGCGCCGTGGCCCCGGCGATGTCGCGCAGGTGTACTCGGTGAACTACCGCGCGGCGATCCGGGCCGCCGACCCGGGCGCCGACGTCCGGCTGGCCCCGTTCGACGTCGTCTACGTGCCGCGGTCCGGGGTGTACGAGTTCTACACCCACTTCAACCAGTACCTGCAGCAGTTCGTGCCGGTGAGCTGGGGCTTCTCCTACCTCGTGAGCCCGCTGGTCGGCGGGCGCTGAGACCGGCGGCCGGGGCGCCGGTCTGTCGGCAAGCAAGGCCGGGCTCTGCCCAGACCCGCCAAAGGCCGAGGCCTTTGGAAACCATTTGCTGAAGCAAGCGGGTTCTCAAGGCCTGGCCTCGAGCGGAGTCCAGAGGCAGAGCCTCCGGCCTCGCCTGCTCTCTACCGCCCCCGGAAACCTGGATGGCATGAGGTGCCGCCTGCCGCTATCCTGCCGCGACCGTCGCGATCCTGGCGGCACGGGACGAGGCGGGACCAGCATGAGCCGATACCTTGTGACCGGCGGCGCCGGCTTCGTCGGCAGCCACGTGGTGCTGGCGCTGGCCGGGCGCGGCCACGAGGTCGTGGTGCTCGACGATCTCACCAAGGGCCACGCCGCGGCGGTGCTCGCCCCGGCGCGCCTGCTGCGCGCCTCGCTGCACGACGAGGCCGCGGTGGAGGCGGCGCTCGGCGACGGGCCGTGGGACGCGGTGCTGCACTTCGCCTCGCTGTCGCTGGTGGGCGAGAGCATGCGCGAGCCGCTCCGCTACCTGCTCGACAACGGCGTCAGCGGCCTGCGTCTGATCGACGCCTGCGTGCGTCACGGCGTGCCGCGCTTCGTGCTGTCGTCAACGGCGAACCTGTTCGGCGAGCCGGAGGTCATCCCGATCGACGAGGCCGCCCGCATCGCGCCGTCCTCGCCGTACGGGGAAAGCAAGCTGATGATCGAGCGCGCCCTGGGCTGGGCGTCGCGGCTGTGCGGGATGCGCGTGGCGTGCCTGCGCTACTTCAACGCGGCCGGCGCGGACCCGCACGGGCGGCTCGGCGAGGACCACGACCCGGAGACGCACCTGATCCCGCTGGTGATCGACGCGGCGCTGGGGCGGCGAGGGGCGCTCGACCTGTTCGGCGGGGACTACCCGACGCCGGACGGCACCTGCATCCGCGACTACGTCCACGTCAGCGACCTGGCCGAGGCGCACCTGCTGGCGCTGGAGCGGCTCGCGCACGGCTCGGTGACCTACAACATCGGCAGCGGCCAGGGCCACTCCGTGCGCGAGGTGATCCGCGCGGTGGAGCGCATTGGCGGCCGGCCAGTCCCGGTACGACAGGCGCCGCGGCGCGCGGGCGACCCCGCGATCCTGGTGGCATCCTCGGCGCGGCTGCGCGCGCAGACCGGGTGGGCGCCGCAGCTGGGAAGCCTGGACGACATGGTGCGCACGGCGTTCGCCTGGCGCGAGGCGCACTCGGGCGGGTACGGCGACCACTGAGGCGGGGCAGGCCAGGGCTCTGCCCACTGCTTTGGAAGAAGGAACCCGCTGGGGGCAGCGCCCCCGGACCCGCACACGCAAGCTGACGGCACGCGAAGCCGGTCCTGTGCGAACATCACCAGAGTGTCTTAGATAATGCTGCAACATTAACGTTTTGCCGAGCTTTCCTTCTATTCGGGATGGTTTCCAAAGGGCTCGCCCTTTGGCGGGTCCAGGGCAGAGCCCTGGCCTTCCTGTCGCGCCCGGGCGCCACGCCGGCCCTGGTCGCGGCCGAAGCGTATCGGCTCGAACGACGCCAGCCGGTTTGCAAAGAAGTGCAACGTGGCGATGCCGAGGCCGCAGCCTTCCCCGTAGTATCCGGCGCATGGAAACCGTTCCGCATATCCTGGTGGTGGATGACGACCGCGAGATCCGCGACCTGCTCGCGCGGTTCCTGGAGCGCCACCAGTTCCGCGTCACCACCGCGCGCGACACCCGCGAGGCCAGGCGGGCGCTGCCGGCCGGGCACTACCAGCTGCTGATCCTGGACCTGATGCTGCCGGGCGAGGGCGGGTTCGACTTCGCCCGGTGGCTGCGACAGCAGAGCGACATGCCGATCATCATGCTGACCGCCATGGGCGAGGAGACCGACCGCATCGTCGGCCTGGAGATGGGCGCCGACGACTACCTGGCCAAGCCGTTCAACCCGCGCGAGCTGCTGGCGCGGGTGCGCGCGGTGCTGCGCCGCACCACCGAGCGCGAGGAGCGGCGCAGCGGGGCCACGGCCAAGGCAAGGCCCTGCGCTTCGCCGGCTGGACGCTGGAGCCGGCGCGGCGGCGGCTGCTCAGCCCGGACGGCGTGGAGGTGGCGCTGACCGGGGGCGAGTACGACCTGCTGGCGGCGCTGCTGGACCGGGCGAACCGGGTGCTGACCCGCGACATGCTGCTCGACCTGCTGCGCGGGCGGCAGGCCGGGCCGTTCGACCGGGCGATCGACGTCGCGATCAGCCGCCTGCGCCGCAAGCTGGAGGATGACGGCCGCCACGCGCAGCTCATCAAGACGGTGCGCGGCGGCGGCTACGTGCTCGCGGTGGACGTGGAGCGCGCGTGAGCCGGTCCGGCTCGCCAGCAGCGCTGTCGCTGGACGCGGCGCTGGCCGTCACGGCCGGAAGCCGGCCTGCGCTGCGGCGCAAGGGCTGGCCGGCGTTCTGGCCCGCGCGCTGGCCGACGCTCTGGCCGTGCAGCCTGGCGTCGCGCACCGCGCTCGTGGTGCTGGCCGGGCTGATGGCGGTGCAGGCCGGCGGGCTGGCGATCCACACCGCCGACCAGCGGCAGGTCAGGCGCGTCGAGATGGCGCGCGGGCTCGGCCTGCGCCTGCTGCGCTTCTACCGCGTGGTGGAGCGCACGCCCCTGGCACGCCAGGCCGACGTGATCCGCGACCTTGCCGACGAGCTGGACCGGGCGTCGCTGGACGCGGCCCCGTCATCGGGCAGCCTGCGGCCGGCGCCGCCGGGCTTCACGCGGGCGCTCGAGGTCGACATGCCCTCGGCCCCGCTGACGCCTGCGGAGTATCCCCGCGACATGCGGGTGTTCGGCGGGCCGCGGCTGCACGAGGTCGGCCTGGCGCTGCAGCTGCCGGACGAGCGCTGGCTGAACCTTGGCGTGTCGATGCGCCGGGGCCCGGACGTGCAGTCGCCCACCTTCCTGACCGCGTTCCTGGCGATGACGGCGGCGGCGGCGCTGATCCTGTGGGCGGTGCGCCGGCTGACGGCGCCGGTGCGCACGCTGGCCGCCGCCGCCGAGCGACTCGGGCTCGACGTGAACGCGGCCCCTCTGCCCGAGGGCGGCCCGTCCGAGGTCGCCAAGGCGGCGGCGGCGTTCAACACCATGGCCGCGCGCATCCGCAGCTTCGTCGACAACCGCACCTTCCTGCTGACCGCGATCGGGCACGACCTGCGCACGCCGATCACCCGGCTCAAGCTGCGCTCCGAGTTCATCGACGACGACGAGCTGCGCCGCAAGGTCCTGTCCGACCTCGACGAGCTGGAGGCGATGGTGTCCTCCACGCTGGCGTTCGGCCGCGATGCGCTGGACCGCGAGCCGATGGCGGCGATCGACCTCGGCGCGCTGCTGCGCACGGTGCTCGACGAGGCGGGCGACGCCCATCCCGGCATCGCGGACCGGCTGTCCTGGCGCGGCCCGTCGCGCGTGGTGGTGCGGGCCTCGCCGATCGCGCTGAAGCGGGCGTTCGCCAACCTGGTGGGCAACGCCGTGGCCTATGGCGGCGGGGCGCAGGTCAGCGCCGGGGTGCCGAGGGACGGCGTGCTCACCGTGCTGGTGGAGGACGAGGGTCCGGGCGTGCCGTCCGCGCTGCTGGAGCGCGTGTTCGAGCCGTTCCACCGCGGCGAGCCGAGCCGCTCGCGGGAGACCGGCGGCACCGGGCTCGGCCTGTCGATCGCACGCAACATCCTGCGCGCGCACGGCGGCGACGTTTTGCTCCGCAACCGCGAGGGCGGGGGACTGCGGGCGGTGGTGACGCTGCCGACGTGACGAGGAAAGGCCAGGGCTCTGCCCCATTGCATGAAGGCGGGACCCGCCAGGGGCAGCGCCCCTGAACCGGCGCACACAGGCGGCACGTCGGGCGGGTGCGTGCCGCAGGCCCGAGTCGAGATTCCCAGAGGCCTGCCTTTGGCGGGCTAGAGCCCCTGCTTCAAGCGGGGCCTCTGGCCTTGCTTCCTAGTGCGACGGGCAGCGCACCAGCGGGTTCGGGAAGTCCGCGCATCCCGTGAACACGATCTCGTTCTCGCTGCGGCGCTGCACGTGCAGCACGTCGGCGCTGTCGCAGCCGAAGCCGGTGCTGCCGGGCGGCTCGATGCCGAGGGTGCTGGACGCGGGGCCGCCGCCCTGGCCGATGAAGCGGAACTCCGCGCCCTGCGGCGAGGTGCGGACCGTCTCGATCTGGCGCTGCAGGTAGACCGGGTCGGCCACCGTGGCGCGCAGCACCACGTCGCGGGTGAAGATCACCGTCGGCGTGGCCAAGCAGCTCTCCGCCGTCACCGAGCCGGCCGGGGCGGGGAACAGGCCGCCGGTCCAGCTCCCGAACAGGAAGGAGTGCGGCGGACCGCTCCGTGCGCGTTGCGCGACCTGCGAGGCCTGCGCGCTTTGCGCCCTGTGCGGGCCGGGCGCGCCTCGCGCGCCTGCGAGGGTGGGCGGCAGGCAGAGCACGGCGAGGCTCGCGCCGGCGATCAGGCGTGTGGTGAGGCGCATGCTTCCATCCCATCCCGGCGTTGTCGCGGCGCGGTGCGCGGCGGAAGGAGGCTAGACCATCCCGGGAGAAAGCAAGCAAGGCCAGGCCTTGCCCAGACCCACCGAAGGCCCGAGGCCGTTGGAGACCCTCTCCGTTGCTCAAGGTGCAGGACGTTGCTGAGGCCACGGGGCGTGCTGGACGGCTCTGGCGGGCCGATCAGGTGTCATCAAGGCACGGATTCTCAAGGCGAGCCTTGAGCGGAGTCCAGAGGCAGAGCCTCTGGCCTTCCTGCGCCGACCACTCCGTCACGCCCCGATTTGCGCCCGCCCCGGCCCGCATGGCATGTCCCCGCACCCTCGGGGGGCAGCGCGATCGTGCGGGCCTGACCCCGGGGCAAACCGGACCGGTGCCATGGTGAACCGCCTTGCCGAGCGGCTGCTCGCGTTGTCCGCCCGGCCGTCGGCGCCGGCCTGGCTCGCCGCCGTGAGCTTCGCAGAAAGCAGCGTGTTCCCGCTGCCGCCCGACCTGCTGCTGATCCCGATGGTGCTGGCCCGGCCGCGGCGGGCGTGGTGGCTGGCGGCGCTGTGCACGGTGGCGAGCGTGGCGGGCGGCGCGCTGGGCTACGCGATCGGGGCGCTGCTGCTGGAGCAGGTGGCGCTGCCGGTGCTGCGCGCCTACGGCCAGCAGGCGGCGTTCGGGGCGTTCCAGGCGCGCTATGCCGAGTGGGGGCTGTGGATCATCCTGATCAAGGGCCTGACCCCGATTCCCTACAAGGTGGTCACCATCGCCTCGGGGGCCGCGCATTTCGACTTCGCGGTGTTCATGGCGGCCAGCCTGGTGACGCGGGGCGCGCGCTTCTTCCTGGTCGCCGGGCTGCTGCGTCTGTTCGGCGAGCGGGTCCGGCGGTTCGTGGAGAAGCGGCTGGCGCTGGTGCTGGTCGGGGTGGCGCTCGCCCTGGTGGCCGGGATCGTGGCGCTCCGGCTGCTGTAGGGGGTGCCGGCAGCCTCGACATTCCATGGAGCAGGCCGGCTTGAGTTGCGCCGGCGGCAGTGCAGTCAGGCGGCAAGCAGGGCCGGGCTCTCCCTCCGCCTGCCATTCCAATGGCCCAAGCGGGCCATCGGAACCTTTGGCAGGCTGTGCCCAGACCCGCCAAAGACCTGAGGCCTTCGGAAACCCATTCCTTAAGTCGTGGTTTCCAAAGGCTAGCTTTTGGCGGAGTTTGAGGCAGAGCCTCAACCTTGCGTTCTTCCTAGCCTGGCGCCGCCTGCGGCGAACTGACCCACTACCCAGAGGCCCTGCTTCTGGACGTTGCTCAAGACCAAGCCTTGAGGACACGCTTCCTAGGCAGATGACTTTCACAAGGCCTCAAACCTTTGCAGGGTCCAGGCAGAATCCGGCCCTGCTTGCCGCAGGTGGCGTCCTGTGCCGCCGGCATGGCGCGGCCGACGCTGCACCCGCGATCGGGCCTGGGCGGCGCGTGGTGAGCCCGCTGGGACTCGAACCCAGGACCCCAAGATTAAAAGTCTCGTGCTCTACCAGCTGAGCTACGGGCTCGTCTCGCCACGCTGCCGGCCGGACACCTGGCACGCCCGACGAGCGGCTTGAAGCCCCAAGATGGGACGGCGTCAAGCCGCACCAAGCCCGCCGCCCGCACTTCGGCCCTGCGACGCCTGGCGCCAGGGGGACCGGCCGGCGGCGCGTGGGAACCGGCTCGCGATGGACGGAGGGATCGGCCCGCAGCCGGTATGCCGCCGCTGTGGCGCACGTGACCCGGCGCAAGGCACGTGGCCCGGCGCAAGGGTTGAACCCGAGGGAGTGCCGCGTCGTTTGGAGGGTAGGAGGACGCGAACATGGCCGAACTGGTGATGCTGGACGCGCACGATGCCCTTCCGGACGGGCGGGTAGTGACGGTTATGCAACGATTAGACGAGGATGATCCCGACCGGGTGGTGGTGGAGATCGCGCTCGTCGGCAAGGACGGTCTGCGCGAGACCACGCATCCTGTGCACCCGGACGGCAGGCCGATGAGCTTCGAGGAGGCGATCGCGGCGGCGCGCGGGGTGGCGGACAGCGAGCGGCTGCCTCGTGTCTTCGCGGTGGACCGCGCGGCCGGTCCGCTGGAGCAGGAGGTGCTGGCGCAGGGCGGCGCGCACGACGCGAAGGGCCGCACGCTGTCCGACGACGACCTCGACGAGGGCGAGCCGGGTCCGGACATGCGGCGCTGAGCGCGGCCGGGGTCGCGCCGGCACGCAGCCCGGCGTTTTCGCCATGTTTGTGGGCGTGGAGGCGCGGCGACTCGCACGTCCTGCTTGTTCCAGGTGGGAAAGCGTGATTCGGTGTGGATCGTCCGAGACCCAAGATCAGGAACGATTCTCCATGGCCCTCAAGAAGCCCGCGGCTGCGGCACCGACCAGCAAGCCTGCGGCCAAGGCGCCCCCCGCGGCCAAGACGTCCAAGCCGGAAGCGAGCAAGGCGGAAGCGGGCAAGGCGGCAGCGGGCAAGCCGGCGGCAGGCAAGGCGGCCGCCGCGAAGGTTCCGCCGGCGTCGAAGGCCGCGGCCGCCACCAAGGCCGTGACCCAGACCACGGTGTCGCTCAAGCAGGTCGCGGCCCAGCTGGGCGAGAGCCACGGCATGCAGAAGAAGCAGGCGGAGGCAGTAATGACCGGCCTGGTCGAGCTGATGGTCGACCATCTGAAGAAGGGCGACCGCCTGCGCCTCAACGGCCTGGGCATCCTGCAGGTTCGCCATTCCGCGGCGCGCACCGGGCGCAACCCCGCCACCGGCGAGTCCATCCAGATCGCCGCGAAGAAGAAGATCGCGTTCCGCCCGGCCAAGGAGCTGAAGGACGAGCTGATCTGAGCACCACGGAGCAGGAGCGGGTTGTGGACGCGGTCATGGTCCGAGGCTCGCACCCCGGCAACGTCTAGCCTGAGTGGTCCTCGACCAGCCGGTCCGCCACGCCTGCCGGTTGCGTCCCACGTGTCCCGACAAGCGACTTTTTGCCGCGCCTGGCAAGGCGGGTTCTGGCGTCGTGCCGGAGCAGCGTTGCTTGTGGCTGCGACGTGCGCCGGTCCTGGCGTCCAGCCGGCACGGGCGGTCGTCCCGCACCCCGTCGAGGGCCGTCGCGGGATGGTGGTCGCGACGCAGCATCTTGCCGCCGAGGCCGGCGCCGCGATCCTGCGCGAAGGCGGCAACGCCGTCGACGCCGCGGTCGCCGTGGGCTACGCCGAGGCGGTGGTCGACCCGTGCTGCGGCAATCTCGGCGGCGGCGGCTTCATGGTGCTGCACCTCGCCGATGGTCGCGACCGCTTCCTTAACTTCCGCGAAACCGCGCCGGCGGCGGCCACCCGGACGATGTTCCTGGATGCGCAGGGCCACCCGGTCCGTGGCGCCAGCCTGCTGGGATACGGAGCCGTCGCGGTGCCCGGCTCCGTGCTCGGCCTGGACACCGCACAACGCGAGTACGGCCGACTCACCCGCCGCCAGGTGTTGGCCCCGGCGATCGCGCTGGCCCGCGACGGCTTCGTGCTCGCCGGGGCCGACACCGACATCCTGGCGGTCAGGACGGCACGGTTCCGCCAGGACCCGGATCTGGCCCACGTGTTCCTGCGGCCGGACGGCACGCCGCTGCAGCCCGGGGACCGGCTGGCGCAGCCCGCGCTCGCCGACACCCTGGAGGCGATCGCCGCGGATGGGCCAGCGGCGTTCTACCGCGGCCGGATCGCCGACGCGGTGGCCGCCGCGTCGCGCGATGCGGGCGGCGTCCTCACCGCGGCCGACCTGGACGGCTATCGCATCACCGAGTCGGCCCCGGTGGGCTGCCGCTACCGCGGGGTGCTGGTGCTGTCTGCGCCGCCGCCGTCCTCCGGCGGGGTCATCCTGTGCGAGGCATTGCAGGTGCTCGCGGGCTACGACATGGCCGCGCTAGGATTTCATTCCGCAGCCGCGGTGCACCTGCTCGCCGAGGTGCTGCGCCAGACGTACTTCGACCGCAACACCTCGCTGGGCGACCCCGCCTTCGTGTCCAGCCCGATCGACGTCCTGCTGTCCGAGGCGCACGCGCAGGCGATCCGCGACGGCATCGGCCCGCGCGCCACGGCCTCCACGGCGCTGCGAACCGGGCTCGCCCCGCACGACATCCCGCCGGCGGCCTGGCGCGATCGGCCCCGCGGGGCGGACGCTGCCCCGGGCGGCCAGGCCGACGCCCCCGCCGGGACGCCGGACTTCGAGGCGGGCTACGCGGCCGCCCGCACCGACGCCGCCGGACGCGACGCCCCTCGGCCGGCCGGCCTCGGCCGCGCGGGCCACGCCGTCCCGGCCCAGGGGGAGCCCGGTGCCGCGCCGGACGGCGAGAAGCCGCAGACCACGCATTTCTCCGTGGCCGACGCCGAGGGCAACGCTGTCGCGGTGACCACCACGCTGAACGGGCTGTTCGGCGCGGCGGTGATGGCGCCGGGCACCGGCTTCCTGCTGAACGACGAGATGGACGATTTCACCACCAGCCCGGGCGGCGCCAACATGTTCGGCCTGGTGCAGGGGCCGGCGAACGAGATCGCGCCGGGCAAGCGGCCGCTGTCGTCGATGGCGCCGACGATCCTGATGCGCGACGGCCGTGTCGCGGCGGTGGTCGGCTCGCCGGGCGGCTCGCGGATCATCTCCATCGTGCTGGAGACGATCATGAACGTGGTCGACTACGGCATGAACGCCAGGGAGGCGGTGGACGCGCCCAGGCTGCACCAGCAGTGGCTGCCGGACCGGATCGACGCCGAGCCGTACGCCCTCTCGCCCGACACGGCGGAGCGCCTGCGCGCCATGGGCTACGCGATCGCGGAGCGCACGCCCTGGGGCGCGGCCGAGATGGTGCTGGTGGGTCCCGACCATGCGGAGGGCGCGGCGGTGGCGTCCTCCGGCAACGACTCCGAGCGGGGCGGCGCGATGCGGCCCGGCTGGTTCTACGGGGCGAACGACGACCGGCGTCCCGGGGGAGGGGCGATCGCCCCCTGAGGCGGAAAGCCCTGGTCCTTGTCGTCAGGCAGGGACGCAGCCTGAAGCAGGCAAGGCCGTAGACCGGTCGTGGGTCGGTGCCCTGGGATCGTCGCAGGGAGCGTGCCAGGCACAGGAAGCAAGCAAGGTTGAGGCTCTGCCTCAAACTCCGCCAAAGGCGAGCCTTTGGAATCCGTTTTTTGGAGGGAGGAGCCTTCGGCGGGTCCGGGCAGAGCCCAACCCCGCTTGCTGGACGGAGCCTCGCGGCGGCAACCTTTCGCGTGGCAGGCCGCTATCGTGCGGCGAGCGGGCCGCTCCGCGCTTCGTGTTCCACGGCCGAGGCCCGAGATGACCGTCCTGACCGTGACCCACACCACGACGTACCGCTACCGGCGGCCGGTTCGGTTCGACCAGCACCGGCTGATGCTGCGGCCCCGCGACAGCCACGACCTCAGGCTGCTGGACACCGCGCTGCTGGTCGAGCCGCCGGCGGAGATGCGCTGGCTGCACGACACCTTCAGCAACTCGATCGCGATGGCGCGGTTCCCGACGCCGGCGGCGGAGCTGCGCATCGTGTCCAGGGTGCGCCTGCGGCACTACCCGCTGCCCGAGCGCTCGGTCGTGCCCGAGCCGTTCGCCGCGCGGTTCCCGTTCCGCTACAGCCAGGAGGACCGCCTCGACCTCGGCCGCCTGGTGGAGCGTCACTATCCGGACGGCGGCGAGGTCGAGGCGTGGGCGCAGTCCTTCGTGGCCGCGCAAGGTGGCCCCGGCCAGGACACGATGGCGCTGCTGGCCGGGATGACCCGTCATATCCGCGCGACGTTGCGCTACGAGCGCCGCGACGCCATGGGCACGCAGCGCCCGGCCGACACGCTGGCGCTGGGCTCGGGCACCTGCCGCGACTACGCCCTGCTGATGATCGAGGCGGTGCGCAGCCTTGGCCTCGCGGCACGGTTCGTGTCCGGCTACCTGTATGACGACCGCCTGACCGGGCATGCCGGGGCGGAAGGCGACCTGTTCGCCGCCGCCCCGGCCACGGCGCAGGCCGGCCGCCGCGGCGAGCTGGCCGGAGGCGGCGCGACCCACGCCTGGGTGCAGGTGTTCCTGCCCGGCGCGGGATGGGTGGAGTTCGACCCGACCAACGCGCTCGTCGGCGGCCGGAACCTGATCCGCGTCGCGGTCACCCGCGACCCGACCCAGGCGGCGCCGATCAGCGGCTCGTTCCGGGGGATGCGCGGCGACTACCTCGGGCTCGACGTCAGCGTCGCCGTGACGGCGGAACCGGCGCCGGCCTGAGCGCGGGAGCCATGCGGGCGGCCGCCACCGGGAAGCAAGGCCGGGCTCCGCCTCTGGACTCCGCTCGAGGCAAGCCTTGAGAAGGCACCTGTCTTGGGTCAAGGGATCAAAGGGCCTCGGCCCTTTGCGGGTCCGGGCAGAGCCCGGCCTTGCTTGCTTGGGGCGGCCACTCAGCCGCCCGGCGTGACCTCCCAGAACGCGGCGGCGATGTCCGCGTAGAGCAGCGACAGCTCCTGCTGCACGCCGTCCAGGAACTCGTGCAGGCCGCTGGCGATGACCTGCCGGATGTCGCGCTCCGCCAGGCTGCCGCGCAGCCCGTCGAGCCGCTCCAGCGGCCCCGAGGCGTTGCGAAGCCCGTAGCCCGAGCGCAGCTGGGTCAGGTGGAACTGCATCAGCCAGGTGCACAGCGCCAGCGAGCGCGCGAACGAGGTGTTGAGCAGCAGGAAGCCCGCGACCGAGCCCGCGCTCATGCCGCGCGGATAGACGCGTCGGAACGCGTGGTAGCCGGCGGCGGCGCGCAGCACGGAATTCCACTGGCTCAGGTCCACCGGAGAGCCGACGTCGGCGACGCTGGGCAGCAGGGTGTGGTACTTGATGTCGAGCAGGCGCGTGGTCTGGTCGCCGCGCTCCATGTACTTGCCGATCGAGTAGAACGCCCAGCCCTGGTCGCGGAAGAACGTGCCCTCGGTGATGCCGGCGTGGAGCTGGCACGCCTCCTTGAGCCAGGCGCACAGGCCCGAGAGGCGCGAGGCGGCGATGTCGTCCGGGCCGAGCTGGCGCACGCGGTTGTAGAACATGTTGATCTGCGCCCACATCTCGGTGGAGATCAGCGGGCGCAGGGTGCGGGCGTTCTCGCGCGCCTGGAAGATCGAGGCGGCGATCGAGTTCGGGTTGTCGCGGTCGAGCACGTAGAACGCGGTGACGCTCGTGGCGTTGGCCACGGGGTGGGCGGCGTCGAAGCGCGCCTCGTCGGAGTTGATCTGCACCACGGAGCGCCAGGCGCTGGCGTCGGTGCCGCTGCGGGTGAAGGTGTCGGTGACGTCGAGGATGCGCGCGAGGTTCTCGATGCGCTCCATGTAGCGCGCCAGCCAGAACAGCGCCTCGGCGTAGCGGCACAGCAGGGTGCCGGCGCCGGGCGCCAGGTCGTGCTGGTCCGACAGGGTCGGGGCGTCGCGTCCCGCGCCGCCCGCGTCGCGCCGCCTCCCGGGGACGTGCTCCCCGGCGGCGTGCGCCCCGGAGGCCTGCGCCCGGGATGCCTGCGCCTCCGGGCCGGCCTGCGCCGCCGGGTTGGCGGCGGTCGCGTCCCGCACCTGTCGGGCCTGCCCGTGGCCCTGGCCCGCGCCGTGCCGCGCCACCTCAGGCCGCTCCCTCGAGCACCCAGGTGTCCTTGGACCCGCCGCCCTGCGACGAGTTCACCACGATCGAGCCGCGCCGCAGCGCCACCCGCGACAGGCCGCCCGGCAGCACCCAGGTCCTGGCGCCGGTGACGGCGAACGGGCGCAGGTCGACGTGGCGCGGGCCGACGCCGTCCTCGCCGAGCGTGGGCGAGACGGACAGCTTGATCATCGGCTGGCTGATGTAGTTGGCGGGGTCGGCGACCAGCTTGTCGCGGAACTCGGCCAGCTCCTCCTTCGAGGCGTGGGGGCCGACGATCAGGCCGTAGCCGCCGGACTCGCCGACCGGCTTGACCACCAGGCTGTCGAGGTTGTCGAGCGTGTACTGCAGGCCGTCCGGCTCGCCGCAGATGTGGGTCTCGACGTTGGGCAGGATGATCTCCTCGTCGAGGTAGTAGCGGATGATGCGCGGCATGTAGGCGTAGATCGCCTTGTCGTCGGCGACGCCGGTGCCGACGGCGTTGGCGATGGCGACGTTGCCCTTGCCCCAGGCGCGGAGCAGGCCGCGCACGCCGAGCGTGCTGTCGGGGCGGAACACGTCGGGGTCGAGGAAATCGTCGTTCAGCCGGCGGTAGATCGCGTGCACCGGGGCGAGGCCGGCGGTGGTGCGCATCCACACCCGCTCGTCCTCGACCACGAGGTCGCGGCCCTCGACCAGGGGGACGCCCATCTCGCGGGCGAGGAAGACGTGCTCGAAGTAGGCGGAGTTGTAAATGCCCGGCGAGAGCAGCACGACCTGCGGGCTGGACCCGCCTCCCGGTGCGCACTCGGCCAGCGCCTGCTGCAGCTTCATGCCGTAGTTCTCGACCTCGCGCACCCGCAGGCCGTCCATCAGCTCGGGCAGCACGCGGCGCATCATGTGCCGGTTCTCGATCACGTAGGACACGCCCGACGGCGTGCGGGCGTTGTCCTCCAGCACCATGAAGGCGCCGTGCTCGTCGCGCACGATGTCGGTGCCGCAGACATGGACGTAGGTGCCGAGCGGCACGTCGAGGCCGATCATCTCCGGGCGGAAATTGGGGTTGCCCACGACGAGCGCACGCGGCACCACGCCGTCGGCAAGGATTTTCTGCCCATGGTAGATGTCGTTCAGGAATGCATTCAGGGCGGTGACGCGCTGCACCACGCCGCGCTCCACCTGGTCCCACTCGGCGGCCGACAGCACGCGCGGGATCAGGTCGAACGGCAGGATGCGGTCGATCGCGTCCTTGTCCGAGTACACCGTGAAGGTGATGCCGAGGTTGTACAGCTCGTCGCCGGCGACACCCGCGCGGCGGCGCAACTCGTCAAGCGGGATGGCGTCGAGACGCGCCGCGATGGCCTCGACCTCGGCCATTGGCAGGTCGCGCCTGCTGAGCAGCTCGCAGAAGAACGGCGCCGGGTCGTAGCCGCTGAAGAGGGTCATGGGAGATCTCCTGCCCGCATGGTCACGACAAGGCCTGCACGGCCACCTCGACATCGAGCGCGTGCTCGCCGCCGCCGACCAGGATGCCGCTGATCGGGCTCACGTCGCGGTAGTCCCGTCCCCAGGCCAGGACGACGTGCGACTGGCGCACCAGCAGGTCGTTGGTGGGGTCGAGGTCGATCCAGCCGCTGCCCGGGCAGTACACCGAGACCCAGGCATGCGACGCGTCGGCGCCGACGAACTCGCAATGCGCATCGTCGGCACTCCCTGCAACAGGTGGCACGGCAGTGCCGAGACCGGCATCGCCCGCGGCTCCCGCGAATGCGACCCCTGCGAACGCGGTCCCTGCAAACGGCAGGCCACCCTGCACCCCGGCCTCCGGCGACGCGTCCCGTCCATCGAGCCAGGCCGGGACGGGCGCCGCGCCACGGTCGTTGCGGATGTAGCCGCTGACGTAGCGGGCGGCGAGGCCGAGCGAGCGCAGCCCCGCGATCTGGATCTGGGCGAAATCCTGGCACACCCCGCGGCGCATGCGCATCGTCTCCGCCAGCGGGGTGGAGATCGAGGTCGCCTCCGGGTCGAAGGCGAAGTCGCGGTGGATGCGCGCGGTCAGCTCGCGCGCGCCGTCCAGCACCTCGCGGCCCGGGGCGAACGACGCGGCCGCGTAGCGTGCGATCGCCTCGTCCGCGGTGGCCAGCGCGGAGGGGTAGGTGAACTCCGCCGCCGCCGACAGCTCCGGCCCGCGCGCCGCGCGCAGCAGGTCGCGCACCCGCTCCCAGCCGGGCGTGGCGTCGGGCGGCGGCGGGAACGCCACGTCGACCACGGCGTCGAGGTCCACCGTGAGCCGCAGGTGCGGCTCGGTCACGGTGAGCAGGTCGAGGCCGTTGCCGAAATAGTCAGCGCCCTCGGACAGCGTGGCCGGGGCGGGATCGGTGGAGATGCTGGCGCGCAGCACGTGCTGATGCGCGGTCTGGCGCGGGCGCAGGTGCAGCGCGTGATAGGAGAGCTGCACCTGGCGCGCGTAGCTATAGCGGGACCGGTGGCGCACGCGATACTTCACGCCCGATCCTAGCCCGCGATGTCGGGCCTGCGCCACACGGCACGCGCGCGGCGCGGCCGGAGCCTCGCCGCAAGCGGCCGGCCGGAGGAACGCCTTGCGGGGCGACGGCCGCAGGCGGTCGCGCACGGCAGGCTCATGCCCGCGCCGAGCTGTAGCCGACCGCCATCGGCATCCTGGTGTGCGACAGGTAGGCGCGCGTCAGGCGGTCCGACAGGCTGTACAGGCGCTGGCTGGTGCCGGCGAGCGAGTGCAGCAACGCGGCACGGGCGCCCGGCTGCTCCAGCGCGTCGAGCCGCGTCGCGCGCAGGGCCTCCAGCAGCGAGGTCGCGGCGTCCGCCCCTGGGGCCTCGACCCGCGAGAAGCCGCGCGCCAGGTCCTGGAGATGGCCCTCGATGCGGGCGAGCTGGAACGCCACGCTGCGGGGATTGCGCGGGTCGGACAGCAGCAGGTCCACCACCGGGCCGGCCTGCACCGCGCCGAGGTAGCGCGAATGATAGGTGATCGTGCTGTCCGTCAGCTCCAGCGCCAGGTCGAGCGGCGCCTCCGCCTCGCGCTCGGTGCGGTCGAGCAGCTCGGAGAGCAGGGCCGCGCCGTACAGCGCGCGCTCGATGCGCCGGCCGATGTCGAGGAACAGCCAGCCGCTGCTCTGCGTCATGTTCTCCGAGACCATGCCGCCGAACGCCGCCACCAGGCCGATCAGCGTCTCGAACGCCACGATCATGCGGTCGGCGTCCTGCGGCTGCGCCAGCACCAGGCGCGCCTGCTGCAGCGGGCCGAGTACCACGACCTCCATGTCCTTCGACAGCCGGTCGCGCAGGGTCTGGGCGATGCGCCCCACCGCCGCGAACAGGTCGCCGAGCGGGGAATCGCCGCCCCACGCCAGCGGCAGCGCCGCCAGCAGCGCGCGGCCGTCGGGCAGCATCTCGACCAGCACCGGCTCGACCAGGCCCAGTTCGACCAGCAGGCCGAGCATGTGGCGGATCTCGGTGGCTTCCCCCGGGCCGACGCTCTCGCTGGTGAGCCGCAGGGTGATCGCGCGCAGCACCCGCGCCGCGTTGTCCAGGCGCTCGGCGTAGCGCCCGAGCCAGAACAGGTCGTCCGCGGTGCGGCTGCGCAGGTCGTCCGGCACCGGGGTGATGCGCACCCGCCCCGGCCCCAGCGCCAGCACCGCTGCCGAGCCGCCGGCGCGCTGGCCGGGAGCCTGGCCCTCCGGTCCGGCCGTGACCCAGGTGTCCTTGACCAGCCGCCGTCCGGAGGGCAGCGAACTCTTGGCGAAGCCGCCGGGCATGGCGACGTAGCGGTCGCCGTCATGGACCAGGAACATGCGCAGCGTCACCGGCCGCGGCACCAGGCCTGCCTCGGTCCAGACCGGCGCCACAGAGCGGCGCGCGGCGCCGGCGGGCGGATCGCGCGACGCGGCGGGATCGTCCCCCGGCACGTCCATCCCGGGGCGGCCCGGCGGCTCCCAGGGCGGGGCCGGGGCGTCCGGGGCGGAGGCGAGACGCAGCGCCTCGCCGAGCAGGCGCTCGGCCAGCGCCGGCAGCAGCGGGCGCAGCTCGGGGGCCTCGACCACGCTGGCGCCGGGAGCGTTGACCATGGCGACGCGGCCGGCGCGGATAGCCTGCAGCAGGCCCGGCACGCCGAGCACGGAGTCGCTGCGCAGCTCCAGCGGGTCGGTGAAGTCGTCATCCATGAAGCGCAGCAGCACGTCGATCCGCTGCAGCGAGGACAGCGTCTTCAGGTGCACGCGGCCGTCGCGCACCGTGAGGTCGCCGCCCTCCACCAGCGTGGCGCCGAGCTGGCGGGCCAGGAACACGTGCTCCAGGAACGACGGCGCGAACTGCCCCGGGGTGAGCAGCGCGACGCGCGCCGGGCGGCCGTCCTCGCGCGGCGGCGCCAGCGCGGCGAGGCGGGCCTGCCACATCTCGAAGAACGGCTCCAGGCGGCGCACCGGGGCGGCCCGGAACAGCTCGGGCACCGTGCGCACCAGCACGCCGCGGTTCTGCAGCGCGGCGCCGATGCCGCCCGGGGCCTGCAGCCGGTCGGAGGCCACGTGCCACGCGCCGTCGGGCAGGCGCACCAGGTCGGCCGCGTAGGCGTGGACGTAGGCGCCGCCGGCCGGCGCGATGTCGCAGCACGGCCGCAGGAAACGCGGGTTGGCGTACACGAGGCGCGCGGGCACCAGCCCCTCGGCGAGCAGGCGGCGCTCGCCGTACAGGTCGGCGGCGATGGCGTCGAGCAGGCGAGCGCGCTGGTCCAGCCCGTCGGCGAGCGCGTCCCATTCCGCTGTCCGCAGCAGCATCGGGATCGGGCACAGCAGCGGGGCGGCGGGCTGCGCGCCGGTGCCGGGGTAGGCGATGCCGGTCTCGGCGTACCGGCGCGAGACGCGGGCTGCGCGGGCCGCGAACACCCCGTCGGGCAGGGCGTGCAGCGTGCCGATCAGCGCCGACCAGGCAGGGCGCAGCCCGCCGCCGCCGGTCACCATCTCGTCGAACTCGGGCGCCGGCGTCGCGGGGCCGCAGGGGGGGCGATCCCCGTGCGGCCCCGCGACGCCCGGACCAGGCCCGGCCGGCGGGGAGAACGGGGCGAGGCCGGTGTCGTCGCGATGCACGGAGCTGTCCCCTGTCGACTCGCCGCCGCACGCTGGAGACCGGAACGCGGCACCATGCGGCCGCGTCCGATCGGCGTTGCCGGACCGGGAGCGGGTCCGCGTCCGGAATCCTGGCTTGGCAGCGGCACGGAGCGGGACTGTGCCGCGCGGCACGGCGGCAGCGCAAGGAGTGACGGCGGGCGGCAGGACGCAGGCAAGGCCGGACGCCCTGCTTCCGGACTCCGCCAGAGGCGGAGCCTTGGAAGTTCACTTGCCAGGGGAGTGGTTTCCAGAGGCCTCGGCCTTTGGCGGGTTCGGGCAGAACCCGGCCTTGCTGCCCCGTGCCGACGCGCTCCGACGGCGCTAGGGGTAGATCTCGGCGCCGCCACCATCCACAGCGCCGACCCGCGGCCCGAGCCTCGGACCCGGGTAGAGCGCGCCGGCCACGCCGCCGATCTTGAGGCTGGGATCGACAGGCGCCGGGCCGGGGCCGGCATCGGCGGCGGGGATCGGGTGAATGACGCGCGGCGCGCAGGCCCCCAGGGCGAGCGCCACCATGATCGATAGAGTCCGCATCATTCGCCGTCGCTCCTTGCGCCCCGGTCTCCTTGCGCCCTGGTCTCCTTGCGCACTGGGGCCCACCCCGCGGGCGAAACCCGCACGGCGGCGCCCGGGGCAGGGCGCATCAGTAGGTCGGGATCACCCACGGCACCAGGTACTGCTCGACCACCACGATCACCCCGAGCAGCAGCGTGAGCGCGATGCTGTGCCAGAACGTGCGCGCCAGCACGGCGCCTTCCTGGCCGCGCAGGTTGGTGACGGAGACGCCGGTGGCGATGTTCTGCGGCGAGATCATCTTGCCCATCACGCCGCCCGACGAGTTGGTGGCGGCGAACAGCAGCGGGTTGAGCCCGAGCTGGTTGGCGGCCACGACCTGGAGGTTGCCGAACAGGGCGTTGCCGGAGGTGTCGCTGCCCGACAGGAACACCGCGATCCAGCCGAGGAAGGCGGACACCAGCGGGAACAGCGGCCCGACCGAGGCCACGCCCTGGCCCAGGGTGTAGGTCATGCCGGAGTAGTTCATCACGAAGGCCAGCGCCACGATCAGCGCCACGGTCAGGATCGCGAGCCGCGTCTGGCGCAGCGTGGTCGCGGCGCAGGCGAGGAAGCGGGCAGGGCCCACGCCGCACAGCGCCGCGGTGACGATCGCGGCGAGCAGGATCGCGGTGCCGGTGGCCAGAGGCTGGAAGTCCCACACCGCCGCGTACGGCTTGTCGCCGTACAGCGTGATGCCGATGGCGTTGTGCAGGCCGGGCCAGTTGAACTTCTGGTCGCCGTTGAGGAACACCTTGAAGTGCGTCCAGGCGATCACGGTCACCGAGACCACGACCCAGGGCAGCCAGCCCTGCCAGCCGGACAGCTTGCCCGGGGTGTGCAGCACGCCGGCGTTGATGGCGTAGGCGGGGTCGGGCGTCGGCTTCCAGACCTGGAGGAAGCCGATCGTGGCGATCAGCGAGACCATGGAGGACAGCACGTCGGTCAGGCGGTAGTCGATCAGGTTGGAGGCCGCGAACTGCGCCAGCCCGAAGCTGCCGCCCGCGACCAGCAGCATCGGCCACAGGGCGGCGACCGAGCGGCGGCCGCCGTACATCGCCATCACGTAGAACGGCAGGATCACCGCCATGACCGGCAGCTGTCGCCCGATCATGGCGCCGAGCGCGGTGTCGGGCAGGTGGGTGACCACGCCGAGCACGGTGACCGGCACGCCGAGGGCGCCGAACGCCACCGGCGCGGTGTTGAAGATCAGGGTGAAGGTGAGCGCCTCCAGCGGCGGGTAGCCGACCAGGATCAGCAGCGACGAGGTGATCGCGACCGGGGTGCCGAAGCCGGAGATGCCCTCCAGCAGCGCGCCGAAGCAGAAGCCGATCACCACCAGCACCACTCGGCGGTCGTTGGGCAGGCTGGCGAGCACCCAGTCGCGGAACGCGTCGAAGCGGCCCGACGCCACCGCGATGTTGTAGAGCAGCAGCGCGTTGACCACGATCCACATCACCGGCCACAGCGCGAACACCGCGCCGAGCGCCGCGCTGTCGAGCGCCAGGCCGACGGGCAGGCTCCAGCCCAGGGTGGCGATCAGCAGGCCGGCGACGAGGCCGGCGAGCGAGGCCTGCCAGGCCGGTCGGCGCACCACGCCGAGCATCACCAGCACAATCGCGATCGGCACGATCGCGACGAGGAAGGACAGCGGGAGGCTGTCGCCGATCGGGCGCAGGACCTGGTGGAACATCGTTGGGGGCGTTTCCGGCAGTTTCTTTGCCCCCGTCCTGCGGGACGATCACGGACCCGTCAAGGGGGCTCGGGCCGCCCCGGCCGGCGACCCGCCCTCAGGGCGGCGGCAGGGCGGCCGGCGTGCCGGCCTCGTCCACGGCCACCATGACGAACAGCGCCTCCGTGACCTTGAGCCGGGTGGAGCCGGTGCCGCGGACCACCCAGGCCTCGATCCGGATACGGATCGAGCTGCGGCCGGTGCCGACCACCTCGGTGTAGAAGGCCACCACGTCGCCGACCTTGACCGGCTGCAGGAAGCTCAGGCTCGACACCGAGGCGGTGACCACCCGGCCGCGGGCGCGCTCGCGTCCGGCGACGCCCGCGGCCAGGTCCATCTGCGCCATGATCCAGCCGCCGAAGATGTCGCCAGAGGCGTTGGTGTCGGCCGGCATCGCGACGATGCGGACCGTGAGCTGGCCGGTGGGCTGGGCGTCCATGGATGCCTCGGGCGATGCGGTGACGCCCTTATTGCACCGCAACAACGCAGCCTGGGAACCCCGAAACCAGGCTGCACGGCACGGCGGGAGCATGATGCCGGCGGCGGGCGGATGCGGCTGCCGAAGTGCGCCGGACAGAAAGGAAGCGAAGGTTGAGGCTCTGCCTCAAGCTCCGCCAAAGGCCGGGCCTTTGGAATGCCTTCCTTAAGCAAAGCCGGTCCAGGGCGGCTCGCCCTGGCGGGTCCGGGCAGAGCCCGGCCTTGCTTGCCGACAGGCCACGGTGTCAGGGCGCGGGCGCGCCGCTCCGCGACGCCATCTCGCGCGTGCCCTGGCTCAGCGCGGGCTCGGCGAGGATGCGCGCCAGCGCCTCGCGCATCAGCGCCTGCCGCCCCTCGTCCTGGCGGCGCCAGGCGCCGAGCGGGCCGACCATGCGCGCCGCGGCCTGGCCGTTGATCCGGTCCACCGCGAGGATCGCCTCGGCCAGGAACGCGTAGCCGCGGCCGTCCGCGGCGTGGAACGCCACCGGGTTGCCCGACGCGAACGCGCCGATCAGCGAGCGCATCCGGTTCGGGTTGCGCAGGTCGAAGTCCGGGTGGCCGTAGAGCGCGCGCACCCGGCCGATCGCGCCCTCGCGCGGCGACATCGCCTGGATCGAGAACCACTTGTCGAGCACCAGGTCGTCGTGGCGCCAGCGGGCGTGGAACCCGGCGAGCGCCGCGTCGCCCTCCGCCGCGCCGGAGTTCGCCAGCACCGTCAGCGCGGCCAGCACGTCGGTCATGTTGGCGCCCGCCGCGAACTGCGCCGCGGCCAGCGCGAGGCCCTCGGCGGCGTCGGACGCGAGCGGGGCCGCGAGGAGGTCGAGGCAGGTGTTGCGCAGCGAGCGCCGGCCGATCGACTCGCCGTCGATGCGGTACGGCCCGCTGTCGTCCAGGCGCGCGTAGGCCTCGCGCAGCTCGCGCCGCAGCGCCGTGCCGATCGCGCCCTTCATCTGCTGGCGCGCCTGGTGCACCCCCTCGTGGTCGGCCACGGCCATGCGGTCGGCGACCACGCCCAGCCCGGGCAGCGCCAGCGCCTCGGCGGCGAAGGCCGGGTCCGCGTCCGCCCGCGCCAGGGTGACGCGCGCCGCCTCGACCACGCCCGCGTCGGGCGCGGGCGTCTCGCCCCGGCGCGCGGCGTCGACGAGGCGCAGCAGCACGTCGGTGGCGTACTGCTGGCCGCTGTCCCAGCGCACGAACGGGTCGGTGTCGTGAGTCGCGAGAAAGCGCAGCGAGGCCGGCGACAGGCCGCGCAGCTGCACCGGGGCGGAGAAGCCGCGCAGCAGCGACGGCACCGGCCGGCCGGGAACGTCGTCGAACACGTAGTCCTGGGCGGCGCGGCGCAGGTCGAGCAGCATCTCGCCGGGCGATCCCGGGATCGCAGCGACCGCGCCGTCGGCGAGACGGGGCGTGAGCACCGCGCCGTCCGCGCCGAGCAGCGCCATCACGACGGGGATCTGCAGCGGAGCCTTGGCGGGCTGCCCCGGCGTCGGCGGCGTGGATTGCGCGAGGTGCAGCGTGTAGCGGCGCGCGTCAGGGTCGTAGCTGTCCTCGACCGAGATCTCGGGGGTGCCGGCCTGGCCGTACCAGGCGCAGAACGCCGACAGGTCGGCGCCGGACGCTTCGGCCATCGCGGCGACGAAGTCCTCGATGGTGACCGCCTGGTTGTCGTGGCGGGCGAAGTAGAGATCCATGCCGCGGCGGAAGCCGTCCGCACCCACCAGGGTGCGGATCATGCGCACCACCTCGGCACCCTTCTGGTAGACGGTCGCGGTGTAGAAGTTGTCGATGCGCACGTAGCTGTCGGGGCGTACCGGATGGGCGAGCGGTCCCGCGTCCTCGGGAAACTGCCCGGCGCGCAGGCGGCGCACGTCGGCCACGCGCTTGACGGCGCGCGAGCCCTGGTCGGCGGAGAACTCCTGGTCGCGGAACACGGTCAGGCCCTCCTTGAGCGAGAGCTGGAACCAGTCGCGGCAGGTCACCCGATTGCCGGTCCAGTTGTGGAAGTACTCGTGGGCGATCACCGTCTCGACGCCCTGGTAGTCGCTGTCGGTGGCGCTGTCCGGGCTGGCAAGCACATACTTGGTGTTGAAGATGTTGAGGCCCTTGTTCTCCATCGCCCCCATGTTGAAGTCGGACACCGCGGCGATGTTGAACACGTTGAGGTCGTACTCGAGACCGAAGGCCGCCTCGTCCCAGCGCATCGAGGCCTTCAGCGCGGCCATCGCGTGACCGCACCTGTCCTGGTCGCCGTCGCGCACCCAGATCGCCAGCGCCACGTCGCGGCCGTAGCCCGTGGTGAAGCGGTCCTCCAGCGCCACCAGCGCCCCGGCGACGAGGGCGAACAGGTAGGACGGCTTGGGGTGCGGGTCGTCCCAGCGCGCCCAGTGCCGCCCGCCCTCCGCCTCGCCCGCGTCGGCGCGGTTGCCGTTAGACAGCAGCACCGGGTAGCGGGCGCGGTCGGCGACCAGCGTGGTGGTGAAGCGCGTCATCACGTCGGGGCGGTCGGGGAAGAAGGTGATACGACGAAAACCCTGGGCCTCGCACTGGGTGAAGAAGTTGCCGCCCGACACGTACAGCCCACTCAGCTCGGAGTTGGCCTCGGGCGAGATCCGCACCAGCAGCTCCAGCTCAAAGGAGTCCGGGACGTCGTCGAGGTGCAGGTCGCCGTCGACGATGCGCAGCGACGCCTCGGGGATCGGCGCGCCGTCGAGCGAGGCCTCCAGCATGGTCAGCGCCTCGCCGTCCAGGTGCAGGCCGCCTGCCGGTGCGCCCTCGGCGGGGTTGCGGCGCAGCGCCAGGCGGGAGCGCACCGTGGTCGCGGCAGGGTCCAGCGCGAACACCAGGTCCACGCTGTCCACCAGGAACGCCGGTGGCCTGTAGTCGGCGCGCAGCGTGGCGGCGGACGGGACGGGGCGCAGGGCGTCGTGCTGGCTGTCGGGCATGGGGCGGCGCTCCGGGGGGCTGGCGTCCGGGAGTTTTCCGCCTGGTGCGGTTGTATGTCGAGGCCCCAAGGCAGCGAGCAAGGCTGGGCTCTGCCCAGACCCGCCAGGGGCGAGCCGCCCCTGGACCGGCGCGTTTTGGGGAGACCCTCGTCAGGGCTTCCAGAGACGAGGCCCTGGCAGGGTCTGAGGCCCACTCCTGCAAATCCGGGACTCAGCCCTGCTTCACGGCACCCACAGTCCCCGCGCGCGGTGCCATTCCTCGATCGACTGCCTCGGCAGCTCGTCGAACGCCTCGTCCGCCGGGCCGACCTGCGCCGGCACCCAGGCCGGCTTGAAGCGCAGCATGATGTGCACCCGCGACGGCGCCGCCGGCAGCGGCGTGTCGATCGCCGAGGCGAGGGGGTGCACCAGCTCCGGCCAGCGCGGGTCGAACAGCCACAGCGTGGTGGCGCAACGCTCGCAGGCGTGGCGCTCGGCGGGGCTGGGGCCGGTGTCGAGCGGGGCGTGCCAGATGCGAGTGCGACCGTGATGGCGCAGGGTGCGGGCCTCGGCGCCGAGGTTGATGGCGTAGCCGTCGCCTGCGGTCTTGCGGCAGATCGAGCAGTAGCAGAGCTGGTAGGGCACCGGCGTGCGACTGGCGACCTCGAAGCTCACGGTGCCGCAGCGGCACGAGCCGGCGAGGAGCATCGGCATCCCGGGCTCAGCCGGCCCAGTGCGCGGGCACCCAGACCCAGCGCGCGCCGTCGAGGCTCCACCATCCGTCCGCCCAGCGCGTGTGCCCGGCCTGCGCGATGTAGCGGCCGGCGACGTACTGGTAGGTGGCGCCGGTCCAGTCGTAGTGCGCCGGCTGCCACACCAGCGCGACCGCGCTGACCGGCGGCAGCGGCTGCGGGTCGGCGGGCAGGGCGGGGACCGGCGGGTTGGGGTTGGCGGCAAGGGCCTGCGGCTCCGCGCAGCCGGCGAAAGCGAGGAGCAGCGCTCCGGCCGCCGGACCGAGTCCGGGGTGTCGCCGTGCAGCAGGGGTCGGCATGGGTCGCATCCTTGTCCTGTGGCATCCCCGGTCCTGTGGCATCCCCGGTCCCGGTGCCCGGGACTCGGACCATGACGAGCCCCATCTCGGCCGTCCACGGTGCGGCGCCGAGGCTGCGCGGCCTAGCCCGGCACCAGGAGGCTCACCGCGGCCTGCGCGGCGATGCCCTCGCCGCGGCCGGTGAAGCCGAGGCGCTCCGAGGTGGTCGCCTTGACCGAGATCCGGTCGGTCGTGGTGCCGAGCAACTCGGCCAGGCGGGCGCGCATCGCCGGGGCGTGGGGCGTGATCTTCGGGCGCTCGCAGACCAGGGTGACGTCGGCGTTGCACAGGACGCCGCCGCGCGCGGCGATCCGGCCGGCGGCGTGGCGCAGGAAGCGGGCGCTGTCGGCGTCCTTCCACTCGCCCTCGGTGGGGGGGAAGTGGCGGCCGATGTCGCCCTCGGCGAGCGCGCCGTAGATCGCGTCGCACAGGGCGTGGATGCCGACGTCGGCGTCGGAGTGGCCGTCGAGGCCGCGCTCGTGGGGCACGGCGACGCCGCACAGGATCAGCGCGCGGCCCTCGACGAGGACGTGGACGTCGTAGCCGGTGCCGACGCGCGGCTGCATCGACGCGGCAAGCAGGCGTTCCAGACGCACGAGGTCCTCCGGATGGGTCAGCTTGATGTTGTCCTCGTGGCCGGCGACCACGGCGACCGGGTGGCCAGTCGCCTCCAGCAGCGCGGCGTCGTCGGTGGCGCCGGAGCGGGCCGCCTCGCGGTGGGCGGCGAGCAGGGTGGAGAAGCGGAACGCCTGCGGGGTCTGTGCCCGCACCAGGCTATCGCGCGGCACGGTGGCGACGATCCGGCCGTCCTCCACCCGCTTCAGCGTGTCGCCCACCGCGACGGCCGGGATCGCGCCGTCGTGCCGCTCCAGCGCGGCGAGCAGGCCGGGGACCGTGCCGGAGGGAATGAACGGGCGCGCGGCGTCGTGCACCAGCACGATGTCGGGCCGGTGCGGCGCCAGCGCCTCCAGCCCGGCGCGCACGCTGTCCTGGCGCTCGGCGCCGCCGGCGACGCAGGGCAGGTGGTCCAGGCCGGCCAGCGCGGCGTGCACGGCCCCGGCGTCGCCGACGGGCTGCAGCAGGTCGCAGCGTGCGAGCAGCGCCTCCGCGGCGTGACGGATCACCGGCCTGCCGAGAAGCGCGACGTGCTGCTTGGGGATGTCGCCGCCGAAGCGTGTGCCGGTTCCGGCGGCGACCAGGAGACCGGCGATGCGCATGGCCGGAGCAATGCTGCCGGGCAGGGGGGCCGTCAAGCCGTGGGATCACGGCGACGGCGGAGCGACGCAAGGTTGAGGCTCTGCCTCGAACTCCGCCGAAGACTCGCCCTTGGAGTCCACTTGCTGAAGTAAGTCGGTTTCCAAAGGCCCCATGCTTGAAGGAGGGGCCTTTGGCGGGTCTGGGCAGAGCCCGGCCTTGCCTGTCTGCCTGCGGCCAGCCCCGCCCACCGTCGCGCGGGCCACCAGATGACCCACGGCGCAGCACAGGCCGTCTCGTCGCGCGGGAATCTTGCCGCGTCGGCGTGCGTTTCGGCCGGCGGCGATTGCGTTCTGCCCAGACCCGGCGTAATTTGCCTAATTCATGAGCAGCATCCAGAACACGCCTCCGGTCCGTCCGCTGGCGCCAATCTCCCTGGGCGGCGGCGTCCGCATCGACACGCCGGTGATCCTGGCGCCGATGTCGGGCGTGACCGACCTGCCGTTCCGCCAGCTCGCGCGTGCGCAGGGCGCGGGCATGGTGGTGTCCGAGATGATCGCGTCGTGGGCGATGGTGCGCGAGAACCGCACCACGCTGCGGATGGCGGAGATGGACCGCGCGGGACCCGGGCGGCCGAACGCGCTGCAACTCGCCGGGTGCGACCCGGAGGCGATGGCGGAGGCGGCGCGGATCGGGGTGGGGCGCGGCGCCGAGGTGATCGACATCAACTTCGGCTGCCCGGTGCGCAAGGTCGCGGTGGGGCAGCAGGCAGGCTCGGCGCTGATGCGCGACGAGGCGGCAGCGGCGCGGCTTCTGGAGGCGACGGTGCGCGCGGTCGAGGTTCCGGTGATGCTGAAGATGCGCATGGGCTGGGACCATGGGAGCCTGAACGCGCCCGCGCTGGCGCGCATCGCCGAGGCGTGCGGCATCCGCATGGTCACGGTGCACGGGCGGACGCGGCAGCAGTTCTACACCGGGCGGGCGGACTGGGGGTTCGTGGCCACGGTCAAGCGGGCGGTGTCGATCCCGGTGGTGGTGAACGGCGACATCCTCACCGTGGAGGACGCGGCGGCCGCCTATGCGGCGTCCGGGGCGGACGGGGTGATGATCGGGCGCGGCTGCTACGGGCGGCCGTGGCTGCCGGCGCAGGTGGCGCGCTACCTGCGGACCGGGGAGCGCGTGGCCGACCCCTCCCTCCCGGAGCAGCGGGACCTGCTGCTGCGGCACTACCGCGCGATGCTGTCGTATTTCGGGGTCGAGGCGGGGCTGAGGCTGGCCCGCAAGCACGTGTCCTGGTACTCGCGGGGCCTGCGCGGCTCGGCGGAGTTCCGCGATGCGGTGAACCGGCTCGACGATCCGGCCCGGGTCGAGGCGCTGGTGGAGGGATTCTACGACCAGGCCGCCACGCAGGCGGCGGCCCGGGAGGGCGGCCAGGATAGCGGGATGGCGCAGCAGGAACCCGATGCCGGCCAGGGGCGGACGCCGGACGCCGGCATGACACGGCGGGAGGGCACCCCCGACGCCGGGGCCGTTCTCCCGCCGCGGGCGTTCGCGGCATGAGGGCCAAGGCGCTGGCGCTCATCCGGCCCGCGGCGGTGGCGCGGGCGGCCGAGCAGGATGCCCAGGCGCTGCTGTCGGCGCTGCCGGTGCCGGTGATGTCGCTCGACGCCCACGACCGGTTCCGCCACGCCAACTCCGCCGCCGAGCAGTTCCTCGGCGTCTCGCTCACCCAGTTGCGCCAGCTCCGCCTGCAGGACCTGCTGCCCGCCGACTCGCCGCTGTTCCTGCTGATCGGGCAGGTGCGCCAGGACGGGGTCACGGTGTCCGAGCACGAGATGGCGCTGGAGAGCCCGCGGCTCAGCCGGCGCCAGGTCACCGTGCGCGCGGCGCCGCTGCCCGACGAGCCGGGCGGCGTGGTGCTGGTGCTGCAGAACAGCGCCACGGTGAGGGCGCTCGACCAGCAGCTCGGCTTCCGCAACGCGGCGCGCTCGGTGGCGGGGATGGCGGCGATCCTGGCGCACGAGGTCAAGAACCCGCTCTCCGGCATACGCGGCGCCGCGCAGCTGCTGGAGAACACGGTCTCACCGGCCGACCGGGAACTTGCCGAGCTGATCCGCGACGAGGCGGACAGGATTCGCGACCTGGTCGACAGGATGGAAGTCTTCGGCGAGCGGCCGGTGGAGCGCCGTGCGGTCAACATCCACCGCGTGCTCGAGCATGTGCGCCTGCTGTCGCAGAGCGGGTTCGCCTCGCATCTGCGCTTCGTGGAGCTGTACGATCCGTCGCTGCCGCCGGTGTGGGGCAACCGCGACCAGCTGGTGCAGGTGCTGCTGAACCTGGTGAAGAACGCCGCGGAGGCGATCACCGCCTCGGACCGCTACGCCAGCGAGGCCAGCGGCGAGATCACGCTAATCACCGGCTACCAGCACGGCGTGCGGCTGGCGGTCCCGGGCGGCAAGCGGCGCGTCGACCTGCCGCTGCTGGTGGTCGTGCGCGACAACGGCCCCGGCATCCCCGAGGACATCCGTCCCAACCTGTTCGACGCGTTCGTCACCTCCAAGCCGTCCGGGAGCGGGCTGGGGCTGGCGATGGTGGCCAAGATCGTCGGCGACCATGGCGGGCTGATCGAGGTGGAGAGCCGTGCCGGCAGGACGGAATTCCGCCTGCACCTGCCTGTCCTGGTGGAGGAAGCAGGCGACAGACCATGACCTTGCCCGGGTCGCGCGTGACGCACGCCCGGCGGCCGGCACGCTCGTCCGGTGCGGTTGCGCCGCACGCCCCATGCCGCCAGCCTGTCCCGCCGCCAGCGTGTCCCGCGGCCAGTCCGTCCTGCCGTCGGCCTGGCCCGTCGTCCGCCCGGTTTGCGCGGCCGGAGCATGAGAGCAGAATGCCGCAATGAACCCGCCCACCGTGCTGATCGCCGACGATGACCGATCCATCCGCACCGTTCTGACCCAGGCGCTGGGCCGCTCCGGCTATCAGGTGCGCAGCACCGGCAACGCCGCGACGCTGTGGCGCTGGGTGGAGGACGGCGAGGGCGACCTGGTGATCACCGACGTGGTGATGCCCGACGAGAACGGCCTCGACCTGATCCCGCGCATCCGCCGCATCCGCCCCGAGCTTCGCGTCGTGGTGATGAGCGCGCAGTCCACGCTGCTGACCGCGGTGAAGGCGACGCAGCGCGGCGCCTTTGAATATCTTCCCAAGCCGTTCGACCTCAAGGAGCTGCTCGCCGTGGTGGCGCGCGCCCTGCAGGGCCCGCTCCCGGCGCCGGCGGTCAGCCCCGAGCCGAAGGACACCGAGGAACGCCTTCCCCTGATCGGCCGCAGCCAGGCGATGCAGGAGATCTACCGCGTCATCGCCCGGCTCACCACCGCCGACCTCACGGTGATGGTCCATGGCGAGAGCGGCACCGGCAAGGAACTGGTGGCGCGCGCGCTGCACGACTACGGGCGCAGGCGCAACGGCCCGTTCGTGGCGATCAACATGGCCGCGATCCCGCGCGAGCTGATCGAGAGCGAGCTGTTCGGCCACGAGCGCGGCGCCTTCACCGGCGCGATGAACCGCACCCAGGGGCGCTTCGAGCAGGCGGCGGGCGGAACCCTGTTCCTCGACGAGATCGGCGACATGCCGCCCGAGGCGCAGACCCGGCTGCTGCGGGTCCTGCAGGAGGGCGAGTTCACCTCGGTGGGCGGGCGCCAGCCGATCCGCGCCAACGTGCGCATCGTCGCCGCGACGCACCGCGACCTGCGCCAGGCGATCCGCGCCGGGCAGTTCCGCGAGGACCTGTTCTACCGCCTCAACGTGGTGCCGATCCGGCTGCCGCCGCTGCGGGAGCGATCGGAGGATATTCCTGTCCTGGCGAGACATTTCCTGGAACTGGCGCATCAGTCAGGACTTCTGTCCAAGACGCTGGACCAGTCGGCGCTCGACCGCCTGCGCTCGCACCGCTGGCCCGGCAACGTCCGCGAGCTGGAGAACCTGATGCGCCGGCTCGCGGCGCTGTATCCGCAGGAGACCATCACCGAGGAGGTGATCGCCGCCGAGCTGGCCGAGCCGGAAAGCGCCGCCGAGCCGACGGCGGGCGCCGACCCCAGGGGCGAGCCGCTGGCGCAGGCGGTGGAGCGGCACATCCGCCAGTTCCTGGCCGGCGGGCACGATGGCCTGCCGATGCGCGACATCTACGACCGGGTCATCGCCGAGGTCGAGCGGCCGCTGATCCAGATGACGCTGTCCGCGACCCGCGGCAACCAGATCAAGGCCGCGGCGATGCTCGGGCTGAACCGCAACACGCTGCGCAAGAAGATCAAGGATCTCGACATCCCCGTGGTGCGGGGGATCGGCTGACGCCGGGCGCGGCAAGGCGTCGGCCGATGCCGGACGCTGCCAGGGCTCGGCTGATCCCGGGAGGGCAGGGTCCGGCGCGGTGCGGCGTGGGCCGGCCCTGTGCCGGGACCGGCCTGGGGACGCGGCATGCCTGAGGGCCTGAACGCCGCGCATCCCGGTTCGTCCGCGCCGGCCGACCCGGCCACGGTGCCTGGCCGGGGGGAGGCGCCTGCCGGACGGGGCCGGCGGCGGATCGCCGACCTGCTGCTCGGCAAGAGCGTCACCCTGGTGCTCGCCGCGGTGGCGCTCGGGCTCGGCATCGCGAGCTTCGTGGTGCTGGCGCGCGGCACCACGCTGTCGTCGCGGCCGAACCTCGTGTTCGCCATCACGCTGTCCAACCTGTCGGCGCTGCTGCTGCTGGGCGCCGCGCTGGCGGGACGTCTGACCCGGGTGTGGGTGGAGCGCCGGCGCGGCTCGGCCGGCTCGCGGCTGCACGTGCGGCTGGTGGTGCTGTTCAGCGTGGTCGCGGTGACGCCCACCATCCTGGTCGCGGTGTTCGCGACCGTGTTCTTCCACCTGGGCATCCAGTCCTGGTTCAACGACCGGGTGCGGACCGCGCTGGAGGAGAGCCTGCAGGCGTCGCAGGGTTATCTGCTGGAGCACCGCGACAACATCCGCGCCGACGCGCTCGGCATGGCGCAGGACATCCAGGAGGCCGGCCGCACCATGGGCGGCAATCCCCAGGCGCTCGAATCCCTGTTGATCAGCCAGACGGCGATGCGCGGCCTGGACGAGGCGGTGGTGTACGAACCCACCACCGGGCAGATCGTCGCCGCGAACGGCATGCACTCCGACCTCGACGTGCGCACCGTGCCGCCCGCCGCCAACCAGGCGGCGTCCGGCGGCGACGTCGCGGTGCTCGGCACCTCCGACGAGTCCGAGGTGCGCGCGGTGGTGCAGCTCAACACCACCCCGCCGCTGCTGATGCTGCTGAGCCGGGCGATCGACCCGCGCATCCTCGACCACATGCACCGTGCCGAGGGCGCGGTCGCGGAATACGAGCGCCTCGACCAGAACCGCTACGGGCTGCAGGTCAGCTTCGTGCTGATCTTCGCCCTGGTGGCGCTGCTGGTGCTGTCGGCCGCGGTGCTGCTCGGGCTGGTGCTCGCCAACCAGATCGCGCGCCCAGTGGGCCGGCTGATCGCCGCCGCCGAGCGGGTGCGCTCCGGCGACCTCGCGGTGCGGGTGCCGGAGGCCGGCAGCGACGACGAGCTGGCCGGGCTCAGCCGCGCCTTCAACCGCATGACCGGGCAGCTCGCCGGGCAGCGCGGCGAGCTGATGGACGCCTACCGCCAGATCGACGAGCGGCGTCGCTTCACGGAAACCGTGCTGTCCGGCGTCTCCGCCGGCGTGATAGGACTGGATGCCGAGGCACGGATTGAACTCCCAAACCCCGCCGCGACCGAGCTGCTCGGCATCGACCTGCTGGAGGCCACCGGGCAGAAGCTCGGCGTGCTGGTGCCGCAGTTCGCCGAGCTGCTGGCGAGCACCGCCGCGGCGCCGGACCGCTCTCGCCGCATGGAGGTGCAGATCGGGCCGGAGATGGCGCGCCGCACCCTGCTGGTGCGCATCGGGCCGGAGCTGAAGGGCGGCCTGCCCGAGGGCTACGTGGTGACCTTCGACGACATCACCGAGCTGCAGTCCGCCCAGCGCAAGGCGGCGTGGGCGGACGTCGCGCGCCGCATCGCCCACGAGATCAAGAACCCGCTGACGCCGATCCAGCTCTCCGCCGAGCGGCTGAAGCGCCGCTTCGCCCGCGAGATCACCTCGGATCCCGACACCTTCATCCAGTGCGCCGACACCATCGTCCGCCAGGTGGGCGAGATCGGCCGCATGGTGGACGAGTTCTCCGCCTTCGCCCGTATGCCGCAGCCGGTGATCCGGCAGGGCGACGTCGGCCGGGTGGCGCGCGAGGCGGTGATCCTGCAGCGCGCGGCGCGACCCGAGCTAGGCTGGTCCACCGACATCCCCGAGCGCGGTCCCGTGGCGCCCTGCGACGCGCGCCTGCTGGGCCAGGCGCTGACCAACCTGCTGCAGAACGCCGCCGACGCGGTGGCGATGCGGCCGCGCGGCGAGGGTCAGACGCCGGGCCACGTCTCGCTCAGCGTCGCCGAGCGGGACGGCGAGGTGGTGATCGCCGTCAGCGACGACGGCATCGGCCTGCCGGCGCAGGACCGCACCCGGCTGACCGAGCCCTACGTCACCCACAAGCCCAAGGGAACCGGGCTCGGGCTTGCCATCGTCAAGAAGATCATGGAGGACCATGGCGGGTCGGTGACGCTGCACGACCGGGCGGACGGACCAGGGGCGGTGGCGGCGCTGCATCTGCCCGTCGCCGGCGTCATCCCCCGGCCCGGCGGCGATCCCAGGTCCGACGCTGTCTTGGAGGGCGAACGCCATGGCGCATGAGATCCTGATCGTCGACGACGAGCCCGACATCCGCATGCTGATCGACGGCATCCTGCGCGACGAGGGCTACGAGACCCGCCAGGCCGCCGACGCCGACGCGGCGATCGCCGCGTTCCGGGCGCGCCGGCCGTCGCTGGTGATCCTCGACATCTGGCTGCAGGGCTCGCGCCTCGACGGCCTGGGAATCCTGCAGGCGCTGCACAGCGAGGAGCCGGTGGTGCCCGCGGTGATGATCTCCGGGCACGGCACCATCGAGACCGCGGTGGCCGCGATCCAGCACGGCGCCTACGACTTCATCGAGAAGCCGTTCAAGTCCGACCGGCTGCTGCTGATCGTGCGCCGGGCGCTGGAGGCGGCGCGGCTGACCGCGGAGAACGCCGAGCTGCGCCTGCGCGTCGGTGCCGAGGCGGAGCTGACCGGCGAGAGCAGCGCCATGAACGGCCTGCGCGTGGCGATCGAGCGGGTGGCGCCGACCGGGTCGCGGGTGCTGATCTCGGGCTCCGCCGGCGTCGGCAAGGACGTCGCCGCGCGCATGATCCACGCCCGCTCGCGCCGCGCCAACGGGCCGTTCGTGACGCTGAACTGCGCCACGCTGAACCCCGCGCGCTTCGAGGAGGAGCTGTTCGGCATCGAGGCGGGCGTCGACAGCCAGAGCCAGCCGCGGCGCACCGGGATGCTGGAGCGCGCGCATGGTGGCACGCTGCTGCTCGACGAGATCTCCGACATGCCGCTGGAGACGCAGGGCAAGATCGTGCGCGCCCTGCAGGACCAGACCTTCGAGCGCATCGGCGGCACCAGCCGGGTCAAGGTCGACGTGCGCGTACTGGCCACCACCAACCGCGACCTGCAGGCCGAGATCGCCGCCGGCCGGTTCCGCGAGGACCTGTACTACCGGCTCGCGGTGGTGCCGCTGCGGGTGCCGAGCCTGCGCGAGCGGCGCGAGGACGTGCCCGAGCTGGCGCGCCGCTTCCTGGTGCGTTCGGCGGAGTCCTCCGGCATCCCCGGGCGCGACCTGTCGGCCGACGCGCTCACCGCGCTGCAGTCCTACGACTGGCCGGGCAACGTCAGGCAGCTGCGCAACCTGATGGACTGGCTGCTGATCATGGCGCCGGGCGGGTCCGACGCGATCCGCGCCGACATGCTGCCGCCCGAGATCGGCCAGGGCGCGCCGGCGCTGCTCAACTTCGACCCCACCGCCGACATCATGGCGCTGCCGCTGCGCGAGGCCCGCGACCTGTTCGAGACCCAGTACCTCCAGGCGCAGCTACTGCGCTTCGGCGGCAACATCAGCCGCACCGCGGGCTTCGTCGGCATGGAGCGCAGCGCGCTGCACCGCAAGCTTAAGCAGCTCGGCGTGAACTCCGAGGATCGTGCCGCGAGCTGATGCGGGCGGCCCTGATCCTCGGCCTGTCGGCAAGCAGGGCCGGCTCTGCCCGGACCCGCCAACGGCCGGCGCCTCTGGAAAACCGTATCTAAAAACGCACTCCAGGGGCCAGCTCCTGGCGGAGTTCAAGGGCAGAGCCTCTGGCTCCCGCGTGATCGTCCGTTCGGTCAGGCTTGATGACAACCGGCGCCGGGCAGTCGCCCCCTCACGATGTCGTTCCGATGGTGCGGCGCACAATAACTTGCGTCTGCAAGGCGGCCGGGTCATTCTGATGATGCCGAGTGTGGCGGCTCCGTGCTGCCGGCCGGTTCCGTCGTCCTGCGGCGTGAAGCATACGTGCCAAAAACAAGAAGAAGGACATCGTCCGTGGCCACCGAGAAGACGCAAAACGTTCAGGACGTGTTCCTGAACCACGTGCGCAAGAGCAAGACCCCGGTCACCGTGTTTCTGGTCAACGGGGTGAAGCTCCAGGGCATCATCACCTGGTTCGACAATTTCTCCGTGCTGCTCCGGCGCGACGGCCATACCCAGCTGGTCTACAAGCACGCCATCAGCACGGTGATGCCCGGGGCGCCGATCACCCTGTTCGACGGCGTGAAGCTGGAGGGGCAGGCGACCCCCGGGTCACGCGACACGCTGACGATCCCCAGCCGCGACCCCAGCCGGGAGATGAGTCCTGCCGACCAGGAGTGAGGCGGCCGGCTCACCCACCCGCGCCGCGGTCATCCTGCCGTGGGACAAGCCGGACCTGCGCGACGGGGGCCGTGCGGCGGAGGCGCGGCTGGCCGAGGCGGTCGGCCTGGCGGTCTCGATCGGCCTCGTGGTCGTGCACACCGCGATCGTGCCGTTGCGCGGCCTCAGGCCGGCCACGCTGCTGGGCTCGGGGCAGGTGGAGATGCAGCATCAGGCGCTGGAGGACGGCGAGGTCGGCGTAACGGTGGTCGACGCCCTGCTGACGCCGGTGCAGCAGCGCAACCTGGAGCGCGGCTGGGGCTGCAAGGTGATCGACCGCACCGGGCTGATCCTCGACATCTTCGGCGAACGCGCGGTGACGCGGGAAGGCTCGCTGCAGGTCGAGCTGGCGCATCTCGACTATCAGCGCTCCCGCCTCGTGCGTTCCTGGACCCATCTGGAACGGCAGCGCGGTGGGTTCGGATTCCTGGGTGGCCCCGGCGAGACCCAGATCGAGGCGGACCGTCGTCTCATCGGCGACCGCATCGTGCGCCTGAGGAAGGAGCTGGAGCAGGTCCGGCGCACCCGCGGCCTGCACCGCTCCGCGCGGCGCAAGGTGCCGTTTCCGGTGGTGGCCCTGGTCGGCTACACCAATGCCGGCAAGTCGACGCTGTTCAACGCCCTGACCGGAGCCACCGTGCACGCCCAGGACCAGCTGTTCGCGACGCTCGACCCGACGATGCGCGTGCTGGGATTGTCGTCCGGAAGGAAAGTAATCCTGTCGGATACGGTAGGATTCATTTCCGAGCTGCCGACCGAGCTGGTGGCGGCGTTCCGCGCCACGCTGGAGGAGGTGGCCGAGGCCGACGTCATCCTGCACGTGCGCGACATCGCCCATCCCGACACCCTGGCGCAGCGCGCCGACGTGCTCGCGGTGCTGGACGGCATGGCGCGCGAGGGCACGCTGGACGCCGCCTGGCCGGAGCGCACGATCGAGGTCCTGAACAAGGCCGACCTGCTCGGCGGCATCGACCAGGTGCCGCGGCGCGAGGGCAGCGTCGCGGTGTCGGCAATCACCGGCGAGGGCAGGGCGGCCCTGGAGCACGCGGTCGACGGCCGTGTCGCCGCCGGGATGCAGCAGGTCGAGTACGCCCTCGGTGCCGAGGACGGCGCCCGGCTGTCCTGGCTGTACGACCACGGCGAGGTGGTCTCGCGCACCGACGGCGACGACGGCGTGCACGTCTCGGTGCGCCTGCTGCCCGCCGACCGCGCCCGCTTCGACCGCGCGCGCTTCGAGCAGCCGCAATGACCATCTCCGTGCGTGACGCCGACGAGCTGGTGCAGCTGGTGCGCGCCGCGGCGCGGGCCGAGATCATGCCGCGGTTCCGTCGCCTCACCCCCGACTCGGTGCGCACCAAGTCCGGTCCCACGGACTTCGTCACCGCCGCCGACGAGGCCGCCGAGGCGCTGATCACCTCTGGGCTGGAGCGGCTGTTCCCGGGCTGCGTGGTCGTGGGCGAGGAGGCAACGTCGGCCGATCCGTCGCTGCCGGCGCGTCTCGCCGACGCGGACCTGGCTTTCGTGGTGGACCCGATCGACGGCACGGCGAACTACTGCGCCGGGCTGCCGCTGTTCGGCGTGATGGTGGCCGCGATCGTGCGCGGCGAGGTGGTCGCCAGCGTGATCCACGACCCAGTGGTCGACGACAGCTCGATCGCGGTGCGGGGCGAGGGCGCCTGGAGCGAATCGCCCGACGGCGCCCGCAGCGACCTGCGGGTGGCGCGGCCGGTGCCGCCCGCCGAGATGCAGGGCGCGATCTCGTGGCGCTACATGAAGCGGCCGCAGCGCGAGATCGTGCTGCGCAACCTGCCGCGGGTGGCGTCGAGCTGGGACTACCGCTGCGCCGCGCACGAGTACCGGGCGCTGGCCGCCGGCCACTGGCACTACCTGGTGTTCAACCGGCTGATGCCGTGGGACCACCTGCCGGGCTGGCTGCTGCACCGCGAGGCCGGCGGCTGGTCGGCGCGCTTCGACGGCAGCGAGTACCGGCCCGGCCACGTCGGCGGCGGGCTGATCTGCGCGCCGGACCGCGACAGCTGGCAGGCGCTGCGGGCCGCGCTGCTGGAGGAGGCGGGCTGAGGCTGGCGGCGTGCGGGCGCGTGAACCGGAAGCAGGCAAGGTTGAGGCTCTGCCTCAAACTCCGCCAAAGGCCGAGCCTTTGGAATCCACTTGCTTGAGGAATGGTTTCCAGAGGCCTGGCCTTTGGCGGGTTCGGGCGGAGCTGCCCAAAGGGTCCGGCGACCCGCTTGGGTCGTTGGAATGGGCAGCGGAGGGAGATCCCGGTCTTGCTTGCCGGCAGTCAGGCCGGATCGGGGGCAGGGCCGGCCTCGTGGCGTTTCACCTGCTGCCACGCGGCCTCCATCGCCGCCAGGGTCGCGTCCGCCGGCGTGTTGCCGTTCGCAGCCAGCAGGCGTTCCACGCCGTTGAACCGCCGGGTGAACTTGGCATTCGCCTGGCGCAGGCAGGTTTCCGCGTCGAGGCCGAGCTTGCGGGCGAGGTTGGCCATCACGAACAGCATGTCGCCCAGTTCGTCGGACAGCCGCGCCGGATCGGCCTGCGCCAGCTCCGCCCGCAGCTCCCCGGTCTCCTCCGCGAGCTTGTCCAGCACCGCCGGGGCGTCGGGCCAGTCGAAGCCCACGGCCGCCACGCGGCGGGTGATCTTCGCGGCCCTGGACAGGGCGGGCAGGGCGATCGGGATATCGGCCAGTACCGTGCCCACGTCCTGGGCCGACGCCACGGCGTTCGATCCCTCAAGGAATGGGCGCTGGTCCTTCTGCGAAGACGTCTCATCCGCTGCGGCCTGCTGCGGCCCGGCTGCCTGCCTGCGGCGTTCCGCGGCCTTTGCGGCCTCCCACGCGCCAGGGGCCGGTCCGGCGCCGCGGGCGGCCTCGTCGCCGAACACGTGCGGGTGGCGCCGCAGCATCTTGTCGGCGATGGCGCCTGCCACGTCGGAGAAGCGGAACAGTCCGCGCTCCTCGGCCAGGCGGGCGTGGTAGACGACCTGGAACAGCAGGTCGCCCAGCTCGCCGGGCAGGGCGGGCCAGTCCCGGCGCGCGATCGCGTCCGCCACCTCGCAGGCTTCCTCGATGGTGTAGGGCGCGATGGTGGCGAAATCCTGCTGCCGGTCCCAGGGACAGCCGGTCTCGGGATCGCGCAGCGCCGCCATGATGTCGAGCAGGCGTTGCAGCTCGACCTGGGCCTCCGTCATCGTGCCATCCTCCAGTCGCAGAATGTATATTATGCAAGTTTCAGAGGTCCGGCGGCGGGGTGTGACCGCGTCAGGCGGCCTCCAGCACCATGCCGTCGAACCCGGGCTCGATCCCGTCCGGCAGGTTCCGCTTCATCCAGGCCCAGTCCAGGTCGAAGCCCATGTGCGTCAGCACGGTGCGCCGCGCGCCCACGCGCCTGGCCCACTCGACCGCCAGATCGACATGCGCGTGGGTCATGTGCCGCTGCCGCTGGAAGCAGCCCACCACCCAGACCTCCACGCCGCGCAGCGCCGCGAACGCCGCGTCGTCCAGGGCCACCACGTCGGTCGAGTAGCCGAAGCCGCCGACGCGCAGGCCGAGCGTCCGCGTGACCTGGTGGTCCTGGTCGAACAGCGCCACGTCGGCGCCGGCCATCTCCACCACCTGGCCCGGCACCACCGCATGCGGCACCAGGACCGGCCGGTAGAACCCGGGCGGCTTCCACGGCCGGAACACGTAGTCGAACCGCCTCGCGAGGTCGTCGAGCGTTGCCTGCGTGGCGTACGCGTCGAGCGGCCGCCCGCTGATCCGGTTCAGGATCCGCACGTCGTCCAGGCCCACCACGTGATCGGCATGGCCGTGGGTGAACAGCAGGGCGTCGACCGACGTGATCCCGCAGTGCAGCAGCTGCGTGCGCAGCTCGGGCCCGGTGTCCACCAGGATGCGCCGGCCCGACCCGGTCTCGACCACGATCGAGGACCGGCTGCGGCGGTTGCGCGGCTCTGCCGGGTCGCACGCGCCCCAGTCGCCGTGCCCGTCCGCGCCGCCGATCTGCGGCACGCCCGCCGAGCCGCCGCACCCGAGCAGGGTCACGCGCATCGCCGACTCCTCCGGGGCCGCGCGCTCATGCGGCCTTGCGGAACAGGGCGCGGAAGTTGCGCGTGGTGAGCGCCGCGATCTCCCCTGTGCTCACGCCGCGCAACGCGGCCAGCGCGCGCGCCGTGTCGGCCACCCAGGCCGGCTCGTTGCGCCGCCCGCGATGCGGCACCGGCGCCAGGAACGGCGAGTCCGTCTCCACCAGCAGCCGCTCCGCCGGCACGTCGCGCAGGATCTCGCGCAGCGTCACCGAGCGCGGGAAGGTCAGCATCCCCGACACGCCGATGTAGCCGCCGAGCGCCAGCCCGACCTCCGCCAGCCCACGCCCCGAGCTGAAGCAGTGCAGCACGAAGCCGAAGCCGTCCGCGGCGGCCCCCTGCCCGGCCGCGCCGCCCAGCTCCTCGCGCAGGATCGCCGACACGTCCTCGTCGGCGTCGCGCGCATGGATCACCAGCGGCACCCCGGCCCGCCGCGCGGCACGAATGTGCGTGCGAAAGCTCTCTGCCTGCACCGCGCGCGGCGCGTGCTCGTGGAAATAGTCCAGGCCCGACTCGCCGACGCCGACCACGCGCGGATGCTCGGCCAGCGACGCCAGGTGGCCGACCTCCGGCACCGGCCCCTCCTCGCCCGCGTGGTGCGGGTGGATGCCGATCGTGCACCACAGCGCGGGATGCGCCTCGGCCAGACCGACCAGCGTGGCGGTCTGCGACAGCCTGGTGCTGATGCACACCATCTCCGCCACCCCGGCCGCCGCCGCACGCGCGATCACGCTGTCCAGCTCCTCCGGGCTCAGCGCATCGAGGTGGCAGTGCGAGTCGACCAGCGACCCGGGTGGCGCCGTCCCCGGACCCGACGACGTTGCCGACGCAGGCTCGCGCCCCGCTGCCGCCATGTCCCGCGTTTCGCCGCTCAAGCCGCCGGCTCCACGTGGCGCGGGAACAGGCCCTGGGGCGCCGGCAGCAGCGTGCCCTCCGCGACCGCCACGCCGAGTGAGGCCAGGTCGCGCGCATCTCCCGGCACGCCGAGCTGGTCGAGCAGCCGCGCCATGCTGCCCGGCATGAACGGCTGCAGCACCGTGGCCACCACGCGAAGCACGTCGGCCAGCACCCGCAGCACCTCGCCCATCCGCACGAGGTCGGTCTTGCGCAGCGCCCAGGGCGCCTGGCGGTCGATGTAGCCGTTCGCCGCGCGCACCACCTGCCACGCCTCCTCCAGCGCCTCGTGCGGCGCCTGCCGCCCGAGCCGCTCGCGCAGCAGCGCCGGCAGCGCCTCGGCCAGCGCCAGCATTTCGGAGTCCTCGGCGCTCGCCGCGCCGCGCGCCGGCAGCAACCCGCCGCAGTTCTTCGCGACCAGCGACAGCGAGCGCTGCGCCAGGTTGCCGAGGTCGTTGGCCAGGTCGACGTTCATCCGGCCGATCAGCGCGCGCCGGCTGAAGTCCCCGTCCGCGCCGAACGGCTTCTCGCGCAGCAGGAAGTAGCGCAGCGGGTCGAGCCCGAACTCGGCGGCAAGGTCGCGCGGGTCGACGACGTTGCCGACCGACTTGCTCATCTTCTCGCCCTCCACGGTCCACCAGCCGTTGGCGTAGATCCGCTCGGGCAGAGGCAGCCCCGCCGCCATCAGGAACGCCGGCCAGTAGATCGCGTGGAAGCGCACGATCTCCTTGCCGACCAGGTGGAGCTGCGCCGGCCAGTACTGCCACAGCGGCGCGGACTCGTCCGGGTAGCCCAGCGCCGTGACGTAGTTGGCCAGCGCGTCGAGCCACACGTACACGACGTGCGCCGGGTCGTCCGGCACCTCGATCCCCCAGCGGAAGCTGGTGCGGCTGATCGAGAGGTCGCGCAGCCCGCCGCGCACGAAGCTCGCCACCTCGTTGCGCGCGGAGCCCGGCGCGATGAACTCGGGATGCGCGTCGTACAGCGCCAGCAGCCGGTCGCCCCAGGCGGACAGCCGGAAGAAGTACGACGGCTCGCGCACCCACGCCACCGGCGCCCCGGATGGCGCGACCCGGATGCCGTCGGCGCGCGTGACCAGCTCGTCCTCGCCGTAGAACGCCTCGTCGCGCACCGCGTACCAGCCCTCGTAGTGGTCGAGGAAGATGTCGCCCGACTCGCGCAGCCGCCGCCACAGCGCCTGCACGCCGGCCTTGTGCGCCGGGTCGGTGGTGCGGATGAACGCGTCGTACGAGACGCCCATGCGGTCGGCCATGTCGCGGAAGTCAGCGGAGACGCGGTCCACGAAATCCTGCGGCGCGACGCCCGCGTCCTGCGCCGCGCGCTCGACCTTCTGGCCGTGCTCGTCGGTGCCGGTCAGGAAGAACACGTCCGAGCCGTCCAGGCGCTGCCAGCGCGCCATCACGTCGGCGGCGATCGAGGTGTAGGCGTGGCCGATGTGCGGCGCGCCGTTGACGTAGTAGATCGGCGTGGACAGGAAGAAGCGGCGGGTCATGCGTCGTCCCGGCAGGGCGAAGGGTCCGACAGGGTGTGTCGCATCGCGGCGCCGAAGTCGAGACGGCGCCGGACGTCGAACAGGCAGCAAGCAAGGCCGGGCTCTGCCTTCGCTGCCCATTCCAATGGCCCAGGAGGGCCATCGGAACCTTTGGGCAGCTACGCCCGGACCCGCCAGGGCGAGCCGCCCTGGACTGGCCTTCCTTAAATGAGGCAGGTCCAGGGGCGCTGCCCCTGGCGGAGTTTGAGGCGGAGCCTCAACCTTGCTTGCTGCGCCTTGCGCTTGCTGCGCCCTGCCATCCGCCCTACGTCGTCCCCGGCAGCAGCGCCAGCCCCGCCACCACCGCCTGCCGCTTGTCCAGGTTGAGCCGGTCCGTGTCGTCCTGCAGCCGGGTCAGCGCCTCCCACAGCTCGCCCCAGGCCGCTGCCGGCCGCAGTCCGGCGAGCCTCGCCTGCCCCGCGTCGGCCTCGCCCCGCACCGCCGCGCGCACCGCGCCCGAGATCGCGCCGCGCAGCAGGTCCATGAACAGGTCGTACGCCCCCTCCCCGCGCCCGATCCGGTCCGCCGCCGCGTAGGCCCGCGACAGCGGCAGCGACGGCAGGGCGTCGAGCAGCTCGCCCACCAGGCCCGCGATCGCCAGCCCCTCCTCGTCGGCGAGCCGCATCGCGTGCCCGGGCGAGCCGTCGGACAGCCGCACCAGCGTGGCGCGCGCTGGCTCGCCCAGCTCCGGCAGGTGCAGCCGCAGCAGCGTGTCCACCGCGGCGGGCGGGACCGGCCCGAGCGCCAGCCTGCGGCAGCGCGAGCGCAGCGTCGGCAGCAGCCGGCCGGGTGCGGCGCACACCAGCATCAGCAGGGCGCGCGGCGGCGGCTCCTCCAGCACCTTGAGCAGGGCGCTGGCGGAGTTCGGGTTGAGATCCTCGGCGCCGTCCACGATCACCACACGCCAGCCGCCCTCGGCCGGCGTGAGGTGCAGGAAGGGCGGGATCAGCCGCGCGTCGTCGATGGCGATCGACTTGCGCATCCGCTTCTTCTTGTCGTCCCACTCGCGCTCCACCGTGAGCAGGTCGGCGTGGGTGCCCGTCGCCACGCGGCGGAACACCGGGTCGGACGGTGCCAGCGCGAGGCTGTCGGGCGTGCCGCCCGCGAGCAGGCGGCGGGCGAGGCGGAACGCGAAGGTCGCCTTGCCCACGCCCTCCGGCCCGGCGATCAGCCAGGCGTGGTGCATCCGCCCGGCGCGCCAGGCCTCCAGCACCGCCGCCTCCGCCGCCTCGTGGCCGAGCAGCAGGTCGTTCTGCCGCGGCGCGGGCGCGCTCATCGTGCCAGCGGCAGCGGGACGGCGGCCCTGACCCTGGCGGCCACCTCGTCCGGCGTGCCCTCTGCGGAGACCAGCACGCAGCGCTGCGGCTCGGCCTCGGCGATGGCGCGGAAGCCGGCCTCCACCCGCGCGTGGAACGCCGCGCCAAGACGCTCGTAGCGGTCGGGCTCTTCGCCGGACCCGGCCTGCGCGGCATGACGCGCCGCAAGCCTCGCCCGCTGCGTCGCCGGCGACGCGTGCAGAACCACGGTATGGTCCGGTACCGCGCCCAGCAGCGCCACCAGGGCTTGGATCGCCGCCGGGTCCGCACCCTGGCCATAGCCCTGGTAGGCCAGCGTGGAGTCGGAGAACCGGTCGCAGATCACCACCCTGCCCGCTTCCAGCGCCGGGCGGATCAGCCGCGCCACATGCTCGGCGCGGGCCGCGAAGTGCAGCAGCGTCTCGGCCAGCGGCGACCAGTCGGTGCGCCCGGACAGCAGCAGCTCGCGCAGCACCTCGGCACCTGGCGAGCCACCCGGCTCGCGGGTGCGCACCACGTCATGGCCTTCGCGCCGCAGCGCCTGCTCCAGCAGCGCGGCCTGGGTGGACTTGCCCACGCCCTCGCCGCCTTCCAGCGTGACGAGTCGGCCGGGCCAGCCTCCCGGCCCACCCACGCCCGCGTCAGCCGCCGAAGACGTGGCCCACCACCGCGAGCGCCCGCCCGCCCACCCCGAGGCGCGCCACGTCCGCGCCCGCCAGCAGCGGCACCTCCATGGACGGCACCCCCTGCCCGGCCAGTACCAGGTGCGCCACCACCGCGCCCTTGCTCACCGGCGCCGGGATCGGGCTGTCGTAGGCCACGCTGATCTGCGCGTGCTGGCGCCACGAGCGCGGCATCGTCACCACAAGGTCCTTGCCGCCGACCAGCGGCACGCTCGGCCTGCTGCCCAGCCACACCGGGGCGTTCTCCACCGTGTCGGCGGCACCGAACAGGCTGACGTTCTCGAAGCTGTTGAACGACCACTCGATCAGCCGCTCGCTCTCCTCGACCCGGGCCTTCTGCGTCGGCATGCCGTTCAGCACCATCACCACGCGCCGGCCGTTGCGCAGCGAGCTGGCCACCACCCCGAAGCCGCCCGCCTCGGTGTGGCCGGTCTTCAGGCCGTCCGCCATGCCGCGCTGCACCAGCGGGTTGCGGTTGTACTGCTCGATGCCGTTGTACCGGTAGTCCTTCTCGGCGTCGTAATGGTAGTACTCCGGAAAGTTCGTGATCAGCGACTGCGCCAGCGTCGCGATGTCGCGCGCCGACATGGTGTGGTTCTGCGACGGCCATCCCGTGCAGTTCTCGAAATGCGAGTTGGCGAGGCCGAGCTCCCTGGCCTTGGCGTTCATCAGCTCGACGAACTGCTCCTCCGAGCCGGCCACGCCTTCCGCCAGCACGATGCACGCGTCGTTGCCGGACTGGATGATCATGCCGCGGATCAGCTCCTCGACGACGACCTGGCCGCCCAGCGGCACGAACATCTTCGAGCCCTGCATCCTCCAGGCCTTCTCGCTGACCGGCAGGGTCTGGTCGAGCTTGAGCTGCCCGGCCTTCAGCTTCCCGTAGATGATGTACGCCGTCATCAGCTTGGTCATCGAGCTGGGCGGCATCTGCAGGTCGGCCTGCTTGTCAAGCAGCGTGGCGCCGGTGTTGAAGTCGGTGATGAACGCCCACTGCGCCGAGGTGTCCATCGGCCCCAGCGGCGTGGCCGCGGCGTTGGCCGACGGCCCGGCCTGCGCCGCCTCCGCGGCAGGCGCGGCCGGCCCGCGCGGGCGGCGCGGCGCGGCGCCCGCCTTGCGTGCCGCTCCCAGTCCCGCCCCGAGTCCCGCCAGGGCCACGCCGGACAGCAGCAGGCTGCGGCGGTTCGGCGGGGCGGCCCGCAAGTCCGTGTCTGACGTCATCCGGCGCACTCCCCGAGCTGTTCCGCGCGCCTGCCGCACGGCGCGGGCCCGTGCGCGCTGGGCGGGACCGGAGCGCACGGAGTCGCGCCGTCCCGCGCCCACCCCCTACTGCACGACGATGCGCGCATCCGCTACCCCGGCACGCAGGGCCTGGTCCAGGGCGGCGTCGGCGGCGGCCACATCCGCGAACGGTCCGGCCTGCACCGCGTAGCTGTCGCTGCGCCCCTGCCGCGTGTGCACCACCTCGGGCCGCAGCCCGGACAGCCGCGCCGCCAGCCGCCGGGCGTAGTCGGCGCGGTCGAAGCTGTCGGTGCGCAGCCACAGCTCGCCGTACTCCGCGCCCACGTCGCGCACCTCCTCCGGCAGGCGGTCGGGCACCACCGCCTCATCGGTCGCGGCGGCCGCGGCGCCGATCGTGGTGGCGCTTCCCGCAGCCGCGGCGGCGCCGGGCGGCGCCAGGGTCTCGGCCCGCACCGACTCGCGCGGCGCGGCTGCGATGTCGAGGCGCGGCCCACCATGCAGCTGCTCGGCCAGGCGGCGGCTGAGCGACTCGTCCACCGCCACCCGCACCCGGATGCCGTCCTCCGGCGCAGCCCCGCCCGGCACGCCGAGCAGCGAAGCCGCCCGCGGCGTCAGCCCGAGCACGCGCCCCGGGTTCGCCGGACCACGATCGTCGATCCGCAGCAGGATCTGCCGCCCGTTGCCGAGATTGGTCACGCGCGCGACGGCGGGGAGCTGGAGCGTCTGGCTCGACCCTGCCGCGACCTGCGGGTCGTAGCGCTCTCCATCGGTCACGCTCGGGCCGTGCGCGCCGTCGACCGACGCGAGCCCGGTGAACTCCGCCGAGAACGACTCGGCCGGGTAGAACCACACGCCCCCGTCGCCCTGCCAGGGAGCGCCCACGGCATAGTGCGCCGGCGGCAGCGGCTCCGCGGCCGGCCGGCGACGGTGGCAGCCGGCCAGCGCGAGCGCCGCGCCGCACGCGAGACCCAGCCGCCGGCGCCCTGAGGCCGGCGGCTCCGTGCAGCGGCCTGCCGGCAAGCAAGGCCGGGCTCTGCCCGGACCCGCCAAAGGTCTGAGGGCTTTGGAAACCCTTTCCTTAAACAAGTGGATTCCAAAGGCCTGCCTTTGGCGGAGTTTGAGGCAGAGCCTCAACCTTGCCTGCCTGACCGGTCATACATGGCTGCCCGTCGACGCAGGCATTGCCGCTCACGCCGCCGCCGCGTCGCCCAGCAGCCCCACGGCAAGGGCGTAGAAGTCCGACGGGTTGTAGCGTCGGATCGCCTTGAAGTTGCCGTACACCAGGAACGCGTCGCCCCCCGCCCCGTCCGGCAGCAGCAGCGCCGCCGCCGCGCCGTGGCTGTCGGGGCGGAACGGCGCGCCGTCCTCGCGCCGGACCCCGTCGCGCTCCCACTGGCCCAGCGGCCGCACGTCGTCGCGCCCGCCCGGCGCCGCCAGGCCCGCCGGCACCCGCACCGGCTGCCCCCAGACCTCGCCTGCCTTCCAGCCGGAGCGGCCCAGGTAGTTGCCCACCGAGGCGAACACGTCGGGCAGGCTGGTCCAGATGTTGCGCTGCCCGTCGCCGGTGAAGTCCACCGCGTAGCGCAGGTAGGAGGACGGCATGAACTGCGGCTGCCCCATCGCGCCCGCGTACGATCCGGTCATGCCCTGGGGCGAGACGTCGCCATGGTCGAGGATGCGCAGCGAGCTCATCAGCTCGGCGCGGAAGAACGAGGCCCGGCGGCCGTCATAGGCCAGCGTCGCCAGCGCCTCGACCACGTTGAAGCCGCCGGTGCGCGCGCCGAAATTGGACTCCAGCCCCCAGATGCCCACGATCACCCGCGGGTCCACGCCGTAGCGCCGCCACACCTCGGTCAACACCGCGCGGTGGCGCGCGAACGCCTCGCGCGCCGCCACCAGACGCGACTGCGGCAGCACCTTCGCCCGGTACTGCGCCCAGGTCAGCGTGAACTCCGGCTGGTGACGGTCCAGCTCCAGCACATGGGCGTTCGGCGTGGCACCGAACAGCGCGGCGCGCAGCGTGGCGTCGGAGATCCCGCTCCGGCGTGCCTCGGCCCGCACCCCGTCGAGGAAGCCCGCATAGGACCCCTCCTGGGCGAGCGTGGGGAGCGGCAGGAGCACGGAGGCGGCGATCAGGGTGCGGCGTGAGAGCATGCGCCAGGATGTGCCACAGCGGCGCCGCGCGCCGCAACCATGACGGGAAGAAAGCAAGGTTGAGGCTCTGCCTCAAACTCCGCCAAAGGCGAGCCTTTGGAATCCATTTCTTAAGGAAGGGGTTTCCGAAGGCCCTGGCCTTTGGCAGGCCTGGGCGTAGCCTGCCGAAGGTTCCAACGACCCTCCTGGATCGTTGGAATGGCAGGCGGAGGGAGAGCCCGGCCTTGCTTGCTGCCCTCAGAACTTCGTCGACACGGCCAGCGAGCCGAAGTTGAACAGCCCGCCCTTCTGCCCGTTGAACTGCACGGTCTGGAACGTCTGGGTATAGGTCACGCGCACCCCGTAGAACATCACGGCGACTCCTGCGGACAGCTCGCCCACGTCCCACTTCTTCGAGACGTGAGGGCTGTACTGCCGGAATAGGTCGCCCTGCAGCGATGCGTCATGAGCCACCGCCTGGCCGTCGACGCCGCCGAACGCGTACCAGGCGAAGGGCCGCGTCGCGACGTAGGCGTCGGTGCCGTTCTGCCCGTACTGCGAGGTGGACGGCCCGAAATCGCTGTCCAGCCCCTGCCCGATGCGCAGCATCGCGCCGAGCTGCGCGTAGGTCCTGACGTCGCCGCCCGCCAGCTTGCCCGAGGGCAGGACGTCGATGCCGATCCTGCCGGCATACGGCGCCCTGAAGGTGGCCACCGGCACACGATAGGTCCGCTGCACCAGGAAGTTGAACGCCGCCTGGTCCGGGACCTGCGAGCCCCAGCCGCGGTTCGGGGTGTCGCCGATGATGTCGTGGAAGCCGTTCTGCACCTGCTCGCCGGCGGCCGACGGCCCGATCACGCCCAGGCTGATCGAGGCGAAGTCGCGCCGGGTGTCGGTGTCGTGGATCAGGCCGAAATTGGCCAGGAGCTGACCCTCGTAGGGATGGTCGTGCGGGCTGGGCACGACCAGCTGCGTCTGGCGCGGCGTGAAGATCGACTGGTTCAGGGTGATGCTGATGCGCTGCACCCCGTCGCCCCACACGCGCTGCCCCAGGATCGCCAGCGGCGCCGGCACCGCGTCGGTGGGCGAGACCCAGCCGGCGCGGATGCCGCTGGTGTAGTACTGGTCCGAGGTGCCGTGCTGGGTGGAGACCGCGTCGTTCTCGACCTGCAGGGTCCAGATGCTGTTCGGGTCCTGCGCCGGCGCGGCCAGCGCCGGGTCGGCGGCCAGGAGCGGCGCCGCGCCCAGCAGCGCCGAGGCCGCCGCGCGCCGCAGCCCCCGCATCGTCCGGCCGCCCGGTGAGCGCGAAGCCGTGCCGGCTTGGGGCTGCGCGAACAGCCTGCTGCGTCGTGTCATTGCCGCTCCACCAAACCTGATCTTAACCTGTTCTGTCCTACAATCCCGGTGCGCGGCAAGGAACCCCCGCCCGAGGCCGCCGCCTGCGGCGCGGCGCGGGCCGGCCTTGCCGGGGAAATGGCCGGACGGTAGCGTCCGGCGCTCAGGGATGGGTGGCCGAGCGGTTTAAGGCAGCGGTCTTGAAAACCGCCGTGCGTGCAAGCGCACCGTGGGTTCGAATCCCACCCCATCCTCCAGCAACGACGGGACAGCGGCTCATGGACAGCGTCGAGTGCGTGGTGGTGGGCGCCGGGGTGGTCGGCCTCGCAGTGGCGCGCAGCCTGGCCCGCGCGGGCCGCGAGGTGCTGGTGCTCGAGGCCGAGGACGCGATCGGCACCCACACCTCCTCGCGCAACAGCGAGGTGATCCACGCCGGCATCTACTACCGCGCCGACAGCCTGATGGCGCGGCTCTGCGTCGCCGGCAACGCCATGATCTACCAGTACTGCGAGGAGCGCGGCGTGCCGCACCGACGCTGCGGCAAGCTCATCGTCGCCACCGACGCGGAGGAGGCCGGCCGGCTCGCGCAGATCCAGGCCCGCGCCGAGGCCAACGGCGTGCCGGCGATGCGCCAGCTCGACGCCGCCGAGGCCCTGGCGCTGGAGCCGAACCTGTCCTGCGTGGCTGCGCTGATGTCGGGCTCCACCGGCATCATCGACAGCCACGGCTACATGCTGGCGCTGCAGGGCGAGCTGGAGGATGCCGGCGGCGTGGTCGCGCTGCGGTCCCGGCTGGACTCCGCCGAGGTGACGCCCGGCGGCATCGCGTTGCATGTCGGCGGCGACGAGCCGCTCCACCTGCTCGCGCGCACCGTGGTCAACGCCGCCGGCCTGCATGCGCCCACCCTGGCGCGACGCATCAGCGGCCTGCCGGGCGAGGCGGTCCCGGGCGAGTACTACGCCAAGGGCAACTACTTCACCCTGGCCGGCCGCGCGCCGTTCGACCGCCTGATCTACCCGGTGCCGGTGCCGGGCGGACTCGGCGTGCACCTGACGATCGACCTCGGCGGCCAGGCGCGCTTCGGCCCCGACGTCGAGTGGATCGACGGCATCGACTACACCGTGGACCCGCGCCGCGCCGACGTGTTCTATGACGCGGTGCGCCGCTATTGGCCGGGCTTGCGCGACGGCGCGCTCTCGCCCGCCTACGCCGGCATCCGCCCCAAGACCGTGCCGAAGGGCGCGGCCGCCCAGGACTTCGCCATCGACGGCCCCGCCCAGCACGGCGTGCCCGGCCTGGTCAACCTGTTCGGCATCGAGAGCCCGGGCCTGACCGCATCCCTGGCGCTCGGCGAGCACGTCCGCACGGTGCTGGACGCCGCCGCTTGAGGCCACCCACGCTGCGCGGCCAGCTCCGGCTCGGACGGATGCTGCGCCGGGCGGCGCGTCTGGCTGCGGCTCTGGCGCACGAGGTCGCGGCGACGCTGCCGGCCCCGCTGTCGCCGCAGCCACGGGTACCGCAAGACCGGGCCTCGCAAGACGGGGCACCGCAAGCCCGGCTGCCGGAAACCCGGGCGCCGGACAGTCCGGCGCCGGCCTCCCTGCCGCCACGATCAGGCTCGGCGCCGAGCCCCGCCGAGCCGGCGCTCCCTGCGCCTGCACCGGGCGCGCCGCACCGGTCCTGGCCCGAGCCGGGCTGGCAGCGTGTCGAGGCGTTCGGCGACAATCCGGGACAGCTCCGGATGCTGTGGCACGTGCCGCGGCAGCGCCAGGGTCCGCCGCCGCTGGTGGTCCTGCTGCACGGCTGCGGCCAGGATGCCCCCGCCTTCGCCGAGCAGTCGGGCTGGGCCGCCCTGTCCGACGCGCGCGGCTTCGTGCTGCTGCTCCCGGAGCAGACCAGCGCGAACAACCATGGCCGGTGCTTCAACTGGTTCCAGCCGCGCCAGACCCGGCGCGGCGCGGGCGAGGCGGATTCCGTGCGGGCGATGGTCGATCATGCGACGCGGCGCCTGGGGTGCGACCCGAGGCGCGTGTTCGTGGCCGGGCTCTCGGCCGGCGGCGCCATGGCAGCCTGCCTGCTCGCCGCCTACCCCGAGCGGTTCGCCGCGGGAGCCGCCATCGCCGGGCTGCCCGTGGGCTGCGCGGAGGGCAGCGGCCAGGCGATGCTGCGGATGATGCAGGCCGGCCCCGCCCGCAGCGCGGCGGAGTGGGCCTCAGCCGCGCGCGCCTGCGCTCCGGCGCAGGTCGCCGCCTGGCCGCGCCTGTCGGTGTGGCAGGGCGGCGCGGACCACACCGTGAACCCGGCCAACGCCGACGCGCTCGCGGCGCAGTTCGCCGGCCTGCACGGCCTGCACGCGGCCCCCGACGAGGAAAGCTCGCCCGACACCGGCCTGCGCCGCCGGGTGTGGCGCGACGCCGCGGGCAGCGCCGCGATCGAGCACTGGAGCCTGGCGCGGATGGGGCATGGCTACCCCGTGCGCGACGGCCGCGAGCAGAACTGGGTGCTGCCGGTGGGCGTGCAGGCGACCGAGGAGATTGCACGCTTCTGGGGGATCTGAGGCTCCCGGCAAACCGGACCATACATGATGTGTTATATTATCATGTAACGTTATCATATACCAATTCGACGGTTGATGCGACTTCATCCGGCTTCGCTCTGATACCAACGGCCAAGATGGCTGACCCATGAAGAGGTTGCCGTCCCTTCAGGCCGTCGTACGTCACTCAATGAAGCCGGGCGTATGACACCAGCGGCGATCGAATGGGGCCGGCCAGCAAGCAAGGCCAGAGGCTCTGCCTCTGGACTCCGCCAAAGGCCAAGCCTTTGGAATCCATTCCTTGAGTCGATGGCTTCCAAGCGCCTCGGGCCTTGGCGGGTCCGGGCAGAGCTTGGCCCTGCCTTCAGCCGCAGCGGCCCTGGCCGCCGGCGTCAGGCGACCTTGGAGTGGATCAGCGCGACCATGTCGCCGACGCACGCGACCTTGTCGATCTCCTTGGAGCGCAGCCGCACGCCGAAACGCTGCTCCACCGCCACGATGATCGCCACCATGGCCACCGAGTCCCAGCCCTTCACCTCGGCAGCCGTCGTCTCCGGCTGCAGCGTGATCGAGTCGTCGTCGAGCGACTCGCGCACGATCTCGGTGAATCCCGTGGTGATCTCGGCCTCGGTCATCAGTAGACTCCTTCGCTGACCTGCATGAACAACGTCTCCGGCTCGAACCCTGCGAGCGGCAGCGCGTAGAACGCGGCGCCCGCATCGTCGTCGCGCACGGCGTCGGCCGGAGGCTCGATCGCCGAGAACCCGAGGCGCGGGTAATGCTCGCGCACCATGTCGTTCTTCGCCGTCGGCCGGTACTCGCCGACCAGCCGCGCCGCCCCGAGCCGGCGTGCCTCCTGCGCGATCAGCATCAGCGTCGCCGCTTCCACCTGCCGCCCCAGCACGCGGCAGCTCATCACCCAGGAATGGACCAGAGCGTCCAACCCGTCCGCGGACAGCCGGCCGATCACCAGGGCGATGATGCCGTTGTCGCCGAACTTGTCCACCAGACGCAGCTGCAGGCCGAACTGCCGCGGGTCCTCGATCACCGCCGCGATGTCGGCGTCAGTGGTGCGGATCGTGGTCAGGTTGAACTGGTTGGTCTTGTTGAACAGCTGCACGATCCGCGCCAGCCCCACGCGGTCGAAGCGGTTCCACACCAGCCTCATCTCCAGGCTGCGCAGGTATGCCGGCAGGTCGGTCGCGGTCTCGGCCAGCGCGGCGCGCTCGCGGTTCTCCTGGTACTGCGCGGTGCGCTTGCGGTCGTCCGCGGTGATCGCCAGCATGTCGAAATACCCGGCGTCGGCCAGCATCTGCGGCACCAGCGCCGGGTCGTCCTCGGGGAACTCCGGGATCGCCACCTCCGGCAGCTCGCCGCGCACCAGGTTGCGCTCGAACGGGTTGTCGTCGAGGAACACCAGCGCATCCAGGCCGATGTTCAGCTCGCGCGCGATGCGGCGCAGGTTGGTCGCCTTGTCGTCCCAGTTCGCCACGAAGCTCGCGATGTCGTCGCGGCGCAGCACCATCTCCGGGTGCTTCTCGAACGGCTGCAGCGCGTTGGCCTCGTCGTTCTTCGAGCACACCGCCAGGATCACCCCGCGACCGGCCAGCCGCTTGGCGTGGGCCTGCAACGCCGCGAAACTCTCGCCCGACGCGCTGCCCTGGCCGATCTCGATGCCCTCCAGCCCGTCGTCGCCGATCACCCCGCCCCATAGCGTGTTGTCGAGGTCGAGCACCAGCGCCTTGCGCGAGCGCCCGCGGAACGCCGCCAGCAGGTTGCCCACCATCTCGCCGAACACCGGGGCGGCCGCGCCGCCGATCTCCTGCTTGGCGTGGTGCCACACCGCCGGGTCGTGCCACGCCGTCAGCCCGAACCGCGCCGCCCGCTCGTCCACCGCGAGCAGGTGCACGCCGGCCGCGTCCGCCGCCCGCCGCAGCGCCGCGTTGAACCGCGCGATGAAGCCGGATTGCGACGCCGCGAGCCGGTGCTCGTTGTCGCCCATCAGCTTCGGCAGCACCGGCAGCGCCGCCTGCTGGATCACCGTGGCGCCCATCGCCTGCGCCGCCTGCCAGACCTGGCCGAGGTCGGCGAGGGTGGCCGACAGCACGCGCTCCGCCTCCGCCTCGTCCGCCCCCGCCGGCAGCCCGGCCGCGAGGTGGCGCGCGTCGAGGCACAGCAGCACCACGTCGGGCCGGAACTCCGCCAGCTCCGGCGCCGGCTGCATCAGCTCCTGGCGGTACTGGCCGTACTCGCCCTCGTGCACCGTGACGTGCAGGCCGCGCCGCAGCGCCGCCACCCGGATCGCCGGCACCAGATGCGCCAGCGTCGAGGACCCCAGCACCGCCAGGCGGATCGGCGGCGCGGCGAGGCCGGACTCCGGCGGCCCGGGGAAGCGGCGGCGCAGCAGTCGGTCGAGCCGGCCGGTGGCGAGCGGGTCGAGCCGGGCGCGCGCCAGCAGCACCAGCGCGGGCCAGTCCGCCTCGCCCGCCGCCTTGAGTCGCTCGGACCAGTCGGCCTCGACGGGCAGCCAGGCCAGATCGGTCAGTGCCATGGGAGTCCCTCTTCGTTGGGCAGGGGTGTTGTACGCAGGACGATCCCGAACGGCCAGCGGCAATCGAAATGCCGCAGACAGGCAAGGTTGAGGCTCCGCCTCAAACTCCGCCAAAGGCCGAGCCTTTGGAATCCACTTGCTGAAGAGATGGGTTTCCAAAGGCCCCATGCTTGAAGAAGGGGGCCTTTGGCGGGTCCGGGCAGAGCCCGGCCCTGCCTCCTGCCGCGCCGCTCAGGCGGGCTTGCGCCGCCAGCCCAGCGGCGGCGCTGGCTTCTTCATCTCGGCGCGGGCCTCGTCGAGCAGGCGGCGCTCGTTGCGCTTGACGAACACCAGCGCCGCCACGATCGCCGCGGCGCCCACCACCGCCAGCACCAGGCCGACCGGGCCGCTGACCCGCTTCACCGCGTCGCCGAGCACGTAGGCGCCGAACCCGTACAGCGCGGTCCAGCCGATGCCGCCGAGCGCGTTCCACATCAGGAAGCTGCGCCAGGCCATCTGGTTCGCGCCGGCGAGCAGCGCCACGAAGGTGCGCAGCACGGCGACGAAGCGGCCGAGGAACACCACCCGGCCGCCGTAGCGACGGAACAGGTAGCGGCCCAGCTCCAGCCGCTCCTCGCTCAGCCCGATCCTGCGGCCGAAGCGGGCCAGCACCCGGAAGCCGACGCTCCTGCCGATGAGGTAGCCGATCTGGTCGCCGACGATGGCGCCGGCGGCGGCGACCGGCACGATGATGAAGATGTCGAGCCTGTGCGTGGCGGCGGCGTACAGGGCGGCGGCGATCATCAGGCTCTCGCCCGGCAGCGGCAGCCCGGTCGCCTCCAGCATCACCCCGAGCCCGACCACGGCGTAGCCGTACTGCGCGAACAGGTGGTCGAGCCCGTGCAGCGAGAACAGCTCCGCCACGCCCTAGCCCTGCAGGAACGGGTTGGAGCGCCGCTCCGCCCCGATCGTGGAGGACGGCCCGTGCCCGCACAGGAACGCAACGTCGTCGCCGAGCGGCAGCAGCTTGCCGCGGATCGCCGCCAGCAGCGCGTCGGTGTCGCCGTAGGCGAAGTCGGTGCGACCCACCGAGTCGTGGAACAGCACGTCGCCCACCAGCGCGAACCGCCCCGCCCGGTCGAACAGCACCACAGAGCCCGGCGTGTGCCCCGGGCAGTGCAGCACCTCCCAGGCGCGCCCGGCCGCCTGCACGCTGTCGCCCTCGACGAGCCAGCGGTTCGGGACGACGTTGCGCATGGGCACGCCGTACTGCCGGCCCGCCGCCTCCAGCCCGTCGAGCAGGAACGCGTCGCGCCGGTCCGGGCCCTCGATCGGCACCGCACGTCCCGACGTGCGGGCGCGCAGCCGGTCGCGCAGCTCGGCAGCGCCCCCGGCGTGGTCGAGGTGGCCGTGGGTCAGCAGGATGCGGTCCGGAGCGACCTTGTGCCGGTCGAGCGCGGCGAGGATGCGGTCCACGTCGCCGCCGGGGTCGACCACGGCCCCCTCGCCGCTCGACGCGTCCCATAGGATCGCGCAGTTCTGCCGGAACGGCGTGACCGGAACGATCACCTGCCTGAGTTCGCCCACCGTGACCTCCCGTGCCGCAGGCCCCATGTTACAGCCCCGGCCCGCGAAGGCCAGCACCCCGGCCGTCCGAAGCCGCCGCGTCCCCGTCGCCCGCCGCCGTCGCGACGGCGCCACGGTCGCCGCCCCGGCCAGCCCCCCACCCCGCCAAGGGCCGCCATGAACCGACAGGACCATTCCGGACCGGTGGAGCGCGACGTGGTGCTGCTCGGCGCCGGGCACGCCCACGTCACGGTGCTGCGCGCCTTCGGGATGCGGCCGGTCCCCGGCGTGCGGCTGACCCTGCTCACGCCGCAGCCCGAGGCGGCATACTCGGGCATGCTGCCGGGCGTGGTGGCCGGGCTGTACCGCGCGGAGCAGGCGCAAATCGAGCTGTTCCCCCTGGCCCGGTTCGCGGGCGCGCGGGTCTTCCTGTCGTCGGCCAGGGGGATCGACCCCGAGCGGCGCGAGGTGCTGTGCGAAGGCCGGCCGCCGGTGCCCTACGACCTGCTGTCGATCGACGTCGGCGCCACGCCGCGCATCGCCGACGTTCCCGGGGCGCGCGACCTCGCCGTGCCGCTGAAGCCGATCGCCGGCCTGCTGGCCCGCGTGGAGGCGATCCTGAACCGTGCGCGGCGGCGCGGCGGCGCGGCCCGCGTCGCGGTGGTGGGCGGCGGCGCCGGCGGCACGGAGCTGGCGTTCGCGCTCGCGCGCCGCCTGCGCGAGGCTGCCACCGCCGGCGCCGCGACAGAGGTGACCCTCCTGACAGGGTCCGGCCTGCTGCCCGGGTTCGCCGGGGACGCGCGGCGCCGGGTGCGCGCGCAGGCCGCGGCGCTGGGCCTGGCGATCCGCGACGCGCGGGTGGTCGGCGTGGCGGCGGGCGATCCCGCACCCGGGGCGGCCGGGGACGGCGAGCGCCCGTCCGGCCGCAGACGCGTGCTGCTGGACCGCGGTGGAGCCCTGCACGTCGACGAGGTGGTGTGGGCGACGCAGGCCGCGGCGCCAGGCTGGCTGCGCGCCACCGGCCTGGCGCTGGACGGCGACGGCTTCGTCGCCGTGGACGCCACGCTGCGCGCCGCGGGGCGCGCCGACGTGTTCGCGGCGGGCGACGTGGCGTCGTTCGCGCCGCGCGGCCTGCCGAAATCCGGGGTCTATGCGGTGCGCGCCGGCCCGGTGCTGGCGCACAACCTGCGCGCCACCCTGCTCGGCCGCCCGCTGCGCCGCTTCCGCCCGCAGCGCCACGCGCTCTACCTGCTGTCCACCGGCGCGCGGCACGCCGTGGGCACGCGCAACGGCGTCACCCTGGAGGGCGACTGGCTGTGGCGCTGGAAGGACCGGCTGGACCGCCGCTTCGTGGACCGCTTCAACGCCCTGCCGCCCATGGCCCCGCCGCCCCGGCCCGCCTCGCCGCTCGCCGCCCTGGCAGATGCGCCCCGGACAGACCCGCCGCCCGGAACGCCGGGGCGCGATGCCGCCGCCGCGGACGGGATGCGCTGCGGCGGCTGCGGCGCCAAGGTGGCGGCCGACGTGCTGGGGCGCGCCGTGGGCGGGCTGCGGCCGTTCCCGCGCGCCGAGGTGCTCGCCGGCCTCGACGCCGCCGACGACGCGGCGGTGGTGGATTGCGGCGGCCCGCGCCTGCTGGTGCACAGCGTCGACCAGTTCCGCGCCATCGTCGACGACCCCTACCTGTTCGGCCGCATCGCCGCCACGCACGCCCTGTCCGACCTGTTCGCCACCGGCGCCGAGCCGCACACCGCGCTCGCCCTCGCCACCCTGCCCCACGGTCCGCCGCGCAAGGTCGAGGCCGAGCTGTCTGCACTGATGCAGGGCGCCAACGAGGTGCTCGCCGAGTGCGGCTGCACCCTGGTCGGCGGCCATAGCGCGGAGGGCGCGGAGCTGGCGCTCGGCTTCGCGGTCAACGGCCTCGCCGCGCGCGACGGCGCGGTGCTGCGCAAGGCCGGGCTGCGTCCCGGCGACGCGCTGGTGCTCACCAAGCCGCTCGGCACCGGCACGCTGCTGGCCGCCGACATGCGCGGCCGGGCGAAGGGGCGCTGGGTGGCCGCAGCGCTCGCGCACATGCAGCGCTCCAACCGGGCCGCCGCCGCCGTGCTGCGCGCGCACGGCGCCGTCGCCGCCACCGACGTCACCGGCTTCGGGCTGGCCGGGCACCTGCTGGAGATGCTGCGCGCGTCGGGGCTGGACGCCGAGCTGTGGCCGGAGCGCGTGCCGCTGCTGGACGGGGCGCTGGAGACCGCCGCGATGGGGCTGCTCTCCTCGCTGCACCCCGCGAACGAGCGGCTTGGTGCGGCCGTGCGTGGCGAGCCCGGTCCACGCCGCGACCTGCTGTTCGACCCGCAGACCTCGGGCGGTCTGCTGGCCGGCGTGGCGCCGCAACGGGCCGCCGCCTGCATCGCCGCGCTCCACGAAGCGGGCGACCTCGCTGCTGCGATCGTCGGGTGCGCGGCGGCGCGAGCCGGGGACGCCCCGGAAATCAGGCTGGTCCGCGGCTGACACGAAGCAGGCAAGGCCGGGCTCTGCCCGGACCCGCCAAAGGGCGAGCCCTTTGGAAACCACCTGCTTAAGATTTGGATTCCAAAGGCTTGCCTTTGGCGGAGTTCGAGGCGGAGCCTCAACCTTGCCTGCCCTACGCTGCTGCCGGGCCGGCGTCCTCGACCCGCGGGAACACCAGCCGGATCGTGGTGCCGGTGCCGGGCGCGGTCTCGATCTCCATCCTGCCGCCGGACTGTTCCGCGAAGCCGCTGACCATGGACAGGCCAAGCCCGGTGCCCTTGCCGTGCCCCTTGGTGGTGAAGAACGGCTCGGCGGCGCGCAGGGCCACCTCGCGCGCCATCCCGGTGCCGCGATCGGCGACCGAGACCTCCACCGCCGGCCGGGTGTCGGCCTCGCCGGTCGGCGACAGCCGGGTGGCCCGGGTGGCGATGACGATCTCGCCGCCGCCCGGCAGCGCGTCGGCGGCGTTGCGCACCAGGTTCAGCAGCGCGAGTTCCATCTGCGCCGCATCGAGGCGCGCGGGCAGCGGCTCCGGGGCCAGCTGGAGCGCCACGTTGCTGCCGGCGCCCGCCATCTGTTCGAGGATGCCGTCGAAGTTGGCCAGCATCTCGTTGAGGTCGAGGGTGCCGGGATCGTGCATCTGGTGGCGGGCGAAGGACAGCATCTGGGTGGTCAGCCGCGTCGCTCGTCGCGCGCCCCAGATGGCGCGCTCGATCTGGCGGGCGCGGCGTGCGTCGTCCGCCTCGTCGGTCGCACGGTCGAGGCTGGACAGCACGATGGTCATGAGGTTGTTGAATTCGTGCGCGAGGCTCGATGCCAGGCCGCCCAGCGCCTCCAGGCGCTGCGACTGGCGCAGCGCCATCTCGGCCTCGCGCCGCTGCGTGACGTCGAGCTGGCTGGCGAAATGGTAGGCGAGGCGGCCTGCGGCATCGAGCACGGGGCTGATGTACAGGCCGTTCCAGAAACCGGTGCCGTCCTTGCGGTAGTTGTAGATCTCCTGCTGCACGTCCTCGCCGGCGGCCACGGCGCGGCGGATCTCGGAGATGGCGGCCGGATCGCTCGCCCTGCCCTGCAGGAAGCGGCAGTTGCGGCCCAGCACCTCGGCCCGCTCGTATCCTGTGAGCCGCTCGAACGCCTGGTTGCAGAACACGATCGGGTTGTCGGGCTGGCGCGGGTCGGTGAGGCACATCGCCATCCGGCTCATCTGCACGGCGGCGAAGTAGATCTCGCGATCCGGCTGGGCGCCTGACAGCACGGCATCGAGGCCGCCTGCGGCGTGGTGGGCGCGCGCCTCCGGCGACCGGGGTGCCGTGTCCTGTTCCGCCATCGACGATCCCCTCGCATGCGGTTCCCGGCGTCGCTTCGCCCCGCACGTCAGGCACCCACCATATGGTGTTCGCCAGGGCTGCAACAGCGACGTCGCGCGCGGGTTATGGGGAGTCCCGCCGGGTTGTCGGGGTGAAGTCCCAGGAGAACCGTCCTTGCACGTGCTGCTGGTCGAGGACGAGGCCATCATCCGCGAGATCATGGCGGAAAGCCTCGCCGATGCCGGCTACGGGGTCATCGAGGCCGCGACCGGGGACGAGGCCGTGGCCATGATCCGCAGCCATGTCCACCAGTTCGGCATCGTGGTGACCGACTTCCACATGCCCGGGGTGGCGACCGGCGCCGACGTGGCCGCCTGCCTGCACCTGGAATACCCCGGCCTGCCGGTGGTGATCGCCTCCGGCCGCCCGGACGTGTTCAAGCCCGGCTGGCAGACCAGGCTCGGCTACGGCCTGCTCCGCAAGCCCTACGTCCCGCGCGATCTGGTGGCGATCATCCGCCGGCTGACGGACAAGCCCGTCCCGCCTTCCTGACGCCATGCGGCGCGTCGCGCCCTTCCCGGCGGCAAAGACCGGCGGGACGTGGTCGCAGGCCGCCCGTTCGCTCCCCGGCTGCCTAGGGCGTGTGGACGGAATCCCTGACATGCGTTTCTGACGGATCCCGAATCGGTCTTTGTTCGAATCACTGCGTGAGCGGTATCACGGAGCCGGACATGCTGACGGGAATGATGGAGCGCGA